>WNFL01040115.1_pt1 | contig 13534 bp, 15 predicted proteins | sample 5400361 | NCBI WGS metagenome assembly WNFL01 (sample SAMN13153351, study PRJNA577476) | soil metagenome | isolation source: 40 cm soil on Douglas fir-dominated hillslope | place: USA:California | collected 2013-09-17
TCATGTTCGAGAGCACGAATTCCATCGCGCCGCATGTGCAGAACGGCCGCGTGCGTGCGCTTGCCGTCACGGGAGCGCAGCGCGCGCACAGCCTGCCGCTAGTGCCGACGCTGATGGAAGCCGGCGTGCCGGGCTACGAGGTGACCGCCTGGAGCGGCATCATCGCGCCGGCCGGACTGCCGCGGCCGATCCTCGATCGACTGAACGCCGCGGTGAATCGAACCATCGTCGACCCGATGACCAAAGAACGCCTCGAGCAGCTGCGCAGCGAAGGCGGCGGCGGCACGCCGGAAGAATTCGGCGCGCTGATCCGGAAAGACTCGGCCAAGTGGGCCGATGTCATCAAGCGCTCCGGCGCGAAGATCGAATAATTCCGGACAACGTCCGTAATTATTCGAGCTTCAGGTTCGTCTGCTTCACTACGTCGCGCCACTTCGCGATGTCTGCGACGAACGCGCGCTTGAAGTCGGCCTGGTTCGCCGCCCACACGGTGACGCTCGCGCCGGCGAGCTTGTCGTGCGTCTCGGGCAGCTTCATCACCTTCTCGATGTCGGCGGCGATGCGGCTCGCGAGCTCCGCCGGCACGCTCGCCGGCGCGAAGAAGCCCTGCCAGAGCGTCGCGGAATAGCCGGGCAAGCCCTGCTCGGCAATCGTCGCCACGTCGGGCGCGCCGCTGAACCGCTCGGAGCTCGTCACACCGAGCGCACGGGCCTTGCCCGATTTCGCGAGCGGCAGCCCGACCGGCATGCCGGCGAAGTAATACGCGATGCGCCCGCCCATGATGTCGACCGCCGCCGGTGCGCCGCCCTTGTACGGCACATGGATCGCGCTGATGCCGGCCATCAGGTTGAACAGCTCGCCGCAGAGATGGTCGGAATTCCCCACGCCCGAGGAAGCGAAGCTGAGTTTCCCGGGTTCGGCTTTTGCGCGCGCGATCAGCTCCTGCACGTTCTTCGCTGGAAAGTCGGGCGCGACGATGAGGATGTGCGGCGTCGCCGCGACCGGTGCCAGCGCGACGAGATCTCGCTCGGCGCTATAAGGCAGGTTCGGCAGCGCGGCCGCGCTGATCGCAAGTCCGTTCTGGGCGAAGAGCAGCGTATAGCCGTCGGCCGGCGCCTTGGCCACGGCATCGGCCGCGAGGTTGCCCGCCGCGCCGGCGCGCGTCTCGACGTAGACGCTACCCTTCCAGTACGCCGAGAGACGATCGGCCATCACGCGGCCGACGATGTCGGTCGAGCTGCCGGCCGCATAGCCGATCACGACGCGTACCGGCTTGGCCGGATATTGCGCGTGCGCCGCGGTCGCACAGAAAAGAAGACAAAGCAGGAATCGCATGGTCACCTCATGGAAAACATCTTCTTGCCCGCAACCGGCATCTCGGCGCTCAGGATCTCGCCGTTCGCCGAATCCGTGATGTAGAGCGTTTTCCCGCGGAACGCGATGTTCGTCATCAGGCGGTGCTCCTTGCCCGCGTGCACGAGATGCGTCGGCAGGCAATTGGAGTCGAAGCGCCAGATACCGACGCCGAGGTGGCACACCACGAGGCCATCCTCGTCATCGAACTCGATGCCGTCGGGGCCGGCGTGGCCGCCGGAGAGCTGGATCGCGACGCCGATCTTGGAAGGCGTACCGCCCGCCATCAGCGGCAGACGCCAGATCTGCTGCGAGCGCGTGAGCGCGACGTAGACCTGGCTGTTTTTCTTGTTGAGCGTGATGCCGTTCGGCGAGGGCGCATTGCCGATGAGCCTCTGCAATTCGCCGTTGGCGCGCAGGCGCCAGACGCGCCCGGTCGGATCGCCGATGCCGCTCTGCCCCTGGTCGGTGAAGTAGAGGTCGCCGTTGTCGGCGAAATGGAGGTCGTTCAGCCCCTTGAAGCTCTCGCTGAACGCCGTGCCGAGCACTTCGTCCACCTTGCCCGTCTTCGCATTGAGCGCCAGCAGCCCGCGCCGGTAGTCGCAGATGAACGCGCGGCCGTCGCGATGGAACTTAAGCCCGTTCGGCCAGCCGTCGTACTGGGTGACGAGCTCCCACTCGCCCTTGCGGTCGATGCGGAAGATGCGCCCGAACGGGATGTCGACGCACCACAGGTTGCCCTGCCGGTCGAAGGACGGACCCTCGAGGAAGCTGTCGACCGCCGCGCCCTGCCGGTTGGGGTCGGACCAGGCGGTGCGGCGGCGCTTGCGAAACTTGGGGGGCAGCGTGCTGAAGCGCCGAACTTCGATCTTCTTGATGGGTTGGAATGGATTGAGCATGGAATGCGGCGGAGAATAAGCGTGTTCACCATTGGTCGCAAACTCAACCGAACGCCAGAGGAGCCCATGAAACGCCTTGCTTTTGTCCTGCTCGCCTGCATCACCGCCACCGCTTTCGCACAGACCAACGTGCGCGTGCGCGGCACCATCACCTCGCTGAACGGCGACGTGCTCGCCGTCAAGACGCGCGAAGGCCGCGACGTCCAGCTGCACCTCGCGCCGGACGCGCAGGTCGTCGTTCCCAAGAAAGGCACGGCGGCCGACTTCAAGCCCGGCAGCTACGCCGGCGTCACGTCGGTCAAGGGTCCCGATGGCCGGCTGGTGGCGAAGCGCATCCATGCGCTCGGGCCGCAGGTGCCGCAGATGCACGGCAACTGGGACTCGATCCCGAACTCGATGATGACCAACGCCAACATCGAGAACATCGCGCAGGCGAGCGGCGGCAACGAGCTGACGATGAAATACAAGGACGGCGAGCAGAAGATCCTGGTGACACCCGAGACCGAGTACTACACCTTCGTCAACGGCAGCCGCGAGGATCTCAAGCCGGGCGCGACGATCTTCACCGGCGCGCGCGTGGGCGACGACGGCAAGTTCATGACCGGGCGCGTGGCGGTGAGCAAAGATGGCGTCAATCCGCCGCAGTAGCCTCGCGCTGGTGCTCCTGGTCGCCGCCGCCGCGGTTATAGATTCGGCGGCGGCGCAGGCGCCCACGCGCGTGCGCGGCAAGATCACCGAGGTCCGCGGCGACGTGTTTGTAGTCGACCAGAAGACGCGTCTACACCCAGCCGATCGCGCTCGCCGATATCAAGCCGGGCGACTTCCTCGGCGTGACCTCCAACAAGGGCACGGACGGCTCGCTAACGGCCTATGAGGTGCGCAGGTTTCCCAAGCCGCTCAGCCCGGGCCATCGCCCTTTCGACGGGCGTGACGACCAGACGATGACCAACGCGACGGTCGGCGCCGCGGTGCAATCGGCGAAGGGTCGCGAGCTCACGCTCAACTACGACGGCGGCTCGCAGAAGATCGTCGTCCCGGAGAACGCCTCGATCTCGATGCTCGTCCCTGGCAAGCGCGAGCAGCTGGTGCCCGGCGCACCGGTCAGTCTGACCATGGACGGGAGCGGCGTCGCGCTGCGCGTGCAGGTCAGCGCGCCCTAAGCGGCCGATTTTGCTGCATTGGTTCCCGCGATGCGGCCGAAGACCGCTCCGCAACGATCGGCGCGCCGTCCGAGCTCAACACCTGCGCTTCGGTGTTGATCTTCAGGCCGCCGAAGCTGAAGGTGATGCCGCAGGTGACGGCGTAGGCCTCGAACGGCGGCGTGTCGAGCGTGTTGGCCCAATTGGTTTTGTCGACCTCCAGCCCTTTGGTGTGCCGCCCATCCTTGACGTTCGGATTGAACGGCACTTCGGTGCGCACTGCCGCGTTGTATTTCTTCAGAGTGTCGAGCGCGACCCTCTGGTCGGTGTCATCCATCTTCGACACCAGCTCCTCGAGCGTGTTGCCGCTGATCTTGGTGACCTGGCGGATGCGGTACTCGTCGCGCAACTGGCCCTTCACCTTGGCGTCGAAGATCTGCCAGGCGAACTGCTTCGGCTGCTGCAGGATCACGCGGCCGTACTTGGCGTAGGTGTAGTTGCGGAAGTCGGCGCCTTCGTCGACGAAGCGCTTGCCCTCGGCGTTGATGTAGACGCCCCAGGGATAGGAATGCTTCTGGAAACCGTCGCCGACCGCGAGGTCGCCGGTCTCCGGCGCGTTGCGATCCCAGGCGACCGCGTGGCAGCCCGACCAGTTGCCGTGCGGCGCGGCGCCGATGTCGAGCGCCATGCGGATCGCGTCGCCCGTGTTGAAGCGCGTGCCGCGCACCTTGGCGAGCTCCCAGCCGGGACCCATGTAGCGCGTGCGCCATTCGGTGTTCGCCTGGAAGCCGCCCGCCGCGAGCACCACGGCCTTGGCCTTCAGCTCCCTGGTTTTTCCCTGGTGCTTGACCACCACGCCGTGCACGCCCGCATCGTCGGCGAGGAGCGATAGCGCCCTCGCGCCGTACCAGATCTCGATACCGGCTTTCTTCGCGAGCTGGGTTTCGGATTCGACGAGCCCCGGCCCGCCGCCCACCGCCTCCACCGTGAGGCCGCCCCAGAACTTGAACTTGCCGCCGATCTTGAACGCCTGCCTGCCCCAGGCGGCAGTGAAGCGCACACCGCGCTTTCGCATCCACTGTGCGGTCGGCAGGCTCTGCTTCACCAGGATCTCGGTGAGGTCGGGATCGCAGCGGTACTCCGTGACCCGCGCCATGTCGTCGAGGAACTGCTCTTCGGTGTAGGTGCCGAAGTCGGTGTTCGCGATTTCGTCGGCCGAGAGGTCCGGAATTAGCGTCTTGAGATCGTCGGGGCCGGTGTACACCAGGCGGAACAGGCCCGCCGTGAAGCGTGAGTTGCCGCCGGCTTCGTCTTCGGGCGCGCGCTCGAGGACAAGCACCTTGCCTGCCTGCTCGCGCGCCGCCAGCGCCGCGCAAAGCGCCGCGTTGCCGCCGCCCACCACGATCACGTCGTACATCATTCGATCTTCACGCCTGCTTTTTCGATTACGTCCTTCCAGCGCGCCTGCTCTTTCGCGATGAATTCGGCGTATTCCTGCGGCGACGAGCCGACCGCTTCAGCATCCTCCGCCGCAAAGCGCGCCACCAGCGCTGGACTCTTCGCAGCCTTGGCCGCCTCGTCCGCGAGGCGCTTGATGATTGCGGGCGGCGTCTTCGCTGGGGCGTTGAGCCCATACCACTGCGACGTCTCGAACCCGGCATAGCCTTGCTCCGCCACCGTCGGCACGTCGGGCAGCGAGGCGAGGCGCTTGGGCGTGCCCACCGCGATCACGCGCAGCTTGCCGCTCTTCACATGCGGCATGAGGGGCGGCGTGCCGGCTGAAGTCGCCTGCGTGCGTCCGGCGACGAGGTCGATGAGATTCGGGCCGGTGCCCTTGTAGGGCACATGCTGGATGTCGATGCCGCTGACCAGCTTCAGGTATTCCATGGCGAGGTGGCCGGCGCTGCCGTTGCCGGCCGAGCCGTAATTCAGCTTGCCGGGCTGCTGCTTCGCGAGCGCCACGAACTCCTTCAGGTTCTTCGCCGGCACGCTCTCGTGCACGACGAAGATGTTCGGCACCTTGGCGAGGAGCGACACGGCGGCGAAGTCGTGGTCCACGTCATAGCCCAAGTTCTTCTCCATGAACGGCGTCATGGCGAGGCTGCCGACGTGCCCGATGATGAGCGAATAGCCGTCGGCGTCGGCATGCGCGACGTCGTTCATCGCCACGTTGCCGCCGCCCCCGCCCTTGTTCTCGATGTAGATCTCCTGCCCGAGCGCCTTCGACATCTCGGCGGCGAAGCTGCGCGCCACGATGCTGCTCGAGCCGCCCGGCGCGAACGGCACGACGAGGCGGATTGGTTTGGTCGGGTAGGCCTGCGCGCTTGCCAGCACAGGGACGAGAAGAGCCAAGGCTGCGATCCAGCGATTCATGGTGGCCGTGCCTAGAACTGATAGCGGCGCATGCCGCCGTCGACGGGAATGACGGTACCGGTGATGTACCGGGCAAGCGGCGAGGCGAGGAAGCAGACGAGGTTCGCCGCATCCTCGGGCTTGCCGTACTCGCCGACGGGAATGTCCTCGCGTTCCTCCTTGGCGCGCCGCTCGGGACTGTAGTTGCGCCGAATCTGCTCGCTGTCGATCCGCCCCGGCGGAATCGAGTTCACCGTGATGCCGTGCCGGCCGACCTCGCGCGACAGGCCCTTCGCCCAGGAATGCATCGCCGCCTTCGCGGCAAAGGCGCCGTTCAGGCCCTCCGGCTCCGACTTTCCCGTGACATTGATGATGCGGCCCCACTTCCTCTCCATCATCTGGCGGAGGAGCAGGTGCGTGAGTTGGCGATGGCGGCGGAAGTTGAGCGTCAGCGCCTCCTCCCACTGCTCGTCGGTCGATTCGAGCGTGAAGCGGCGGCTGCCGCCGGCGTTGTTCAGCAGGATGTCGACGCGTCCCAGGCCTTTCAGTGCCGCGTCGGCGATGCGCTGCGGGGCGCCATCGGCGAGGAAGTCCTGCTCGATGATGACCAGCGGGCCGGTTTCCTTCTGCAGCTCTTCCAGCAGGTTGCGCCGCCGCGCCGCCACCGCGAGCTTCACGCCTTCCTTGGCGAGCGCTACGGCGCTCGCGCGGCCGATGCCCATGCTCGCGCCCGTGACGAGCGCGCACTTGCCGGCAATCCCCAGATCCATCTACCGCTTGAACTCCACGATGTGCAGGCCGGTGTTGGCTCGATCCACGGCGTAGATGTAGCCGCGGTCGTCGACCTCCAGGTTGTTGGTCTGGATCGCCACCTTGCAGCGCTCGGCGCCGGAAGCATCCTTCACGCAGCGCTTGTCGGTCTTGTCGGTGGTCGCGGGGACGTAGTAGCCGGCTTCGCGCGGATGGTAGGGATCCGAGATGTCGATCGCGCGGATGCCGGCGTTGAACCAGGCCGCAAAAACGTAGTGCCGGTAGTACATCGGCGGCTGGTTCTCGTTCGACGAGTGCGAGCCGAAGCGGCCGCCACGCGAGCAGAAGTTGCCGGGCGACTCCGGAACGTTGAACGTGGAGATGACCACCGGCGTCTTTTCATCCGTCACGTCCGCGATCCACACGAACTGGCGCGGCTCGGTGCATTCGTTGGCGAGCGACTCGTCGACCACCACGACGATGTCGCGCTTGCCGCCGTCCTTGTCCTTCGCGAACTCCGGCACCTGCATGCCGAGCACGGGCAGCGCGGTATGCGCACCGTTGTTGCTGTTGAGCTGCAGACGCCCGACCTCCGGTGCGGCGAGATTCGCCGGCGTCGGGTCGGCCGGCCCCGAGATGAGCTTCTGCCGGTCGACAATCTGCACCACACCCGACTTGTTGGTGCCGTAGCCGAAGTAGAGCCGGTTACCTTTTGGACCGGTCGAGACAAGGCCATGCAGCTCGGTCGGCACCGGTCCGGTCGCGCCCGGCTGTTGGCCGACCAGGCCGAAGTTGCGGATGAAGCGCGGCTGCACCGGGTCCGAGAGGTCGTACACCTGCGTCATGCGCCGCGTGCGCCAGTCGCCCAGTCCCGAGACCAGGTACGCGATGCCGCTATCGCATTCCCACCAGCTCTTGTGGGTGTCCTTCAGATTCTCGACGATCAAGGCAAGGCGCACCGGCTTCTCCGGCGTCGTCACGTCCCACATCTCGTGCGCCTTGTTGCCGAAGTTGCGCAGCATGTAGACCTTGCTGCGATCTCCTTTGGGAAGCTCGGAGCCGTTACAGACGCGCACCATCTGCGCACCGCCCTGCTCGGCTTGGCCCGGCTCGCCCGGGATATGGGCGACGAGGCGCGGCTTGCGCGGGTCGGTCACATCGACGATCGACGTGCCGTTGTCCTCCTCGCGGCCGGTGAGCGTGTTCAGCGTCTTGCCGCCGTGGTGGCCGATGTAGGCGATCCAGCGGCCGTGGTTCTCGCGCACCAGCGGCTGGTATGCGCTGCGCGCCTGCAGCTCTTCGTGGCCGAGTAGCGCCATGTTCGATGCGCTTGGGCCGTGCTGCGCCCAGGCGCCTGCGAAGCTCAAAAACGAAATTGCGGCAAACAGCACCTTCCCCATGCTGCCTCCTCCAAGGTCGCGAAGGCCGCAATCGTACCGCGCGGCATGCAGATTGCGGGTAGCGGTTCGCTGGCCGCGGCCAGCCGACTTTTTCATTCTCTGGAGAGCTCGAGATGATCAGGACCTTGATTGCATTGGCGGCGGTGGGAATCTTCGCGCTGCCCATGGCGACGTCGGCAGCAGACGACATGGCTGCCGACAAGAATCCCGCCACGGGCATGACCCGCGGCGACCGGTTCGACCAGCTGGACAAGAACCACGACGGCTTCATTTCGCGCGACGAAGGGAAGGACGCGGAAGAGCTCAACACACGGTTCAGCGAGCTCGACACGAACAACGACAACAAGCTGTCGCGCGACGAGTACAACGCGCTCAACAAGAGCGCGCGTGGCGCAAGTGGCGCCACCGGCTCGAATAAAAGTAAGTAGAAGCTCTAGGCCAGCGCGGCTTCGAGGGCGGCGAGCAGCGCGCCGAGCTTCGGCGGACGCGCCTCCACGCGCACCGTCACGCCCGCGTCGCGCAGAGCCGCAGAGGCGACGGGCCCGATAGAGGCCACCACACTGGCGTTCAACGCACGCTGCAGCGCCTCCTCCTTGCCGAGACCTCGGGCGACGGCGAACAGGTTACGCACCTGCTCTGCGTTGGTGAATACGGCGGCGTCGAGCTCGCCACGCTCGAATGCGCCCACCAGATCAGCGAGGGGCCGCGTGTCCTGCGGCAGCGACCAGCGATAGGTGGGAATCTCCACCACCTCGGCGCCGCGCGCGGCGAGCGCGCTGTCGAGCTCCGCATTCGCCGCGCCGTAGCGCTGCACGATGACGCGCGCTCCGGTGAGCGGCAGATCGCCGATCGCGCCCAGCACTTCATGCGTGGTGTACGGCTCGGCCGCCGAGCGATCGATGCGCACGCCGCGCGCGCGCAGGGCGCCGGTGGGCTTCGGTCCACGCACCGCGACGGTGGCCTTCCCGAGCAGCGCGAGGAAGTGCGCCGTCATGCCGAGCCCATCGGTCGCCTTGAACAGCGCCTGCGTGCCGACGCCGGTCTGGAAGATGGCGAGCTGCGCGGGCCGCGCTTCGAGCGACTGCACGAGCGCCGCGATTGCGCCGGCATCCACATCGGGTACCTCGGCGAGGGCGGGTGCGTGAAACGGCACGCCGCCGCGGCCCTGGACCAGGTCGGCAAGCTGCTTTCCGAGCCGCGCCTCGAGCACGGCGATCCGCTTGCCCTTCACTTAGCTATGCGGGTATTGGCGAGCGCGAGACGTTCGGACACATTGCGCACCAGCGCGCGCGTGAGCTGCAGTTGCGCGCCGAGGCTCATCTTGTCGAGCGCGGCCGGCTCGAACTCGGCGAGGAGGAGATCGGTATGCGATTCCACGCTCGCGTGCCGCGCCTCGCCGCCGGCGATATAGGCCATCTCGCCGAAGAACTCGGACGCACCCACCATGTTGAGCAGGCGCCCGCCGCGCGTCACCTTCGCCTGCCCGTTGGCAAGGAAGAAGAAGGTGGTGCCCTTCTCCTTTTCCTTCACGATGGTCTTGGCCTTGGGCACGCGCGACCACTTGCCGGCGCGCGCGAGCTCCCAGATCTCGGCGTCCGAGAGCGAGGCGAGCATCGGCACCTGCTTCAGTACGACGAATTTCTCGCTGTCGGGGATCGCGCCCGGCGGCAGCACGGCTGCGCCGGCCTTGGCCAGCTCGAGTGCGAACTCTGCCCACGTCGCATAGCGCTCCGCCGGCGTCTTCTTCAGCGCGCGCAGGACGATGGGGTCGAGCGCCTTCGGCAGGTCGGTGCGCGCTTCCGAGGGCGGCAGCGGGTCGTACTTGATGATCTTCTCGAGCAGCTGCTCGAGGTTCGCCGCGATGAAGGGCTTCTTGCCCACCAGGAGCTCGTAGAGCACCACGCCGAACGAGTACATGTCGCTGTGGAAGTTGAGCTCCTTGTTCTGGATCTGCTCGGGCGACATGTAGTAGGGCGAGCCCATCTGCGCCGTCTGCACCACCTGGCTTTTCTTCAGGATCGCGGCGCCGAAGTCGGCGATTTTCACGTCGGTGCCCGAGGCGACCATGATGTTCGCCGGCTTGATGTCGCGGTGGACGATGCCTTCCTTCGCCGCGTATTCGAGCGCGCCGCAGCACTTGAAGCCGATCTGCAGCACGTCGGCGATGGGCAGCAGCTTCTCCGGCGTGGCGTGCGCGGCGAGATCGCCGCCCATCACGAGCTCCATCGCGATGTGTCCGGAGTCCTCGGTGACCACCGCGTCGAGGATCGCCACGATGTACGGATGGCGCAGCTTGCCGGCGAGCGATGCCTCGTTCAGGAGCTGCGTGCGGTAGACGGTGCCGAACTCCGGGTCGCGGAACACCTCGGGCTCGATGGTCTTCAGCGCCACTTCCTTGCCGGTGAACGTGTCGCGCGCGAGGTAGACCGTTCCAGTCGCGCCCTTGCCGAGCAGCTTCTGGATGTCGTATTTGCCGACCTGCAATGAGAGGTCGAGCGTGAATGCGGCGGGTTTGTCGCTCACGTCAGCCTAGCGTGTTAGGTTTCACTCAATGTACCTCAAACCCTGCGTCATCGCCTCCCTCCTGTTCGCCACGCCGGCCATGGCAGAAGTTACGCTGCAGGAATACACGGTGCCGCGCGGCCACGGCATCCACGATGTGTGGGCGGACGCTGCGCCAAATGGCCCGGTGTGGATCTCGGCACAGGGCAGCGGGCATCTCGGCATCCTCGATCCGAAGAGCGGCCGCGTGGAATTCGTCGCCTTGGGCGGCGGTTCTTCACCGCACGGCGTAGTCGCCGCACCCGACGGCTCGCCCTTCCTCACCGATGGCGGTCAGAACGCGATCGTGCGCGTCGATGCGAAGACGCGCGCCGTGAAGGCATGGAAGCTGCCGCAGGACAGCGGTTACACGAACCTCAACACGGCGATCTTCGATCGCTCGGGAATCCTCTGGTTCACCGGCCAGAGCGGCATCTACGGACGCCTGGATCCGAAGAGCGGCGAGATGAAGGTGTTCGATTCGCCCAAGGGTCGCGGCACCTACGGCATCCACACCACGCCGCAAGGCGCCGTCTACTACGCCTCGCTCGCCGGCTCGCACATCGCGCGCATCGACCTCGCGAGCGGCGAAGCGACCGTCGTGCAGCCGCCGACACCGCGGCAGGGCGCGCGGCGCGTCTGGTCCGACTCGAAAGGCAATGTCTGGGTCTCCGAATGGAGCTCGGGCAACCTCAGCCGCTACGAGCCGGCGACGGGCAAATGGTCGGTGTGGCGCGCGCCGGGCGACAACCCGCACGTCTATGCGGTGTACGTGGATGAGACCGACAAGGTGTGGGCGTCGGAATGGACCGCGCAGGTGATGCTGCGCTTCGATCCGAAGACGGAGCAGTTCGAGAGCTACCGCTCGTCGAGCCCGGTGTCGAACGTGCGGCAGATCCACGGCCGCCGCGGCGAGGTGTGGACGCCAGAATCGGCCGCCGACAAAGTGGTGGTTTACCGCTTCAGGTAGAAAACGAAATCGGCGCTCCAGCCGCTGCGGCCAGTTTCTGCCTGGCCGCAGCGGCGAGCGCTCCCGTCCCCTTGGGTCCTGCTAAAGCTGAGTGTTCAGTGGAGTGAGCGTGCGAAGGTACGGCCGCGCAGGAAGTCGTACGCGTGCGGCTGGTCCTTCACGAGGTCCGAGATCGCGAGCGTGATCTCGTCGTAGATGTCGTCGTATTGCGAGTCGAGCTTCGGAAACACCCCGATCTCGGTGACGAACAGGTCGGCATCTGGAATGCGGGTCTGGTCGAGGTCGCGCGGCAGCATGGCGCGGTCCTGGATCGAGAAACCGTGCAGGCTTGGGCAGCGCGAGAAAAGCGCATTGATCTTCGCGGTGACATCGGCCTCGAGACGGATGAGGAGCGTGTCGGGGAGGCCGGGCTTGAATTCGAGGGTCTTCATCTGTAGCGCCTTCAGGTAACGCGATGTCACCATGAATACTACAGACACATCTAAAAATGCGACATCGGGGAATACCGGGGACGACGACAGTCAAACCCCGAGAACGAGAATTGCTACACGAATGTGAAAACTGCTACAGCCGCCTTTTACTGGAGCGGGCTCAGTGCAGCGTTCTGGCGAAAGTGCGTCCCTTGAGTAACTCGGAAGCGTCCGGCTCCTCTTCGAGGAAGTCGGCCAGCGTGCGTGCGATGTCCTGGAAGATCTCGCCGTACTGCTGCGCCGACAGACGCGGCGCGATGCCGACATCGGAAACGAAGAGCTCGTCGTTCTCGCTGCGCACCGAAAATCCGCAGAGCTCCGGGCAGCGCTCGAAGAGTGACGTGACCTGCTCGTCCAGCTGGGAGTGGATTTTCATGGCTCTACCGTATTCCCGGCAGGTTGCGCGAGCCGTCCCGCGCAAGGGGGCCGCCCGGGCTAGTGGCATGCCTTACACTGGCGTCGTGATGGCGCGACATGCGTCCAAGCTACGCGGCACGGATTTGCCGGTCGCCTACGGATTGCCTGTTTTCCGCTCATCTTTACGATCGTTTTCAGGAGGGAGCTAGCAAGTGGCCAAATTCCTCATTACCCCGCACTTCCGGCTCCACGAATGGGTCGCCGAGGAGAAGGGCTATTTCAAATCCGAAGGCCTCGACTACGAGTTTCGCGCGGCCTTCAAGGGCAAGGACCTCGCGCAAGCGCACGCTACGGCGAACAAGGTCGGCGCTTTCCAGAACATCGCGGCCGGGCGCGACAGCAATGTGAGCTGCGCCTGTCACTGGACCGTGAACGTGGCAGCTTCCAAAGGCCACGCCAAGATGTACGCGGACGCCTACTCGGTGTCACCTTCCGCTGTTTTTGTGCCGCCCGAGTCGCCCATCAAGACGCCGGAAGACCTGCGCGGCGTGCCGATTTCGGTGGGCCACCAATCCGGCAGCCACTACTCCACCATCCAGGCGCTCGAGCAATACATGCCCAGGCATCCTGTTTTCGCGGATGGAGAAGCTCTTCGATCGCAAGGTGCCCGCCGCGGCAGTGTTCTCGGGCCCCTACTATTTCCTCGAGCAGATGGGCTTCCGCAAGGTCATCGATTCGACGTTCATGATGGCCGCGATGCTCAATAACGATCCCGATCCGGAAGACGTGCGCAAGTACTACCGCGCGCTGCGCAAGGCGCAGCGCGACATCGACCTGCGCCCCGAGCTCTATACGCACTACTACCAGAAGGAATTCCCGGCGCGCTTCGTCCCGATGATGGACGCGCGGCGCTGGGGACCGGGCGAGCGCATCGTGTTCGAGCCCTACACGAAGGAAGTGTTCGAGGATTCCTTCGAGTGGATCCGCAGCCGCGGCATCTTCGAGGGGCAGGAGATGGGTGCAGGCAAATACGAGGAAGCCTGCATCTCTCTCACTGCGGCGTAAAGCCGATGTCCTTCACGAGCTTGCCGTACTTGGCGTAGTCACTCCGTAAGATGTCGCCGAAGTACTCGGGCGACTCGTTCACGACGATCAGCCCGGCGCCGACCAGCTTGTCCGAGACCTCGGGCGCTTGCATGGCGCGATTGATCTCGGCATTGAGCTTCAGGACGATCTCGCGCGGCGTGTGCGCCGGCGCGGCGTAGCCGAACCAGCCGCCTGACTCGTAGCCCGGCACATCCTC
>WNFL01075326.1_pt1 | contig 13534 bp, 20 predicted proteins | sample 5400361 | NCBI WGS metagenome assembly WNFL01 (sample SAMN13153351, study PRJNA577476) | soil metagenome | isolation source: 40 cm soil on Douglas fir-dominated hillslope | place: USA:California | collected 2013-09-17
CCGAGCCAGGAGCTCATCGCCGAGATGGGAAAGTTCAACGAAGAGCTGGTCAAAGCCGGCGTGCTGCTCGCGGCTGAAGGGCTGCAGTCAAGTTCGAAGGGGGCGCGGGTCAAGTTCGTGGGCGAGAAGCGGACTGTGACCGACGGGCCATTCGCCGAAACAAAGGAGCTGGTCGCCGGCTTCTGGCTATGGAAGTGCGCGTCGTTACAAGAGGCGATCGAATGGATCAAGCGCTGTCCCAATCCTATGCCCGGCGATGAGGCCGAGATCGAGATTCGGCAGGTGTTCGAGCCTGAGGACTTCGGTCCCGCAGTTAGTGAGAAGCCTGCGCAGGAAATGCGCCGCGAAAAGCGGTAACTCCCATGACACCGCAGAACCAGGAGAAGAATATGAAATACATCTGCCTTGGATACATTGAAGAGAAGAAGTGGGAGACGATGTCCGAAAGCGAGCGCAACGCCATGTTGGATGAGTGCTTTGCCTACGACGACATGCTGCGGAAGAACGGTCACTTTGCCGGCGGGGAAGCGCTGCAAAGCCCTCGGAACGCTACCACGCTGCGATGGCAGAACGGCAAAGTGTCCATTACCGATGGTCCATATGCGGAGACTAAGGAGCAGTTGGGCGGAATTCTCGTGCTCGAAGCCACGGATCTGAACCACGCAATCCAGTTAATGTCGAAGCATCCCGGTGTGAAGGCAGGCCCTTTCGAGATTCGCCCGACTGCAGACTTGACCGAGATGATCCACGAAAGTGAACGGCGGCGTTCGCGAGCAGAGGGACAATAACGCTGAGCGCTTGCCTGGGTTCTACTTCTTCAATCTTCAGACGCACACGCTGGATGTTCTTGACGATGTGGCCAACAGCGCATGGCGTTCCGAGCCGCCGTTCGAATCGGGCGGAGGCGGGCTCATCTCGATGGTGGATGACTATTTTGCCTTTAGCCGCATGCTGTTGAACAAAGGCCGGCACGGTCGGGAGCAAATTCTTTCACGCGCCACCGTGCGGTTGATGACTGCAGATCAACTCACGCCTGAGCAACGCGCAGGGTCCGAAATCTTTTTCGGCTCGTATGGCAGCTGGGGCTTCGGAATGGCGGTGGACATTCAGCGCAACGAAATCTCCCGCACCCCAGGCCGATTCGGTTGGGACGGCGGCTTCGGCACATCGGCATACGCCGATCCTGCAGAGGGAATGATCGGCATCCTCTTTACACAGGGCATGATGGATTCGCCCGAACCGCCGAAGGTATTCAGCGACTTCTGGACACTGGCGTATGGAGCAATGGAATAGTCAATATGCAACGGCTACAGCCGGAGAAGAGGCAGACTGCTTTTCTGTCTGTGGCCCGTAAGCCGTAGCCTGACTACGCTGCGATCTCCACGCTTATTGCACCGAGATCTTGCGAGGCTTGACGGTTTCTGCTTTTGGCAGCGTAACGGTCAAGATGCCAGCGTCGATTTTCGCGCCGAGTTTCGTCGTATCGATCGATGGATCAAGCTCGTAGACGCGGCGGAAATCGTGCGGCTGGATCTCCCGATAGATCAATTCAGCAGTAAGTTCGGTTTGCTTCCGATGACCTAGCATAGTCAGCTCACCGTTGTCGACGGTGAGTTCGAGGCCACCCTTCTCGACACCAGGCATTTCCGCTCTAATAACATAGCCCTCATCAGTGGTTTCTATATCTACCAACGGGGTTACGAAGGCTGGGCGATGGTCCTCATTGGGAGTCATTACTTGTTCCTTTGAAGGCAGGGATGGAATATTCATTGTTTTCTCCAGGTTCCGGCGCCTGACGTGCTGAGCGCCCGTCGGCACCAGATAATTTCATTTGAGGTCGACTTCGATCTGTTTTGGCTTTGCTTCCTCCGCTTTCGGTAGCACTACCTGCAAAAGGCCGTCTCTATAGCTGGCTTTCACTTTGCCGGGATCAACGGGAGTCGGTAGTGTCAAGCTGCGCTGGAATTTGCCGTAGAACCTTTCGGTAAAGAATCCCTGCTCGCTAGATCCTTCGTGTTTGCGTTCGCCCGAGATAGTGAGCGTGGCGTCGTGCAGCAAGATCTCGATCTCTTCCTTCTTGAGACCAGGCAGCTCCGCGATGACGATGAATTGATCTTTGTCTTGATAGACATCAACTGCAGGATTCCAACGGCTCAACGAAGCTGGGGATCGAAAGGATGAGCCAAAGGTTGAGTTATACACCCGATCCATTTCCGCCCGCATACTGGTGATTCGATCCAGAACAGCCGATAGATCCATTTGGGGATAACGTTGATAACGAACGATGTTCATAGGTTTTAACTCTAGGTTACTAAATTCGCCCTTTTGAAGTTTAGCCTGTGTCCATCGGCTTCTCCCATACTCGTTTCCACGGCTTACGGTTTGCTCTCGGTATGACTGGAAACGGAATGAGAGCTTCGACCTGAAGAAAAAGGGCAACTGCCGTAAAGGCGAAGAGCGGCTACCGGCCGAAGGGCGCAGTCGGGCTCGTCCGATAGTAGGCGACATCACATCGATAATAGCTTATCCTAGGGTTAGGATTTCGAACCTCCGCCGTTCTCTCCAAAGCTGCCCAAGTGAGCTAACCGTCAAACCGACGCAAATCGAAGTTCGGAGAAGCTAACGCCGCCCGAGGCTGCAAAGGCTTGAAAGCATCAAAGGGCGTCCTACGCCAAGAAGGTACAAAATGAATGAACCATTATACGAAAACGACCAAGCTTTTCTGAGCGGCTCCAGGAGAAACGACCATGAAGCCGAAATCGGTAATTTTTTCTATGATCTGAAACCGACTCGCGATGCGGGCACTGGCCTGACAGAGCAAACGATCGATTACATCGTCGACGTGAAAGGGGAGCCGGAGTGGATGCGCGAGTTCCGCAAAAATGCTTTCCATGTGTTCAACAGCAAGCCGTTACCGACGCATTGGGCCGGCGACGAGCTCAAGGAAATCAATTTCGATCTGATCCGTTATTACCTCGCTTCTGGCGATGCCACCAAGCGGACGTGGGATGAGGTTCCGGAGGCGATCAAACAAACATTCGAGCGCCTGGGAATCCCGGAGAACGAACGGAAGTTCCTTGCGGGAGTCGAAGCCCAGTTTGATAGCGAGGCAGTCTATTCGAATATCAAGAAGGCGGTTTCGGACCAAGGGGTTATCTTTATGGGGAGTACTGAGGCCCTGAAAGAACGGCCTGATCTGTTTCGAAAATGGTTCGGCAAGGTTATCCCGACCGGTGACAATAAATTCAGTGCCTTAAACAGCGCCGTGTTCAGCGGTGGCAGTTTTATCTATGTTCCGCCGGGAGTGAAGGTGAAGCATCCGTTGCAAGCCTATTTCCGAATCAACGCGGAGAATTTTGGTCAGTTTGAACGCACATTAATCATCGCGGACGAAGGTTCTGAGGTAATGTACATGGAAGGCTGCACTGCACCGAATTTCACCACGGCAACGCTCCACTCTGCGGTGGTCGAACTGGTCGCCCTTCCACGAGCGAAAATCCAATATGTAACGGTTCAGAACTGGTCACCCAACGTATTCAATCTGGTCACGAAAAGAGGATTGGCGATGGAGGAAGCGGAGATCAAGTGGATCGATTGTAACATCGGCTCCCGCTTGACGATGAAGTATCCGGGCGTGGTGCTGAAAGGGCGCAAAGCCCGAGGCGAGGTGATCAGCATTGCGCTGGCACGTGATGGTCAACACCAGGATACTGGCGCGAAAATGATACACGCGGCCGATGAGACGACGAGCAACATTGTTTCCAAAAGTATCAGTGTAGGAAAAGGGCGCGCGACCTATCGCGGCATAGTTTATATCCCGAAACACCTCAAGGGTTGTAAGAACAATACCGAGTGTGACGCGCTTCTGATCAACTCAGCCGGTCGCACCGACACCTATCCGGCCATTACGGTCCGCGGTAGAGGGAACAGCACTCAGCACGAGGCCTCGGTCAGTCAGATTAGCGCTGAGCAGATTTTCTATATGCAGCAACGCGGACTAAGCAAAGGTGAGTCGATGAGTTTGGCGGTAAACGGATTTGTCAACGACTTAGTAAGCCAATTTCCGATGGAATATAGTGTCGAGCTCAAAAGATTAATCGACCTCGAGATGGAGGGTTCGGTCGGTTAAGGGAGTTGCTTTGTCCAAGCCCTTTCGGCGCAATCTCAGAAGGCATACATAAAGAGGCGAATAACTCTTCCAAAAGAGTATTGGCCGAAATCGGAGCGCCGGCCAAATGTGGAGAAAGCCGAAAATTACCAATCCAGCTTCCAAACAAGCTTTACCGGGTCATGAGCTTTAGCGACATCAAAAACGGCGACACCCTCCAGGTAAGACTCGTAATTAAGTTCGAGGCTACAATAGCCTATGAGTTACGATAGTACGATAGACACAAGGTTGCACATCAACCGGGTGCACTCCCTTCTCGGTCAGTGTGCCATTATCCTCCTGGAGCGCGGGGCAAGACACGACGCCTCCAAATTGGAAGAACCAGAGAAAGCGATCTTTGACACGGTGGGCAATCGACTCGCTGTCGTCACCTATGCGGGTGATGAATATAAGCATTCGCTCGCGGACTTGAAAACGGCACTTGATCATCACTACGCCCACAATCCCCATCATCCGGAGCACTATCCAAATGGAGTTGACGGCATGTCGCTTTTCGATCTTACCGAAATGTTAATGGACTGGAAAGCGGCCGGTGAGCGGCATCCGGGTGGGATGAATATTGTTCGCTCCGTCGAAATCAGCAGCGACCGGTTTGCGATGGGTGAACAGCTGAAAAAGATTTTGATGAACACGGTGAGGGAGATCGGCTGGATTTGACTAGTACGGAAGCAAACCGCTAATCTCCCAATCTTGCTAGCCATCTTTAAGGATGCGGATGTAAGATGCCCGCGGAATTCCCTTTGTGACATTGGCAATATCGCAGTGAAGTCCGTTGCAAATCTTGCAGAGGACCGCAAAGGTCAGATTTCGTTCACCGCGCTCGATTCCCCCAAAGTAGCTTCTGTTCAGTCCACAATCCTTGGCAAAGCCGTTCTGGCTCAACCCCAGGGCCTTGCGTTCGGCCTGAATCCTGTGCCCCAACCTTAGGAGTTCGACGTTGTCATTTGCCATATTTGGAATCCTGCTTATCACGTAGCCTACTTAGGTTCAGAAACGGTTGATTTGGCCATGAGTGTCGCTTGCCGCCGCCCGATCATCCGCACTGATTTTCTTGGTGCAAGGGCCGACTCATTGGGGAAAGAGAAGTTTATTTTGTAGAGCCAAGTCGCCCCGGTTAAGGAGTTTTCCCAATACTCTTTTTGAAGTGTTCCCCATTGCTTTCCGTTATGACGAAAGTATGATCCTTAAGAGGATCTTTCTGTTGCTCGGGTGGTTCGAACGAATCCGGACGAAGCAGTGGCCCAAACGCGGGCGGACAGAGCTGAGCCGCTAATGAAACTTCGCCACCTGGAATATTTTGTCGCTGCCGCCGAGGAGTTGAATTTTACCCATGCTGCCGATCGGCTGCACGTGTCGCAACCGCCCTTTAGCAAGCAAATCCAAGACCTGGAGGGCGAGCTCGGAGTTGACCTGTTCCAGCGAGAACGGAAAGGAGTGGCACTGACGGCAGCTGGAAAAGCGTTTTTGATTGATGCGCGCGGGATCTTGGAAGCCTGCGATCAGGCAGTGAAAAAAGCTCAACGCATCAATAGGGGAGAGCTCGGAGAGTTAACCGTCGGTCATATGGCCGCGCTGACACACGACTTTCTCGGCCAAGCACTCGAGCTTTGGGAGAAGGTTTCACCAGGAATCGTCATCGACTGCGTAGAGATGGACCCAGAAGCGCAAGAACGCGCCCTGCTGGACGGGCGGATCGCAGTGGGTATCCTAGTCCTTAGCGATCGGCCAATCCTTGAATTATTGAGAGTTCAGCTGCTAACGGAGCACCCGGTCACGGTCGCGTTGCCGAAATCCCACCCGCAGGCAGCCCTGCCGGAAATCCATTTGCCGATCCTCAAAGAGCAACCTTTCATCGGCCTGAATCGGATGTACCCCGCTTACGGCAATTGGCTGCAAAACGTCTGCCAGCAATCAGGGTTCACTCCACGCATTGTGAGGGAAGCAGACGGGGCGGCTAGTGCCCTAGCTCTGGTCGGGGCTGGCTTTGGCGTCGCCGTAGTCAGCGAGCCGATTAAAAAATTGCCGGCCAGACATGTTGTTTTCAGAGATTTGTTGGCGCCAAAGCCGGTAAAGATTCCACTTGGAGCTGTCTGGAAGAAAAATGGACTCTATTCGGCGGTCGTCTCTAAGTTCGTGACGACCTTGAGCCAAGCCTGCGCCGCGATTGTCTGACTGGCGCATGTCTGCTGCGGTTATGGCTGCTTGAAACTTTAAAATCCGCCCACGGTCTAATCGGTCCTCCGCAGCGGAAACGCGTCGCCTGCCTTGAACCCGGGATCTTTCCGGTAATCAAGTGTAATCCAGCTTTTGGTGAGAGAAGTGCCAAAGGAGCCGCAATAGGGGTTTTTCTTGAACCTCAGCCTTTCGAACGGACCCAGAAACTCGGAAGGCACCAATTGGACAATGAGGCGATATTGATCGCGGAATTTCTCGGTCGAGAGGACCTTGGCGTGAATTGATGTCATACGGGTAGCCGGTCCGGTCCTTCCAAGATGTTTCCGGAGGAGAGTCTTTTCCACCTGATTCGATCGATTGCGTCGGCGACTTCCTTAGCTTCCCAGGTAGGATAAACCTGAGATGTTCCGGAGGCGCTAACGAAGGCTTGCTCATTTTCATCTGCGGACTCGTTCATTTGCACTTCCTTATTTAAAAAGTATGTGACCATGAGCCAGCTGATTTAGTCCGTTATCCAGAATAAAAGAGTACTCGTGTCGGTAGTCCTTTTTTTGAATTACGGTTTGGCCGATTCGCGTGTGGAAAGTGGTGCATTGGTATAAAACACGGTGTGGTGTTTTTCCTATCCACGTGTCAGCTGAATTAGCCGCCAAAAGCATCGTGGACATTCGCTTTCGCGCGATCGTCTTGCCTCTAGTCATTGAGCGTTTCTTTCATGCCCGCCTACTTCAGACTCGCCATAATCGGAGACTCCGTTATCTGTCATTATGACTCTCGCCTTGATCGCTGAGTTTCTCCTATACCCTTCTCGAAGTATTACCGTTGCTTCCGAGTATGACGACTGACAGGAATGCGGGTGGGGAACGCTGTGCCGGATTTTAGTTGGCTCTGGTCCAAATGTAATTTCGACCCATCAATGCGATACCAATAAACCCACGGACTTTGATCCTGTCCGGTCCCTGCAATTCCATAAAACAGGAATAGGTCTTGCCGCTCTTCGGGTCGTAAACCGTCCCGTTCTCCCAGCGAGTGTCACTTTTCTGCGTAAAGCCAGATATGAAGACAAGCCCAACAATCGGATGGCTGCGTTTCTTCGGATCCGGATTGTAAATATCGGTCTTTTCTTTTCCCTCAGCCGTCTTCGGGTCGTTCAAAGCCACGATTCTGGCACTAAGTTTGCCTTCACTTTCGAACATCTCAAAGGTACCGTCTTGGCCCTTCCAGAATCCAATCGGGGGATGCAGGATCGGTTGCCTGAACTGCGGACGCTCCAAACCAACCGGTGACCAACATCAAGAGCAGATAGGGAAGTCGAGACGCATTCATAGATTCGTTCTAGGCACTCAGCTCGGACCGAGCCGTTCCGGATTACTCCGACGAGTCACCGGCCGGGTTGCTGGTTTCAGCTTGGACTCCCGATTTGTCGTCACGAGAGGATCGGCTAACTAACATGACGAGTTTCGTTCGGATTGATGAGTTTCTCCCATACATTGCTCGAAGAGTTACAATTGCCTTCGGGTATAACAGTGCTTGGCGAGAGAACGAAACCAGACTTTTTGAGACACGAGCACCATCAAGCAATATTCGTTCAGCGGTGGGAGCGTCTTTGCAGAGTCTTCTTACCTTCCCCGTCACCCGTCGTCATACGCAAAGGCGACAGTAACGCATCGATATGAGTATGGGAGAAGGGAATGAAGCCGGGCGAGCTTGATGATGTTACTTAAATCCATTTCTCTTACGACGACAGAATGAGGCGGCCCCTGGAAGTGACTCCAAGAAGGTGACTGTTAGACTCGAGAACAACTAAACCGCCTGCGTTACGCTTCCGCAAAGTGGCGACGGTGTCCGGAGCATCCGGCCGCCGGTTGAGTCAAGATCAAGCGCGAGCGGTAGATCGATACGAATATCTTGAAGAAGGCATTTATGAGCAAAACAAGCGATATGCAAGAAACCGCAGACGACCTGAACAACCATCCAATGGTTCCTGCGGAAGATCGAAAAATAGATGAAATCAGTCGTGCTGCGCAAAACACAATAAACGACGGCCAGGGAGGGACCGAGACCGGCCAGATCGACCCCGAATCAAAAGCAAAGACTTCGCGACGCAAAGGTGGAGCGTTCCTGCGCGGCCAATCGTTATCGACAATTCTGCTGACCTTGGTGGCAGTTCTCTTAGCGGGCCTGCTTTTTGTCCTTGCTCGTGTGGTGTCCTTCTTCTCAGGAAGTAGAAAATCAGGGAACCGCCAACGGCGTAGATAGCCTGATCGGGGAGGCGCGAAGATGTCCGCGATCAACCCAAGCGCATGCTTCCATGCGCCTCATTGTACTTTCTTACCCTTTGTCTTCAGCGACATTGTGAGAAGGACTCCAAGCGCGAATCCGGCCGCGGAGGCGATGAAAAGCAAAATGGCGTGAGGCATGACGACTGTTGCAAATAGCAGGTGCGTTGCTACCGGCTCCCTGTTCTGGACCACTACGATTGCTACTAAAATGGCTAAGACTGAAGCAGTGATGAGTTTAAAGTTCCGCATAAGTTAAACCGATAATGCGAGCTGGCGTTATTAAACGGAAAATTGTACGCTTTAATGTTGTTTTCCGAGTGGCAGATCGAAGCGTCCGCGACTAGACGATACTGGGTTTAGCATCAAAGTCGCCATACGCAAAAGCGACAGCAACACTTCGGGAAGGGTATTGGAGAAGCTGATGGATCCGGGCGAAACTCGTCGTGCCGGATAGCGGATAGTTGCACCTCCGATTGAACCACCGGACTAACCCCAACAAATCTAAATAACAGAAATAACAAACCATGCTTTGGACAATAGTCGTTGTTCTCATTGCGCTCTGGGCTTTAGGCTTTCTCACTCACGTCGCAGGAGGACTGATTCATGTACTCTTAATCGTAGCCGTCATTATGATTGTACTCAACTTGGTCCGCCGCGGCCGAGTAGGGTGACAGATACAGTTGCGCTTCAAGCGGCATTTCAGATCTGACGAGGGAGCTTCGAAGCGGTTAAACGGGACAAATAATATGATGATCGGAATTATCGGAGCTGGGAAGCTGGGCGGTGGTCTTGGAAAATTGTGGGTTAGAGCCGGACATCAAGTTCTCTTGAGTTCGTGCCATCCAAGAGGACTAAAAGTGCTGGTCGAAAAATGGGGACCAGGGGGCTATGTCCTGTTTGGCGACATAATCTTGTTCTCGGCAGATTTCTGCGGCTTCGACGATGCGCTGGAAGCCGCCGGACCGCTGAAAGGGAATGGTCAATGTCACAGACTCGGTCGGGAGAATCCCAACGGCAGCACGGCACATTCTCTGTCTCGGTCAACGACGACGGACGAAGAGTTGGCTAAAAGAGGTGAGAGTATGGAACCGAGCTCGATTGGAAAGGTGAGTATGGACACGTGTCTATCTGGAGACAATTCTTGTTCCGACAGATCTGCGACCTGATTCGAAAGTCGCGCTCAGTTTTGCGCTAGCGCTAGCGCAAAAATTCGAAGCTAATCTGGTGCTCTTGCATGTATTTGTGGAATCATATTCTTCCGATACAGAGATTGGTGTAGGGACAGGTAGATTGCTGGATGCGACGAGAGAAGACGCCGAGGTTGCCCATTTGGAAAAGCTATTGCGTGCTCAGTATCCCAAGTGCCGAAGCGCCTTCAGAATTGGTAGTCCCTTCGAACAGATCTTGAACGAAGCCGTAGAACTAAAGGCTGGTCTGATTGTGATGGCCTCGCATTGTTATGGTTGGTTTGATCGCCTAATCCACGGGAGCGACGCCGAGGCAGTGCTTCGTCAGGCTCCTTGCCCAGTGCTGATGGCGAGGGATGTCTAGTCGGAGCAGTTGCTTTCCTGATTTTGGAGGCATTCATAGGTTTCGTTCCAACGCTCCAAGCTCAGACGAGCCGCTCCGGGTTAGTCCGATGAGTTAGTGACCGATAGCTGGCGTCAATTTAGAGCATCCTCCCGATTGCCGTCACGAGAGGAGCGACTAACTAACGTGACGAGTCTCGTGCGGATCGATTAGTTTCTGCTATGCTTTGATCGAAAACTTGCAATTGCCTTCCGGTATAACAGAGCCCTAGGGAGAGAACGGAACCAGCGTTTTGAAAGAAGGGCACCATTAAACAATACTCGTTCACGACGGGAGTCGTTGTTTGATAGTCCTCGTACGTCCTGCTCGCCATCCACCGTCATACTCGAAGGCGACGGTAAAACATCGATAAGAGTATGGGAGAAGCTGATGAAGCGGGGCGAGTGTGATGATCTCAGTTAAAGGAGCTCAAGCCCTCAAAAACCCTATGAGCCGACAAAGCGCAGAACATCGTAGAAAGTTGTGGAGCTTTGCGTTTTTTAGGTTCCAGGCACACGATTTATGAGACTACCAATCATAGTCTTGGCAGTGGCCGCTGTTGCGCTGGGTTCCACGGCATCGGCAGACCCCTACAAGGATTTCGCGGCACAAGGGTACCGCTGGGTGGCCGTTGACGGCCCCTATGCCTGTCCGTCGAAAGCTGACCTGCAGGAGATCACTCGACACCGCACCGACCTGTTGGAGGCCAAAATGGTCTCAGACCTCCGGGCCTACTATCTCATCCGAGGGGTTATCGTTCAGGTGCTTCAGGAGGACGTCGCTTCAGGGATGTCGGAAGTGCACCTTCCGGGAGGTTTCAAGACCTTCTGGACCCTTAAGAGATTTCTTAGCAGAAATCCCATCAAAGATACTTTCGGAGTGGTGGAAACGCCCACAACGTCGAGTATGATGCTTGCAGGGCAAACGATGTCCAGCCCAACCCCAAAAGCCGATGCTGATTCTTTGAACCAGCAACATGCAATGCCAATGGCCGGGCCGAAGTAGTGTGTCGAAGTTTATGAGCGGACGCCTCAACAAGCGCGGATACTATCCATCAGACCGCCCGTCGATCGACGTGCATCTGCTCGATTCTAGGTGCGCGCAGATTGCTGCGCGCGTGACTAAGATTTTGCCGAACAACCTCGTATCTGAAAAGCCAGTCGAACTCGGGAAGCTAATCCAGGTAGCCTACCACGTTGTTATCTGATCAGCTTTTTGTTAGCGCCCGTTGTGTCTCGGCTGGAACGTTGGAGATTTCCCGGCGCAGTAGCCGTCCTTAGCGTCGTAGCGATTGTCTTCGCCCTTATTGGATGCCTCTGCTCGACGCTTTCGCTGGAGGGTCTGGATCTAGTAAACTCTCTGCCCAAGTACCGCGATAATATGCCAGATGGGCGGCCATTCAGTAGGGGCCTCCGGGCCCGCTCAATCTGGCCCTCAGCAATGTTGATGCGCTGATCACCGATCTTGGAAAAGTCACGGCACCTTGAGGCGTTCAACAGCCGGAGGCAACAAAGGTCCAGATTGTCAGCGGGGCTGACAGTGTACTGGCCATTGTGAAGAATAGCTTGACGCCGGTGGCGGGTCCGATCGGGGAATTTGCCTTGGTCGTCGTGCTCGTGGTCTTCATGCTTTTAGAGCGAAAGCGACTCCGCGTTCGGTTTCTTCGACTGATTGGACACTCGCGCGTTGCGACGACAAACCTTGCCGTTGACGAGGTCGGATCGAAACTAAGCCGTTTTCTGTTGGGGCAGTTGTTGGTGAACACCGGCTATGCATTACTGCTGGGGCTCCGACTTTCTCTGATCGGCATACCGAATGCACTGCTCTGGGCAGTCCTGACCCTGGTATTGCGGTTTTTGCCTTACGTCGGCCTATGGATATCTGCCTTTTTCCCGTTGCTACTATCCATTGCCATTTCCAGCAGCTGGAAGGAGCCGATGCTGACTCTGGCCCTCTACGGGTCTCTGGACAGTTTTCACTAACAATTTCGTGGAACCTTTTGTCTTAGGCAGTAGCACCGGAATGTCGCCGCTGGCCATAATCGTATCCGCCCTGTTCTGGACTTGGCTTTGGGGTCCGGTCGGTCTGCTGCTCGCCACGTAGTGTTGGGCCGCTATTTTCCCGCATTCAATATTTGCAGTGTCCTGTTAGCCGCAGAGCCACCCTCCTCCTCGGAAACAAAATTTATTCACCTCCTTACGGAAAATCGCCTTTTAGAGGCGAAAGCACTCCTGCAGGATCTGGGAGGGATGGAAGTTTCAGTAGGAGTCGCCGAAGAACTAATTTTGCCCACTCTCCGAGCGATCGAAAACGATCTTTATCCGGAAACTAATCCAACAAAATCTCGAATCTATGGGCAACTGCGCGAACTGATCGAGGAAATGACTGTCGAGCAGTCAACGGAATTGGAGCAACCACCGGAACAATCGACACCCGAACAGCCGGGAATGGCTATCGTGCCTTTCATCGGTGAAGGTGACGAAATTGTGGGGAGAGTTATCGTGCGCTTGCCGGCTGCGAAAGGGATCGGCGCGGATTTGTTATCTTGGCGAACTCTTCGCGCGGAGAAAGTGGAACGTCTGAAAGAACTAAAAACCCCCGTGGATTTTGCTCTCCGCGATCGAGTCAAGATCGGTAATCACCGTGGGTAGAATGGCGCATTCCATTAAGCTTGAGGTCCCCGATGCTCTCATTCTTGTCGGCCTTTGGACCCTGCCAATTGAAGGCCCGGCGCGATGGGTAAGAAGAATTAAGGAATCTTCCGGAAGCGCTCTTTACACCAATATCGATCAGGCGGTTCGAGGGATTATTTCCCTGGTTCCGCAAGCGTCCGATGAATTCCTGGCGCCCGCTGAAAAATGAAACAAAACGGGAGGAGCTGAGCCCTTCAAGAGTTGCAAGCAGAACGCCCATCACTCGACGCGGTGTCTGTTACGAAACGGGGCGAATCTCGATTCGCCCGAGACGATGCTGACTGTGTCTACGGTCGCCCAAGGAATGAGCCCACCCGTCTCAGTGGCTCAATTCGATCGCGGAAGCAGCCGGCGGGTTGTTATTGCTTTCCCGAGATGGCACAATCGAGGCGTGACTGGGCATCTATATTGTTTTCCGTCTGGCAGATCGAACCGTCCACTACTAGACGATATTGGGTTAGCAACAAGTCGCCAAATACCAAGTTGACTTGTGGAAGCTGGAGAAAAGCCGAGCGGCGGTCCGAAAGTACCTACCTGCAGTACGGTGACCGGCTATCTACGCTGGCACGGTTTAATGCAAGGTCTTGCCGGATTTTGCACAAAATCCAGCAGCCTCTTAGGGAAGCTTGACGGCGGGTAGAATAATG
>WNFL01002593.1_pt1 | contig 13530 bp, 15 predicted proteins | sample 5400361 | NCBI WGS metagenome assembly WNFL01 (sample SAMN13153351, study PRJNA577476) | soil metagenome | isolation source: 40 cm soil on Douglas fir-dominated hillslope | place: USA:California | collected 2013-09-17
AGGGCCTTTACGCTCGGGTCCCAGGGCTGTTTGTCGACTTCCTTTGCCAGCTCTTCACCCTTGAGGTTGGAACGGCTCTGCATCCACCGATCCGCCTCGACAATCTGTGTGGGATATGTGGAAGCGGCGAGAATCTGCGCAACGAGGGCGTCCGGGTACAAGGCGATCGGCGCCACGAGTTGCTGCAGCTCTTGAGGGGAATGTTGCACGAGCGGGGCCGACTGCCCGTTGCCTTGACCCGTAGGACCGAAGGATTCTGCCTGCGCAGTGGATCGCACAAGCGAAAAACAAAGAAGTAAGATTAAAACCTGCTTGGAAAACTTCATGGCACATTCTCCAGTACAAAATTGAGACCATTTTCTTGATAACAAACCAATATTCAAAAAACCTCATAAAGCCTCGTCAGCCGGGAAACCTCACTGGCCGCGCAGTGTGCCTGGCTCGATGTCATTACGGCGCGCCAGGTCTTCAAGGTCGTCGAGCTCCGATTGTGTTTCGGTGACGCGCTGCTGAAGGATTTCAATGCCGGCTTCGGGAGTGATCCCTATGTCGCCGTCGTCGAGATCTATGCCGCCTGTCGTTTCCTTTAAACTTCGGGCATCTTCGAGAGCCCGGCGGAATTCACTGAGCCGGGCCTGTCTGCGTCCGAGTTCCTCGTGCAGCTTTGCAGCCTGCACGGCGTACCATTGCGGATCCTGCGTCTCCAGGTAAGGCACAGGCATTGCAGCGGTGGTTGAGTCATCTGCTTTGTTTGGTTGGCCAACGATTGAGATGGCGGCGAGACGCCTTAGTTTCTCAAGGTCTTCGTTCGTCCATAGCACCGTGGTTTTTTCAGTCTTCCTTGCGCGCGGCTTGTTTGCCGCGCGCAGAGGAATGGACAGCGTACTCAGGGTCATTGAAATAGCGAGTGAAAACGTCAGACAGCGATTCATCTTACCCTCCTTAGTGTTTCGCTGACGGGGCAGGAGGAAAATGCTGGAACATCTTGTTCACGCCTTTGTCGAGGTTCTTTGTGTTCTTGTCGGCGTTGTCGGAGAGCGTATCGCTCGAGGAACTTCGCCAGATCAATTTCTCAGTCTTTGCGTCGAACAGATCGATTACCAAGGTTCCCACTTTGTAGGTTTCGACGGTCGTGGTGGCGTCGCCAAATCCACCGAATCCTCCCCAATGGCGGCCTCCTCCGAATCCGTTATAGAACGTGTCCAGGGTTTGCTGATTCTGAGTCGTCTCGATGGCAAAGACTTCGACGTCACCTCCCGCGGGAACTTCCGTCCAACCCTTTGCTCTCAGAGCGCTGTTCACTGCACTCTTGATGCGGTCGACCATGAGCTGGTCTTTCGTCTGGACCTTTTCCCATGAATAGGTCTTGTATTGGCCAAAGTTTGCATTGTGGTCGTAATCGGTTTTGACGTGTTGAGCGAATGAAACGGTCGCCAAAACTAGCGTTAGCCCGATGGATGCTGCAATTCTTGATAGAGACTTCATACTTCCTCCTTTTTTGAGACTCCGAGACAAAGCTTCTTGCGCTAAGAACGGTGCTCACGCGATTAGGCAGCGGTTATTACAGCGAGCTGCTAGCTTCGCGATCTCCCGTCGTTTCCGTCGCCACGAAAAGTTTCGGTGCGTCGAGCGACGCAACTAGAAGAGGCAAAACGGCTGCCAAAAGATCGTTGCGTAAGTGACTGAAAGTAGAGGCCGACACAGGCGATAGTGGGGTGCGCGATGCCAGCCCGCTAAACACGACGTCCGCATGCCGACAGGCTCGATAAGGTTATTTAGGTGATTGAAATGTCAAACAGCTTCAGATTTAGGCCGCTCGAAGAGGTGCGCACCGGTAGGTCCAATAACCAATTCATCGACAAGGTTAATCGATTGGAGAGTTGATCCTCGCGTCAGTTCAACTCTGCTAGGCAGGAACGAAATCTTTCCTGGTACGTGAGATGCCAAGCTTTTGCATCCGGAAGTAAAGAGTGGACCTCTTGATTCCCAAACGTGCAGCCGCTCCGTTGGGACCGGAGACAACCCACCGGGTCTGCTCGAGAGTCTTGCGAATGTGGTCTCGCTCCTACATGGTAATTGGTCCAAGGGCTTCCACTTCGACGGCGCTCCTCAAGCTCGCGAGAGGGGACTCCAGGACGTTGCCCGAAGTGAGGATTACGCTCCGCTCGATGAAATTCTGAAGCTCGCGAATGTTGCCGGGCCACGGGTACGAGGTAAGTTCAGACATCGTTTCCGGGGAAATGCAGTCGATTTGCTTACCCATCCGGCGGGCATAGATCTCAACAAAATGCTTGACAAGAGCCGGAATGTCTTCACGGCGCGCCCGTAAGGGTGGCAGAGGGACAGGAAACACATTCAAACGATAGTAGAGATCGCTGCGAAAATCGTTTCGCTTCACCATTTCAACCAAATTTCGATGGGTCGCAGCTACGAGGCGAACGTCCACTTGGTGAGTCCGGCCGCTGCCCAAGCGTTCGAATTCCTGCTCCTGCAGGACACGCAGCAGTTTGGGCTGTAGTGCCAACGGAATGTCTCCCACCTCATCCAGGAACAGCGTCCCTTTGTCAGCCAGTTCGAAACGTCCAATCTTTTGTGCGATAGCGCCGGTAAAAGCGCCTCTCTCATGGCCAAAAAGCTCGCTCTCCAATAGATCGAACGGAATGGCGGCGCAATTTAGCTTTATGAACGGGCGTCCGCATCGCGAGCTGAGATTGTGAATTGCGCGCGCGATCAGTTCCTTGCCGGTGCCTGTTTCTCCTTGGACAAGAACGGTGGAATCCGTAGGCGCGACGCGCTCGACCTGTTCGAGCACAGTTTCCAGAGCAGGACTGTTACCTATGATCTGCTCGAATCTGCGGGGATTAGTATCCTGGCCGGCGGCTCCAAATCTTGCAACAGCTGCCACGGAAAACCTCCTTGCGGAATCCGATGCCCACTTCTACTTGCAGGCCTAGCTTTCCAGAGCCGCTCGGACACTCTCGAGCAACGCTTCGTCGTCGAACGGCTTTGCCATGAACTCTACAGCGCCTGCTCGCAACGCTTGCATCCGCATTTTTTCGTCGCCATGAGCCGTGATAAAGATGATCGGAATCTTGCAGCGTTCGGCGTTAAGATGCGCTTGCAGTTCGAGACCGGACATTCCTGGCATACGGATATCGGCGATTAAGCATCCAGCCTGGCGCTGTTGGCCGGATCTAAGGAATTCCTCCGCCGACGCAAACGCCTGTGCCGGCATGCCAACCGCTTTCAGCAGGCCTTGTAGCGCGCTGCGCATCAAATCATCATCATCGACAATCGCAACCATTTTGGTCTTCTCCAGAGCGGCCATGGCAGAAAACTAGCAGCGTCGCCAAAAGCGCGCAATTATACTTTGGTATAAGGGGCTGAATACCGCCTCGATCCGAGATACAACTGCAATTTAGGTTGAAGTTGCGAAAGGTGGTCAAAAAACGGGAGGACTGCGACTGGCAAGCTACCCTCCGCAGCAGCGACGACTGGCACTACGCTACGTTCTTGCCGGGTCGTAGTTCCAGTTTCGTGGCCATTCTAACTAATTCTGCCAGGGAATCAGCCTGCATCTTCCGCATCACATGGCCGCGATGGATCTTCACTGTGATCTCGCTGATTCCCAGATCAAAAGCTATCTGCTTATTGAGCATCCCCGAGACCACTAGGCCCATGACTTCACGCTCGCGCGCCGTAAGTGCCTGGTAGCGTTTGCGCAACTCGGCAAGATTACTCTGCTGTTGGCGCGTCACACGGTCGCGATCCAAAGCCTGGCGGATCGCATCCAGCAGGTCCTGATCCTGGAAAGGCTTGGTCAGGAACTCCACGGCACCGGACTTCATGGCTCTCACCGTCATGGGGATATCTCCGTGACCGCTGATGAAAATGATGGGAATTTGGATTCCGGCGTCACGCAACTGGCGCTGAAAGTCCAGACCATTGACGCCAGGAAGACTCACGTCCAGGACAAGGCAGCTTGGTCCGTCCGGCTGCTTGTTGCGCAGAAATTCTTCCGCCGTCTCAAAGGATGCGCACCGCAACCTTGCCGATTTCAGCAGTCCTTGGATGGACGCACGCACACCGGCATCGTCATCAACGACGAACACTGTGGGAGCATCTGCAGCCGTCATTCAGGCGCCTCGGCCTTGGTGGGTAGACTGAAACAAAAACTTGCACCCCGCGGAGAGTTGTTGGCAGCCCACAAGCGGCCACCGTGTGATTCGATGATGGAGTGGCTAATGCGAAGTCCCATGCCGGTCCCGTGGGGCTTGGTAGTAAAGAAGGCATTGAAGATCTGTTCCGTCTGCTGTGAGGGCAGCCCCACGCCGCTGTCAGTGACGGACACCACAACTTCCTCGATTTCCGTTCGCTGCGACCTGATGGCGAGCTCATGCGTCCCACCCGCGTCCTTTATTGCTTCGATGCCATTGATCATGAGGTTCATCAGCACCTGCTGCAATTGCACGCGATCGGCCATGACCTGGGGAAGATCTGCCGCAAGGTCCGTCCCGACTGATATGTTGTATCGTATGGTCTCACCTCGCAGAAGAACGACCATCTCTCGAATAATCTCGTTTACATCCACGAACTCCCGTTGCGAAGTGCCTTTCTTGAAGAGCTGGCGGACCCGGCTGATGATTTCCCCCGCGCGCTTTGCGTCTTTTACGATTCTCATGGCAGCCGCGCGCGCCTCTTCGATGTTTGGAGTGTCGCCCGCGAGCCAGCGCAAGCACGTATTAGCGTTGGTGCTAGCTGCGGCGATTGGTTGATTCACTTCGTGCGCTAGGGAAGCGGTCAGCTCTCCCATGGTGGTGACCCGGCTGACGTGTGCGAGATCCGCCTGCGCCTGACGCAGAGCCTCCAGGGCCTGTTCCGACCGCTTGCGTTCGGTCACGTCGATTGACGTGCCCACGTATTCAAGGAGATCGCCAGACGGGTTGCGAACGGGATGCCCTGTCGAGCGAATATACTTAATTTCTCCCCCTGGAAGGACTATTCGGAAGACCACGTCAAAATGGGAGCCTTCCTCTGGCCGTTCAAGAAAAACTTCTCTGCGCACCCTATCTAGATCCTCTGGATGAACGCGCTGATAAAACGCCTCGTCTGACGGTATACCCCCTTCAAGATCGAAGCCAAACAAGCGGTAATTTTCCTGTGACCAGTAGACACTACGTCTACTGGCAACGTTCCACGCCCAACTCCCGGTGCCGGTCAACCTCTGTGCTTCCGCTAAGTAACCCTCGCTTCGCCGCAACGCTTCTTCGGCCCGCTTGCGGTCGCTGACGTCCATTACCGCTCCGACAAACTCGATGCCGTCCGATTCATCATTTAAGGCGCGGGCCACAACATTGACGTGCTTGATCGCGCCATCCGGCATCACCAAGCGATATTCATGCTCAAAGTCCTTTCCATCATGCGACGCGCGCTCGATGGTCTGTCTCACCAAGGCCGCGTCTTCCGGATGGACCCGTTGGAGAATGAGTTCGACGGTCGGTGTCGTCGTTCGGTCATATTGGAAGATTCGAAAGGTTTCCTCTGACCAGAGGATCTCTCCGGTGGAGAGCCTCCAGCCGAAACTCCCCGTCTGACTGAGCCTTTGCGCTTCTGCCAAGTACGCCTGGCTGCGCCGCAGCTCTTCGTTGACAGCTGTCAGTTGGCTGGTTCGCTCAGCGACTCGTCGCTCAAGCGCCTCTGCAACACGCTTCTGGTCGCCTGCGCGTCGAGCCTCTTGCAATCCAATTGCGGCCTGGTTGGCCGCGACACGCAGGAGGAGACGTTCGATGTCGGTCGGGAAATCAGCTCGCCGAGAGCCAGCAACCAACACGCCAACTTCGTCCTGAAGGCCCAGGGGGAACGACGCGATCGCGACCTCACCCTCTCCGGCCGGATTTGGAATCACGAAACGCGAAGCGGTTTGGTCGCCGCTCAACCAGCGGCCGAGCGCTCGACCGACCTCCTGCGGCTGAGCAGAGGGATGCTGACGTTGAGCCAACCGGACCACCTCGACTGGCGAACCGTCAATCGAGTCGTTCAGACGGGCGCACGCGAAATCGAGGCGCAGGATGGCGAGGAGAGAGTCGAGCAACGTGCCGAGCATTTGGCATGACTCGCTGCCACTCCAAATGGCGGCAAGGGCCAGAACGCTGATCAGATCGTTGATACAGCTCTGAAGGCGCTTGACCTCATCGGCTGTCTTTTCCATTTCCACTTCCACATCAGACCACTGATGGGGGCGGCGTGTCGCGCGTGGTATCTCGTTCGCGCAGCATCCGCAAGAATTCATCCGGCGGAACGAAGAACGGGTTCTCCTGGAGGATGCCGCCGATGATGATCATCGGGTGGGTCCGCATGATGTCGACGACGATCTCCCCGCCAAACTTGGCGAGATCGTACAGTCATATGACCGGGTCCTTATAGCGAGGCAACACATAATTCAGCCTCGTCTCGTACTCCACCAGGTCGTCGACTCCCGGTCGATCTTCAAGGGCCCATTCCATATGGGCGACCAGCCGGGTCAGCGCGAACCCTTGCTCGATGCCGCCGTCAAGGACCTCCTGGATGAGGGCGAGCATCCGGTCCTGATCGAAGTGACCATCGCGCAGATAGGCGTCAGCCCAGTTGCGTAGCTCGAACTGACCGCTCTTTTCCGCCGCCTCCACATCGATGCCGGCCGACGCGAGTCGGAGGGCGTGCTCCGCACGAAGCTTGGGATCGACGATGTGGAACGCCTTCTCGCCCCGCTCGAAACCCTCTTTGATGAACGGAAGCAACACCCTGTATTCTTCGTCGGGGCTGTGGAAGAACGCGCAGACATGACGTTTCGCGCCAAGCACCGAGCCTGCGAACCGAATGGGTTGGCTGGCCTCACTCGGCGTTGCTCGACTGGACTTCTCACGATTATAAGTGGGAGCCATAGGGTCCTCCTTGGGCAGGCGGCCGCAACGGTCCAGCCGCTCGCGGCAGAGAAAGAATCGACCTGCACCCAGCGCCAAACATCCCGCCATCGGCACATCATGCGACTCGGCTGCTGTGGTATCAATAGAGATCTTATAGGCTCATTACGCCCCCGCCATGCGCGCCCCGATTTTGACCCGCAGTCTCAATCCCGATGAGAAGCATTTGAACCGTCCAAATGCCGACTTGAGGGCTGCGTCTTCCGGGTGAACCCGTTGCCGAGAACCCTAGGAGCGCCTGCGGCGCTCATTCCTTTGCCTCGATTTTAGTCGGTAGAGCGAAATGAAAACTTGCGCCGTGCGGAGAGTTGTCGGCAGCCCACAAGCGCCCGCCATGCGATTCAACGATGGACCGGCTGATGCGAAGCCCCATTCCCGTCCCGTGCGCCTTCGTCGTAAAAAACGCATTGAAGATCTGGTCCGACTGCTGCGGGGGAAGCCCTACACCGGTATCGCACACGGACACCAGAACTTCTTCTTTCTTCGTTCTCTGCGACTTGACGGCCAACTCGCGCGTCCCATCCACTTCCTTCATCGCATCAATGCTGTTCACGATGAGGTTCATCAGGACCTGTTGCAATTGCACACGATCTCCCATGATCCGGGGAAGATCTTCGGCTAGCTCCATCCGGACGGTTATTTTGTATCGCGTTGCTTCACTGCGCAAGAGGACGATGATCTCTCGAACGGCTTCGTTTACGTCCACCAGCTCCCGCTGCGGAGTACTCTTCTTGAAGAGCAGGCGGATTCGCTTGACGATTTCTGCCGCACGCGTTCCATCTTTCACGATTCTCATGGCAGCCGCACGTGCTTCTTCCACGTCGGGGCGATCGCGCGTAAGCCAGCGCAGGCAGGTATTGGCATTGGTGACGGCAGCGGCAATCGGTTGATTCACCTCGTGCGCCAGGGAAGCGGTCAGTTCTCCCATGGTGGTCACCCGGCTGACGCGTGCCAGTTCCGCCTGCGCCTCCCGCCGCGCTTCTTCCGCATGCTTGCGCTCAAGGCTCTCTGTTTGCAATGCCTGGTTACTTTTCTGAAGCTCTTGAACTGTTCCTCTCAAGTCATCGCGCGCGCGCCTGAGCGATTCTGTAGCGTTCCTTTGCGCAGCGCTCAGCAATCCGACAAAGAGGGCTGACACCGTGAAGATGACAAGGCGTGGTATTTCTTCGGGCTTTGGACCCAACGAATAGACCGGAGGCAGGAAGTAATAATTGAAAGCGAGGGCGGAGAGTGCCGTCGCGAGTAATCCCGGTCCGACTCCGCCGAACCAAGCACTCAATATGACGGCGCAAAGAAAGAGTGACACAGGAGCATCCTGCAAATGAACCGCTGGCAACCGCGAAATGACCAAGGCTGCGGCAACCGAGAGAACACCAATCCCATAGCTCCAAAACCCAGGCGGCTTGGGCCACATAAGGGGATTGAATCTGGACATACTTCTGCTCCGGCGAAGCAAAGTGTTGCTCCCCGCTATTAAAATCTTAGCATCAGAAAGTGTCCTGGTCTGGCCAGGTCGGCCACGTAGTGCATATCAGCCTTCCCTCACGGAGAAGTAGCTAACCTCAGCTCGTCCAATCCGATGGACGGAATGCCAAGATTCTGACAGGTTCGCATTTCGTCTCAAGTCGCCCAAGGACTCATCAATCGGCGCATCTCCCGCTTTGCCAGCAATTTCCAAGCTGTATTTGTCAATCACAGTCTCTGGCATCCAGATTGCCTCCTCAGTGGTGGCTGGCATTTTCCCGGCGAATAGAATTCGCCGCGAGCAAAGCGTCAACGTGACAGCGACGCCAGACCAGAAAACGGGACGCAGAAAGGAGTGCGCCATGAAACCCCTATCCATTCTCGACTGGTATCGCATTCTGCGCGCCCACCGTCAGTGGACCATATTCCAGTCCTTTCGATATGCGCTGTGGCTCGCGCGCTAGTTAGCTTCTTTACTTTGTGTCGCAAGGGCGGTGGAGGATCGCATTCATGAAAACGTCTTGTACGGCCAGTATAGACAAACACTCCGACGGCACGCTGGTGGCTGCCACAAAGCGCGGAGATATGCAGGCTTTCGAGGAATTGGTTCTTCGTCATAGGCAGAGAGTTCTGGCGGTGGCGCAACGCATTACGCTTAACCGGGAGGATGCCGAAGATGTGGCGCAGGAAAGTTTTCACAAGGCTTTCCTTCATCTCGATGCCTTTCAAGAAAGGGCGCGGTTCTCTACTTGGCTAACACGTATCGCCATGAATGAAGCGTTCATGTTGCTGCGTCGAAGGCGGGGAGTTTTCGAAGTCTTGCCCGAGAACCCTGACGATGGCATGAAGTCTAGTTCGGAGGCGTTCGTTGACCAGAGTCCCAATCCCGAAGAGTCCTGTTCGCAGCACGAGCGCATGCAACTCCTGACCGAGGCAATCAATCGCCTAGGTCCGACAATTCGAACGACGATACTGCTTCGCGACATCGAAGAACAATCTGTCAAAGACACGGCTCAGATTCTCGGCACCTCAATTACCGCCGTGAAAGCACGCGTTTTTCAAGGACGCCGGAAGTTACGCAGAACCCTGAATACTGGATTCCTGCGCGGACTCTTCACTGTCGGTCAACCCGAGGCACAGCGCTGTTAACATGTGAAGTCGACCGTTCGCGAGACGATGGGTCGGGTGTGGTTTTCGTCGACGCTGCTGTTCTCGCCAAGTGAATCCGCGGCTGCGTGAGACCGTTCAAGGAAAGCATTTCTTTGGGCCGGCTTCAGAGCGTGTGGACTTGCCGCAGCAACCGCATGAAAATGTCCCGTTTATCAGCCCCCAGCCCGATTCCAGCATACGCCACTTGGATTAGCGGAACATTCTTCCTCTGCGGGTCCCGAAAAAACGGAAACGGACTTGGTGCGCCTACCGCCCAGAAGAAATCCGCCTGCGCGCCCTGCATTTCGTCGGGCAAGTTGAAGTGGTTCACCGTCGGCAGATCGAGCTGTTTACGGCCCTGCGCCTCAAATACGTAAAAAGTCAGCCCGTTCGCCTCCACTTTTTCCATCGGCGTCAGATAGAACTCGGGGTAAATCCCGCTCACGCGCTCAACTCCATTCGTGGCTTGAAACAATACGCCCGGGCTCAACTCTCTTGAATAAAAATCCGCAAGCGTGGGGGCGTGTTTACAGTCGGTGCGAATACTCAAATTCGGCGAAACCGTCGTCTGATCCGGTAATTCTGCTTGGCTCTTTGCTTTCCTGTAAGCCTCCGAGCCTCCATCCAAACAATCCCGCGGCGGCGAAAAGAAAAAATAGAATAGATAATCCCCCAGGCCGTTGCCCGAACCGACGGCGCTATGCATCTGCACATCCAGTGCGACCTCATCGTCTCCCAGGAACGGATTGGTGGTCGTTGCAATCCGTAAGGCCGAATCCATTTTCGGATTTTCCAGCGCCATGAATTCCAAGAACGTCACTTGTGGAGCAAACCGTGCCAGCCGGGGCGAAGGCGGCAGTGTCATCTGCTCGCGCTCGATCCAGTCCGGGTGGACATCAATCAAGGTTCCGCTCAAGAGGGAAAACCGCTTCAACTCCACTTGCGGCTTTGCTTGCGATGACCGTGAACTACGTTCCGCCCCGCGCTCGGGCGATGGCGGACTCTGCCATGACATCTGAGCCGCCACTCCTGGCACCAGGAATCCAAACAAGACCATTCTGACGATTCCGCCCAGCTTCATAGGCACCATCCTTGTTTCATTCGCCATCACCCCGTTTATGCACGCGCCATCCCAGCACTACCGCTTTTTCCGCAAGAATGAGGTTAGGTTTTGGACGTTTCTTGCAAGTTCCCCTGCTTCGCCGTCTCCATCCAGTTCGAAGTGGATATGATAATTCCTTGTTGCAGCGTGATCCATGCCTTCTTTGAGGCTTACGAGAGATTCAGTGACTTGCCGAGGCAGGATGACCGTGGCTGCGCCTGTGAAAACGGCGTCACCGTGATCCCACGAGCTCGGGAACCCCAGAAAGCTTCTCGTACTCTTCTTCAGCTAAGCGCAGGGAAGCTGCCGCAACATTCTGCTCGAGATGTTCGATCGAGGAAGTCCCAGGGATGGGTAGCATGATGGGGGATCGCCGCAGGAGCCAGGCCAGCGCTATTTGCGTGGGGCTCGCGCGGTGTGCCTGAGCAATTTGGTTCAGCACGTCGCCAGCAACTTTGCCTGCTCCCAGGGGGAACCACGGAATAAAAGCAATTCCATTGCGCTCACAATAATCCACCACGTAGTCCCATTCTCGGTCTGCAAAGCTATAACGGTTCTGCACAGAAACGATAGGGACAATTCTGCGTGCTCGTTCGATGTGCTCTTGGGTGACGTTGGACAACGCGATCAGGCGAATCTTGCCTTCGTTCCGCAGTTGAGCCAGGGTTTCCACTGAGGCTTCAAATGAGACGACCGGATCCGGAATATGCAGTTGATATACGTCGATACACTCTGCACGCAGTCTCTTAAGGCTTCCCTCAACGGCTTTGCGAAGGTGCGAGGGAGTTGCATCGTGGGTCCATTGGTTCGGGCCGGGCCTGTTCCAGCCTCCCTTGGTGGCAATTACAAGGCCAGCCAGGTAAGGAAACAACGCTTCGGCAATCAGTTCCTCGCTTACATTTGGACCGTAGGAGTCCGCGGTATCGATGAAATTGATATCAAGCTCGACGGCCCGGCGAAGAACCGCCAAAGCTGCTTTGCGATCTTTCGGGGGTCCCCATATGCCTTCGCCGGTAAGGCGCATTGCCCCGAAGCCGAGACGATGCACGGAAATTTCCCCGCCCAACGAAACATTCCCAGCCGCATTTGCAGAAAGTTCTTTCTTGTTCATAATGACCTCCAAAATTTTCCGCTTAACTTTACCCCAAGCTGACTGTCCGGATCTCCTTGCTTATTTACAAATCGGTGTGTTTCTAGCCAAGCCACTGGGGGTTGGCGTAGGTGCCGTCGAACCGGTGGCTCGTTTTATAAAGCTCGAACTGCCCCCCTTCCGCAGCCTTTGCTGTTTTTGCCAAAAGCGCAGCAACTTGGGAAGAATTCATCGGTTGAAAACTGCGGGCCGCCTGGAGAGCCTGCTGAAGAATCGGAAGCGAGTCGCACCCCGTGATAACAACGCTGGTCGGAAGGTTCATAGCATAGTGAAGGCACTCCACAGGGGTGGCTGTTTTGCTCTCGAGAATAATGTGGTCACCCATAGGCTTCATACCGAGCACACCGATGTCGTTCTTAACCAAGACCGGCAACACTTTCGCTTCAAAACTATTAAAGTGCGCGTCCATTACGTTGAGAGGCATTTGAACGGCATCGAACGTGAAGCCGTGCTTTGAAGCGGTGGCCAGCATTTTCAAATGGATGTCCGGGCTCTTGTGACCCGTGAAGCCGATGAAACGGACTCTGCCCGCCTTTCGCGCCTCCAGGACGGCCTCCATTCCTCCGCCTTCGGCAAAAATGCGATCCGGATCGGTGTCGCGAATGACTTCGTGGAATTGGAGCAGATCGATCCGGTCGGTTTGAAGGCGGCGCAGAGACTCGTTGATTTGACTGGCAGCGGCAGCTTTGGTGCGCCCGTCAATCTTGGACATCAGAAACGCCTTTTGGCGATACCCGTCGCGCAGCGCGTTGCCCATGCGGATTTCACTCTCGCCGCCGTTGTAGTCCCAGCAGTTGTCGAGAAAGTTGACACCCTCGTCGAGGCCCGTGCGGATGATGCGAATGCTTTCCTGGGGATCCGCCTGATTGCCAAGATGATAGCCACCGAGTCCTATAAGCGAAACTTTCTCTTTGCTGCGGCCCAAGGTGCGGTAAGGAATGCCGTTCCTGGACTCCGATCGCGGGGATTGCTGCCCAGCGTGCGCCAGGAAAATGGACGCTGCCGCAAACCCCAGGAATCCCCGCCGGGAAATGCCGCCGTCTACGGCGTCATTAGTTCTCGGATCTTGGGCGAGATTTGGATGACCAGCATCCTCTTGGCATGGCTGATTTTTCTTGTTATTCATGACGAACCTCCCTTTTCGACCGCCTCACGCCCGAAGGATGAGAATCCATTTCCAGTTGCGACGACCGCGGTATACAGGGTGCGACCTATTTCTTTTGATGCAGCCAGCGAACGCAGGAAACCATCGAGTGAATCTGATCCTCGCTGAGCGAATTCTTGAATGAGGGCATTCCGCCCTTGCCGTTGGCAATGACTTGAGCAAGTTTCCGCGTCCGGCAGCTTTTGGACTGCCGGCGACCGAAGGTCCGGAACGTTCATGCTTTTTCCGACCTCAGAGCCGCCTACATCTTGACCGTGGCACACTGGGCATTTCGTCCGAAACGTCGCACCGATGGCCGCACCGTCTGGAGCGGGGTTTGCTTGCACAATCGAAACAACAAAAAGTGTAAGACCAATGAAAATCGCCAGCAAAATTAAAGTGCCAAACATCATGTGGTGTTGACGTTTATCTTGGCTCATGGCTTTTCCCTTACTTTCAATTTTCCGTTCCAGATCAGGACAGGTCCCCATCCAAAAGCGCCCGGATCTTCAACTCATGCCTAGCTTTGTGATCGGCAGACCTCTCACTCGCTTGCCGGTTG
>WNFL01155374.1_pt1 | contig 13530 bp, 9 predicted proteins | sample 5400361 | NCBI WGS metagenome assembly WNFL01 (sample SAMN13153351, study PRJNA577476) | soil metagenome | isolation source: 40 cm soil on Douglas fir-dominated hillslope | place: USA:California | collected 2013-09-17
GAACTGGCGGACCTCGATGCCGACAGCGTGAAATTTACTATCGCCGCATTGAAGACGGACAAGAACGGCGAGCGCGATTATAGCAATTACATTCTGACCAGAGTTACCGGCAAGAATTTCTCCTTCAAAGGCGAAAGCCGCAAGCCGGCGTTGGCAGAAACCACACAGCCGGATGTCGATCACGGTGGCACCCTAGCGCGCGTCCGCCCCGGAGTATTTTCTTATACTTTCAAAACCGCGCTGCCGGCAAATTTCGACGCCCGCGCCACCCATGTCGTCGGTGGCGAAATGACCCGCGCCAAACGATTGTATGCCGCCAATCCGCTGTTCGAATTCGTCCCGGCCGGCGGCAAAGTTCAGGCGCAGCGAGAGCTGGTCGAAACCGCCTCGTGCAACAGCTGCCACGATCCGTTGAGCTTTCATGGTGGGACTGCCCGGCAAACCGGCTACTGCGCGCTCTGCCACACTTCGCAATTGAGCGATCCCGAAACCGGCGAAAATCTCGACTTCAAATACTTTCTGCACAAAATCCACCGCGGTAAATATCTTCCCAGCGTCACCGACGGCAAGCCTTACATCGTGGTCGGCGCCGATCAACGGGTGCGGGATTTTTCTTCCGTCAGAACGCCGCGCATGGTGGTGACTGAAACCATCCCGAAAGAGTATCGCGACTGCAGCGGCTGCCACGCCAATCCAAAGTTAACCGCATGGAAAACCCTGCCATCGACGGCGGGTTGTGTTTCGTGCCACGATAACGTCGATCTAAAATCCGGCAAGAATCACGGCCCTGGTCCCGCATCCGACGGCAGCTGCGTCAATTGCCATCAACCCAACGGTCCCGAATTTGGCCCTTCAGTTGCCGGCGCGCATACATTTCCCGGCAATTGGAGTCAGCTGCCGGGAATCGTTTTCGATATTTTGAAAATCGAAGGCGGCAAGCCGGGCACTAATCCGGTGGTGACTTTTAGTCTGAAAGATAAAAAGGGCGCCCCGGTGAACGCCAGCGAGATGAATAATCTCGGACTGGTATTGGCGTGGCCGACCACCGATTACAAGTTGGAAGTGCCGGAGGACGCGCGCAAAGCCGAACCGTTGGGCAACGGCGTGCACGCCTACAAGTTCCGCTATGCGATTCCGGCCGACGCAACCGGTTCCGGCGCCATCGGCATTCAGGGTTATCGTCTTTTCGACGTGAAACGGCCGAACGGAACGGTCGTCGAAAAAGGCCAGCGCAATGCCGGCGCCAACGTGGTCAAATATTTTCCGATCACCGACAAAGAGGCGGTGCCGAGGCGTACGGCGGTGAAGACCGAGAACTGTAACGTTTGCCATTTGAAACTGCAGCCGCACGGGGAACAGCGCAATAACACCGAGTTCTGCGTGATGTGCCACAATGCCAATCACACCGACGGCGAAAAGCGCAAAGTTGCCAAGGGCCCGATGCCGGCGGAGAATGTCCACTACAAACGGCTGATCCATCGAATCCACACAGGACGAAATTTGGGCGAACCGTTTATTATTTATGGCGGCCCGGCGGCGGCGCCGGTGCCAGTGGATTTCGGCGATATTCGGTTTCCCGGCGACCGGAGAAATTGTGGCAAATGTCACGAAGCCGGCGCCAACGAGTTGCCGCTGGCGGCCGGCGTGTTGCCGACTTTTATTCCGCAAACGGACGGCAGCGTAAAACCGCTCTCGCCGATCATGAGCGCCTGCGTCGGCTGTCATACGCGGGAGCCAGCCAAAGCTCACATGGAAGCGCAGATCGCTTCAGTGGGCCGCGAAAGTTGCGAGGTCTGTCATGGTCGCGGCCGCGAGTTCGCCGTCGATAAGATGCACCGCAAGGGGCGGGAGTAAAAACAATTGATAATGGAGAATTGAAAAATGGAAAATGAGCGGAGCGTTTACGCGACAAAACTGTGCCCGTCGACGTAGAGGTCGTGACTTATTTAGAAGGCGTCTTTCATCCGGCGCACCGCCGCGAAGACCGAGACGGGATCGATGCGCGCGTCTGGAGTGGCTGACTTCACGCTGGCTTGAATTTCCTTGCTGTCCCAGCGCAAAAACGGATTTGTCTGTTTTTCTTCTTCCAGCGTCGATGGCACGGTCGAGGTGCCGCGGGCGCGCAACCCCTGCACGCGTTCATACCGCGCGGCCAATTTGGGATTGGACGGCTCGACGCTCATTGCGAACCGTAAGTTGCTTTCAGTGTATTCGTGGCCGCAATAAACTTTGGTGTTGTCGGGCAGAGCCATAAGTTTTTTGAGTGAGCCGTGCATCTGTTCCGGCGTGCCCTCGAACAACCGGCCGCAGCCAGCCGTAAACAATGTGTCACCACAGAATAAATTGTCATCGAACAAATAGGCGACGTGGCCGGTGGTATGGCCGGGTATGAAAAAAACTGTGCCTATCAGTTCACCGATCTGAATCTCGTCACCCTCATCGACGCCGTCGGTCATACCGAAAACTCGCGCCTGATCGCTTTTGTGGCCGTACACCCTCAACTTGAGCTCCGCCAATAGTCCTTCGTTGCCGCCGGTGTGATCGCGGTGATGGTGCGTATTCAAAATCGCTGTGGGAATCACTTTTTCCTGATCGATCCGGCGCAGCACCGGTTGCGCTTCCGACGGATCGACGATCGCTGCCCGGTTAGTTTTTTCACAGATGAGCAGGTAGCCGTAATTGTCTCGCAATAGGGGAATCTGGGTAATTTTCATGACTTCTTCGCTTCTCCGATTTTATTGCAAAAATGTTAATAGGATGCTGATTTTGGTCATAAAAACCATGAGTTCGAGCGTTCAAACGTAATCGTATCACAGTTGGTCAAAACGCGACAAGTCGTTAAAATAATACGTATTTTCACCAACTGAAGCGCCTTATGCCGGAAATTCAGTGTGCTGGTCACAGGAATTGCATCTACCGACATATTTACGAAAGAAAGGAGACTCCGTCATGCTAGGCAGTCTTCTAAAACCGATCGAAGTCTTATTGGTCGAGGACAATGCAGGAGACGTGAGGTTGACCGAGGAGGCGCTCAAGGAGGGTAAACTCGCGGTGCGCTTGACCGTCGCTCGAGATGGCCTAGAGGCGATGGAAATTCTCCATCAGCGCAGTGGCAATGCCGGTGCTCCGCGGCCGGATCTCATCCTGCTCGATTTGAACTTGCCCAAGATGGACGGCCGGCAAGTGTTGCAAGAAATCAAAAACGACCCCAACCTTATGCGCATCCCGGTGGTGGTTCTCACCACCTCCGCAGCGGACGCCGATATTTTGACGACCTACGGTGCCCACGCCAACTGTTACATCACCAAGCCCGTCGACATGGACCGCTTCATCAGTATCGTCCTGCTCTTGGAAGAGTTCTGGTTCACCATCGTCAAGTTGCCTGCGCACGACACCTCATTGTAAGGCGTGGCCGGTTAGGTATTCCGTCGGAGCTTTTCAACATGCAAAAAATACGCTTGAACGCATTCCACAAGTCAGTGACTCGACGGGCGCGATAAGAAATAACTATCCTGGATCCAAGCAATCACGGACCAACGACCAGTGAGGTAACGCATGATGATCAGTCGGTACGCGAAACCAAAAGAAGGCCTAATGCGAATGCTGGCATTCCTTCCCGTGGGCGGCACTCTACCTCAGGACGTGTGGCAAAGCCGCCATCGCTTCTTGCTCGGTTTGACATGGTTGCATGCCGGCGTCATCGGACTGGTGGGCGTTATTTGCGGTTACCGATGGGACTTTCGACCGGCAGCGCTCTTTGACGACCAGTCGTTGCTCCATGTTCTGGGTGAGGCTTTGTTCGTCTCGGCGTGCGCGCTTGTGGCAAGTTGGTCGAACCTCGCCAGAAGCGTTCGCGCCAGTTTTGTCGGGTTCGGATTGATCAGCGCATCGGCGATTTTTGTGCATCTCTCCGGTGGCTACATCGAGCTCCACTTTCACTTTTTCGTAATGTTGGTGTTTCTCGCGCTCTACCAGGATTGGGTCCCTTTTGGTTTGGCGATCCTGTACGTCGCGCTCCATCACGGTGTTGTCGGGGTATTGTGGGCGGACCATGTTTACAACCACGCCGCCGCGATTAACGCTCCCTGGACTTGGGCGGGTATCCACGCATTCTTCGTCTTATTTGCGTCGGTCGGCAGCATTATCGCGTGGCGCTTCAACGAATCGGCATATGCCAGAACCAAATTGATTCTCGACTCCGCGGGTGAAGGTATTTTCGGTCTAGACCGGCAAGGAAAGGTATCGTTTAGCAACCAGGTCGCAACTAGAATGTTCGCAGAGGCGAACGCGCAGATCATCGGCAAAGAGTTGCGTCACCTCGTCGAGCACACAAAAGCCGACGGCAGCTCCTTCGCCAAAGGCGTTTCGCCGATTCTGGCGCCGTTGGAGGACGGAGTCCCGCGCCAGGCCGGCGATGAAATATTCCGTCTCAGCGACGGCAGGTGTCTCCCGGTCGATTACACGAGCACTCCCATCGTCGAGCGGGGCGAGGTGACAGGCGTGGTCGTGAACGTTCGCGACATCTCCAGACGTAAGCAAGCCGAGCAGCAGGCGCTTCGGTCCAGTGAACAGTTCCGGGCCTTTTCAGAGAGCGCGAACGACGCGATTATCGCGGCGGACAGCCGGGGAAATATCATTTACTTCAACCCCTCAGCTGAAAGGATCTTTGGACATCGCACGCAAGACGTTATTGGCAAGCCGCTCATCTTGTTGATGCCTGAGAGATTCCACAAGGCGTGCGAAACCGGAATTGCGCGATTTCTCACTTCGGGTCAGGGCCGGGTGATCGGTAAAACGGTGGAGGTGACTGGGCGGAGAAAGGATGAGAGCGAATTTTCCATGGAGCTGTCTCTGGCGATCTGGAAGACCGACCGCGATACCTTCTTCAGCTGCATCGCCCGCGACATCACCGAGCGCAAGCGTGCGCAGGAGGACCTGGAGAACACCGCAACCGCCCTGGCAGGTTCGAACAAAGAGCTTGAGCAATTCGCCTACGTGGCCTCCCACGATTTGCAGGAACCGCTGCGGATGATCACCAGCTATACGACCTTGTTGGGCAAGCGTTACGCCGGTAAGTTGGACAAAGACGCCGATGAGTTCATCGGCTTTGCCGTCGATGGAGCGAAACGAATGCAGTGTTTGATCAACGATCTGCTCACCTTTTCCCGCGTCGGGACAAGGGGAAAGGATCTCGCGCCTACCGATTGCGAGGCCGTTTTGGCCAAAACCTTGCACACACTTCATTTCGCCGCGCAAGAATCTGGCGCGACGATCACACATGACAAACTGCCAACCGTAATGGGCGATGAAACCCAGATTGGCCAGCTATTACAGAACTTGATTGGTAATGGGCTCAAATATCACAATAGCGAGCGGCCGGCCATTCACATCGGCGCGCGCCAGGACGGAGCGTCCTGGTTGTTTTCGGTCACCGATAACGGCATCGGCATCGATCCTCAATATTCGGAAAAGATTTTCGTGATTTTTCAGCGACTGCACACGCGTGAGGAATATGAGGGCACTGGCATCGGTCTCGCCGTCTGCAAAAAAATCGTCGAACGCCATGGCGGCAAAATCTGGGTGGACTCAACACCGGGTCAGGGCTCGACGTTCTCTTTTACTCTACCGTTGCCTTCGGGATCGGAGCACGCCAATCGCGAGATGGGCGCGTCATTGCCGAACTAAACAATGCCAACAACCCAACGTATCTTGCTGGTCGAGGACAATCCCGGCGACGCGTTATTGCTCAAGGAAGCGCTGCGCGAATTCAACCATACGCCGCCCTTCGAGCTGATTCACGTCGAACGGCTTTTAGTGGGGATCCAACGCGCCAAGCAGGAAAAGTTTGTCGCGGTGCTGCTCGATCTATCGTTACCCGATGCCAATGGCGTCGAGACCGTAACGCGGATGCAGCGGGAAGCCGAGGCTCTGCCGATCGTTGTCCTCACCGGTTTGGACGATGACGCCGCGGCGGTTGAAGCCGTGCGCACTGGCGCCCAGGACTACCTCGTTAAAGGCCAAATCGACGGCCGCCTCCTAGTCCGCTCCTTGAGCTACGCGATCGAACGAAAACGGTTGCAAGAGGCGATGCGGCTGCACTTGGAGCGCATCACGGCGCTTAAGGATATCAACGTCGCGCTGACCGCGAACTTGAATCTCGCCTCGGTTTTGGAAGTGCTTTGCGAAAAAATCGGCCGTTTGCTGCCTGATTTCGGCATGGCGGTGCGCCTATGGAACCGCGAGCAAGCCCAGTTGGAATCGGTCGCGAGTGTAAACTACGACGATAGCGGGTGGCAGGCGGTGCTGACGCAATCCGAGCGCAAGGCGACGCTCAGCGAGACCGTGTTCGCTACGAAGCAAACCTTAAACATTTCGGATGTCGCCAGCGAACCACGGATCCAATGTCATGAAATCTGGCAGCGCTCCGGCTTTACCGGTTTTCTCGGCATGCCGCTGATCGCCAACGACGAGACTCTTGGGGTCATCTGCTTTTTTTCCGATCAAGCACCTGGGTTTACCAGCCAAGAAGTTGAGTTTCTTGGCGCTTTAGCCAGCCAAGCTTCGGTCGCCATCCGCAACTCTCAGACCCATGGTGAGATGAAGAAGTTGGCCAGCGACCTCGAGCGGTCGAATCGCGTCAAAGAAGAATTTCTCGGCGTCATCTCCCATGAATTGCGCACACCGTTAAACATCGTTAAAGGCTATGTCGAAATCCTTAAGGACGGCGTATTTGGTGAATTGAATTCACAACAAATGGAAGCTTTCGAGAAAATCGCCAATCAGACGAACCTTCAGCTGGCGATGGTCAATTCGATTCTGAATGCGACGACAATGGAATCGAATGTTGCTTCTTTGCAAACCGAAGTGCTGTCGTTGGGCGATTTCTTGGCCGACATTAAGGTGGCCTATCCCGATCCGGCGGACGGGCGGCTGCGCTTTGAGTGGAACTATCGAGTGGAACTATCCGCCCTACCTGCCTGACATCCGCAGCGATCGGACCAAGCTGCATTACATCTTACAAAATCTGCTCAATAACGCCGTGAAATTTACACCCCACGGCGTGGTGACGGTGGGTGCGGAAGTACGGCTGGCAAGCGCGTCCGAGCCGGAGCCTGATGGCGCAAACTTACGCAAGAGCTGGTTGATCTTGAGCGTCGCCGATACCGGCGTCGGCATCGCGGAGGAGTTTTTGCCGGTGATTTTCGAAAAATTCAGCCAGGTGGATAGTTCAACGACGCGCGCTCACGAAGGAATCGGCCTCGGCTTACATATTGTTCAACGCTGCGCCGAATTGCTCAACGGCAGCGTCAAGGTCGAGAGCGAAGTCGGCAAGGGTACGAAATTTATCGTTAGGGTCCCCTGTGAGCTGGAAGATTATCGGTGCGCCCAGCCATTTAGTTAAGCTCACTGGTCGCCGGGTCCAATTTCAATTTACCTCAAGTCGAATGCTGAATCTCAAAAGCAACGGAGGCCAAGCATGAATGACGGCATGGAGCGCCGCTCCCATATTTTAATCGTTGAAGACAACCCAGGCGATCAGCGCTTGATTAGGGAAGCGTTTCAAGAGACCCAAAGAGCGCCTGGGACGGCGGTGGCGAGGGACGGCGTCGAAGCTCTGGATTATTTGTACCAGCGTGGAGCTTTCATCGATGCCAAGCGACCGGATCTAGTGTTGCTCGATCTCAATTTGCCAAAAAAGGGCGGTAAAGAAGTATTAGCTGAAATAAAAAGCGATCCGGCACTTAAGAACATCCCCGTCGTGGTGTTTTCGTCTTCATCCGCGCCGGGCGATGTCAGCAGCGCCTACGCGCTACACGCCAACTGTTATGTGACCAAACCGGCCGACCTGGGAGAGTTATTCGACGCGATCGCCTGGATCGAAAAGTATTGGCTGAGCACCGCGAGCTTGCCGACGTCGAGCGCGCCATCGGCCGCCGTCGCTTGATCGCGTCTAACTTCGCTTGCAGGAAATTCAATCGCTGCAGCAAAACTGCCATCGTAAACCTAAAGCCCTTACACCGGTCGGTAAAATCTCGTTTTTGCAGCGCCGTCGCTCAATTTGCGGCTCCCGGAACGCCGTGTGTAAATTACCGTTGGGCTACACCCGTCCTTAAAGATTAGCTTTCGCGCCGGCCATTGAAATGTCGTCTTAGTGAGCCATACTATCTGGGTTGGGCCGCGTTTTTGGATGAGCGGTGGCAACCATCTAGCGAGCTGCGGTTCGAGTGATCATGACCAACCAAGCGATCAAAATTCTCCTGATCGAAAGTGACGTCGGTGACGCCGGTTTATTGCGCGCTGCCTTGCACGATGTCGGCACCGAATCTTTCCCCTTCGAATTCGATCATGTCACCTGCCTTGGCCACGCGTTCGTTCGGCTTAGGGAAAAGCCGTGCGACGTTTTGTTATTGGCTCTAACCTCGCCAGATTCTCCAGGTATCGGCGCCGTAACAAGTATCCGCGAGGCATATCCCAATATCCCGATTGTGGTGATGAGCGGTCTCGACGATGAGCGGGTGGCAGTTGAGGCAATGCGCAACGGCGCTGAAGATTATTTGGTGAAGGGTCAGTTGGATAGTACGATCCTGATTCGCACGATGACCCATGCCATCGAGCGCAAGCGTCTTTTTACCGAGCTGCGCGCGCAACGCGAACGGTTAGCTGCGTTGCATGAGATCAATGTGGCGGTGACCTCGACTCTCGATTTGGATGAATTGGTCGAGCAGTTTCTCGATAAGATTACTTTGTTGTTTCCCCATCTCGCGGTGACGATTCGATTGCTTGATGGGCGCACCGGCGTGCTCGAACCGTTGGCATGCCGCAACGTCGACGCGGCGCTCTGGCGAACCAAGCTATCGACGGAGGGTGGCGCGAGAATGCGCGCGGTTCTGACCATGGAGCGACCTTTGGTACTGCCGGACGTGTTGAGCGATCCGCTCGGTGCTAGTTATGAATTCATGCATCATAACGGTTTGGTCTCCTATGTCGGCGTGCGTCTTGCGGTCAAGGGCGATCCGCTGGGCGTGGTCGGTTTTTATACTCGTGAACGGCGTGATTTTCCCCGCGACGAGGTGGAGATGCTCGGTACCTTGGCCGGGCAAGTGGCGGTGGCGATCTATCATTCGCGCATATTCGCCGAAGTGAGAGAAGCGCGGGATGCGTTGGAGAAGGCGCTCGAGGCGAAATCGGTTCTTGTCGGCGTCATGGCTCACGAGCTAAAAAATCCGATCCAGGTGATTATGGGCAATGCCAATCTGTTATCGGAGGGCGCCTTTGGCGAACTGACGGCGGAGCAGCGCGAACGCATGCACGGCATCGAGAACAGCTCCTTGGAACTGGTCGCTTTAATCGAGAGCGCAGTCGACATGGCGCGGCGCGAACGGGGTACGATATCGGTTCGGGTCGCCCTAGTGTCCGTCAACTCAATTCTGCAAGAGATCTACACGGAGTTCGTGGCCGCTTTTCGGACCAAGGGGATCGATTTCACAGTCGCTATTATGCCGCCAACCACGTTCATCAAAACCGATCCGCTCAAGCTCAGGGAGATCCTGCGCAATTTGATTGAAAATAGCCGCAAGTTTACTTCCGCGGGAAAGGTTATGGTCCATTTTCATGAACTCGATCGCGAGCGCGTCGAATTTGTCGTCGCCGATACCGGGCGCGGCATCCGCAGCGATTTGCTGCCAAAAATTTTCGAGTTGTTTTATCAAGAAGACTCATCCCAGCGAGAATACGCCAGCGCCGGCTTGGGCCTCAATATCGTGAAACGTTTGGTCAGCGCGATGTCGGGCGAAATCAGCGTCACCAGCGAGCTCGGCAAAGGGACAACCTTTCGCGTGGTTTTGCCGGTAGCGATCGAGTCGAGCGACCCGGTTGCTTGACGCAATGATCGCGCACTTCGTATATTGTTGACACTATGATTCGAGCTGGAGTCGGTCAGTCAAATAGTTCTTCGACCGCGGTGGCGGCGGAAGAAGCGGTGGCGCAGGCGTTGGCACAGGCCGGCAGCGCTCGCGCTGATTGCGTGGTGGCGTTTTTTAGCGCCGAGCACGCGGCAAGCGGCGATGAGCTCGCGGCGACGATTCGGCGCGCTGCAGGCACAGACCGGATCGCCGGTTGCAGCGCCGTGGGCGTGCTGACGTCGAATGGTGAAGTCGAAGGCGGCCACGGCTTGGCGGTACTGGCGCTCTGTGCCGAACAGCTGCAATGCCAACCGCTTTTGTTCAAGCCCTTGCGCGAACACGAGATCGACATTGGCGTGGAACTCGCGCGCGTTGCGGCGCCCAGCGAAGCCAGCGGTACGCTGTTGGCGTTGTTCCCCGATACCTACAGCGGGCAACCGCAGCGGTTGCTGGAAAGTTTGCACGACGAGCGCGGTTTCACTCCGGTCGTCGGCGCCGGCGCGTCAGAAAATGGCGCGGCGCAAGCGACCTATCAGCTTGGTCCTGGCGGCGTCGTCAGCGACGCCGTCGCAGGGATTCACCTTGCGGGATCGTTTCAGACCAGCATTGAGATCACCCAGGGATGTCAGCCCATCACTCCGCCCTTGGTGATTACCCGGTCGGAAAGAAATCTGATCTACGAAATCAACGAACGGCCGGCGCTCGAGGTGTTCGCGGGCCTGCTCAAAGGTCCATTGGCCGAAGATCTGCGCCGCGCGCTGATGGTTTTATTCGTCGGTCTACCGGCGGATCGGCTAATCAATAGCGTGGCGCCGGGCCAATATCTCGTGCGCAATATTATCGGCATCGATCCGAACAAAGGTGTTCTCGGCGTCGCGGAAGAGGTGACCGAAGGCGAGTCGATGATTTTCGTGATGCGCGATGGCGAACGGGCGCGCGACGATCTCAATCAAATGCTGCAAAGACAGAGCGCCAATCTCGGAGGGCGAAAGCCGGCATTCGGTTTCTATTTCAATTGCTGCGCGCGCGGCAGCTCTCTCTATGGCATTCCCGGCATCGACACCGCTTATATCAAACAGGCGCTCGGTGATTTTCCCTTGATCGGTATGTTCGGCGGCTACGAACTGGCGCCGCTCGGACGGGCCAATCATTTGTTCGCCTACACCGGCGTGCTGGCGCTGATCACTGATGCGGATAGTTGAGCCTCACAATTTTGGATTTTCGATTTTGGATTTTTGATTGTCGGAACAAGATTGGGAACGCAGCTTGGGCCATCTTCTCCCTAATCCAAAATCCCAAATCAAAAATCCAAAATGGCGGAGATGTGGCGGGGGGCGGTCAGCGTCCGACGCGTTTTCGCTTGTTGTTGAGATAGTCAACCATGATGTAGTTGCCCATCTGGTCGGGAGTCGTGTAGAAAACCCGGCCGGTGTTCGTGCGTGAGAGCTGGTCGACGAATCCCTGCCGGTAGTAATCGGCGCCCAGCATAAAAGTATTAATCTTAATCCCGCTCTGGGTGCAGCGTTTCACTTCTTTTAGAGTTTCATGGACGATGCGGCTGTGCAGCATCGCCGAGCCCCAGCCACTATGCAGCCGGCCGCCGCGGTCGAGCGTTGCCGCGGTGGGTTCACCATCGGTGATCAAAATAATTTGCCGGTTCGCGGTGCGATTCGACCCCAACAACTGGCGCGCGAAGCGCAGCGCTTCTTTGATGTCCGTGCCGTGCTCCATGAAATAAGTCAGCGAAACGATCGATGGCAAATCCTCGGCTTGGATCAACTTGGCGTTGGAGCGAAACGCGACCAGATGCAATTTGTCCTGAGGATATTTGGATTGAATCAGGCGGTGCAAAGCCAAGGCAACTTTTTTCCCGGCATGGAGGGCGTCATTCATCAACATCGAATAACTCACATCGATGAGCAGCGCGGTCTCGGCGGTCGTGGAATACTCAACCCGGTGCACCGAAAAATCTTCCGGATGAATCTTCAGCGCTTCGCCTGGCTTGCGCCTTTCCAGAGAGTTCAACACGGTTTCGCTGATGTTGACGTTCATTGGATCGCCGTATTCGTAAAGCTTGGTTTCCTCAAGGTGCTCGCCTTGGGAGCCGCGCAACGAGGTATTGTGGTTGCCCCAGCGCCCTTTGTTGAGCATCTGGAAGATTTCCCGCAAGGCCTTGTCGCCAATTTTGCGCATGCCCTTCGGCGTGAGCCTGAGGCCATGGCTGCCGCGGTGGATGTAGCCTTCGTCCTCGAGCTGCTGCTCGACGTTTTGCAGGTATTTTAGATGCTCGTAGGCCTCGTCGCCAAGCAATTCGCGCAGTTCGTCGAGATTCAACTCCGAGGGATCGCCCATGCCGCGTTGACCCCAGCGCAGAAATTTTTCCAGGCCGCGCATCTGACCGAGAATCTGCCCCGCTTCGCCCGTGCCCATGCGCTGCGCGCCTTGGAACGGGAACTGATTCATCAGCTGTTCCAACTGCTGCATCTGGCTCATCATGTCGCTCATCGCTTGCAGCTGCTCCTCGGTCATGTTGCTCATGTTCTCCAACATGCTTTCGAGGTTGTTGATGGCGTTATCCATCATGCTCGGCAAATTGTTGAGGAAATTCTCGTCGTTCAACAGCTGACTCATGCGATCGAGCATGTCCATCAACGACTGCGGGTTCTGGCCGGTCATGTTGGATGGGTTTTGCATGCCGCGCTCTTTGATCTGATTTTGCAGCCGCTGCTGCAATTCTTGATAGCGCTGGTAAGCCTCCTGCATTTTCTGGCTCATTTCATCCATGCGGTCGGCGAATTTGCCAGACATGCGCTCCATGAAGTTGCGCATCTGCTCGTTGTAGGCTTCCATCTTCTCGGTCAGGTTGCCGAGCTTGTCGCTGAGCGCTTGCTGCTCCTCGGGCGTGAGCTTGAAGGAGTCCGGCGAGTACTTGCCGAGCAGTTCGCGGCGCTTCTCGTCGGCCTGGCGCAGGAAGTCGCGCATGCCTTTGACCGAACGCTGACCATCTTCCGAGGTAAAGCCGCGGCGCATCAGGTCCCGCAGCGCGCGCCGCACGCCTTCTTCTTCGAGCAAATGGTCGGACAGCTGATTAAGCAGATCGTTGGTGGTGGGGAAGAGAACCTGTTGTGTGCCGTCCCATTCGGTATAGCGATGGATTCTCATGTGTTTTTGAATATAGCGCAGTTTGGTGATCTGTCAAACCGAAAAACCAGCGCGTTGCCGCGTGGTTGTGACGGCAGCGGCGTGGCGCTGACGGGACCCTTTGGAATTGCCGCGGACTTCATATAAATGTTGAGAGAGCTACTCATCGCCATGGATACATTCGATTTCGTAATTGTCGGCGCCGGATTTGCCGGCGCGGCCACCGCTTACCATTTGGCGCGGCGCGGTGTCACCAAGATTTTGCTTCTGGAGCAAGAAAGCATCCCGGGATTTCATTCGTCGGGGCGCAACGCGGCGATGCTGCGTCAGTGTGTTTCGGAGCCGGAGCTGATCCCATTGGCGCGCGCCGGGGCCAATTTCATTCGCAATTTGCCGGCTGATTGGCCTGAACCGGTGCAAGTCAAACAAAACGGCTCACTGCTGCTCGGCAGCGGCGCAGGATGGGAAAAGCTCCAGCGCGACGCCG
>WNFL01151688.1_pt3 | contig 13529 bp, 13 predicted proteins | sample 5400361 | NCBI WGS metagenome assembly WNFL01 (sample SAMN13153351, study PRJNA577476) | soil metagenome | isolation source: 40 cm soil on Douglas fir-dominated hillslope | place: USA:California | collected 2013-09-17
ATACCAGGCAGGGATCTGGTGGCCCCACCAAAGCTGACGCGAGATCGTCCAGTCGCGCAGATTCTCAAGCCAGTCAGAATAAACTTTCTCGTACGGAACCGAAGGCACAAAGCGCGGCTTTCCCTCTCCGCGCAACTTCGCCAACGCGAGATCGCGCAACTTATCCATGCGGCAAAACCATTGGGTCGAGATCAAAGGCTCGATCACCGTCTTGCAACGCTCGCACTTGGAAATCGCGAACTCATAATCGACGACCTGATCGAGTAAGTGCAGTTCTGCAAATTTTTCGATTACCAACTCGCGGGCTTTGTAACGATCAAGACCCGCGAATTCGGCGCCGGCCGCCTCAGTCATGCGGGCAAACTGATCGATAACGGCGATCTCCTCGAGGTTATGACGCACGCCCATTTCGTAGTCATTCGGATCGTGGGCCGGGGTCACTTTGACTGCGCCGGTGCCGAATTCAGACTCGACAAAATCGTCGGCCACTATCGGAATCTCGCGATTCACCAGCGGCAGCATCAGCACCTGCCCGATCAGCTCGCGATATCTTTCGTCTTTGGGGTTTACCGCCACGGCCGTGTCGCCCAACATCGTCTCAGGCCGCGTCGTCGCCACAGTAATCGAGCCGTCGCGGTCTTTGAATGGATAACGAAGATAATAAAGCTTGCCCTTTTGCGGCTCGCGCAGAACTTCGAGATCGGACAATACGGTCTGATCGTTAGGACACCAATTCACAATGCGATTGCCGCGATAAATCATTCCGTCGTCGTACAAGCGCACAAAGGCTTCGCGGACAGCGCGCGAAAGATTCTCGTCCATGGTGAAACGTTCGCGCGACCAATCGACCGACGCGCCCTCGCGCCGGATCTGCTTGAGAATCTGCCCGCCGTACTCCTGCTTCCAGGACCAGACGCGTTCGGTAAACTTCTGACGGCCAAGATCGTGGCGCGACAAGCCTTCCTTCTTCAGTTGGCGCGTCACCATCAACTGCGTCGAGATACCGGCGTGATCCATTCCCGGCAACCACAGCGCGCGAAATCCGGCCATGCGTTTATATCTGGTCAGCACATCCATCATGGTGTGCTGCAGAGCGTGGCCCATATGAAGCGAGCCGGTAACGTTCGGCGGCGGGATCACAATCGTGAAAACGGGCGCGTTAGGATCCTTATTAATCTCGGGAGCGAAATAGCCGCGCTCTTCCCAACGCGCATAGTGATTCCGCTCGGCTGCTTTCGGATCGTAAGTTTTTGGGATCTCGACCATTTTCAATTAAAGACTTCGGATGATCAGAGGCGGGCTACTCCGCCAGGGTCAAATGAACATGGATGTTGTCGTCGTCCGATTGTAAATCATGCACGGCAGCTTTTCATCTCAACAGGCCTAGTAAGTAATATTTGAGTGGATAAAAACGAAAAGGCGGGCAGTAGCCCGCCTCAGGATCTGGGTTAACGCTGCCCGCTATTTCTGTTCGTCGAGCTTCTTCTTAATCAATAACTCAGCCAGTTCCGGCACGACCTCCCAGGCAATCTCGCGCACGACTTTTTCCGACAGATGCTCGACAGCGCGGCGCGCGATCGCGTCAATAATTTCAGGGGACCACGCCAACTCAGGATCAACTGATTCCTGATCTTCCACGGCGCTCACTGGCACCGCTGCCGCCGGCGTTTCGGCTACAAAATCCCATTCCTGAAGCTCGGCAACGTGCTGTTCTTCATGCGTGGGTTCGGATGGGGGAGGCGCGGCTTCCGGCGCGAAGCCTCCGGCCGGCGCAACGGCCTCAGTCACAGGCGTCGATTCAGGAACTAGTTCAGCAGCCGCAAACTCAAAGGCGCTCGCCGGTTCTTCATAGTCAAGATCCAGCAGCAGATCGTCGGCAACAAGAGCCGGTGCTGGGCTATCAAAGTCGCCGAGATCAAGGAGGGCGTCATTGTATATCGGTTCAGTGTGCAATGGCGTATTTCGAGGGCTGGGTTCTTCGTTCATTTCGGTATTACCAACTGAACTTCGGAATTCGTTCGCAGGCAAATCCGACTTATTGCCTGCCGCGATCGCCGGCGCCATTTCCATTGTGTCATCCTGAGCGTGGGCACTCGGTTTAATCGTTTCCCCGTCGCGTTCATCATCGATGCGTTCGAGCTCCTGCGTGTTCGCAGTCTGAAGTTCGACGTCGGCTACACCTGTGCTTCCCGCTGCTTCAAGGGCGGCCTCAGCCGGGTCGTGTTCAGTCATCGAGGGTGCTTCAGTGAAGACCTTCACATTTGCATCTTCCACAACATAGTCATTGCGAGCAGCCGTCTGAACCGCATCGGACATTTCCAGCCTTTGCGTGTCCGCAGTCTGGCGTTCGATGTCGGCCTCACACGTGCTTCCCTCCGCTGCAACCGCCGGATCAATCGCCTCGTCCTCGACCATCGAGGCCGCCTCAACAAAGACTTTCACATTCGTGTCGTCCATGATGGGCTGGGCCGGAGCAGCCGACTGCAAAGCATCGGAACGATCGAGTCCCAAAGTGGAATAGCCGCGGGTCTTGTCGCCGGCTGCCTTACCGCCCAGCAGCGAACCCACCCGGCTCACCAGTTGGCGAATCGATTGGAATGGTTTCGTCACAACATCATCAGCGCCTACGCGCCGCGCCTCGGCCGGCTCGAACGGTTCGTGCAAGCCGACCAAAAGCATAACAGGAATATGGCCAAACCGTTCACTTTGTTTGATCCGGGCGCACAGTTCATAGCCGCCGATACCGGGCACGGAAACGCTGGCGAGGACGACGTCTGGTGTGGATTGCTCAAGTTTTGCCAGTGCATCCTGGCCGTCGTCGGCCGTGGTTACCGCCATCCCTTCGTCAGTGAAGGTGAGGCCAAGCACCGTCTGGTAGTAGGGCGAGTCGTCGGCAACCAAGAGCTTTCGTCCAGCAAACAAGGGGCAACCTTCATTCGTCCTTCCGCGCGGTTCGATTCAACTCAGTTTTCCGAGAAACCCTCCTGAGCGGCACGCGGCCTGATTTGAACCTAGCATTGGCAGGAAAAGCACGTCAAGAGCTTTTGTAAGAGAGTAATGAATTGACCTGGTCCTGGATAAAGCCGCAACAAGTCGACCGCGAAAGGCGAGACTAATATTCGAATGGTGAACTCAACCGTCCACGGTTCAACGCGAACCGTTAGTCAGGGTCACATCGTCAGGTGTGTTCGGCTTGCCGTCCGGGCCATCTGAGCGCAGGACAAATGAGCTGCGTTCGCCCTCGTATTCGTAAGGTTTGTGCCAGGGGTCAACGCGGATAACGCGGGCCAGGTAGCGGGGGTTCAGACTGTCGATCAGCGCCACGGCGCTTTTTGACTCCAGGTAAGAACCACGCTCGCGGCGATAGGATTCAAGGGCCGTGGCAATTGACTGTAACTCCGCGCGCGCCCGAGCGGTCTTCTCAGCATTCAATGCGCGCATCAGCGTGTCGAGATCCTCCCAACGCCGGTCTCCAGTTCTAATCTCGGCAATGCGCCACTTTCCTTTATCGTCCTTCACCAGGCGGAAAGCTGTCTCGATCTGGGCCGTCACAACTGCTGAATTGCCCGCGGTGGAAATCTCTTTCACGCGCACGGCGTCGGAAGGCAGTTGGATCCCGGCCATGCGCGCAATCAACTTTCGCGCTTCTTTGGGGGTAAGATCACCGGCGGCCCGAGTGCGATTGACGACAAAAAAAGAGCCGGCGGCCACAAACGCCACGAGAGAAATAATCAGCATGCTGCGCTTAGTCATGATTGACAACTCCTTGGGATCACCTGAAATGTTTACCACGAGAATTCGCGCGCAAATCAACTTTGGTTGCATGCTTTGCCCACCAGCATTCGCAGCATGGTTTGCAACTGGGTCGTGGTAAATGGCTTGGGAAGAAAAATCACTGCTCCGGCCGCGAAGCTGTCCGACGAAAGCTTTGGACCCTGCTCAGCAGTCATCATCATCACCGGAACTTTGTTGAATCGCTTTTCAGTTCTCATATAGCGAACGAGTTCGGGTCCGGAAATATTCGGCATGACTACATCGAACACAGCGGCAGTGAAATTAGTATTGTCCTGCAGAGCCTTATAGGCTTCGCGACCATCGCGGGCGCCCACTACGGAGAAACCTTCCCGCTCGAGGATCGTCGTAACCAGACGGAGTATGGCCGGATCGTCGTCGGCGACCAGAACTCGCCCCTTCATAGTGTTGCTGCTCGTACTCAACTCTGTTTGTTTTCGGACCTATGCCGCTTCCATGGCCCTGCCGGATTCACCGGCCTTCATCGAAAGCTCGGCCGCCAGCTTGATCGCCGCGACCATACTCGAATGCCCAGCGATGCCTTTTCCAGCAATGTCGAATGCCGTTCCATGGTCGACCGAGGTGCGAATGAAAGGCAAACCCAGGGTGATGTTGATTGCTTCGCCAAAGGAAAGGCATTTCACCGGAATCATGGCCTGATCATGATAACACGCAACCACGGCGTCAAACTCCCCGCGCGAGGCGCGCAGGAAAACCGTGTCCGCGGAAAACGGACCCCGAACGTTGATGTCGTCAATCGCGCGACAAGCTTCGACGGCCGGCATAATCTCTGAAGCTTCCTCGATCCCGAACAGACCGCCTTCCGCGCCGTGTGGATTCAAAGCTGCCACCGCGATGCGCGGGCGCTCGATGCCCCATCGTTGAAGTTCATGGTCGGCCAAACGAATTGTCTTCTCAAATCGAGCTCGTCTGACCAACCGGATCGCTTCTGAAAGGGGCACGTGAGTCGAGATCAGAACGATGCGAAGATTCGCCGCGACAAAGCCCATCGCGTAATCATCGATGCCGGTCAAATGGGCGAGAAACTCTGTGTGGCCAGGAAAGCTGTAGCCTCCCAAGAACAGGGCGCGCTTATTAATGGGCGCTGTGGCGATGGCATCGATCTCTCCGGCGGCGCAGAGTTCCACGGCGGCCTCGATGTAACCGGCGGCGGCTTTACCGGCGGCGCCCGACTCGATTCCCGGTTGAACGTGTCCGTGAATGTTATCGAGATGAAAGATTAGTGGTTCGGTATTCTGATCGGGGAGGCGTTCGTCCCGGCGAACAATCTGATAACCGCATTGCAAGTCGAGAGTGCGCGCGTTATGAGCCAGCAACTGTGCGTCACCGATGATGATCGGCTGACAGACGTCTCGCACTTCTTTTTCGGCAACGGCCTTGAGCACCACCTCAGGTCCGATTCCTGCCGGATCACCCATGGTAATACCAATGCGAGGTCGCGCGCGGCGAGCACTTGCATCAGACGAACCCTGAGCCAGATTAGTCATCGATCGAAGAGCGCCGCGCCCGCGCAGCCAACTCGGGCTTGCGTGTCCGCAGAAGCCGAAAAGACTAAGCCTCGACTACGGGCACTGAGTCTTCCACGCGGTCTTCCACGCGGTCTTCCACGCGGTCTTCCACGCGCCCGGGTGACACACGTTCTTCGGCTTTGTAAATATATTTGATGTTGCGCTTGAGAATTAAAAGATTCGGAGCCGATCGGCGATTAATCTTCAGCGCACCGCGATCGTACCATTCGATTGTTCCTTCAATCTCTTCACCGTCCTGCAATACAAGAACCATCGGCGTGTGCGCGTCGATCTGTTTCTTGTAATAGTAGATTTCGGCATGCGTCTCAGCCGGAGGCGGTTGGCGTTTTCTGACTTGAACCGACGATGGCTGTTGCGACGGGCGCAGTGGTGGCATTCCACTTCGCGGGGCACCTCCTCCGTTGGTTCGATCATTAGTGCGATCGCGTTGGTGTGCCGCCTCGCGCCGGGCCTTAACATCTGCCAGCGTCGTCCTGATTAGTTTACGATTCACGGTACTTCCTCCACAAAGATTAACAAGAAAAATTGCTGGGACCCTGCATTTTTTGCCTCGGTTAGATGGTTAGACGTAAACAGCTACCCACAGGCCACAGCCTTCCGAGGAGAGGGTGCGCATTTTGTTTCGTACTTGCTGAAGTTTCTTCTTCAGGGAATGCGCGACATGCTACACGAGCGAGGGGGAAAACGCAAAGCGGAAACAGGAGTCGGTATTGAGGCTACGGCGCAACAGAGCGCTGGCTCGGTTGCGGTTACCCGCTCACTGCCTATTGCAGACTCACCTGAGTAGAATTAGTCCGCCTTTTTCCTGATGAATGTCGGCACATCAAGATCATCGACACGCTTGGAACTCGCATGCGACGCAGGAAATTCTTCCGGCGATCGCGGGGCGTAACGCGGCGGCGAAGTGATCGGCATCTGAGCCCCAGCCACGGCCGAGGCAGTCGCAACTTCGCGGCGAAAGCCCGTCGCAATTACCGTGATCTTCATGGCATCGGCCATCGTTTCGTCGATCACATGGCCAAAAATAATATTCGCGTCCTCGTCCGCCTCCTCGCGCACGATTGAGGCTGCTTCATTTACCTCAAACAGGGTCAGATCGTGACCGCCGGTGATATTGATGAGCACGCCACGCGCGCCTTTGATCGATGCTTCTTCGAGCAGGGGCGAAGAGATCGCTTCCTGAGTGGCTTCGACCGCTCGATTTTCGCCCCGCGCGTATCCGGTACCCATCAGCGCCATTCCCATGCCCTGCATGATCGTGCGCACGTCAGCAAAATCCAGGTTGATTAAACCCGGCACTGTGATCAGATCACTAATTCCCTGCACTGCCTGACGCAGCACATCATCAGCGGCCTTGAACGCATCAGCAAACGATGCACCCTGGGGCACCGCGCCAAAGAGTCGTTCGTTTGGAATCGTGATCACGGTATCAACGGACTCGTGCAGCTCGCTCAAGCCATGTTCGGCCTGCTGCAAACGCCGTCGACCCTCGAACAGAAACGGCTTCGTCACCACTGCTACGGTTAAAGCGCCGAGCTCAGTCGCCAGCGAAGCCACAATGGGCGCCCCACCTGTCCCGGTGCCGCCACCCAGACCGGTGGTGACGAAAACCATGTCCGAGCCTTCGAGCACCTCGATGATCTTGTCCGTATCTTCGAGCGCTGCCTGCCTGCCAACTTCCGGATCGGCCCCGGCGCCCAGCCCTTTGGTCAATCTTCCGCCGAGCTGAATCTTAACGGATGCGCGCGAGCGCTTTAGTGCCTGCAGATCGGTATTCGCTACAACGAACTCTATTCCTTCAATGCCCGAATCAATCATTCGATTGACGGCATTGCCACCGCCTCCGCCCACACCAATGACTTTTATGCGCGCTCCGGTAATCGGAGGTTCGTCCTCAATGATAATATTTATGCCTCTGCCGGGTTCGCGGACCTCAGGTGTCATGGGTTTTTCCTCTCTTCCAAACCGTGATGGCTTCCACGGCCTCTTTCGTTTATTTTGGGCTAGCTGAACCACGGGCATCTATATCTTGCGGACAACATATTGTGCCATAGGCGCGCCAGCATACAACACTTGGTTAAAAAATACTACTACTAAAACGACTGCGAAACTTGGAAACAAAATGGGTTAAGCGACCCGAAGCGCCGCGCTTTGCAGCGCCTGCGCGCTGCTCGAGCGCGTGCGCTCGTTGAGAGACGAGCGCGAGTCCCGCGGCCGCTGCCCACGCCGGACTTTGCACATCCTCAACCAGTCCTCCGAACCGATCGCGCTCCGGATAACCGATCCGCACCGGCGCGTCAAAGACCTGCTCAGCCACTTCGACCATGCAGTCGAGCATCGCTCCGCCTCCGGTCAACACGACCCCGCTCGATAATTGGCGGTTCCAACCAGAATCCCTGATCTCATCAGAGACATGCATCAGCACTTCTTCGGCGCGCGGCTGCAAAATGTCGCAGAGAATTTGCCGCGATAGTTGTCGCGGCGCCCGACCACCAACCGATGGCACCTCGACCATCTCTCCGCGCTGGTCATCACTCAGCGACGCGCTCGAGGCGCAGCCGACACTGCGCTTAATGCGCTCAGCTTCCGGAATCGGAGTTCGTAAGCCGAACGCAATGTCATTGGTAAAGTGCGCCCCTCCCAGCGGGAACACCGCCGTGTGTTGCACGGCGCCGCGCTGGTAGACGCATAAACCGGTGGTTTCGGCGCCAATATCAACAAGGGCTGAACCGTATTCCTTATCATCGTCGGTGAGCGACGCTTCGGCGGCGGCAAGTTGCTCGAGAATCATGTCAGCGACGATTAATCCGGCCCGATTTACTGCGTTTATTGCATTCTGGCGCGCGGTCACCGGACTGGTTACGATGTGAACTTTGACGGCCAGCCGGGCTCCAGTCATGCCGACTGGATCATTGATGCCATCCTGATCGTCAACGATGAATTCCTGTGGCAGGCGGTCCACGATCTCGCGGCCGGCCGGGAGTTGAATAGCGCACGCAGAATCGATCGCGCGGCGCACATCGTCGGCAGTGATTTCTCGATCGCGTCCGGCCACGGCGACAATAGCCTGGCCATTGAAACCCATGATGTGGGATCCAGCGAGATTGATCGTGACTTCCTCTGCCTGCACGCCACTCATTCGCTCGGCTTCTTCGACTGCTTTCTTAATTGCCTCGACAGCCGCATCAGGATTGACGATCACCCCTTTACGCAGGCCGCGCGCCTCGGCCTCACCAATGCCCAGGATTTCAAGCAAGCCTTCTTCTCCGGGGCCCACGACGATGCACGTCACCTTGCTCGTCCCGATGTCCAGCCCAATCGTGTGATTTGTCCGCTTTGCCATTAAGCTTTCTCTGATCGCCTACCGCAAACGAATGCGGGAACTGCTCGCGGAGTCGCGTCCCGCATTAGTACGCACTGCTTTCCGGGTTTGGTCACTTGTCACAGCGCTGTGGTTTGCGTCTGTTGCCGCCGGCTTCGGAGTACTCGATGCCGTTGCCACTGCGTCGCTGGTCTTCAGTTCAGCGCCCGTCTCATTTGCAGTTGCAACCTTGCTCCCGGAACTGGTGCCAATAATGATTCGTCCACTTTGCAAATCAAGATAAGTGATAGACGAGCCTCGCGGGGTCTGCTTGTATTGATCCAAAGTATCCAGCGCCAGTTTGAGACGCGCGCCGAGTTCCTGTCCTCCCAATCTTACTTGGATCTGCGAATCGTTCCCGGCAAGCTGCGCGCGCACATCGCGGAGATCGATCAGATTAACTTCGCTCACTCGTTCCGACAGACCCAGGGTATTCCAGTCCCGCGCGACTTCCAGATATTTACGCACGCGCTCTGAGTTATCACTGCGCGCTTCTTCGGTACCGTCTTCGTTCCAGCCACGAATAAAGAAGGACGGAACGCTGTCCGCGGGCTTCACCTCTCCCAGCGCTACACCCTCTTCGTCCACCCAAAAGAAGTGGCCGGCAGCAGTGCGAACCACCGCGGCGGGCATCCGTTCGGTGACGCGCACGCGTAAGCGATCCGGCAAGACGCGGCTAACCACCGCGCGGCGCACGCCTGGCAGCCGCTCCAATTCCGCACTGATCGCAGCGAGATCGGCGCGCCAGACTCCGGTGCGCGCCACAGCCCGCCGCGTGAGACCCTCAATCTCCTCTGCGGAGGCGCGGGAGGTTCCCGTCACATCGACGCTACGCACCTGGAACAATGAAGCCGACGCTGCCGCTCGGTATCCGACGATCAAAGTTATTACGGCAAGGATTACCAAAATGAACTTCAACGCCAATGGGGCATAGCCGAACAGTACCCGCGGCGAAAAACGCCTCACTCTCCCGGTTGTCGCGCTGCCCCGACGAACTGGACGCTGCCCGAAGCCTTTAGATTGACCAGAGGCGCCCCTTGAGCTTCGCGGGCCGCGTGATGCGATGACTTGTTCTTTCATATTTGTTTTATTGTTTAGAGTTCAAACTTTTTAGTTTGTTCTTTCATCAGAACTCTGAACTCTATTCTTGTTCCCCGCCCTTTGAACTCCACAACTCGACTTCATACTCCAGATCAATTCCGTGTTCGTTCTTAACGCGCTCACGAATCTCTTCGGCCAGTGCCAGGGCGTCGGCGGCTTTCGCATCTTCGCCCTCGGTAACAATGAAGTTCGCATGCTTTGGGGAAACTACCGCACCTCCGCGCCGCTGCCCTTTCATCCCCAGATCGTCAATCATCTTACCGGTACCGATCGGGCTGGCTGGCGCATTCTTAAAGAAGCAACCGGCCGAGCGCGCGCCATGCGGTTGGCTCGCCATCCGCTGGCTCTTCGCTGCTTCCATACGAGCGGCAATCTCCTCGGGCTCGCCCTCGCGCAGCAACAAAGTCGCGCCCAGGAGCAACTCGCCATCCTGAAAAGACGTGTGGCGATAATTCCAACTCACCTCACCACCGGGAATCTCGACGACGCGCCCGCCCCGTGCTACGCGCACAGTTTCAACGACGGTTCCTATTTCCTGACCGTAGGCCCCCGCGTTCATCCACAGTGCGCCTCCGACCGTGCCGGGTATTCCATTGAGTCCTTCGATCCCGGAAAGAGCGCGGCGCGCCGAGTCGATGCAAAGACGAGGCAGTGAATAACCGGCACTCACGGAAACTCGATCAGCTTCAAAGACCGGATCGGCTTTCAATTCTTTCAAGCTCACAATCGCGTAGTGATGAGCACCATCATCGGCCAGAACGTTGCTGCCGGAGCCCAGCGGCCGCCAGGCGACTCCGCGTTGTTCCAATTCGTATACCAGCGCCGCTGCCTGTCCTTCGTTGACGGGTGACAGGACCCAGTCAACCGCGCCGCCCACTCGCAAGCTCGTCAATTCGGCAAAGCGACGGCCGCGTTCGGCGCGCACATTTAGACTCGCCGCGACTTCTTCAATCGCCGCATCGCGCCTGGCTGTATCTTCCAGAGAAACCATCTTAAAATGTCAGAGACGTCGGTCTCTGATTCTCCAGCAAGTTCGGAGTTCCGCCTTTAGGTGGAATCTTCGAAACGTCAAGCACCGCCTGAAGGCGGAACTCCGAACTAAGTCTGCGCCACTGAAGCCTCGCGCAAAAGAGCCAGTAACTGATCGCCCGATCGGTGTACCGAGCCCGCGCCCAGAGTGATTACCAAATCCCCTTCGCGCACGGTCGCGCGCAGCAATTCGGCGGCGCCTTCGACCGCGCCGACATACTCGGCGTTCTTATGACCGTAACTCTTGATCCGCCCGGTAAGCACTTCGGCGTTAATCCCGTCGATTGGTGTTTCGCTAGCCGCGTAAATATCGGTTACCAGCAGCACGTCGGCATTGTTGAAGGCGCTGGCAAATTCATCCATCAAATCAGCAGTGCGCGAATATCGATGAGGCTGGAACAGGACTACTATGCGCCGGTTGGGCGCGCCGATCCGGGCCGCGCTGAGCGTGGCTTTGACCTCGGTCGGATGATGCCCGTAGTCGTCAATCACGGTAACCCCGGCTGCATCACCTTTGAATTGAAAGCGCCGATCGGCGCCACTGAATTCGCCGAGCGCATGCGCGATCGTGTCAAAAGGCACTTCTAACTCCAGCCCGACCGCAATGGCCGCCAGCGAGTTGTAAACATTATGCTTGCCCGGCACGCGCAGCGTTACGCGCCCGAGCACGTCGATTCCCCGCAACACTGAAAACTTTGACCCGAAAGATTGGTCATACCTGATGTCATGCGCCGAGATGTCCGCCTGAGCGCTCAAACCATAGGTGACCCGGCGGCGCTCGACTTTCGGAATAACTGCCTGCACGTGCGGATCGTCAAGACAAAGAATCGCGGCTCCATAAAACGGGACTTTGTTAACGAAATCCGCGAAGCACTTACGCACGTCCTCCATGTCGTGGTAGTAGTCCATGTGTTCGCGATCGATATTGGTCACAACAGCAATTGTCGGAGTCAGCATCAGAAATGAACGATCGCTTTCGTCCGCCTCAACTATCATTAACTCGCTCTTCCCAAAAGTAGGATCCAGGCCGGCAATTCCGAGGACCGTCGCGACCATCGAAGTCGTGGTCGTCTTGCCATGCGAGCCGGCGACCGCGACCGTATGCGGTTTCATGCGCATCAGTTCGGCCAGCATCTCAGCCCGCGGGATCACCGGAATTGAGCGGCGACGCGCTTCAAAGATTTCAGGATTATCGTCGCGCACGGCCGTCGAGCGAACTACGACATGAGCGTCGCCGACGTTTTCTGCCGCATGTCCTTCAGTCACTTCCACGCCCAGTTCTTCCAAGTGCGCAGTCACTTCGGACTTCCTTTGATCCGAGCCCGAAACACGAAACCCAAGATTGGCCAGAACCTCAGCGATGCCCGACATGCCGATGCCGCCGATGCCGATGAAATGAACGTGCTGGAAACGACGAAACATTGCCACTTTTCGGTTGCCAATTGCCAATTGTGATTACAACGACACTTGGCTTTCTCCTGCCTACTGCTTACTGTCTACTGCCCTTCACCAACTCTTCCATCAGATCCACCGTCGCGATCGCCGCATCGCGCCGCGCCAGTTTTCGACTGGCTATTTCCATCCGATCAATTTCCTCTGGCGCTGCCAACAGCGAAGCGATTTCCTTCGCGAGCCGCGAACCGCTCAACTCCCTCTGCAAGATCATTCGCGCGGCCCCGGCAGCTTGCAGCGCTTCGCCGTTCTTGCGCTGATGATCATCGGCCGCCAGGGGAAACGGAATCATGATTGCCGCCTTGCCTGCCGCCACTAACTCGGCGCTGGTAGTTGCGCCGGCGCGACTAATAATCAGATCGGCTTTGGCAAACTCGCTGACCATGTCATCAATGTACGGCCGGACCTCAACTCTGTCCTGCCAGCCTGCGTCCTCATAACCACGTCGCACTTTCTCGAGATCACTCTCACCCGTTTGATGCGTCACCTGGAGCGACTCTCGCTGTGACTCGAGCCCTGGCAACGCCGCAATCATCGCGTCATTAATCGCGCGCGCGCCCTGCGAACCGCCAAAAACCAGCAACGAGATGTGCGCGCCGTCACGTTGCCGCGCCGGAATTTCAAAGAACTCGCTGCGAACCGGATTACCAGTCAGAACTCCTTTGCCACGAAAGTAGGGTAACGCTTCCGCAAACGAAACTGCGGCTTTGTCGACCCATCGCGCCAGGACTCGATTGGTCCAACCCGGCAGCGCGTTGGAATCCATCACCATTGTCCGCACACTCATCAGCGACGCCGCCAACAGAACTGGGCCAGAAACGTAACCGCCGGCTCCTACCGCAATGTTGGGATGAAAGCCGCGAATTAACACTCGCGCCGCGAAAATACTTTTCGGCAGCAGCAGCAGGCCGCGAACCCTGGCCCTCAAGCTGACATTTTTCAACCCATGGCTTTCAATGATCAAAAGTTCAAATCCTGCCTTCGGTACCAGACGCGTTTCCAGACCGTGTACCGTGCCAACAAATTTGACGACCGACAAAGGATCGCGGCGTATCATCTCTTTGGCCACGGCAATGCCCGGATAGATGTGCCCGCCGGTACCGCCGGCCGCGATTAGTACCCGCATCGCTCAACCGTAACGAGCCCGCGCAACCGCTGCCGCTCGCTGGCGCGGTGCTCGCCGCTTTTTCGGACGCTTCTCTTCCTGCCATTCCTCTTCATAGTCGTCTTCTGCAAAGGTCCGC
>WNFL01348832.1_pt1 | contig 13527 bp, 10 predicted proteins | sample 5400361 | NCBI WGS metagenome assembly WNFL01 (sample SAMN13153351, study PRJNA577476) | soil metagenome | isolation source: 40 cm soil on Douglas fir-dominated hillslope | place: USA:California | collected 2013-09-17
CATTGTTCGATCCTTACATCACGGCCATGAACGCGATGCCGCGGGTGGTGCTCGCGCCGATCTTCATGGTGTGGTTCGGCCTGGGAATCTGGTCCAAGGTGGCCCTCGGCGTGACCCTGGTGTTCTTCATCGTGTTCTTCAACGTCTACCAGGGCGTGCGCGAAGTAAGCCCCGTCGTGCTCAACAACACGGTGATGCTGGGCGCCAACCGCAAGCAGTTGCTGCGCTACGTGTACCTGCCTTCGGCGACATCGTGGGTGTTTTCCAGCCTGCACACGGCGGTCGGAATGGCCTTCGTGGGCGCCGTGGTCGGGGAATATCTCGGCAGCGCGCGGGGCGTGGGCTACCTCATCCAGCAGGCCGAAGGGGCGTTCGACATCAACTCGGTGTTCGCCGGTATCCTCGTGCTCACCGCGTTCGCGCTCGTGCTCGACTTCGCGGTGGGACGCGCGGAACGCCGCCTGCTGGTGTGGCGGCCGGTGCAGAGCGAAACGGAGCAGCTTTGAGCCAGGGCCAAGATCACGACTGGAAGCACCACGGCGTTCGCGTCGTGCACGCCAACGAGCTGGACCCCAATGTCCCGCAGACGCAGGGCATGTCGCGCGCGGCGGCGATCAACTTCGCGCGCGTGGGCGCGGAGAAGATCTGGGCCGGCACGGTGAAGATCCAGGCGAACGCCAAGACGGGTGCGCACCACCATGGTCCCATCGAGAGCGTGATCTACGTGGTGAAGGGCAAGGCGCGCATGCGCTGGGGCGAGAAGCTCGAGTTCACCGCGGAGGCGGGCCCCGGCGATTTCATCTGGGTGCCGCCGTTCGTCCCGCACCAGGAGATCAACGCGAGCGAGAAGGAGCCGCTCGAATGCGTCCTGCTTCGCAGCGGCCAGGAGCCCGTGGTGGTGAACCTCGACATTCCGATGGTCGAGAAGCCCGAGGAAGTGTTCTGGGTGGACAACATCCACCCGTTCCCCGAGAAGGGCTGCTAGGCCCTTTCGTCCTTGCGCGGCTTGTGGCCGCGCCCGGCCATCATGCGATCGAACATCGCATTGGGCAGCAGTTTCAACAGCCTTCCGATGATCGCCATCTGCCAAGGGATCACGGCGAAGCTCCTCGAGGAGTCGATCACGCGCACGATGCGCCGCGCGGCATCGCCCGCCTCGATGATGAAGGGCATCGGATAGGGATTCTTCTCGGTCATCGGCGTGGCGATGAACCCGGGACAGACGGTGACCACGCGCACGCCTCGCGGACGCATCTCGACACGAAGTCCCTCGAGGTAGCTGATGGCCCCCGCCTTCGACGCGCTGTACGCCGTTGCGCCCGGCAACCCGCGGAAACCCGCGACCGATGCGATGCCGGCAAGCGTGCCGCTGCCGCGCTTGCGCATGTCGGCGGCGAATGGATGGAAGGTGTTCACGAGCCCCAGCACGTTGATGTCGAGGATCTCGCGGAAGGTCTCGACATCCTTTTCGGCGGTCGTGATGTTGCCGTACGAGACGCCGGCGTTGCCGATCACGAGGTCGGGCGTGCCGTGCTTCGCCGTGAACGCGGCGCCCGCGGCGCGCATCCCCGCCGCGTCGCGCACATCACATGCATAAGTCTCGGCCGTGGTGGAGAGCGAGCCCTTCAGGCGCTCGAGAAAATCGCCGCGCCGGGCGACGAGGCCCAGCGTGGCGCCGCGCGCGGCATAGAGGCGGGCCATTGCCTCACCGATGCCGCTCGAGGCGCCGGTGAGGAAGACCTTCATCGCGTCAGCTCTTTTCCTTGCGGGCCTGCGCGATCATCTGGTTGACCACCAGCAGGAGCCTGTCTTCCCCACCGGCCAGGTCGGCCGTGGTCCAGTACTTGCCGTTCACGAAGAAGCGCGGCACCCCATCCACCTTGTATGCCTGCGTGAGCTGCTTGGCCCGGTTGATGTTGGTGACGACTGAGAATGATTTCTCGACCTCGGCATACTTGGCCGGGTCGATACCGTTTGCCTTGAGCCATTCGTCGCGCTTCTTCGCGCTGTTAAGGTTCACCCGGTCCTTGTGGATCGCGTCGAAGACCTTCTGGTGATACTGGTCGAGCACACCCATGGCTTCCAGCGTGTAGTACAACGTCACCATCGGCGCCCAGCTGTCGTTGTACGTTGGCACGCGCTTGAACACGACGTCCGCCGGCTTGGTCTTGAGCCATGAAACCACGCCTGGCTCGACGGCGTAGCAGTGCGAGCAGCCGTACCAGAAGAATTCGATCACCTCTACCTTGCCCGCCTCGTGGGGTTGCGGCGGCGACAGGGCCTCGAAGAGCGGAGACTGCGCGTGCGCCGGCGCGAACGCGGCGAAGCCGATGACGGCGAAGAGGGTTGAGAGCACTTTGCGAATCTGCATCGATCGTTCCTTTACGGGTTCTTGGCTTCTTCCGTGGCGCGGATGATGGCGGCACCCACGCCGTTCTGCGTGAGCGCGGTCTTGATGCGGTTGGCGTCTTCCAGGCTCTGGTACGGCCCCAGCCGCACCCTGTAGAGCGTTCCCTTGTCGGGAATGTTCACCGCCCGCACAGAAGCTTCCAATCCTGTAAACGCAATCTTCGCTTTCAGGTTGTCAGCTTCCTTCTCCTCGGCGAACGCGCCCGCCTGGAGCCAGTACGTTTCGCCGCCGTGCGGCTTGGGCGTGCTGGGCGACGATCCGGGCTTGCCGGCGGCCGCGGCGGCCGCCGGTTGCGCGGGCACTGCCGCTTTCGGCGGCCCCTTGCCTTCCTTGTCGGGAGCTTCCTTGTCCCCGGGAAGGATCTGGTAGAACTCGAAGCGCGGGCGATCGCCCTTCGAGGCCGCTTTCGCGGTCTTGGTCTCGTCGGCACCCTTGGCGGGCTTGGCGGCTTCGGCCGCGGCGCGCGCCGCTTCCGCCGGCGGCGGCGGTTGCGGCACCGAGCCCAGCTTGGTGGGCGCTTCCTGCTGCTGCGCGCGCCCCTTCTCGACGAACGGATTGGACAGGCGGTTCAGCCACAACGCCACCGCGAGCGAGATCACCACGCCCATCAGCAGGCCGATGATCATGCCGAGCAGCAGCGGATGGCTCACGCGGCTGTCGCTTCGGGATGCGGGGGCGTCCTTGTAGTCCTTGGCCATCACATTTTCTCGGGAGCGCTCACGCCGAGGACGGCAAGGCCGCTGGCGAGCACTTGTCGTGTAGCGGCGACGAGAGCGAGCCGGGCATTGCGAAGCGATTCGTCGTCGACGAGGAAACGCTCCGCATTGTAGTAGGTATGCAGGGCCGCCGCCACGTCGTCGTGGAGGTAATAGGTGACGAAATGAGGCGAACGCTCGGCCGCGGCGCGCGCGAGCACCTCGGGAAATTGCGCGAGCTTCTGCGCGAGCAGCTGCTCGTGCGGCGAGGCGAGCGGCGAGAGGTCGGCCTTCGCGAGCGCAGCCTCGTCGCCGCCCCACTCGCGCAGCACGCTGCACACGCGCGCATGCGCATACTGCACGTAGTACACGGGGTTCTCGTCGGACTGGCTCTTGGCGAGCTCGATGTCGAACACGAGCTCGGTCTCCAGGGTGCGCATGAGGAAGAAGTAGCGCACGGCGTCGCGCCCGACTTCGTCGATGAGGTCGCGCACGGTGACGTAATCGCCCGCGCGCTTGCTCATCTTCACCTCTTCGCCGCCGCGCACGACCTTCACCATCTTGTGCAGCGCGTAGTCGGGATAGCCCCGGGGCACGCCGAGCTCGAGGGCCTGCAGTCCGGCGCGAACGCGCGTGACCGTGGAGTGATGGTCCGAACCCTGCACGTTCAGCGCGTGCGCGAACCCGCGCCGGTACTTGGAGAGGTGGTACGCGACGTCCGGCACGAAGTACGTGTACGTGCCGTCGGATTTGCGCATCACGCGGTCCTTGTCGTCGCCGAAGTCGGTGGTGCGAAGCCACAACGCGCCTTCGCTCTCATACGCGTGGCCCGCCTTCTCCAGGAGGGACACCGTCTCCTCGACTTTTCCGTCGGTGTAGAGGGAGCTTTCGAGGAAGTACGAGTCGAACTTCACGCCGAAGGCGCGCAGGTCGATGTCCTGCTCGTTGCGCAGGTAGGCGACGGCGAACCTGCGGATCTGCTCCAGGTCGGCGCCCGCGGCGTCGCCGAAATGCTCGGCCACGTATTCGCGCGCGATGTCGCGGATGTAGTCGCCGAGATAGCCGTCCTTCGGCATCTCGACGGCATCGCCCCGCGCCTGCCGGATGCGCGCCTGCACGGACAGCGCGAGGTTGGAGATCTGGTTGCCGGCGTCGTTGTAGTAGAACTCGCGCGTCACGCGCCAGCCCTGCCACTCGAGGAGCGCGCAGATCGCGTCGCCGAGCGCGGCCTGGCGGCCGTGGCCCACGTGCAGGGGCCCGGTGGGATTTGCCGAGACGAACTCCACCATGAAGCGCCGCTCGCCTCCCGCATCGCTGCGCCCGAAGGCCGCACCCTCCTCCAGCGCGCGCCGCACCACCGCGAAACGCGAAGCCGGCGAGAGCGTGAAGTTGATGAAGCCGGGACCGGCGATGTCGGCCTTCGCCACCTCGGCGTTGCGCGGCATGGCGGCGACGATCGCTTCGGCCGCCTCGCGCGGCTTGCGCCCGACGCGCTTGGCGAGCTGCAGCGCGACGTTGGTGGCGAAGTCGCCGTGCGCCGGGTTTTTCGGGCGATCCAGCTCGACCGCCACGTCGCCCGCGTCGGGAAAAGCCTGGCGCACGGCCGCCTGGACCAGGTCGGCAAGTCTCGTTTTCGAATCGGGGGCGGACACGAATGCGGGAAGCGAATCCAAACCGCTCATTATACGGGCGCGTCCTCGCTCGGCCGAGCCCTCTAGACCTCCTGCGGATCGATATCCAGCGCCCATCGGACGCGCCGTTCCTCGCGACGACCCAATGCCTCGCGCCATCGCGGGAGGAACGCCAGCAGCGCCGCTCGCGAAGGGGATCGCACCAGGAGTTGCGCGCGCTCGAAGCCCGCCTTGCGCTCGAGCACCGCGGGCACCGGGTCGAATACCTCGACCTTCGCATCGCGCGCCAAAGCGCGCGCGGAACGCGCCGCGCCGCGCAGGAATTCCCCGGCTTCACCGGTTGCCTTCGACTCCGCGCGCAGCAGCACGAGGTGCGAGAAGGGCGGAAACGATGCCGCGCGCCGTTCGTCCAGCGCTTCGACGGCGAAGGCCGTGTAGTCCTGCGCTGCGACGGCCGCGTAGAGCGGATGCCCCGGGAAATCGGTCTGGATGAGCACTTCGCCGGGGAGGTCGCCCCGCCCCGCGCGCCCGGCGACCTGCACCAGCTGCGAGAAAAGCCGCTCCGAGGCGCGGAAGTCGACGCTGAAGAGCGCGCTGTCCGCCTCGAGCACGCCCACCAGCGTGAGGCTCGGATAGTCGTGGCCCTTGGCGAGCATCTGGGTGCCGACCAGCACGTCGATCTCGCCCGCCCGCACGCGTTGCAGGACGCCGCGCAGCGCGCCCTTGCGGGCGGTGGAATCGCGATCGACGCGTGCGATCCGCGCATTCGGCAGCGCAGCCTGCAGCGATTCTTCGATGCGCTGTGTGCCATGCCCGATCGGGGCGAGGTCGATGCCGCCACACGATGGGCAGGTATTCGGCACGCGCTCGCGGTGCCCGCAGTGGTGGCATCGCAGCTCGCCAGAGCGCAGGTGCAGGACCAGGTTCGCGCTGCAACGCTTGCACGTGGAATGCCAGGCGCACGACCGGCAATACAGCACGGGAGCGAAGCCCCGGCGGTTTACGAAGACCAGGGCCTGCTCGCGCGCCTCGACGCGCCGGGCGATGGCGGCCACGAGTGCCGCAGCAAGACCCTCGCGGGGCCGGTCGGCGCGGGTGTCCACGGTGCGCACGTTCGGCAGCTGCGCGCCGGTCGCGCGTGAGGCGAGCGTCACGAGCTGGTAGCGGCCGTCGCGCGCGTTGGAGAAGCTCTCGAGCGAAGGGGTGGCCGATCCCAGCACGATGGGGATGCCAAGTCCCTGCGCGCGCCGCACCGCCACGTCGCGCGCCGAGTAACGCAGACCCTCCTGCTGCTTGTACGACGGGTCATGCTCCTCGTCGACCACGATGAGGCCCAGGTTGCGCAGTGGCATCAGCACGGCGAGCCGCGTGCCGAGCACGATGTCCGCCTGCCCCGATTGCGCGGCGAGCCATGCGCCGGCCCGTTCGCCCTCGCCCAGGTGGCTGTGCGCGAGCACCACGCGGGCATCCGGGAAGCGGCCGCGGACCAGGTCTTCGAGTTGCGGCGTGAGGCCGATCTCGGGGACCAGGAAGAGCGCCTGCGCGCCGCGGGCGATCGCCGCGGCGATGGCCCGAAGGTACACCTCGGTCTTGCCGCTCCCAGTGATGCCGTGCAGCAGGATGGCGTGAAACCCGCCCACGGCCGCGTTGATGCGATCGACCGCCGCTCGCTGCTCCGGTGTGAGCGCAGGCTCCGCTGACGCGACGCGCGTGTGGGGTGCGCCCACGGGTTGCGCGCGGATCGAGCGCCGGCTCACTTGCCGAAGGCGTGGCGGAAGGGCCGTTGCGATCACTTCGCCCAGCGGCCGCTGGTAGTAGCGGGCGCAGAATTCGTAGAGCTCGAGCTCAGCCGCCGCGATCGGCGGCACGTCATCGACGCGCCGCTCGATGTCGCGAAGCTTGGACGGGGGTACTTCGGTGCGCCGCGCATGAGCGACCACCACACCAACTCTGCGTGAGCGCCCGAAGGGCACGACGACGAGTGCGCCAACCGCGATTTCCTCATGATCCGGCACGCGGAAATCGAACGCTTCGTGAAGGGGCAAATCGAGGGCTACGCGCGCGATTTTCACGAGCGGAAAAGGGACACTGAAACCCTGTGGATAAACCTGTGAATACGTCGCGGGTCCAGGTTACGGCGCGCGCAACTCGCCCTACGGGCCGCCACGATGCGGCAGCGCAGCACGCTATAAGCCTTTGAGTGTCTGGGGTTTTCGGCCAAGTTGGTGGATACCGCAAAAAAACGGCTTCCGGCGCCACCCGGTCGGGCCGTGTGTGAATAAGCAATCACATCGGCAAAAATTATTTTCTTGACAGAGACTAGGCCGCGTGCGCACCGACGGACCGCGAATGGACCGCCTCTACCAGCGCATGAACATGCTCCGGCGGTGTGTGCTGCGAGATACCGTGGCCGAGGTTGAAGACGTGCCCCGGACCGCGTCCAAAGGACGCCAACACGCGCTCGACTTCCTTCTCGATGACGGTGGGCGGTGCGAAAAGCGCCATCGGATCCAGGTTCCCCTGCAGCGCCACGCGATCGCCGACTTGCCGTCGCGCCGCGCCCAGGTCCGTCTGCCAATCGATGCCCAGCGCATCCGCGCCGGCATCCGCCATGGGGCCGAGCCACTGTCCCCCGCCCTTGGTGAAGAGGATCACCGGCACCCTGCGACCCTCGCTCGTGCGCGTGAGCGAGGCGATGACCTGGCGGGAATACGCGAGCGAGAATGCTGCGAACGAATCGTGCGCGAGGCTGCCGCCCCAGGTGTCGAAGATCATGAGCGCCTGCGCGCCCGCCGACACCTGTGCATTGAGATAGGCGGCGACGGCGGCGGCGTTGTTGGCGAGGATCCGGTGCAGGAGATCGGGCCGCGCATACATCATCGACTTCACGAGGCGGAAGTCGTCGCTGCCGCCGCCCTCGATCATGTAGCAGGCGAGCGTGAACGGGCTTCCCGAGAATCCGATGAGCGGCACCTTGCCGTGGAGCTCGCGGCGCGTGAGCGCAATCGCGTCGAACACATAGCGCAGCGACGCCATGTCGGGCACGTGCAGCCGCGCGACGTCCGCTTCGTCGCGCACGGGCCGCTCGAATTTCGGCCCTTCTCCCTCTGCGAAATAGAGTCCCAGGCCCATCGCATCGGGCACCGTGAGGATGTCGGAGAAGATGATGGCCGCATCGAGCGCGAAGCGGCGCAGCGGCTGGAGCGTCACCTCGCACGCGAGCTCCGGTGTCTTCGCGAGCGCGAGGAAGCTGCCCGCCTTGCGGCGCGTCTCGTTGTACTCCGGCAGATAGCGGCCCGCCTGGCGCATGATCCACACGGGCGTGTACGGCGTGGGCTCGCGCATCAGCGCGCGCAGCAGCGTGTCGTTTTGCATGGCCGCGATTATTTCATCAGAGCGAGCGGTCGAGGAATGCGTGGATCGCCTTCGCGTAGCCGGGATGAAGGTCGATGTCGTTGTGCCCGAATCCCTCGAGCTTCACGCGCTCGACCGGGCCGCCCCACTGCGCCGCGAGCTTGTCCGTGTGATGCGGGCGCACGATGGTGTCGGCGCTTCCGGAGATGACGAGCGCCGGGATCGTGAGCGCGGGCGCGCGCGCCCCGGAATCGAAGCGGTGGCGCAGCAGCAATCCCACGGGCAGCCATGGATAGAACTCCTTCGCGACGTCGACCGTGCTGGAGAAGGGCGACGTGAGGATGATGCAGCGTGCCGGGCGCGCCGCCGCCACCTGGATCGCGACACCCGTGCCAAGGCTGCGTCCGTGCAGGGCGATGCGCGATGCATCGATGTCGGTACGGTGCGTGGCCCAGTCGTAGACCTCCACGCCGTCGGAAACCAGCGCCGCTTCGCCGGGTTTGCCGCCGCTGGCGCCGTAGCCGCGGTAGTTCACGAAGAGCGCGGCGCGCTCTCCATAGGTGTGCGGCGCCTCGGCCGCATAGGACGTGGCCTCCTCCGCATTGCCCCCGAAATAGAGGACCAGCGCCGGCTTCGGATTGGGGGGCAGCGCGAGCAACCCCACCACGCGTGTTCCGTCGCGCATCGTGATCGAGACGTCCTCCAACCGCCATCCCGCGGGCGCCGCCGGCTTCGCCATGGCGGGCGGCGGATAGAACAGGAGGCTCTCCTGCGCGAGCCAGACGATTCCCGCGATGGCGACGTAGAGGACGGCGACCGCGAGGACGAGGACTTTCAGGGTGTCGATCGCTTCCTCAGCGCGGAAGCTCCGAGGTGCCCATGAGGAACGCGTCCACTTCGCGCGCGCACTGGCGGCCCTCGCGGATCGCCCACACCACGAGCGACTGGCCCCGGCGAGTGTCCCCGGCGGCGAACACCTTCGGCACCGAGGTCGCGTAGCTTCCGGGCCCGTCGGTCGTGGCCTTCACGTTGCCGCGCGGATCCTTCGCGACGCCGAGCTCATCGATCATCCCCTCGTGCACGGGATGGACGTAACCCATCGCCAGCAGCACGAGCTGCGCGGGAATCGTGAACTCGGTGCCGGGCACCTCCTTCATCGCCATCGCGCCCTTCTCGTCCTTGACCCACTCGACGTGGCAGGCGGTGAGGGACTCGACCTTGCCGTGCCTGCCCTCGAAGCGCTTGGTGGCGACCGCGAAATCGCGCTCGACGCCTTCCTCGTGCGACGACGACGTGCGCAGCTTGAGCGGCCAGTAGGGCCAGGTGAGCGGCTTGTCCTCCTGATCGGGCGGCTGCGCCATGAGCTCGAAGTTCACCACCGACGCGGCGCCCTGGCGGATCGAGGTGCCGATGCAGTCGCTGCCGGTATCGCCGCCGCCGATTACGATCACATGCTTGCCCGTGGCGAGGATCTGGTTCGCGACGCTGTCGCCCGCGACCTTCCTGTTCTGCTGCGGCAGGAACTCCATCGCGAAGTGGATTCCCGCGAGCTCGCGCCCGGGCACCGGCAGCTCGCGCGGCTTTTCCGAGCCGGCGGTCAGCGCGACCGCGTCGAATTCCCCCACAAGCTTCGCCGCGGGCAGCGTCACGCCCACGTGCACGCCGGCGCGGAATGTCACGCCCTCCGCGGCCATCTGCTCCATGCGCCGGTCGATGAGGTGCTTCTCCATCTTGAAGTCGGGGATGCCGTATCGCAGCAGGCCGCCGACGCGGTCGCTCTTCTCGAAGAGCGTCACTTCGTGACCCGCGCGCGCGAGCTGTTGAGCACACGCGAGCCCCGCGGGACCCGATCCCACGACGGCGACGCGCTTGCCGGTCTTCCTCTGCGCAACCTGCGGCCCGATCCACCCCTCGGCGTAAGCCTTGTCCACGATGGCCTGCTCGATTGACTTGATCGTCACCGGATCGTTGTTGATGTTGAGGACGCACGCCGCTTCGCACGGCGCGGGACAGACGCGTCCCGTGAACTCGGGAAAGTTGTTCGTCGAGTGGAGGACGTCGATCGCCTCGCGCCAGCGGTTGCGGTAAACCAGGTCGTTCCAGTCCGGGATGATGTTGTTCACCGGGCAGCCCGTCTGGCAGAACGGGATGCCGCAGAACTCCTTGTAGACCTTGATGCGCTCGGGCACCGGCGTGTACGGCCGGTCCCGCCGCTCGATCTCGATGAACCCGGTGATCTTTCCCATCAGTCGTTGGCCCTCACCTCGGCGCGCTGCGCGGGCTCGCCGCGCTGCGCCTTCTCCTCGGCCATCTCCGAGAGCGCGCGGCGGTATTCGAGCGGCATCACCTTCACGAACTTCGGCAGGTACCCGGTCCAGTTCTCGAGGACACGGCGCGCACGCTCGCTTCCAGTGTAGAGAAGGTGGCGCTGGATGAGGTTCTTCAGCATCGCGTCATCATGGCCCGCGACGTGGTCGATCTTCACCTTGCCATGGCCTTCGAGCTCGCCGCCGGCGACCTCGGCCGCGGCGTGGTCCTCCTCGGGAATCGGCTCGAGCTCGACCATCGCGAGGTTGCAGCGCTGCGTGAAATCGCCTTCCTCGTCCAGGACGTAGGCAATCCCGCCCGACATGCCGGCGGCGAAGTTGCGCCCCGCCATGCCGAGCACGACCACGGTGCCGCCCGTCATGTACTCGCAGCCATGGTCGCCGACTCCCTCGACCACGGCGGTCGCGCCCGAGTTGCGCACGCAGAAGCGCTCGCCGGCCACGCCGCGGAAATATCCCTCGCCGGCGATGGCGCCGTACATCACCGTGTTCCCGATGATGATGTTCTCCTCGGGGATGAGCGGCGATTCCTTCGGCGGATACACGATGAGCCGCCCGCCCGACAAGCCCTTGCCGACGTAGTCGTTCGCGTCGCCTTCGAGCTCGAAAGTGATGCCGTGCGCGAGCCAGGCGCCGAAGCTCTGCCCCGCGGTGCCCTTGAAGTTCACGTGGATCGTGTCCTCCGGCAGGCCCGCGTGCCCATAGCGGCGCGCCACCTCTCCGGACAGCATCGCGCCCACGGTGCGGTTGCGGTTGTAGATGCGGCTTTCGATCTGCACCGCGCGCTTCGAGGCGAGCGCGGATTTCGCCTTGCCCATGAGCTCGTGGTCGAGCGCTTTCGCAAGGCCGTGGTCCTGCGGCTCGCACTGGTGCACGGGCACTTCCTTCGCGACCGCGGGCTTGTAGAAGAGGTTCGAGAAATCGAGGCCCTGCGCCTTCCAGTGCTCGACTCCCGCGCGCGTGTCCAGCAATTCGGTGCGCCCGATCATTTCATCGAACGTCCGCAATCCCAGCTTCGCCATCCACTCGCGCACTTCCTCCGCGACGAAGAAGAAGTAGTTGATGACGTGCTCGGGCTTGCCCTCGAATTTCTTGATGAGCTCCGGATCCTGCGTGGCGATGCCCACCGGGCATGTGTTGAGGTGGCACTTGCGCATCATGATGCAGCCCTGCACGACGAGCGGCGCCGTCGCGAACCCGAACTCGTCCGCGCCCAGCAGCGCGCCGATCACCACGTCGCGGCCGGTCTTCATCTGCCCGTCGGCCTGCACGGCAATGCGCCCGCGCAGCCTGTTCAGCACGAGCGTCTGCTGCGTCTCGGCAAGCCCGATCTCCCACGGGCTGCCCGCGTACTTGACCGACGAAAGCGGCGAGGCGCCGGTGCCGCCGTCGTGTCCCGAGATCGTGACGTGATCGGCTTTCGCCTTCGCCACGCCCGCCGCGACCGTGCCCACGCCGATCTCCGAGACCAGCTTCACGGAGACGCGAGCCTGCGGGTTCACGTTCTTCAGGTCGTGGATAAGCTGCGCCAGGTCCTCGATCGAGTAGATGTCGTGGTGCGGCGGCGGGGAGATGAGGCCCACACCCGGCACCGTGTGGCGCACCTTGGCGATGTACTTGGAAACCTTGTGGCCGGGAAGCTGGCCGCCCTCGCCGGGCTTCGCGCCCTGCGCCATCTTGATCTGCAGGTCGTCGGCGTTCACCAGGTACTCGGTCGTCACGCCGAAGCGGCCCGCGGCGACCTGCTTGATTGCCGAGCGCATCGAGTCGCCATTCTTGAGTGGGACGTATCGGATCGGATCCTCGCCGCCTTCGCCCGTGTTGGACTTGCCGCCGATGCGGTTCATGGCGATGGCGAGCGTCGAATGCGCTTCATGCGAGATGGATCCCAGCGACATGGCGCCGGTCGCGAAGCGCTTCACGATCGCGCTCGCCGGCTCGACCTGCCCGATCGCAATGGCCTTGCCCGCGTCTTCGCGAATGCGGAAGAGGCCGCGAAGCGTGAGCAGCCGCTCGCTCTGCTCGTCGATGAGCTTCGCGTATTCCTTGTACGTCGAGAAGCTGTTCGCGCGCGTCGAATGCTGGAGCTTGGCAATCGCATCGGGCGTCCACATATGCGCCTCGCCACGGATGCGGTATGCGTACTCGCCTCCCGCGTCGAGCTGGTCGCGATAGACGGGCGCATCCGAATACGCGAGGCGATGCAGCCGCACGGTTTCCTCGGCGACCTGCCCGAGGCCGATGCCCTCGACCGCTGTCGGCGTGCCGCTGAAGTACTTGTCGACGAGCTTCGACTCCAGGCCCACCGCCTCGAAGATCTGCGCGCCGCAGTACGACTGGTAGGTGGAGATGCCCATCTTGGACATCACCTTGAGCATGCCCTTGCCGATCGCCTTGATATAGCGCTTGACGATCTCCTTCTCGTCGACTTTCTGCGGCAGGCCGTCCTTGATGTCGAGGAGGGTTGCGAATGCGAGGTTGGGGTGGATCGCTTCGGCGCCGAAGCCCGCGAGGCAGGCGAAGTGGTGGACTTCACGCGCGCTGCCGGTCTCCACCACCAGCCCCGAGCGCGTGCGCAGGCCCGCTCGCACCAGGTGATGGTGCACGGCCGCCGTGGCGAGCAGCGCCGGGATCGCGATGTGGCTCGCCGACATCTCGCGGTCGGTGAGGATGATGATGTTGGTGCCCTTGCGCACCGCGTCCTCGGCATCGGCGCAGAGCTGCGCGAGCGCGGGCTCCATGCCATCGACGCCCCAGTCCGCCGGGTAGCACATCGAGAGGATGTCGCTCTTGAAGTGGCCCTGCGTGAACGTGGAGGCGCGGCGCAGCTTCTCCATGTCCTCGAAGGTGAGGATGGGTTGCGAAACCTCGAGGCGCATCACCGGCTCGGTCTGGTCGGGCGAGAGCAAGTTGGGGCGCGGGCCGATGAACGACACGAGCGACATCACGAGCTGCTCGCGGATCGGGTCGATCGGCGGGTTGGTGACCTGCGCGAAGAGCTGGCGGAAGTACGCATAGAGAGGCCGGGCGCGATTCGAGAGCACCGCGAGCGGCGTGTCGTCGCCCATGGAGCCGATCGCCTCCTCGCCCAGCATCGCCATGGGCGCGAG
>WNFL01155129.1_pt1 | contig 13525 bp, 9 predicted proteins | sample 5400361 | NCBI WGS metagenome assembly WNFL01 (sample SAMN13153351, study PRJNA577476) | soil metagenome | isolation source: 40 cm soil on Douglas fir-dominated hillslope | place: USA:California | collected 2013-09-17
ATAATAGCTCTTGCTCTCGCTCTACTCGCTCTCTCTCTACTTGCTCTCACTCTTCCCGCTCTTGCTCTACCCGCTCACGCTCTACTCGCTCACGCTCCATTCGCTCTTGCTCTACCCGCTCTCGCTCCATTCGCCTTCGCTCCATTTGTTCTCGTTCGTTTCGATCTCGCTCCACTAGCTCTGCTCGCTCTACGCCAAACTCCTGAGCATCAACTATCGACAGGTGGAGAAAAATGGGAGCTTACTGGTCTCATCAGCTATGCGGAGCGCCTCAACGTACAATGCACGGTCGAAATCTTCGATCACCTTGGTTAACTCTTTGTCTACTTCTTCGAACATCTCTGGGTACGCAGGACCACTGATCGTTCTCGCTGCAATCATCAGCACATGTCAAACTCAGGGGACGACCACCTACCACGTCTGACATAATTACATGATAGTTTCGCAACCCTGTGCATTACTTCAAACATTCGCGGGATGAGTTCTTTCAAAATTTCTGTCTCTTCGGAGACGATTCCATCTGCCACCTTCTTCGCCAAAGGCAATATACGCTGCACCTGATCGCAAAGGCCCGGAGGCATTTGGTCATACTTGCCTTGCTCCTTCAAGAGCTAAACTGTGAAGCATTATTTCCGCCCCCGATATGCCAGTGGAAAGCACGAACCTCAATCGTGACCTTGGTAACACCAAGAATAGCCTTTGCAATTGGGTTCAACTATCAGATGTCAATTTCTTGCTCGTTCCGTGTGGAAATCAGACAAGCTACCTCAGCGCCGTATTTAATCGCTCTGTCCACGAACTTCTCTATCAATCCGCTCATCATTGGAGCGTATTCCTTTAGCAAACCTTCGAGTTCATGGAGCAACGAGCGTAGAGCTTCCGCCTACGCTGGCAGTAATTACTAGATGACGGGGATGGACAGTGAGGGAAAAGGTACGAACGGTATCAATAGCAGAGAACCGTACTTCTAGAGAGCCACTATACTTTCCAATGACAACAGCCTCTGTCCTTCTCAATCAGATCTGTGCGGACTGGTTGGTGATAATGACTGACTCAGTACGGTGAATTCGTGGTTGTTAGAGCTCCAGTAATCACTCAAGAGTCCATCAAGGTCGATGACTTCGCTCGCCTCTCGGTACTTTGCCCAAACCGACTGACCGCTCGTCATTCCGACCTCAGCGCGGATCTGGGATGTCGGAGAAACACCTCTATACACGCACATCCACCAGTCAGCGTGCGATTTGGGGAAATAAGGGACATACGGGCGTTGTGTTGGTGTCCAGGTGTGATTGTCTTTCCTCTGTACTTCTTTCTCCATATTTTCTACGAACAACCCCAGCGTATACGCCCGATTTGGAACGTCTTGCAGTGTGATTTCTATATGTTAGCCAAAATGAGCGGTATGGATGTAAATTGAGGTGAAGCGCCGCACGTTCTAGATACAAACTTGGATTCTTCATCAACAGGAATGTGCTCGGTGCTATCTAGCCATCGAGGGTGCTTACAGGTTCTCTTTCTTGGGATCTTGAGTCCCCATATATATTCGATCACTTTGAGGTTGCCACATGGGGAGGTGCTACGTGCTTGACGGCTGTCGGACGTGCTTTGGGCGCAAAGGTGGTTGCTTTCCGCCTGCATCGCCGGAAATCAGACGGAATTATGAATAAGTTGAATATAATTCTTGTGTAGAAACGCCGTTTCTCTCAGCACTAGGTCCGCAAAGAGGTTGGAGGACAGTAAGGGGACGCATTGAACATTGTCTATAGTAATGTAATAACCACAGTTTGACAGGAAACGTACAGAGCCTAGTCCTTTAGTGTTGAACCTAAGCACAACGTGTGAGTGGCGAAAGAACCGTGAGGATTTTTCGCCCTCTCGCTCGCTGTGCTCTATCTACATAGTAGCATAGCATCGATCTAGAGTCAACCAGCCAATCTGGGACCTAGGTATTGCAGACTGATGGGGACATGCAGCGAAGCAGAGATCTAAAACCCAAAGGTGAGGATGGACGAAATCCTTCCAACAAGTCGGTCGAAGAGAGATCGGAAGGTACGTGGTTTAGTGCTGGAAATCCCGGCAGATCTCCCTGAGGCGGACGGGCATTCCCACCAACCTTTACATTTATCGGTCCTCTCTACTGTAAAGCGAATACCCACATACAGGACTTTCGGGTGGTCGGCTGTGGAGCGGATGCGCAACAAAGAATGGCTTAGTAGCGTGGTTGTTGCAACACAACTGTTGTTGCGGCGGAACGTCGAACTCCAGGTCCTAAAAAAATAAATCACCAGTACAAGTCTTGTTCAAGGAACAGTAAACTCTGTGTTTAGCCCGTCTTGCATCGGTTGTGGTCTTGATAAAAGCGGAATGTAATATGTGGGACAGAGGAACCTTGCATGTTAAACCTTGTCTCCATGGTTTTATGGTGAGATCGAGAGATGGACCCGGGGTCTGTGATGCACAATGCACAGGGATACCAGGGTACGAGGGGGTCGGGAGGCGCACAGCTTCAGGCGGAGAAGGACGGTCCAATCCACTGGGGAGGTGTGGGTTTCTCTGGTGGTAGAGGGGTCAGAGTTGGCACTTGCCGTTCATCAGTCATTCATCAGTGTCAGCAAGACAGCTGTCACGCCTGGGAGAACTGACTAAGCTCGACGTGGGTTGATGAGGGTACGGTGGAAGGATAAAGCAATGTCCATCGTATCGGCACCCGTACCGACACGGGGCCTTCCTTGCCGTTTCAACGTACGGTAATCTTTCGGTTCGGGGATCCCATTTCGAGATCAGTATTTTGTGTGGAAGGGCCATATTAGTTATCAATATATCCCTTTATTGTCACTTGCCTGGGGAGAAAGAAAACCCCTTCGCAACCTCTCATCCCGACCACCACTGTCGTATTATGCCGCCACCGTCGTCGAGCACAGCGACGGCGACGTCGGTCCAAGTCGGTACGTACCACGCAGTCTCCGGAGTTGCCTGCCCTATGGGTGCCGTCGCTCATGCTAGGTGCCGGTGTTTGCAGCGGTGCGGATTCGACCGACGACGACGCAAGATTCGAACTCGATCCCCCAGCGATTCCAACGAGCAGTCATACACGCCACCGGGAATAACCAGGTCCAGGTCGAAGCAACGAGCGGTCCACCCAGCCAGGGAACACCTGGCATCACCGCCCCCCCACCAAAAAAGCAGAATTTTAATTTCGACCAAGTTCACGACCCAAACGCGACACAGTACTCGATATTTACCTCCACAGCCCAGCCGCTCGTCACCCGCTTCCTGGAAGGTTTCAACTGCACAGTCCTCGCCTATGGCCAGACCTCGAGCGGGAAGACGTACACCATGACCGGTGTCGACCTCGATGCAAACCCAACAGACTCAAATAACGGCATGGGCATCATCCCCCGCGCCGTCGCCAACATATTCTCCCGCGCCCAGCAACTCCGCAACGAGCGTGCAGGTGCCTGGAAGTACGAGATAAAGGGATCGTTTATTGAATTATATAACGAGGACCTCAACGACCTTCTTGCTGACGATGCTTCGGGCCTCCGCCGCGAGGTCCAGATTCGCGAGGACAAGGACGGTCATATCATCTGGGGTGGCCTGCGCGAAGTCGCCGTAAAAACTGCTTCCGAAGTGATGGGGTACGTTTTCTCGCTCTCCCCGTAATTTATTTGATTTCCAAAACGTCTCTTCCAGTCTCCTTCGACAAGGCAGCTCGATGCGCCGGACACACGAAACAGATATGAACGCCCAATCCTCCCGATCACACGCCGTCTTTTCTCTCACCCTCATTCAGAAAAAGTTTAGCGGCAGCGGAGCTCCCCCTCGTTCGAATTCTCCCCTCCCACCCGCGGGCAGTCGCTCTCCTTCTCGTCTCGCACGACCAGGATCGATGTACTCAACTTCGCCAGGTGCCAGTCGCGTTGGTTCTCCACCGTTCGGACGCCCACCGACCCCCTCCTTTGCGACTGCGATGAACAAGGGCCTTCGCCCCTCTTCTGCACTGGGACATCGCACTGGAGGTGACGAAGACGATGGACCGGGTGAATGGACAACGATCGTTTCTAAGTTCCATTTTGTCGATCTCGCAGGTTCCGAACGTCTCAAGCGAACAGCCGCGCAAGGCGAGCGTGCCAAGGAAGGTATCTCGATTAACTCGGGTCTTCTCGCGCTCGGAAACGTCATCTCTGCCCTTGGTGACCCAGCCAAATCCCGGATGACGACTCATGTTCCTTACCGGGATTCGAAACTCACGCGATTGCTGCAGGATTCGCTGGGTGGAAACGCACATACCCTCATGATCGCATGCGTGAGCCCTGCGGAATGGAATATTGGGGAGACGGTTAATACCCTCAAGTACGCCAATCGTGCAAGGAATATTAAGAACCGGGCGGAGATCAAGGAGAAGGAAGATGGCTGGGATGATTTGGAATGGCTGCAGGCGATGGTTACCAAGCTTCGCAAGGAGCTCAAGACGATCAAAGAAGGTGGCGTCGTACCCAATGCCGGTGCTCCTGTTGCGGGTACAGCAGGTGTTGCCCACGTTGAACTAGAAGGCGCAAGCCAGAAGGTCCTCCACCAGATGGTCGAGCTCCAGAGCAGCTACGATACACTTCGTTCGCGGTATACTGAGCGCACAGAGGAACTTACCCGCCTCCGACGCGAACTTGAGGATCGACGATCGAGTGCTGGGGGTGCCATTGGAGGATCTAGGAAATACGAGGAGATTGTTGGTCCTGTTATCGAGGAATATGAGAAGACGATTAGCGCAATGGAGGCAGAACTTAGTCTTAATCGCGCCGCTTTAGTGAGTTGGTAAATGTTCAATGCCTGGTTGGCCACTAATAATTTTGCAGCGACATACGAATGATATGTATGAAGAGAAGGAAGAGGAGTTCAATCAACTTGCGATCCGGCATGCCGCGACCGAAGCGTATGTCGAGGAACTGCGCTTACGAGTGGCTAAGCTCGCTGAGCATGAATCAGCCACAGAGGTGATGGATTTCATCAGTTGTTAATAACACTGCCTGATGTACGCATTGCAGTCTTATATCCGCGACCTTGAGGCCAAACTCAAGACGATTGACGAGAATAAAGAGACGGCTAACATATCGACCGTGGATCTGAAGAAGGAAATCGCCCGCTTACTGGACGTCGAAGCACACTCCTCTCAACATATCGCCGACCTCGAAACGCGTCTTTCCAAGTCAGACGAAAACGTGCTCTCCCTTCGTGCGTCAGTTGAGCAGCATGAACAAGATCTTGCTTCCCGGCAAGCGCAAGTCGAGGACCTGCAGCAGCGCATGGATAGACTTAGAACCGATAGTGACGAGTGGAGGGCCTCTCTAGAGGCCCGTGAAGTAAGAGTCTCCGAACTTGAGGAGAAGTTGAAAGAGTGGGAGGCAAAGAAACAGGCTGCCGCAGAGGACCGGGAACGATTGGGGAACCTTGTGGATGGTGTTGCGAGGGCTCGTCAGAGTCTCGATATCGAGTTCGCTCGCCTTCAGAACGACACCACTGAAGAGACCAAGGACGCGCCGGCAGATGTTGAACCGGGCAAAGAACAGTCCGATCTTCAATCGCAATTTGTTGCTCTCCAAGAGACGCATACCGCCACGTTGGCCGACTTGTCTGCCGTTACTTCTAAATACCGTGATGCTCTCCGAGAGATATCTGACCTCGCAGCGCAAATCGCAGAAGCGAAGCTCAATTCTCCCCTTGACGCCGACTCCACAACCGACTCGCCTGCCCCAGTATACGACACTGCATCTGTGGGCCGTCGACGGGGGGCGCAGCGACGCCCAACGGGAGAGTCGAATGACAGTGTGGGGAGTATTGGAAGCGCAAGCAGCAGGAGGCTTTTTTTCCGGCAGGCGGCCTCAGCGGAATCGCTCCACGCGAGGTCGCTTTCACAGTCGCAATCACTATCGCAGGAGCTCTCGTCGGCGCGTACGCCAAAACACTCTTTGACCGCGAATCCAACCGGCTTGGGTAGTCCCCAGATGAGCACACAATTGCCCAAGCTGTCCCTGTTGGTACCGCCTAACACGAATGGGATCCTCAATCCGGCCCCTGGTACCCCCACTGATGGACGGACGGTGCAGAGCCTTGAGAAGGAGATCATGCGCTTGCAGGAGGTGTTGAAGGAGAGGGAGACCGAGATCGGGGCGCTTGAGACAACCTTGAAGGAATTGAGGAACCCGCTTCCGAAGGTGACGGCGCTTCACGATGTGGAAGAAGATGACGAAGAACAGATGCTTGAGATGAGCTCGCAGAGTGGTGTGGAGAGCGGAAAGTTGTCGCCCGCCACGCTCGGCAAGTTTGCTAAACTGCGACGGAGCTTGATCATTGAGCACCCGCCGAGGTTTGATGATGGACCCAGCGCTGAGAGTGAGACTTTGGATCGCTTAAATGAACTCATGAGGTGCGTGCGGATACGTGGCTCGAATCCATTTATACGAATTCATTCGTACAGGTCGATGGCGCAAAAGGAGTCCCAGCACAAGGAGCAAGTTGACGGTCTCACTGACGGATTAACTAAGCTCCGTCGACAGCACGATGATCTTACTGTGCTCGCACGCGACCAGGTGAGAAATATTTTTGTATGTAGGCCAAACGCATGAAGTAACTCATATTGTGTAGATGACGAACATGTCGACCGAGTTGGAGGGTCTCCGAACTCAACTGCGCTCTGCTGAAGACAAACATGTTGAATATTTGAAGCAAGTTGAAGAGTTGCACATACGAGAGGCTGAGTTGGTCGAAGTCCACCGTGTTGCTGCTGCCGAGCACGCCACTGCCATCGACGTGCTCATGAAGGAATACGAGGGTGCCCTTGCCACTCAAACTGAAGAGGCCGCCGTTCGCCTGGCAAAGGTCATTGAGGAGCAACAGGTTGCCAAGACCTCCCATGAGGCCCTCCTTGCCGCAAAGCAAGCCGAGGTGGATATAATTGTTCAGAAGATTACAGAGGAGCATCAGACTACTCTCTCCCGTCTTCATGCTGAAATACCTGAGGCTGAAGCCAAGTTGTCGGCTGCTCGCGACGAACACCAGGCACAGGTCAAGGAGATACAATCATCCCACTCATCTCAGTTGCAAACGCGTCAAGCGGAGTTCGATGATCTTCTCGCTACTACCAAGGAAGAGCACGAAGCTACCTTGCGTGCCACCTGCGATTCTCACAAGGTGGCCTATTCTGCCAAGGAACGGGAAATGCAGGAGGCTTTGGAGGCGCTGCGAAACCAACATGCTGAGGCTTTGGTCAAGCTACAGGAGGAGCATACCTCCACGAGCCAGGCATTGCGGCAACAATCTAGCTCAGCGTCGGGAGATTTGCGCAAGCAACATGAGGAGGAACTCAGCAGTCTCCGCACGTCCCACGAGGCCAATCTCGCCCGCAAAGAATCCACCGCCAGCACTGCTCTTGAGAGGCTCAAGGATGAGCATGCCGCGCTCTTGAAGAAGCTTACCACTGAACATGAGGAGGCTCTTTCCAAGAAAGAGGCGGATTTGGCCTCGCAGATCTCGCGTTTGAAAGAAGATCATGCAGCCCATATTCAACAGGCCGAGCTAGCGCGCGCTGGTAGCCTCTCGGAGTCGCAGAGTGTGAAGGCCGACGCTCTCCAGCGTCTGCAGGAACAGCACACGGCCGACGTTGAAAGACGGGAGAAGGCTTTCCTGCAGGACCTCGAGACGGCAAAGGTAGATCATGCGAAAATCATCACTTCGAAAGAACAAGAATTCGCGGGAACTATGGAGAAGCTACGCCAAACTTTCGAGGAGCAGTCCGCCGAGGCTGAGACCAACTTCGATGGTCGTCTACGGGGCGTAGAAAAGGCCCATGTCGCAGCTACTACCCGACTTAACGAAGCTCACGCCGCGGAGTTGGAGAAAACCCAGGCTGGGTTCCTGCAAGACCTGAATGGCATGACTGTCGAACACAACAAACACCTTGCGGAGAAGGAGAAGGAATTCGAGCAAGTTTTAGCCCAGCACCGAGCCGAACGAGAGACCGCTTTGGCTGAAGCTGTCGCCGCCACGGCTAAGGTTGCTGCTGAGCTCGGAGCTTTGGAGAAGGTTCTCTCGCAGACGAAAACGGAGTATGAGGCTTTCAAAGTTGACCATGATAAGAGTGTCGAGTCGCTCCGTGCCGAGCATTCTGCTAGTCTGGCGACTCTCTCGTCCGTTAAGCAAGAGCGCGATCGTGAACATAGTCGCTTGGCCGAGGCGCTGGCTAAGAGTGAGGCAGCATTGGAAAACCTCCGCATTACTACCCAGGCCGAACTCGCTTCATCTTTACAGTCCGTCAAGCAAGAGCACGTCACAAACCTCGAAAGTCTCTCCAAAGAGCATTCAGGCGCCCTCTCTCGACTCCGAGCGCAGCTCGACAAGAAGTATACTGAAGCTGCTGCTGCCTGGGAAGCCGAAAAGGCAGTATTGAAGAGGGCCGCAACTGAACAAGTCGCCCACCTCACGGCGGAGCACCAAACTGCCATGAGGCAAGCCCAGACCGACATTGTAGCACTCCAAGAGCAGCACAAGGAAGAATTGGAAGAGTCCCGGTTGGAAACCGATATGCTCCTGAGTGAAGAGCGCGAAAGACAGATATCAACTTTGGAAGAACTCGAGCAACTTCATCAGTCTGAAAGAGACACTTTACTCGAGGATCGCGATCTCCTTGCTAAGCAACTCGCTGCCGTCAGCGCGCTTACCGAAGGCTCCTCACAACCCACTGATCACAGGCTAGACCAGATGCGCGTTGAGCACGAAATCGCGTTGAACGAGAAGCTCCTCGTCATTACCCGGCTGGAGCAGGAGATTACAGCGGTGATGAAAGAGCGGCGCGAGTACTCCCAAGAGGTTGACGTCCTGCGCACAGAGTTAGAACGCGTTCAGGCTCATGGTGCAGACACTGCTTCTATAGATTCGCGCCGCGACTCGCTAGTTCAGGAGCTCGACCGCCATAGATCCGTTATTGGCGATTTGCGCGTCGACTTGCAGAAAACGAAGGATGCCATGGACAACCTGCAAGCCGAAAAGGCACGCCAGGAAGGTCTCGTTCGTGAATTGCAGGACCAACTTTCCAATATTTCCACTGCTCGTAATAGCCCAGTATCCGAAGTCATGGATGACATCCCAGGTCGCGCCAGAGTCAACGGCGTGTCTCCCTTGAAGCCTCCGCCAGCCGGTGCACTTCCGTCCGTACCCGGTTCCAGCATGAAGGAGCGAAGCCAGGGCAGTGTTTCTTCACGATCTGTCATGACGATGTCATCGTCCTTGCATTCGCACAACGATTCCATGGGGGCCACTGTCCCGTCCACACCGGCGACGTCCGTCCTGGCGCATGGTGACATCAAGCTCGCTCAACAGCTCGAGGAGCAGATGAAGCAGCTTGAGGAGAAGGAGACTATGATCAAAACTCTGCACAAGCAACTCACCCATTGCGAGGGTGACTTGCAGACCCATATGGATCTTGTGTCCACGTTAGAGAACTCATTGAACGACTCTGAACGGAACCGTGAGTCTGATAAATATCCTTCCAATGCTATCTATTTACCATACAACTTTTAGTCCGGAAAACGCGAACACAAGGCAACGATCTAGCAAGGGAACGCGACAAGCTCACGCAACAACTCGAGGCCACCCGGAACGAGCTTGAGAGTGCGCGGAGAGAGATGACCAGCGTCCGCAACTCCGTAATTCAGGAAAAGCAATCACTAGAGCAGCGCCTAGACGAGGAGCGCAAAGCGAAGGAGCGCGCGCGCGCTCAGCTAGACAGTCGAATGGAGGAGCTTCAAAAGCGAAAATCCAAGTTTGCATGCCTATAGGGTTCAACTGTCCTTCACGCCCCCGGATACCACAAAGGCTTATTATATTTTTCGGCGTCAGCCGTACACTCTTTTGGACTCTTTATCTCGTGGATTTGTTTTTTTTTGGCCCCGTACGACCTACTACGCGCGCTCTCCTCGTGTTTTGTTATGCCATCTCCTTGACCCGTCTGTTCCTGTGTGTTTTGGGTAGTATCGGTAGTCGGCCACTAATACCTTCTACCATCCACTCATTTCTGCGCTTCATTTCATCACTCTATCATAGTATTTTGCTTTAGTACTTACGCCTTTAGCAAGTATATATTCAGAGATCATGCTCACTTCTGATTGCTTAGTGGGCCGTCGAGCTGCAATGACCACTTGCCGATGTTAGCAAGGAACATGAGCAGTTCAAGTCTCCTCCACGTCTCGCCTATGACGCTGAAGATGCCATCAATTTAGAATACAGGTACTCTCAGTTGCTAGTACCAGGCACGCCAGTCCGCTTCAACGTTTCAGATACGAGCTTCATTGATCTGCAAGTTGACTACGTATGTGGAAAGACAGGTCGTACTTCGATGTGAGAAAGCAAGCGTACAAGTTTCAATCGGAATTTTGCTTCCAATTCGTGACCCCAACCACCACCGAAATGCCCTGGGAACATTGGAGAGAGAAAGAACGAAGAGGAAAGCGACCATATAACAGATCAAAACCATGTTATTACGCAGTTCGAGTTGGGAGAGAAGGCCCAAACGTTTATTCGTCCTGGAACGAATGTCAACGAAACGTGCGTCATGAAGGAGTTGGCATTCTAGCCATTCTCTAATTATGGTCACAGGTTAAAGGATACTCGGGAAACTCTTATAAGGGCTTCCAGACCCGCGAAGAAGCAGAAACGTGGATTCGTACCGGGCTCATCGTATCTGTTCTTGGTGGCTACCAACAGGGACCGAATGTGGTCCAGATGACGTCATCACCCAGTCACATGTCTGACGTCCAACACGGTCCGATGGTGGTCATTTCGCAGGAAGACAAAACGACCATAAAGGTTGAAGCTACCGCCTCCATTTCACCTAAAGGAGAAACCGATTTAAAAGAAGCTAGACCTGATCCTCCAGCGGTTCCCGTGGAGGAGACTCGACCTGTCTTATCGGACGAACAGCAGAGAGTAGTGGACCTGGCTCTCGCCGGCAAGAGTCTCTTCTTTACGGGATCTGCTGGTTTGTTATGTCCTTTCTTTCGAGTATTTCTCCTCACGTACTATTGCCAGGAACTGGCAAATCCCTGACGCTGAAGGAACTTGTCCACGTATTGCGCAAGAGGGACGAAGATAACAATTTTCGCCATGTATTTGTTACTGCTAGCACTGGTAAGCGCTTGGGGCCTACTGGTCTCTATTGTTAAACAGTTTCAAGGTATTGCCAGCGTTGCAATCGGTGGCACCACCCTACATTCATGGGCTGGTATTGGACTAGGAAAGGGTCCGGTTGACAAGCTGCAGTGGAAAGTGCTAACCAAAATTGATGCGAAGGAAAGATGGAGAACGACAGATGTTCTTGTGATTGATGAAAGTAAGCTCACTCGAAGTGGACGGTGCATGCCAGGAATCTGATCATCATCACAGTCTCTATGGTAGATGGGACCTTTCTAGATAAGTTGGAAGCTATAGCGCAATTTGTTCGTGGGAATTCCCGCCCATTTGGTGGAATCCAGCTCATCCTGTGTGGTAAGCGAACCAAGTATTATTGTGCCGAGCTAACCATACCCAGGCGATTTCTATCAGCTCCCTCCTGTTCCGGATACTGTAAACGGGGAAAATTTACCAATTACATTTGCGTTCGACTCGCAAACATGGTCAACATGTATCGCTGAGGTGATTACCCTTCGCAAAGTCTTCCGTCAAGCTGATCCAGGTGAGTATATCCTAATGAAACTCGGGACTCCAAGCTCATTATCCGTAGTTTTTGCGGACTTCCTCAACCAAATGCGGTTTGGCACGATTTCTCCAAGGGCGCATGCACTTTTTACTTCTTTAGAAAGAGAAGTGGAATATAGTGACGGTGGAGAACCGGTTCATTTGTACGGGCCTTCCGTCTGCTAGAGAGGTTCTCGACTTACTGCATTCAACCCCAGGTATGCCTTGAGAGCACAAGTCGAACATGCAAACTCGGCCCGATTGTCAGCACTACAAGGTGATATTGGAACTTATCAAGCGCATGATGTCCCTGGCGTGGACATAACTGGGAAGTTGATCGATGGGAACCGCGCCACTGCACTCGCGGACCAAACATTAGCTGTCAGGGAGCTAACTCTGAAAATTGGTGCACAAGTTATGCTTATTATGGTGTGCAGAGTTGGATTTATATAGCCTATGACACACTATTAAACAACATCTGACAGAACCTCGCTAAGACAAATCCTTCTCTGGTCAATGGATCCCTGGGGATCGTCAAGGACTTTGTAACTGTACAACAGGCGCGGAAACTGGACTTGCATTGCGTTGAGGATCTCTTTTCAAAGGAGCGGCCAAACAAACCGGCGTTGGACCCCCCGCATGGGCCAAAGTGGCCGGTTGTGCATTTTCACAAGTGTGAATACACGCTTCTTTTCACTCCAACCAAGTTTGACGTTGTCAACGGTCTTGGAGATGTAGAGGCGACGCGCGTGCAAGTAAATTTTTTGTGAAGACGACCTAAATATTGGAACCCTGATCTTAGTATACAGATACCGCTGATCCTCGCTTGGGCAATGAGCATTCACAAGTCTCAAGGCCAAACTATCGACCGAGTAAGAGTGGACTTGTCTGCAATCTTTGAGAAGGGTCAGGGTGGGCAGAACACATACCTTTCAGTGATAATGCGGAGGTCACTTAGTATTCCCATTCATCTTCTACAGCATACGTCGCCTTGTCTCGTGCTACTAGCCTCGAAAGGCTCCAAGTCTTGCGATTTGAAGCCAAAAAGTGCGTCTTGGTTCACAAAAGACCCCAGTTGCAATTAACCCGACATGATTTAGGGTACTCGCTCACCCTCGAGTAGTTGAATGGTCAGCGAATCAGCGCCGATTGGCTATGGCCACGGAAATCAAGAATGAGCCTTGAATAAATACCCTAGTTTGGGTACAGGTAAGACTCGCTACACCATATTGATCTTCCTCCTTCCAGTGTTCCACGCAAATTCTGCTCCCTTGCTGTTATTATAACATTACTCGATCTTTCTCTTAGGGTTTTATTTACCGCCGCAGTCTTACCATGGAGTTATATCACCTCTACTACAATAGTCGTTTACCTGTTGGACTGTCCTTGTCAAATCAACCCTTCACACTTTTGTTACTGGTGGAATTTGTGGATGCAACGTGCGCACCGATGATCAAGGGGTTTCGAGGCTGGGGGTTAATCCCGGCCTATCTGTAAATTTTGCTCTCTTATGTATTTGTAGCGGACCACAACAGACCCGGTTTATTTCGGAGTATTCCCGGCTGTGGGGAAATTCAAGCTGGGTGAAAAGTGTGTTTGCATTGGCCGTGAAAAAGTGGTCGCACTTCTTGGCCGATTGAATAGGGGCTTCCCACCCGGCAACAGTAGTTGATTCTGCGCCATGAAATCTGCACCCTGAAACACGCGATAGAACATTGTATCTATCACAATCACCTACGTCATACGACAGGGCTCGTACAAGTAAAGCACAGTATACCTTGGAGTATTCCCAATCAGTAATCTA
>WNFL01075659.1_pt1 | contig 13523 bp, 9 predicted proteins | sample 5400361 | NCBI WGS metagenome assembly WNFL01 (sample SAMN13153351, study PRJNA577476) | soil metagenome | isolation source: 40 cm soil on Douglas fir-dominated hillslope | place: USA:California | collected 2013-09-17
AACTCGCAAATCACAATTCGCAAATTTTTGTCTTGTGTTTTTTTTTGCGAATAACGATCTGCGAGTTGCGATTTTAGAATTATTGTACGACTCCTCGGCTAGGGCCGAATCACTGTTCCATCTCTCATCCGCGTGCTACCCCAGCTATAATCAAATGTGTTCCCTGCATCGTAAGGAAATTTAGCGGCGAGCGTTTCGTCAACGTCAATGCCCAGTCCCGGCTTTTCCTGAGCGAACATGTAACCGTCTTTTACTTCGGGACAACCGGGAAAGACTTCCTGCGTTTCTTTTGGAAATACGTAACCTTCGTGGATACCAAAATTGTAGCTGCTCAACTCCAGGGCTAGCTGGGCAGCGTGGGCAATAGGAGAGGCGTCACCGGGCCCGTGCCAGGCGGTACGAACGCCAAAAAATTCGCATAGCGCCTGTACTTTGCGGGCAGGCGACAGGCCTCCAATTTGCGAAATGTGAATGCGAATAAAATCGATAAGCCGGTTTTGAATTAAGGGCACGTATTCGTGCACGGAGTTGAATAACTCTCCCATGGAAAGGGGAACGGAGGTCTGTTGTCGCAATAACGCAAAGTGATCGTTTTGCTCAGGCGGTAACGGGTCTTCAATGAAAAATGGATTGTATTCCTCTAACGCCTTACAAAGATGGATTGCCTGGGGCAATGTGATCCGCTCGTGGACATCGTGCAGCAACTCGATCTCTTCTCCGAATTTTGTGCGCACGTGTTCAAACATCTTTGGCGTCTGGCGAACGTAAGGAGCGGGCTCGAAGATGATCTTCGGGTTGGTGGGTCCGGAAACAGTGGTCTTATCACCCACCGCGCTGCCGGGAGTTCCCGATGGACCCCTTGCACCATACCCTGCATACCCCTTCACCGCCATCTGCACCCGCACGTACCGGTATCCAAGACTTAGTGCCCTGGCGACGTTGTCGTCCAACTCCGCCTGATCGGCCCCCTGTGCGTGATAATACAAATCGGCGCCTAAGCGCACTTTTCCGCCCAAAAGTTGGTACACCGGCATGTTGGCTTGTTTTCCTTTTATGTCCCACAACGCCATGTCGATGCCGCTCATCGCATTGAATAGAACGCCGCCATTTCGCCAATAGGAACTCACGTAGGACGACTGCCAGATGTCTTCAATTTCATCGACATTTCGGCCGATCAAAAAAGGTTTCAGGTATTTTTCAATCGCGGTCTGAACGACCAGGGCGCGTTGCGTAAAGGTTGCACAGCCCACTCCGTATAAACCGGGTTCGGAGGTAATCACCTTGACCGCCACCAGCCGGATCTTGTTGGGTGCGGTAAGAATGACTTTGATATCCTTTATTGTTGCTGACGATGTGCCGGCTGCCGGTTTCGGTCTCGATCCGGCAAAGCTGTCTGTAAAGCCAGAGGACAACAAGCTTGCTCCCGCACCGGCTGCTAAGTTTTTAAGAATGTCTCTGCGTTTCATAATAATTGAGTGTTGGTTATTAATTCATGACTTAAATTTAAAAGATTTAAAATTTAGGATTCAAGATTGGAGGAGTGAGGAGGTACACTAAAACCCAACTCACAATTCACTATTCGCAACTCACTAATCGCAATTCATAACCTTCACTTCGTCCAACGAATTAATGATATATCCAACCCGCTTAACTCCAGATCAATCTTTTTTGACCGCCTCCCCGGCACCCTTTGTTTTAAGCACCACTGCCACCTTCGGCGAATTCTCGCTCAAACCGTACGTCGCATTGAATTTCAGGGTGTGGTCCCCCCTCATCACCGTAGGAATCGACGCGAGATGAAGGGTCTCGCGCTGTTTGCCTTTCGAATCATAAATCCGCACCAACGTTGTTCCATCGACTACCACCCGCTCGCTGGCTTGCAGCGAAACGGGAAAGGTCATTTCTGCAAATTGATCTAAGGTCAGGACTGGATTGACGATATCGCCTTCCCTGCCTTGAACTTCAAGCGTGAATTGCAGCGGTTGATCGTCGTCTGGATTGGTGAACTTCCAAAGAGAATACGTTGGTTCTCCTGGCTGCAACTCCTTTCTTTCGTGCACTAAGGAAGCCGATGCATGATAGGGATAGAGTCTCCAATCGTGATCGGCGACTTTTTCCAGGTGAAATTCATTCCTGGTATTTTTTAGCCGCTCCTCTTGGTCCATGGAGAAAGCGCCCGTCCTTCTGGCCGTTTCCCATTCTCGAATAGCATCCAAAAGCTCATCCCGGTTGGTATTTTTCCTTGCGTCGCGAACCCGCAGCACCATAGCAAATCCGGCATGGTATCCCGCAGCCCGTGCCAGCATCCACTCCATCTCCGATAAGGAAGTGGTACCGGTCATTAAGTACCATCCCATCATATTGGGCATGAAATTTCGTTCAAACAATGCCTGGTTAGCGATGCGGTATTCCTGCATGCTTTCCTTGAAGCCTCCATACCAGGGCTCACCCCAATTGCAATAGGTGTTCATGTGCCAATAAAAGTGTTTGGAATTGCTGGTCCCGTTGACAACAAAATGATCCGCATGATCAAAAAATGTTTTGGAAAAAGCTTCAATTCCGTAATCGCCCTGGCCCGACGCTACACCCCCCTCGTGACCGTCAAAATCCAGGTGATCGATGCCGGTCTCATTAAACAACCGTGCGAGGTTTTTCGCTATTTCATCCTGTAATTCGATCGAAGGGAAAACCACTTCATAGGCATGATCCAATAGTTTTGATGCTTCACTGCCCTTGTCGTGATCCGTTGCTTTTGTGCCGTAGGCGCCCCGCTGGCAATCCAATAATTTGAACGGAGCCTTGTTGGAAACGGCTCGATACCGGATTAGCTCTTTTCCGATCTTGACAAGGTGTAAGGGATTATTCTTCTCCTCGTTGAAGTATTCCGGTGAAGCGACGGGGATCTCCCCGCTCGTCGCCGTGATCGCTTCCGGGAGTTTGCTGCTTCCGGTTTTCACAAGCCGTTCGTCCGGCACCGGCGAAACATACGGATCATTGGTATTGATAAAATTGGTCAACGTGTGGACACCAAAATGAAGACCTGCCGCGTGTACTTTTCTCACGGCCTGTTTCATGCCTTCCTTACCATTCGGAAAATACTGAGTACTGAACTGGTATGTACCCCAGGTTTTGAAAGGACCTTCATGGTACAAGGACATCAAACCACAACGTTGCACGTACTGAATCATCTCGTCTACTTCGTCTTCTTTAAAATTGGAAATTATATACGATCGCCCAATTTCCGGGGATTGCTTGATCCAGACACCGTTAAAAACGGGATGAGGAAGACCTTCGGCCAATTCAATTTTGCCAATCGTTTCCAGAGCGTCCTTTTCGGGCACTCCGAACAGCGCAATTTTCGATCCCACGACGGTTTCGTTGAGCAATGGAACGACTGGCATATTCTTGAAATCTCCGTTCCGCACGGTTATTTTTCGAGATAAAGCACGGTTGATACTGTAGGCCTGCAGTGCGCTGCCCCACGTTCGCCTCATGGCCGCCGAACCTCTCGACACATCATAACCCTCATCGTTCACCGGATACCCACCGGTAGTTTTCAGATTCAATGCCTGTATACCGATTGCAAAGCGGTCATCCCGCACCACACCAATTATTTCTCCTACCGTTTTGCCAATGGTGGTGGGATAGGAGCCCCACAGGATGCGATCAATCTTTACCATCGGTTTGGCGTCGGTGATTTCAAATGCAAGGTGAGCATCATGGCTTGTTGCGGTCACATCAACCTCGATCTGCGAAGGGAAACTAAAAGTGAGAATTTGGGAGGCCTGGTTGAAACGCATCGATGAAGGAAGCTCCCAATGACCATTCGTTTTAACGCGGAGAAATGCAGCTACCGTGTCCTTGTACAAATATTCTTGTTGATGCAAAACATCAAAAAGGGAAACGAGGTTGCCTTTGCTGTTTAGTTCTAATGTAAAGGTAGCGGTGGAGAACGGTATTTGCGCTATAGAGCAAAGGCAAGAAAAACAATACGTAATAAACAGGAGGAATGATTTCACAACCTAAAATAAGACTTAAAATTTAAGATTCAATTCAAACATTTCCACCAATCCATCCTTTACTTTTTCAATATCCTGTTGAGAAATCCTTCCGCGGCTTTCTCTTTTTATCCTGCCGTCATCGACTGCCCTGAGCTGGTCAAGGCATACTTCACAATATCTATTTTCGAATCGTATTTCAATTCGCGACGGATATCCTCTTAATGTTGTTGTCATCGGGGCAATAATAACTGTTCCTAAGACAGAATTCATCTCCGCTGGCGAGATGACCAAACACCTCCTCTCTTTCTTCATCTCCGAACCAACTGTCGGATCGAGGTTGACGAAATGAACATGAAATGGTCTTACCATGTCCACTCGTTTTCATCGAACTTATTGGAAATAAGATTAACTTTCTCCTTGCCGGAAGACGGTGTGAAATCAGACCACTTCTTTTTCTTACCCTTCCGGGTGGCTGCAATGGTGATCATGTTGTCTTTGATCGTAATGTCGACCATTCCCTCAATTCCGCATTGATCCAGGAACTTTTTGGGAAGAATAACCCCTCGTGAGTTGCCAACGGCCCTTATTTTCGCAGTCATAGTCATTCCTTGATTGTTATAACACAAAGTTATAACATTGTTTCAAAAAACGCAACGGGTCATAAAAGGTAGCGAATACATCCATGTATGGAAAGGGGTCGGAGTTCGGAAAACCTGACTTATTTCAACGTGAACATTTTACGTACAACGGCAAGTCAGGATGCTTTTTAGCTTAGGCACTCACTACGATGGTGTGCGCGAGCGCAAACCCACCGGCAACACTTCCGGTTACTGTCGCCAGCTCGGTATCCACTGAATCTGAAAAGACATTATCACTCGCATTGCTGGTATAGCCGGTCATCCCTTTTGTGTAGCCATTCGAAGATGATGCATTAACCTGGCCCACCGCACTGCTTGCCCCTTCCGGAAAAGCGATTTGAGTAACCAACAAGGAGGCTCCTGCCGCCGTGTAAATATGCACGTGAATATGAGTCGACCTGCCCTGGTACCAACCGGGAAAGATAGACGTGAACCCCACCTGACCGTTGCTATCGGTAGTTTGCCTCCCTCTTAAGAAATGAACTGCGGTAAGATCGACTGCTTGCATCGACGTACCACCGTATTCGGAGTAGTAGCCATCCTTGTCACAATGCCAGATATCGACGACGACTCCGGCCAGCGCAGCGCAATTGTTATTCTTATTTTGAATGGTGATCGCAATCGAAAAAGCAACACCTGTTCTATCGGACCGGATGTCCGCCATGACCAGACCGGACGGACTTTTCGTTGGAAAAGGACCTGCCGTTTCAGAGTCTGTTGAGGTACAACTTCCCGAGACCGGGGTTGGATCATCTTTCTTCTTGCACGAATAAAGCAGGGGTAACAGCAGCGAGGTCATCCCCAGGCTTTTCAAGAATTGTTTTCTTTCCATACGAATGTTTTCTCTCGAATGATTTTGCAAGTAACGGACAGAGGGGCTCTTTTAATGTGTTCCGCGACAATAGTGGAGACACAACGTCTATTTCTGTAGAGGAATGGTTCGATACTTTTGAGAGTCACTGCATATTCAAGGGTAATTCTAATACTTGTCCAGGTTTAACCATAATGCTAAATTTACTTTTGATCAGAAACTGCAAGATGAAGGGAAGACCGTGGAGAAGCGTGTTCGCAATCATCGTCCTTACCGGTATGGGTGTTCCCGGGGCGGGACAGAGTACGGTAATTGTTCAGGACAGTGTAGACCAGCATATTTTTTCATTTAATGAAATAGAGTACCTGGAAGATCCTCAACGAGGGTTTACGATTGGCGAGGTAAGTTCAGCGGCAATGACCGGAAAATTTAAGATAAGCCGGAGTTTTAGTCCGGAGAACGTGAATAAGAGCTCGGCGTATTGGTATCGTATTAGGATTCAGCACATCGCCCAATCCCGGAAGCAATGGCTTATCGAGTTTTTTGACCAAACCATTGACCGCATTGATTTTTTCATTCCTGACTCGACGGGTCATTTCATCCGGCAATCCTACGGCGATAGTTTTGAATTTAATCGTCGGCCGCTGAAGCACAAAAATTTTGTTGTTCTCCTGGCCAACGAAGGGAATGGGATACGCACGTACTACTTTAGAGTCCAATCCAATCAACAGGCAAATATTATTGTTGTGCTGCGCGCCAGGGAGTATTTTTTTAATTATGCGATCGACGAGTATTTTTTCTTTGGGATCTTTTATGGAATGATCCTGGTTTTTTGCCTGTACAACCTGTTGATGTATATCGCGGTGCGCGAGAGCCATTACTTGTACTATATTCTTTATTTGATGGCGATCGGTATGTACGAGATGAGTGCCGACGGCATTGCCTTCCAGTATTTATGGCCTCGTGCGGTGGAGTGGAATCAACGTGCTGTAGGGTTTACGTTGTATCTGGCTTCAACCTTTGCCTTTTTGTTTACGGCGTCACTATTAAATTTAAGAAAGCGACACCCGGAATTACTGAGGTTGTTGATTGGAATATTTGTTTTCAGAACCATTTTTCTTTTGGTAAGCGTTTTTTTTGTTAAAGAGTGGTTCACGTTCCGGTTTGTCGAGATCATTCCTTTTGTGGCGGCATTTTACACCACCATTTACTGTCTATTCAAAGGATACCAGCCGGCCCGGCTTCTGGTGGTAGCGTATAGCTTCCTGTTCTTCGGCATCGTGGTCAAAATATCGCTTTATTTTGATGTTGATTGGATGCCCTTCGGAGGCATGACTCACTATAGCCTGGGCTTCTGCTTTATTATGGAAATGATGTTTCTGTCTTTTGCTATCCGTGACAAGATAAAATTACTCCGTGTGCAAAAGGAGCAGGCCCAGCAAAACACCATTGAACAGCTGCAGGTGAACCAGCGGTTAAAGGATTCTCTCAACGAGGAACTGGAAGAGCGCGTACGGCTCAAGACAAAACAACTGCTTTCAAAGTCCGAATTAATCCAGCAGCAAAACTTTCATCTGGAAGAGGCCAACCACAGGCTGGCCGAGCAGGCGGGTGAGATAGCAGGCATGAATGCATTGCTCGCAAGGGATAACGTACTGCTCAAACAAAATGTCGTGAAAGTGACAGAAGCCCGTATACTCTCAAAGGAAGTGGACTTCAAGGAATTCAGCGCGCAGTACCCCGACGATATGAAATGCCTGAAGTTCCTGGCCGACATGAAATGGCGCGACCACTATGCCTGCCGGAGGTGTGGTCATGACCATTATAGTTCCGGGCGCAGCCCCTTGAGTCGCCGGTGCACGAAATGCGGTTACGATGAATCGGCTATCGCCTTCACCATTCTTCAGAATACCCGGATCCCGGTTACCAAAGCCTTTTATATGATCTTCCTGGTATATTCCTCCAAGGGAAGTATCTCTTCCCATAAGCTTTCCGAGATACTGGACATCCGGCAAGGCACCTGCTGGGCCTACAATACGAAGATCAAAAGGGCTATGCGCGAGAAAAGGAAAAGTGAAACGCACAAGGAGGACGAAGGATGGAATTCCATCTTAATCGAAAAAAAATTGCATCCGGAGATTTCTTAATTACCTGTAAAACAGTGGTTTAATTTTCGGCTGTTTGCCGTCAGGAATTTTTTTTTCGCGCGCCCTTGCGGAAAAGGAATAGTAACTGTTTGACAACCTGTCCATTGGAAATCAGGATTTCGCAATCGTTTGCGCTATGGATGCGTATCAAACGTTCCGGATTTGATGCGTGACGCTGTCGATTTTGGGTACGCACCATAGCGAAATTCTCTCAATTTCGCATTGCTATCAAAGCGTATCAAAAACCATAACTACCTAGGCTTCAAAGTGTTATGCCGAATTTTTTGACTATTCTTTATATATTTGAAGCAGTCAATTAAACTACTTCAATTATGAGAAAATCTTTACAGATTATTTTGTTTTTCCTGCTTGCGTGCTCATTTCAAGTGGTTGCTCAGGATGCCTTCGTAACCGGCAAGATAACCACCTCCGCAGGCGAGGCACTGCCAGGCGTAAATGTATTGCTCAAGGGGTCCAACACAGGTACCATTACCGACAGCGATGGAGTGTATCGACTGCCGGCTAAGGAAGGTACACTCGTCTTCAGTTTCATTGGCTTCGCCACAATAGAAATCCCCATTAGCGGTCGTACTGTAATAGACGTGCAGATGCAGGAGGATGCAAGGCTGTTGGAGCAGGTCGTGGTCGTGGGATACGGCTCACAGAAGAAAAAAGACCTCACCACGGCTGTCGTGACCGTCGGCGAAAGTGACATCAAAGATCGCCCCATTGTATCGGCGGCGGAAGGACTGCAAGGAAAAGCCGCCGGGGTGCAGGTGATCCAGACTTCCGGAAAACCGGGTGCCGATATCGCAGTCAGGGTGCGTGGCTCCACTTCTGTATTGGCAGGCAATGAACCTCTGTACGTTGTCGATGGAGTGCCCACCACAGACATCCGGGGGCTGAATGCCAGTGATATTTCTACGATGAGCGTCCTGAAAGATGCGGCGTCTGCCTCTATTTATGGTGCACGCGCTGCCAACGGTGTCGTTCTGATCACAACGAAACGCGGGAAAGCCAATACACCCGTGATCAGCTTTAATGCGTACACAGGATTTTCGAAGCTTCGTAAACCGATCGATGTATTAAATACGAGTCAATACCGTGCCTTGATGGATGAAATTCTCGGACCCGGAACTGTTGATCCCGCCATCACTACGAATACCAACTGGAACAAGGAGGTTTTTGGAACGGGAAAAATCCAGAGTTACCAGCTGGCATTCTCCGGTGGAACCGACAAATCCCGTTACCGGATTTCCGGAAATTATTTATCCAACGATGGAATCGTCAAGCCCGCAAAATTAGATCGCTATTCCCTTCGCCTGAATCTCGACAATGAGGTAAAAAGCTGGCTCCGGTTTACGACCAACGTGAATGTGTTGAGTACCACGACAAAAGATACCCCCCATAATTTGAGTTCAGGCAGGGGCGGCGTGATCATGAGTGCATTGAACACGCCCCCATTCCTGACGGTATATAAAAATGACGGGAGTGGGCAATTTGCCCCCAACCCATTTCAGCCCTCCTGGGAGAACCCCATTGCTTACATGTACGGACCAAACCAAAAAGCGCTCGATACCCGGATTTTTGGAAATATAGCCGGGGAAGTTGACTTAATGAAAGGATTGAAATTCAAATCCAATGCCGGGATCGATGCCAACGTACACCAAAATGACTCCTACCTCGATCCAAACCGCACGGTCTATGGACGCCAGCAGAACGGAATGGGTAATTCCGATAAGAAAAACTCCAATACATTTTTGTGGGAAAACACATTGAATTATTCACGGTCTGTCCAAAAACATAATTTCTCCGTTCTGGCCGGAAGCAGCATTCAAAAGAATACGACCAATGAATCTTACCTTTCGGGAAGTGATTTTCCAGCCGATGCGAGTGTGCAAACCCTTAATGCGGCCAACATTATTACGGGCTATACGGATGTACAGCAGTGGTCATTGGAGTCTTTTTTTGGAAGGGCGATGTATGATTACGATGGAAAGTACCTGTTCACAGGCAGTTTTCGCAGAGACGGGTCATCGAAACTAGCAAACCACTGGGGCACGATGCCTTCCTTCTCTGCAGGCTGGCGTGTTTCATCAGAACCTTTTATGCAAAATGCCAAATTCATCGACGATCTGAAGATCCGTGGCGGATGGGGCCGCAACGGCAACCAGGAAGGTATTAAAAATTATGCACGATATGGCCTTATCGATTATACGAGGAGATTGCCGACAACGCCGGTTCTTTCCGGGCCAGCGGCATCGCAGGTAACCTATGGCAATCCTAACTTAAAATGGGAGACAACAGAACAAACGAACGTGGGGATTGACCTTTCCATTTTAGAATCACGGGTTAATTTTACATTCGACGCCTATTTGAAAAAGACAGCGGGTGTACTATTGGAGGTCCAATTGCCCAGTACACTGCCCATCACCAGCATTCAAACGAATGGAGGGTCCATTGAAAACAAGGGTATTGAGTTGAACGTATCCACAGTAAACGTTGACCGGGCGCTCAAATGGAATACGAATTTTAATATTTCTTTTAATAGAAATAAGGTAACGAAACTGAGCTACACCAGTGTTTACTACTATGGTCACACGTACAGCAACAACCAGGATGTCGCTATCGTGAAAGAGGGCTTGCCGCTCGGAAGTTTCTTCGGGTATGTGGCGGACGGTGTAGATGCTGAAACGGGCAATATGAAGTTCAAAGATTTGAACAATGATGGCATCATCAATGCTGCAGACCGAAAGGTGATTGGCAACGGCCAGCCTAAATTTATTTACGGTATGACCAATACCCTATCCTACCGGGATTTTGCCCTGAGTGTATTCCTTCAAGGCAGTCAGGGGAATCAGATTTACAACGCCTCAAGGATTGACCTGGAGGGCATGTTTGACCATAAGAATCAGTCCGTCAAAGTCCTTAACCGTTGGACTCCGACCAACAAGAACACCGATATGCCCAAGGCAGTAGGTGATGGAAGTACGGATAATGTCAGAAACTCTACCCGGTTTGTGGAGAACGGATCCTATATGAGAATAAAGGCAATCACCCTGTCCTATAACTTCAAACCTGAACTGTTGAAGGCGATTCGCATCAATAAACTATCCGTTTACGCAACGGGCCAGAACTTATTTACCTTTACAAAATACTCCGGCTTCGATCCCGAAGTGAATGCCTTCGGAACCAGCGCAACCGAGGTGGGTATAGATTATGGCACCTATCCGCAGTCGCGCACTATTACATTTGGTTTAAACCTCGACTTTTAAAAAATCAGGAATATGAAATCAACGACAATTTACATCATAGCGGCAGGTGCATTGGCCCTTTCCGTCCAATCGTGCCAGGATTTCCTGGACAAAAAACCTTTGTCCCAGGGAGTAGCTGTCAACAACTCGGCCTCCGATTCTCTTCTTTATAAAACGGCGGGTGACGTGGAATCGGCCCTGGCCGGCGTCTATGCGGATTTCAAAAATGAATATTTCATGCTTGACTATTTTGTCAATGGAGACGCACAGGCAGACGATGCTTATGCAGGTGCAGACAACCCGGCCAATTTTCAGATAGACAAGTACACGATTGATGCCACAAACTCTAACGTAAGCCGTGATTGGGCCGATCTGTACAGCACTATTGGAAAAGCAAATCTGGTGATCAGCAATGTTAACCTCGTACCCGACCCGGCCCTTACCGCCGGCCGGAAAAAGCAAATTACCGGGGAAGCTTCCTTCATCAGGGCCTTCATGTATTTTCAATTGGTGCAATTGTTTGGCGATGTACCCCTGCAAACCCAAACCGTGACCTCATTCGATCCCAATAAATTGCAGGCCATTCTACCGGTTATTTTCCCACCGCGGACAACCGCTACTGAGATTTATACCCAAATTGTCGCCGACCTTGAAACAGCGCTGGGTAGCGTCCCGACAACGGCTCAGGATAAGGGTTACGTAACGGTGGGTGCCGTAAATGCCTTGCTGGCAAAAGTATATGCCACTAAAGAACCTCATGACTGGAGTAAAGTAAAACAATATAGTGATGCCGTCATTTCAGGAGGGTATACGTTGTTGCCTTCCTACGACAACCTCTGGGACAACACCAATGAAAACTCCGCTGAGTCAATTTTTGAGATCAATTGCTACGGTTGGGACACGGGAGGTAACTGGGGCATATTTATGTTCGCAGGAACGGATTGGAAGAAATTTGATATCCCGTCAAATGATTTGGTAAAGACCTTTGTTGATGAAGGTGACGATATCCGCAAAGCATCATCGATTGTCTTTACGGATGTGACGGGGAGTTGGACCGACTCCCATTGGGACGCTGCAAATTATCCGTTTATCAATAAGTACCGAGATTTTAGCGGGGCTCAGAATTTTATTCTCATCCGCCTTGCTGATATCCTGCTGATAAAAGCGGAGGCCTTGAATGAGACAGGGGATTCGCCCGGTGCCGCGGCTCTTGTTAATCAAATAAGAACCCGCGTCGGGTTAGCAAACACGACGGCCGGCAGTCAAAGCGATATGCGGCTGGCCATAGAAAAAGAGAGAAGATTGGAATTGGCCTTTGAAGGCTTGCGGTGGTATGACTTAAAACGAACCGGCAGAGCCATTGGTGTGATCAACTCTGTTAAAGACGGAAGTGGCGCCAGCTTGGGCTACAACCTCACTGCAGAAAAATTAATTTGGCCAGTACCACAGGCCGAGCGGGACAAGAATAGTAAACTGACTCAAAACCAGGGATACTAGCTTTTAATCGAAGGTCAGTGATCAGTAACCGGTAATCAGTATATGTGTGCCCATCACACAGAATACCGATTATTGGTTACCGATTTTACGTTATTGCGCCGGTATCAGCCAAACCAACCCAACGGGCCTCTAACCCGGATTTCATTCCAAATTCATATGAGAAAATTCAAAACGCTTAACTATTGGCTTGTCGCCCTCTGCGCACTGATAGCCCTTTTTACCTCATGCAAGAAGAATAGCCAGGATATGACTGTCAATCAAAGCATTTCCGGCGGGTTGTCTGACATAGAATTTTGGATCACTTCCGGCAACCGGGCTTGGTTGTTTAGGAAATCAACAACAGGGTTATCATTCGAAACCGGTACAAACACGGTCCCCGTAATTGAAATCGACACGGCGCAACAGTTTCAAACCATCGACGGGTTCGGCTATGCGCTTACCGGGGGAAGCGCCTGGTTGATCAATCAAAAGTTGAACATCACGGACCGGAGTGCGCTGCTGAAAGAACTTTTCCTGTCAGACAGTAATAACATCGGCATTAGTTATCTGCGCATCAGCATGGGGGCATCGGACCTGGATGACCATGTCTTCTCCTACGACGATTTGCCCCCGGGCCAGACGGATGTAACGCTGGCAAAATTCAGTCTGGCTCCCGATCAGCAAAATCTGATTCCCCTATTGAAACAAATCCTCGGAGTGAACCCCGGGCTTAAAATAATGGGCAGCCCCTGGTCGCCGCCAATCTGGATGAAAACCAATAATAGCTCTATGGGCGGCAGTCTGAAACCAGAATACTATCCGGTTTACGCCGACTATTTTGTAAAATACATTCAGGGTATGGCTAAGGAAGGAATTGTGATAGATGCCATTACCCTTCAAAACGAACCGGAAAATCCGAACAACAATCCGAGCCTCGTCATGACGGCCCAGGAGCAGGCCAATTTCATAAAGAATGCTCTGGGCCCTGCTTTCACAGCGGCAGGATTGACCACCAAGATCATTGTCTTTGACCATAACTGTGATCACCCCGGATATCCCATTGCCGTTCTCAATGATCCCGATGCAAAAAAATATATTGACGGCTCGGCATTTCATCTTTATGCCGGAAAGATCGAGGCTTTGTCCGAAGTCCACACCGCTCACGATGATCGAAGTGTTTACTTTACGGAACAATG
>WNFL01075770.1_pt1 | contig 13521 bp, 9 predicted proteins | sample 5400361 | NCBI WGS metagenome assembly WNFL01 (sample SAMN13153351, study PRJNA577476) | soil metagenome | isolation source: 40 cm soil on Douglas fir-dominated hillslope | place: USA:California | collected 2013-09-17
AAAGATAAGATGAACTCAATGGCCACTCGATACAGAACCGAGAGCGGTAGCGACCGGATACCGTCACTGAACCTACGCTTTGACGTGTCTTTTGCATCGGTTGAGTCTATGATCCGGTCGCTACCGCTCTCGGTTCTGTATCGAGTAGTCGCATCACCTGCTATCAAATCATCGTCCTCCTTTACACGACCGAGTTTTCACATGGTTAGCGACTGGTTCAAAAGAATTACAAGGTGTAGAAAGACAATCCCATGAAACACTCTGAAGGCTTTCTAAAACTAGTGAACGATGCGAAGGGCAGGATTAACGAAGTGACCGTCGCCGACACTCGCGATCGGATCGGCCTAAACCGTGACGCGCGTCTGATTGATGTGCGCGAGGATGACGAATGGCGCGCTGGCCATGCGGCCAGAGCCGAACACCTCGGCAAAGGAATCATCGAACGCGATATCGAAGCGACCGTGCCCGACAAAGACACTGAAGTAATTCTGTATTGCGGCGGCGGCTATCGCTCAGCGCTGGCGGCGGACGTTCTGCAGCAGATGGGCTACACCAATGTCTGGTCCATGGCCGGCGGCTGGAAGGCCTGGAAGGAATCCGGCGCGCCGGTAGAAGTTGGATAAGAGACTCACTTCTTTAACTGAAAATCTTTCGGCACTAACTCGACCGCAATTGCATCGCCATCTATTTTTGCTTTGATGTCTTTCGGATCGCTCGTGGGTCTAAAGGTAAAGACGACGTTCTCCGGCGACTTCCGAGCTCCGCAGGAAATCTCGCCCGGTGCGGGTGTATAAGCAATCATTTGCACCCTTCCCAGTGAACTCGCGCGCATTTTGTACGTCCGATCTGCTCCCTGGATAATGAAATATGCCGTGCCCTTACTGTCGCACTCCAGCTTAGCGAATATACCCTGAATCCTTTCTTCGCCCGCGGCTAAAGGACGGAGCGCTTCCCGCAAATAATCAGACGGAGACATCTTCAGTTCCTGAACCTCTGCTTTGGTTTCCGCTGCGGAAGTCTCCAGCCGCGGTCGCGCCGCGTCAGATTCGTAACGGGTCAACTGCTCTTCGTATTGCCTGATGGATTTCAGCAACATTTCCGCCTGGGATTGCAGTTGCCGGTTTTTCGCGCCGGCCAGGGGCTCGAGCGCTTTGCGCGCGAGATCAAATTTCTGCTGCCGCAAGTAAACCTGCGCCAGAATCAAATCCAGATCCTGGCGTCCGGGAGAAAGTGACAGCGCTTGTTTCAACAAGCTCACCGATTCATCAAGTTGATCGCCGCTGATAAGATTGATAAACGCCAGCAACGAATACGATTCAGGAAACGCCGGGCTTAAGTTAATCGCCTTTTTCAACTCCGCACGCATCAGCGATGTTGTTTCCGGCGAGTAACTCCTGACGAAGTTGTTAGCATCCATGCCCTCGCGGCTGAGCGCATAGGCGTAATAGTAATGCGCCAGATAATTATTTGAATCTTCCTTTACTGCTTCCTGCAGGTTCTTTCTTGCTTCGCCGAACTGTCCCTGGCGCGCGCGCAGGATTCCCAGAGAAGCCTGTGCCATTGAGACTTTTGGATCGAGGGTGAGCGCCTGCTGTAAGCGAACTTCAGCTTCGTTAAGTTTATTAATGTGCAGCAGGAGGTCTCCCAGATAGCCTTGCGCTTCGGCCTCACTAACCGGGGCCACCTTCATCTCGTTGTCAAATTCCAGCTTATGTTCGAACGTGGCAATCTGCATCCTGAAGGTATGCCCCTCGATGTACTTTCGCAGTTCCTTTTCCAACGATTCGACCTCCATCTGAAACGCTTGTTTGAAGGCGTTATCAAGGCCGACGTTGTTGCTGATCAATTGCAGGAACTTGGCGAGCTGCGGCAGGCGTTGTCCGTTGTTGCCCAGAATCAGGTAGTGCGCCAGGGCCCATGATTCTGCATAAAATACGCCGCGCTTACCGCTTTCGTTGTAGTAGGGCGAATAGTGATCGACGGCAAAGAGCGTGCGCAGCGGCAAAAGCTTCTCAGAACGCAAAACCTCGAGATGATAGGGAATCAACTCACCCAGATGGGCTTTGCGATCCTCCTCGATATCGAAGCTGCTGTAGTACTCAGCCAGACCCTCGTTAAACCACGCGGGCACGTTGCCTGTCGTGTTGTCCACCAGCAAATGCGTGTATTCGTGATAGATGACGCTATAGGGATTCTGCGCGCTCAACTCAGTTGTTAGAGTGATGTAATTTACATCCTCGCCTTTCTGGAAGTACCCTGCGTTATTGCCGGAGTTGAACGGCTTATAAGAGCTCATACTCTTGAACACAATCACGGTGGTAGGCACCGGACTTTCAAAGCGGGCGCCCGGAAGCAGGCGCGTGAACACATCGCGGAATTGTTCCAGGCGCGTCGCTACCTTACGAATATCCTTCTCGCTCGCGTTGCCTATGAGATTGAAGTTTTGCGAACGCACACTGATCCAGGTGTCTTTGGCCTGGATGGTCGAATGGCCGGCCAGCGCAAACGCACAAAATGAGACGGCGACGATGACCGCCGCGCGGACTCGCATCTTAATATGAATCATTGAAACCTCTGAGACTGAAAATCTAGTTTCAAGAGCGGGAGTTCACAGTGGGAAATACACCGTCAGAAAACTTACTGAGAATATAAAAAGGTATGGCTCGCGTGTCAAACCGACGGGGCCTATGTGGTAAAGACGATCCACGAAAACACACGAAGCGGAAGGGTTCAAGCAAGTTCGTGTGATTTCGTGGATCGCTACGGAAATAGGTTAGGGAACAATTGCAGCCGCGTTCACGCGGCTTGCCCGAAGGGTTACCAGACCAGCCGTTTTACGGCTGGGGGCGAGAGGCGCCTAAACCCTTCAGCCCGTTTGAACGGGCTTTGTCAAAAAACCGCATCAAGCACGCTAAAGCGCGCCCATGGAAGGCATCGGCCGCTCCCCCAGCGCTAAAGCGCTGGTCTAACAACCCTTCGGTAAAGCCGTCTGAAGCCGGCTCTTTTCCCGAGGCCCTCCGTGATACAATCCGCGCCCGCCGGCTTCGGCGTAACCAAACCCGATGCTGTGGCGTCATTAACGATCTTATCAGTCTGGTTTCTTTCAAGATACAACCCAGGAATGTCCGACAAGCTTCAGTTTGTCGATCAAAAGAAGCTAAAAGCTCGCCGGATATCACTCGGTCGAGCGCCATGCTCGAACTTGAATACACCAACGCGCCAATCTATCAGCTTCGCGGCCAGGAGAAACTCATGAGAAAACTCTACCCATTCGCTATCGCTCTGCTCGTTTCCACCTTTGCTTCACTCGCATTTGGCCATGAAGCCAGGCTGGTGCGCTATCCCAGTTACTTGAACGGCCGCGTGGCGTTTACTTACCTCGGCGACATCTGGACGGCCGATGAGAATGGCCAGAACATCCAGCGCCTGACGGTAAACAAAGCGCGCGACGCCTATCCGCGCTATTCGCCGGACGGCAAATGGATCGCTTTCTCGAGCGACCGCAACGGCAACCTCGATGTCTTCATCATTCCCGCGGGCGGCGGAACGGCGAAGCAACTGACTTCGCATTCGGCCGACGACGCGGTTCTGGGTTGGACTCCTGACGGACGCGGCGTCTTGTTTAGCAGCCAGCGTGGAGAAGACTTCATGGGGATGCTTTACGTAGTGAGCGTCGACGGCGGCATGCCCTGGCGCGCCGGGCCGGACATGGGGAACCAGGCCAGCTTTTCACCGGACGGCAAACGCATCGCTTACAACCCGAAGGGGCAGGTTTACTGGCGCAAGTATTATCGCGGAGCGTACCAGACCGATGTTTGGGTAGAAGACATAGCGGCAAAGAAATTCACCCAATTGACAGATTTCGACGGCCTCGATTCGTGGCCGATGTGGAGCAACGGCGGAGACATTTATTTTGTCAGTGACCGCGACGGCAACGGACTCACCAATATCTGGCGTGTCTCGGAAAGCGGCGGCAAGGCCGATCGCGTCACTTCATTCAAAAGTGGAGACGTGCGCTTTCCCTCGATTAGCACCGATGGCCGCACTATCGTCTTCGAGCACGACTTTGGCATCTGGAAACTCGACACCGGCAGCAGGAAAGTCACGCCAATTCATCTCAATATCGACGCTGATACTCAGGAGAACGCCTCGGAAACACGCATGTTCAATTCCGAAGCTGATGACTATGACCTCGCGCCTTCCTCGCGCCGGATTGTCATTTCCACGCACGGAGAAATTTTCACCGTGCCGGCCGAAGAAGGCGACATCCGACAGATCACCGACAGCCCGGCGCGGGAAAGAAATGTCAGCTATTCGCCCGACGGCAAGTCGCTGGCGTTCATTTCCGATCGCAGCGGCCGCGAAGAGCTCTACGTCACGACAGTCGATAGCCTGGCTGAGCCGCAAAAGTTAACCGACATCGATGCTTTGAAGCTTGGCTATAACTGGTCGCCTGATTCAAAGGAAATCGCTTTCACTTCCTCCGATAGCAAGCTGCGCGCGATCAACGTGGCCGGCAAGCAGATCGTCGAATTGGATTCGTCGCGTTACGGAAACATCTCGACTCCTGAATGGTCGCCTGACGGGAAATGGGTGACCTATTCGAAGTCCGATGCCAGCCGCTCCACAGATATTTACGTCATCGCCACCTCTGGAGCGGACAAACAAGCGCACAAGGTAACTTTTGATTCCTACGACGAGCGCGCTCCGCGGTTTGCTCCCGATGGCCGCAAACTCGTTTTTGTGCGTTCTGATTCCAGCGGCGGCGGTGGCGGCTTTGGTAATACTTCAGTGCAAATTTATTCAGTAGGGCTCGAACGCCTTGAACGCGATCCCGACGATCCCGAAGATCGGCCCGAAGCTGAATCAGCTCCAAGCCCAGCTGGAGATGGCGGCGACGGTCCGGTAGCTCCGCGCCGCCCGGCGAACCGGCCGCCCCATGAAACCAAAATGGATTGGGCGGGAATGAAGCATCGCACGCGGCAGATCACACGAATGCCGTTTCCGATCTCGACCTATGTGGTCGCGCCTGACAGCCGCACGATTGTTTTCGTCACCACTGAACCGGCCGGCACTGCTGCCCTGCCGGTCATCTATTCGATCCAGGAAGATGGCAAGCGGCTGACGCGCGTAACTGCCGGCAGCCCACCGGCGGCGGACGACGCGGGAGGCGGTGGCGGAGGTGGCTTTGGCGGAGGTATCTCTGATTTGAATATCTCGCGCGATGGCCGCACGCTTTTCTTCCGTGAGCGTAGCGGTATCTACTCGGTTCCGCTGGGCAGCGCAGCGGCCGCGGCCGCGGCTGCGACTGCCGGGCGCACAGGTGGGGCGGATGCAGCACGCCATCGCATTAGTTTCAATGTGCGCGTCACAATCGATCGGCCCGCTGAGTGGGCTGAAATGTTTGGCGATGCCTGGCGCACGATGAAATATCGCTTCTATGATCCGGCGATGCACGGAATGGATTGGGATGCCGCCAAAGCGAAATACGAGCCGCTGGTGCAGGACGTCGGCGATCGACAGGAACTGCTCAACATCATTAACGAGATGATTGGTGAACTCAACGCTTCGCACACTGGCGCGGCCCCGCCTCCGGCAGGACGTGCTCCGGGCGCAGTGGCAACCGGGAATCTCGGCGTCGAACTTGAGCCGGACTCGTCTGCGGGACGTTATCGCGTCACCTACGTTTATGAAGATGGTCCGGCCGACAAAGATTGGGTCAAGGTCAATGTCGGTGATTACCTGATCGCGATTGGCGGCAAACAGGTAAAGGCCGGAGATGAGTACTGGGAACTGCTGAACGATCGTCTCAATCGCAAGGTCGAAGTCACTTTCAATAACAAGCCCAGCGCGGATGGCGCCTGGCGCGCGCGTATCGAAACTATTACTTCAAATGCGTACGCCACTCTCCATTACGAGCGCTGGGTGAAAGAGCGACGGCAGAAGGTTGATGAGCTCTCGCAGGGTCGCGTCGGTTACATTCACATTCGCGCGATGGACCAACCCAGCCTGCGCAAGTTCGAGAAGGAAATTCGCGAGTATCGCAACAAAGAAGCGATGGTTATCGACCAGCGCTGGAACGGTGGCGGCAACATCGAACAGGAACTGCTCGCCATCCTGGTGCAGCGCGAATATCAAATCTGGGTGCCGCGCGGCACGGAAGCCAGCGGCCGTCCCTTTGCCGGGTATTTTGGTCCGAAAGTCGTGCTGCAAAACTGGCGTTCAGCTTCAAACGCCGAAATGTTTCCCGCCGGATTCCGCGCGCTGGGTCTGGGCAAGGTGATTGGCACCCCGACCATGGGCGCAGTGATCGGTACGGGCAGTTACTCGCTGATTGACGGATCCACCGTGCGTACGCCGGGCGTAGGCGTTTACCTCGCTGATCCCAAACGCACGAACATGGAAAACTATGGCGTGCAGCCCGACATCCGCGTGGATAACCCGCCGGAAGACAACCTGGCCGGACGCGACCGTCAACTTGAAACGGCCGTCGCCGAGCTACTGAAGCAGCTGAGTGGTCCGAAGCGAAACATCGCGAGTAAAGAGCAACGGTAGCTTACGGAGTGCGGTGACTTGTCACCGCTTTTGAGTCAGATAAGGAAAAGCGGCGACGAGTCGCCGCACTCCAAAATTTGAGACGGGTCCACTAAACCTTTTCTGTCGAGAGACAAGAATGCTAATCTCCGTCTTGATCACCGCATGGTTTTCAGAGGTGTAAATGAACCGTGATTCGACTACAACTGATCGTTTGCGGAATCTTATCGCCAGGCTTCAAACGCTGACCGCGAGCGGCGGTTTGCATTGGGAGAAGCAGGTGGGGTCGGCGCACCGTTATGCGCGCTTGAATAACAATCTGGTGATTCTCGGTCCGTCCGCTCCCTTAGCCGACACGAGCATCCCACGCTATCTGTTCGTTACTCCGTTCGACTCGCCCGATTGCATTGAAGTCAACTCAGACGACGCCGAGCTTGGACCCGCGTTGAACCAGTTGGTACAGGAAGTGGAAATCGCCAGTCGGGATGAACCTGCTACAGATCCTTTCGCCATCACTGACCAATTACTCGAACGCCTGGACCGTTCGTAGATCTCGCAAAATAGCTCAGGAGAAAATCGCCCATGTCAGCAGAGCTAAACAGTTTGAGCGAAGAGGCGCAGAGCCTGGCGCGGGTTCCACTCTTCAAGCGTCTGGAGCCGCACGAACTGGAACATCTCGCCGAAGACGTCGCTCAGGTGAATTACGCCGCGGGCGAGACAATCTTTAATGAACATGATTTGGGCGACGGACTCTACGTCCTGGAAACCGGGTCGGTGCGCATCTGGGTCATGGACGAAGATGTGACCGAAGTAACCCTGGCCGAATTAAAGCCGGGGGATTTCTTTGGCGAGCTCGCCGTGCTTGATCGCGGCGAACGATCGAGCAGCGCTACCGCAACCGTAGATACCCACCTGCACAAACTGAGCAGTGACGCCTTTCAACAGTTTCTGACCGAGCACCCGGACGCCGCCATCGATGTGATTTGCGAGATCGCCCAGCGCATGCGCCAGACGAACCTGCTGGTTTCAAAGCGCACGGCGCGCAACATCAATGTCGAGATGGAACAGAAATCGACCTTCGGCCAACGCATAGCCGATCGGGTGGCGTCTTTTGGCGGTTCGTGGACCTTCATCATTATCTATCTGAGTTTTCTGGTTGGCTGGATGGCCTTCAATACTTTTATCCTGGTCCGCTACGGCCACGGTGACGAGGGCGCCCAATTCGATCCTTATCCGTACATCCTGCTCAACCTGATGCTTTCAATGACCGCCGCACTCCAGGCGCCGATAATCATGATGTCGCAGAACCGCGCCGCGGAAAAAGATCGGCTGGCCGCCGAACAGGATTTCAAGGTCAATCTTAAAAGCGAACTGATGCTGGAAGAACTAATGCGCAAGCAGAAGATGCGCGACGCGCAGATGGATCAACTCAATCAAACCCTGGCGGCATTGAAGCAAGACGGTCCGCGACAGTAAGTTTCGGGTGAGTTGCAGCCGATCTCACACCAGGTCTATTAACAAAAATGCCCATCATTACGGCAAAGCTCCTGCCGGTTCACTCAGGACCGAGGCCAACTTTGTGCCGGAGGTTCCTGATACTGTCCTTTCTGGTTCTGGTTTCTTGTAGTACTCAGGCCCAACAGCCGTTCACAACCGACAACGCGGACACCACGCCAAGTCACGAGTTCCATCTTCAAATCGGAAATGAATATGATATTTTGCAACGCTCTGCGTATCCTGCCCTGCGACAGAACACCTCGAGCTTCGAGATTGACTACGGACTGTTCAAAGGCGTCGAGCTGGGATTCAGTGTCCCGGTCCTGGCGATCTCAAGTTCCCACATAGCAACTCCAAAGAATATTTTCGGAATCAGCGACACAACGCTTCATGTCAAATATAACTTCCACCAGGAGCGAGAGAAATCCAGACTTCCCGCGATGACCATTTCCACAGTCATTCAATTTCACACCGGCGATGCAAGCAAGGGGCTGGGGTCAGGCCTGACCGATTATTACGCCAACGGGATACTGCAAAAGACAGTAACACCAAAGACAACCTTCAGACTCAACGGCGGAATTCTCTTTTCAGGCAACGAGCAATCTGGCGCGCTGGGGATCAAGGTGCGCGGGCGGGTTTTCACCGGGGGAGGATCGCTGGTCAGGCAGTTTACCAAGAAACTGGATCTGGGAATGGAGATTAATGGAGGCGTGACCAGCAACTTCAATTTGAGCAAGGGCCAGCTGCAGGGTTTGGTGGGCGGCAACTATGCCTTAACAGACAAGATGACCTTCGACTTTGGCGTTGTGGCCGGGCGCTTTCCCGCCAGCCCGCGAGTTGGATTAGTGCTCGGTCTCTCGATCGACTTTTAGGAGCCGACCCTCTGTTAAGAGGGTGTGTCAGAAGCCCGACCGTGAGGGAGGGCGGACTCGCAATGATTCTTGATTGAAGAAAATTGGCGGCGAATTGCTCTATTGCCGCCGATGGATGACCTTGGCGAGCGTTGCCCTTGGTCCCGCGCGGGCTTCTGACACACCCTCTAAAAGCGCTGGGCTATTAACTCGACAAACTCGAAAACAAACGCGCTAAGACTAGCTCGACCCTTTTTCCAGCTTCTCGAATCGCGACATCATATTTTCATAAAGTCGATCTGTCTTCTCGTGCAAATGGGCGACCTCAAGTTCGGCTTTGATATTCACCTCGTACTCAATATCGGACCGCACCTTATCTTTTTCCGCCTGCCGGTTTTGGCTGATCAGGACAAAGCAGGCCAGGAAAATGGCCTCCAAAGAAACGATCATTGTCAGCAAACCAAACGGAAACGGATCGAAGGCCTTGTCGCCGAGGATAAAGGTATTGAGCGAGACCCAAACAATAAACCAAATTGTGTGCGAAATAAGAAAGGGCATGCTGCCGCTAAACCATGCGAGCCAGTCGGCAATCTTCTGCAGGAACGTGGAGTGCACCTCCATCTCTTCGTTTACATTGCGCGAGACGCGCGTGCGCAGCAGTTCGTCAGCTTTACGCGTCAATCCACTCAGGGCTGCCAGCATGTGCAGCGCTGCTTCGGGCTTTCTTTGAAAGAGCAAAACCAAATCGCCGCGATCCAGCACCAGGACTTCGGTCTCATCAAGGGCCAGGGCGGTGGCCGTACGCGGGCCGGTATCGAGCATCGCTAATTCGCCAAACATATCTCCTGACTCAGCGGTGGTGAGCACGATCTTTTGACCGGTAGTGTCTTTGATAAAGAGTTCGATCTGACCCGACTTTACAATGAAGAGCGAATCGCCGGGATCTCCCGCCTGAAACAGCGTGTGGCCGGCGGGCACCTTCAACTCGTCGACCACCTTAGCGAGTGCGACGCGATCGTCCTCATTAAGGAGTTCAAACATCTTGATGTTGGCAAGAAAGCTGGGATCACAAGGCATTAGGGTTTCCTCTCAAGGAAGCAAACTGAGCATTCACGAGCGGCGGCATTATAGTCCAAGTCGATTGAAAAGCGGGGTCGGTATCGGCGGAATGCTGGGGTCTGATTTCAAGGCGTTAAGAGTGACGACTTCAGTTGGGTCGTTTCCGGTGTTCAAAAGAGTGGCGTTGGACCAGGCAAAGACGATCCACGAAATCACGCGAAACCGAAACGAACCTTTAGTTTCGTGTGGTTTCGTGGATCGTTCTTACCCAAAGGGAAGAAAGCAGAAATCAATTATGAACGCCACTCGCAGATCAGATTAGCCGAACTGCGATTATGGAGACTTGCGATTGTTGGTTGGTTGACGCGCGTTGTTGTTGGCCGGCGTGACGGCGGGCTTCGACGCCGGTTTAACCAAAGCCTGGCCGGCGGTGCGTCCCGAGCGAGTGAGCGCGATGCGTTTGCCCTGGCCGGGAGCGTCCGCAATAGACACCTTGATCGAACGATAGGTGTTGTCGTGAGCTTTATTCGTGGGATCGTAACTGACGACGTACTGGGTGCGCAGGTCACGTACGATTTCGTTGGCGATCTCAGGCAGTTCCGATAATGAATTTGGAAAGAACGCTCGACCACCGGTTTCGCTCGCCAGCCGGTTAAGCAGCGACACCGCCTTGTCGCGCGGGCTCTTGCGGATCAAACCCTTTTCGGCCTCGAGTTCGTTGACGAAACCAATCACAAAAATCTGCACGTCTTCTTCGCGCAGGCGCTGAAACAACTGCGACTCGGGGTAATAACTGGCCCGGTCCTCTCCGTCCGTCACCACGATCAGAGCGCGGCGACGGCGATCGTCGTCACCACCCTTCTTGTATTCAGCGACGTGCTCAGCAGCCAGGTAGACGCCATCGATTACTGCCGTTTGTCCGCCCTCGATATATAAAGTGTCGAGCCCATCCATCAGTGCGTCTTTGTTGGCTGTAAAATCCTGGACTGTCTCGATCTTGTCACTGCTGATAAAACGCTCCAGGAAGGTTTCGTCGCCTTTCTTATTACTGTTAATAATTGCCTTCCCAGCGTTGATGACCTGTTCAAATGCCGGCCGCAACGAACCGGAAGTATCCACGGCCAAGCCATACATGACCGGAACCTCTTCGCGGGTGAACGAAAAAATGGGCTGCGAGACGCCATTTTCGAGAATCCTGAAATCTTCCTTCGGCACGTTATTAATCGGATGGTTGTTGCGATCGATAACTCGCACGTGGAGCGTGACCAGTTCGGTGTCAATGGTCAGTCTTTCGCCTTCGGTGATTTCCGCCGTCGTCGGATCCGGAGTTGGCGTCGGCTTTGGTTTCAGCATCGGCGCTGGTGGCGGCGCGCCGAGTTGTGGAGCTATGCGCCGGCCCGGGCCGGTCTGGGGCACGGGCGTGAGCGTCGGCTGGGGTGTGGCTGTGGTCGTTCCCGCCTGCCGCGGACGCGAATCCACCGGTTGCTGAGCGCTACCGGCGCCCACAATCAAGAACGAAAGCGCGGCGGTAACCCCGATCAAAAAAAGAAACACGCTTCGGCGTGGCGTTAGTAAATTGAAAATACGAAATCTCATTCCTGCTTAAACCTTCTATGAGTAAAAGACCAATGTCAAACGATTTTCGCTATCCGGGAGAGTATGCGCGGGCCAAATCCAATTGCAGAAGTCGATTCTTAACCATCTAAAGATGCACGGAAGCTCATGCCGCGTTGCCGGGAGGCACTGGTTCAGAGTTCAAGCTTCAGCTTGTTTAAGCAAAGCGACAACCTGAAGGTTTGAACTCCAAATGAAGCTTACTTGGGATTGGCAATCGCGAAGTAGCCTTCTTTGCTGCGTACGAAGAGTTTCGGCAAGCCGCGCGGCGCGGCTACCCTCACCTTAATCCGGTGCCACTTGCCATTGCTGACAAAGTTGGGCGGCCGGTAGCCGATCGAGTACTGGTGACGGAGTTCGAGTGCGATCTGCTCAAAGATGTCGTCCATCTCCGCGGCCGAGCGCGGGTAAAAAGCTTTGCCGCCAGAGACTCCGGCCAGTTCGTCCAGAATGCCCTGTCCTTCCATGCCCAGGGAACTGCCGACGTCACTGCCGCCCAGAATGCCGATGGCGTAAAGAACGACATCAGATTCTTTCAGAACTCGCCGCAGTTCATTGAAGGTATAACGCGAGTTGTTGTCCTGTCCGTCACTAATCAGCAACAGCGCGCGCTTGGGATGCGCGCCGCGCTGCACCCGTTCGACGCCCAGATAACAAGCGTCGTAAAGGGCAGTGTTGTTCTTGGTCTGCACAAAGGTCAGCTTGTCGAGCACGGCCTGTCCGTCGCGCGTCCGATCCATCAGCAACTGGGCCCGGGAGTTGAATCCAATCAGAAAGTACTCGTCTCGATCGTGACTGGTTTGCACAAAGTGGGACAGCGCGTCACGCGCCCGCCTCACCTTGTCACCGCTCATCGAACCCGAAACATCAAAGAGGATGCCGACGGAAACGGGTGAATCTTCATCGCTGAAGAAGGAAATGTCCTGTGGCTCTTTATCTTCAAAGATACTGAAAGCGTTTTTTCCCAGGCCCGAAACAAACCGGCCATAGATATCGGTTACGGTTACCGTAAACGTGATTAGGTCGGTGTTGGTGATAACCGGGTTCTTATCGTCAACATCGCCTCCGGGAAGTTGGATTTTTGTCGATGTCTTCGACGGCGTTTTCTGAGTCCCACTATCCGGCGGCGTTGGTTGCGCGGCGGGCACGACCGTTAACAGATCTTTCTTTTCCGCCGGCTGAGCAGGTTTGTCTTCCGGTTTTTGTTGAGCGGTAGAGAGCCGCGATTGAGCGAAGGCGGCGGCCAGGATCATGCAGGCGACCAGCAAGGCTGATGCTGCATGGCGACGCGATTTCATGGAACCCCCCTGTCTGTTGCGAGACGCCAGCCCGGCGATTTGCAAACTCGGGTGACGGATGATCCTGCACAGCAAGGCGAGCCTCGGATAGATCTTGTTCCGAAAAGGATTCGCCTTTACTGGTCCACACGAGTCTGCGCCTTACCTAAGAAGAGCAGCCGAGCGCAGTTTACTTCCAAAAAAAGAACGCTGTAAAAAAAGGGGAGACGCCGCGCAATGCCAGGCAGTCTGTGCTGATGACGGCATTGTAGGCCCAGCTGTGGCGCGGGCGCAAGGACTATTGAGCCGGATGAGGTCAGTTCCGAAAGCGCGCAGGGAGCGCGGACATCCTGTCCGCCAGCGGGCGCAGCCCGCTCCAGCATTCCGCCTATAACTCCTTTTCGAAAGAGTTCGCGCTGCGCCCTCCCGGTACTGACCCCATCACCAATCGCCCGGTTGGTGAACATAAGCACTCATGGCGCCGAGGGCTGCGATGTCGTCCGGGAGGAGATCGAATCGTTTGGGTCCCAGCCCGATCCTAACATTCCTTGATTCCCCCATTCTCTTAAATAGTTTGAAAGAAATCTGGACCGAAAGAAATTGACCCACGCCCTGCTCTTTTTCGGACGGCTTTCCGGAAATCAGACGCGCGACTCCGTTTAGGGCTAAGCGATCGTCACAGTAGATTT
>WNFL01352324.1_pt1 | contig 13521 bp, 12 predicted proteins | sample 5400361 | NCBI WGS metagenome assembly WNFL01 (sample SAMN13153351, study PRJNA577476) | soil metagenome | isolation source: 40 cm soil on Douglas fir-dominated hillslope | place: USA:California | collected 2013-09-17
CCCGGTTCTTGATCTCGAATTTGAGCGGCCGGAATGCGTCGATCGCCTGTACCAGGTGTCGAGCGAACCGGTTCAAAGCTTCGTCGCCCTTTTCCGAGGTGGCGCGGAACGGGTTGCCGATCACACCGGTCTCGGTGAACTCCCCGTGATCCATGGGGAAGTTGAAGTACTGGTAGCCACCGAATTCGATGTCAGGCGCACCGTCCGCCTTGTCGAAGCCCTTCGGTAACCATGCCGGCGCATGTGCGCGGGTGTCGACCGCCCTATCCATGCGCACCAGGCCGGCATCATGAGCCATCACCTGTGAGGTCTCCAGCTCGCTGGCATGCCAGCCTGGCGTCTCGTCCGGCGGGTTCTCGAGCACGTCTTTCAGCATGCCGATATAGCGCTCGGCATACGGTTTGTACAGCGCCACCATCGCTCCGGTCTCGTAGCGGATTCGACGCAGCACGGGGTCGATCACCTTCACGTTTGAGCCGTGCCCGTTGACGAAGATCAGCTTGTTCCATCCGTGATGGATCAGGCTCCGCGCGATGTCGTAGAGAACATCGTTGAGGGTCGATGCGCGAAGCGTGATGGTTCCGGTGCCGGTCCCCGGTTCCCGCAGGTGCTGCGGAGAATAGCCCGCCCAAAGGGGTGGAGCGTACGGGACGTCCGCAAGCTCCGCTGCCCTCCTGCTCACCTCGAGCGCCGTGATGGTATCCGTGCCCAATGGCAGATGTGGCCCGTGCTGCTCAAGGCTGCCGATCGGCACCAGGACGATGTCGGACTGCGCCAGGAACCACTGCAAATCAGGAGGCGCGAGGTCGAACAGGTTGTGCGACCGGGGCCGCGTTGACTGCGGGTCAGGCATGAGCTTGCTCCTTTGTGATCGTGAGGTAGCGGTCCGCGACGACGCCGGCGAAGGCAGCGTCGTTGATGGTGGCGTCGACGCGCTCGAATGGGATGCCGGGGCTGAGGCTCGCCTCCAAGGAGCCGAGAAAGGCTTCGTCCGCCTCCGGGTACCAGAGTGCGCTGCCCTCTGTGTCCGATAGCGAGAAGCCGCGAGACGGCGCCACGACGGAGACCGGGCCGTGGGCCCCGTTGAGCCGCGTGGCGACGATGCGTCCCAGCTCGGCCATCTCATCCGGCTCGAGCCGGACGAGGGTGGCCACAGGGTTGTGGTAGTAGCTGCGCCTCTTTCGGTATCGATCGGGAACCGTGTCGGGCGCTCCCTGGTTGAAGAAATCCACGCAGCCGGGCGCCACCACCTGGGGCAGCCCGATCTCACCGACCACAGTGAGCCGGTCCGGCCCTGTCGCGTGGATCCCATCCATGAGCGAGTTGGCGAGCTCGGACAGGGTGTAGTCCACGACGCCGGCCAGGGCGCCTTGCCTGGCGAGTGCCTCCATGGCGGGTCCACCCACTCCATTCGCGTGGAAGATCACTGTCTCCCAGCCTGCACGCTCTAGCTTGTCACGCAGGTGCATTACCCCTGGCGTCGTCTGTCCCAGCATCGTGACGCCGACGGTGCGAGCACCGAGACCGGCGGGAGGCCGCCCGGCGTGCTTGGCCATTCCCATCACCGCCGCCGCAGCGTTGTCGAAGACTGAGACGGCGATCGGGTTGAGGCCGAGGATGTCCACGACCGAGTGCATCACGAGCACATCGCTCGAGCCGACGAATGGGCCGAACGGACGGCGGCCCGATGCACTCGGCGAGACAATGACCTTCGGCCCCCCGAGCGGCAGAGCCTGCATGGCATAGGCCCCGAGCAGTGCCCCCTCCGCCCCTCCCAGGCAGAGAACGCCCTGCAAGCGGCCGCCGGCATGCAGGCGCACGCAGACGGCTCGGACCCCGTCGCGCATCATCTCGACGGCGCGACCTCGACTGCCCGCCTGCCGAACGTCGTCGAGCCGGTGACCGGCCGCCGCGGCCACTTGCTCTCGAGTCACGTCGGCGGCGGCGCCAGACGCCGACCCGAGAATCCCCGAGTCGATCACGATCGGCTCGCCGCCCAGGGCGCGGATGCGGTTGCGCACGTACTCGATCTCGGCCCCCTTGGTGTCAAGGGTTCCGATCAAAGCGATGCGCGGAACGGCGGCTGACCCCACGAAATCTTCGATTTCGCGTGGACCCCTGTTAGAGCTCACGTGTAGCGCGTCCGGTTCAGGCCTTGGCAGGCTGCACTTGCTTGTCGCTGTTTCGCAGGTGGTTGGCCGAATCCTTGACGTACCGGTCGTAGTACTGCTCCGGGACCGCGCCCGTGCCGTGGTCACGCAGGAACTTGATCAGGCCTTCGGACGCGTCTGCTTCCGTCGCGTCGCCTATCTCCTTACGCGTCGAACGCGGCGTTCGGTCCACGGGCACGACGAACTCGACTGTCAGATAGTCGCTGTAACCGGCGGCGTGCACCGCATCGACCGCACGCTTCCAGTCGATCGAACCCTCGCCGGGCGGCATTCGGTTGTTGTCGGCGACATGGACGTCGTAGAGCTTGCCCGCATCGCCGGTCGTCTTCAGGGCCTTTGCCCAGTCGTCCTCTTCGATGTTCATGTGGAAGAAGTCCAGACACACGCCACAGTTGCCGCCGACCTGGTGGGCGAGCTCCAGGGCCTGGTCGTGCCGGTTGATGAAGTAGGTCTCGAAGCGATTGAGGGGCTCGATGGCGATCTTCACGCCGACCTTCTCGGCGTGCTCCTGGCATTCCTTGATGCCGTCGACCGCCCATTTCCACTCCTGCTCAACAGAGGCCATCGGCGCGGTCTTGCCCACTGTCGACGGGATGAGCGTCACGATCTTCCCGCCCAGCTTCGAAGCGAGGGTGAGGCAGTCCTTGGCGTATTGAATCGAGCCCAGCCGAACGTAATGATCCTCATGGATGAGGTCCCTGCCGTTGACCATGAGGGTCACAGACCCCCAGCATTTGAGATTGTGCTGCGCAAGCAACTCCTTTACCTTGCCTGCGTCGTAGGTCGCCGGCTCGCCGGAGATCTCGATGCCGTCATAACCGAAGCGCGCCAGGCGCGCCAGGGTCGTTTCGATCGGCTCCGGCCGCATCCAGTTATGCATCGCCAGCTTCAGTGCCATCTCGCCCTCCATTCAAACGTCCTTTTCGGACTCTGCATGTTTAGAGCCCGAGCTTTCCCGGATTCATCACGCCGTTGGGATCGAGCGCCCCCTTGATTCGCCGCAGCACGTCAAGCCCGGCGCCGTGCTGCGCCGGCATGTACGGCGCCAGCTTTAGACCCACCCCGTGATGATCGTTGATGACCGCTCCGGCGCCGAGGGCTGCCGTCACACCGTCCTTCCAGATTCGGTCATGCAGGGTGACCGCGTCGGGGCCGCCGTCGGGGAGGACGAAGCGCGCGTAGATCATGGCTCCCCACGGATACCAGTGGCTGAGGTGAGACCTCAGCTTCAGACCGCGCGACTCATAGGGTTTTGCCACCGCTTTCTGCAGCGCGTTGTAGGTCTGCAGAAGCCGTGAGTAGGTGGCGACCACGTCGATGGTGCCCCAGACGGCGGGCAGCTCGGGGGCATGAGGCGGCGCATAGAAGTCGTACCGGTGGTTCCACCAGATCTCACCTAGCCCACCGTCGAGGACCTGACCCCGGTGGGCGCGGACGAGCGTGAGCATCGATTCGCGCTCGGCCGCGACGACACCTGCATCGCCTTCGAAGCAGATCACCGTGGCCGCCCCGGGCAGGTCGCTCCCCACGACGGGGCTGAGCGTGAGGCGCGTCGCGACCTCGTCGTACAGACGCACTACCGAGGGACGCAGCCCGGATTGCAGGCTTTTGCGGACCGCTTCGATACCGTCCTCGATGGTTGGAAACGAAACCACCTCGAATTGGCGCGAGGCCGGCAGCGGCGCGAGCAATAGAGTCGCTCGCGTGATCACGCCAAAGCTGCCCTCCGCGCCGATGAAAAGCTGAGCAATGTCCGGACCGACTGCGTGGCGCGGAACTGGAAGGGTATCCACGATCTGGCCGGTCGGCGTGACCACACGGAGAGAGATGACGAGGTCCTCGATCTTGCCGTAGCGCGTGGACAGGACTCCCGAGCCTCTCGCCGCCACATAGCCCCCGACCGTCGCAAACTCGGCGGACGCCGGATAGTGGGGCAGCATCAAGCCCTTCCGATTCAGCTCGGTCTCGAGCCGTTTCCCGTTCACCCCGGCCTCGGCGGTCACGGTCAGCGAGCGCTCGTCGATCTCGACGATGCGGTCCATGCCGGTGAGGTCGACGACGATGCCCCCATGGGTTGGGATGGCCGCGCCCTGCGTCCCGGAGCCACCGCCCCACGGGACGACCGGCACCTGGTGGAGGTTGCCGAGGCGTACCACCGCGGCCACGTCTTCGTCGCTGCGGGGCGTCACCACCACGTCGGGTCTGCCGAGTGGCGAGCCCGCCGCGCGCGCGGCGAGCGCCTTCCAGTAGGTGTCCGCAACGTACCTGTCGAGGACTTCAGGCTCGGTCGAGACCCGGCCGGCCGGCAGCGCCTGGCGCAGGTCCGTGAGGAGCTTGGAACCGGCTCCGGCCGATATGTTTGAGCTTCCAGGATATTTCACAGAACCCACCACCTAGCTGCAGAAGCCTTCACAAATCGTTGCGCCAAGCCTAAGCATGCTTGCAGTTCCTGTCAACGGAAGTTGAAGGATTGCGTCTCAGGCTCGCACCAGGCCGGCCGTTTTTCCAGGCGCCACCTCGCGGAAATCGGGCAAGCCCCGCAGCGCCTCTTCGGCGCCTGAGGGCCCGTAGATCGCCAGGAGGGAGAGCGGTTCCCAGCCTGTGTTGATCGTCGAGTGGAAAGCCCCGGTGGGTATGAAGACGGCCTGGCCGGGCGCGACCGGAAAGGGCTTGGCGTCATCCACCATCTGCTCGCCGTGGCCGGCGAGGATGTACAGGATCTCGTCCGCGTCCGGATGGTTGTGGCGAGTGTGACCCTTGCCCGGCAAAAGGACCACGTGCAGCATGCTCATCGCGGGGTTGTCGGTGTTCGCCTTCGCGACCAGCGGTTTGATGAGGCCCCAGTCAAACGTCTGGGTCGGGATCGTCTTCGGGTCGACCAGCTTCGACGGCATCTGTTCCTCCTTGGTTATGGAGAGCCGGCAGGCTCGATGTGGGTTCCGCGCTTCAATGCTTTGAAGCGGCGCACCGTCTCCGTGATCGCGACCTCGGTGGGCAGCCGTTCCATGCTGGACGCGCCGAAGAAGCCGACCACGCCGTGCGTCCGCTCCAGCACATAGGCCGCGTCTTCCGGTTCGGCGATCGGTCCTCCGTGGCAAAGCACCATCACCTTCGGGTTGATCGCCACCGCCGCGTCGCGCATGGCCTGGATGAGCGGTACGCAGTCGTCCAACGTCTTCGCCGTATGCGCGCCGATCGACCCCTTCGTTGTCAGGCCCATGTGCGGGACGAGCACATCAGCCCCCGCGCGCGTCATCGCCTCCGCGGACGGCACATCGAAGACGTACGGAGCCGTGACCAGACCGCGGCCGGCCGCAAGGCGGATCATCTCCACCTCGAGGTCGTAGCCCATGCCTGTCTCCTCGAGGTTGGCGCGAAAGGTCCCGTCAAAAAGCCCGACCGTCGGGAAGTTCTGGACCCCGGCGAAGCCCGCTGCTTCGACGTCACGCAGGAAATTGCCCATCAGACGGAACGGATCGGTTCCGCACACGCCTGCGAGCACCGGCGTGTGGTCGACCACAGGCAAGACCTCGCCTGCCATCTCCATGACGATCGCGTTGGCGTCGCCGTAAGGAAGGAGGCCGGCCAGAGACCCACGCCCGGCCATCCGGTACCGCCCGGAGTTGTAGATGATGATGAGGTCCGCGCCGCCCGCCTCCGCGCACTTGGCGGACAGACCGGTACCCGCGCCGGCGCCGATCAGCGCACCGCCCGATTCGACCGTGGCGCGCAGGCGGCGCCGCGCATCGCCGGCGTTCACCGCCGCGCCACCAGGAATTCGTCGAGCCTGGCCGCCATCGCGCGGGCAAATTCCGGATCGTTGATGTGTGCGTCGATCTCGTGCATCTCGACGTTGTCGCCCATGTGCTCGCGCAGCGCGCTGAACAGCGCCTGGTCAGCTGCGGCGTCGTAAAACGGACCGCCTTCGCCGGAGATCGCCGAGACGCCGCGGAGGGGGATGTAGAAGGCCACCGGCCCGCGCGCGGCGGAGAGCTTGCGCGCGATCTGGCGCCCGAGCTCAGCGCATTCCGCGGGTGTGGTACGCATGAGTGTCACCGAAGGATTGTGGACGTAGAGGTTGCGTGACTCGAACTTCGCCGGCACGGTGTCACGGGCCCCGAAGTTGACCATGTCGAGGGCGCCGACGGATACCACTTGCGGGACGCCCAACCGGCCCGCCATCTCCAGTCGATCTGGCCCCGCCGACAGGACTCCACCCACCAGCTCGTCGCACAGCTCCGTCGTCGTGATGTCGAGCACACCGGTCACGAAGCCCGACTCGACCAGGGCCTCCATGGCACGACCGCCCGTGCCGGTGGCGTGGAACGTCAGCACCTCATACCCGCGCCGCTCGAGCTCTTCCCGCGCCGCCGTCACCGACGGCGTGGTGACTCCGAACATGGTGGCTGCAACCAGCGGACGCTGCTTGCCCAGCTCGAGCTGAGGCGCGTTGACCATCCCGGCCATGGCGGCCGCGGCGTTGGCAAGGATGCGGCCTGATATCGAGTTGATCCCGGCCACGTCCGTCACCGAGGCCATCAGCGCGATATCGCTGGACCCGATGTAGTCGCGAGTGTCGCCGGCGGCCATGGTCGAAACCATCAGCTTGGGAACTCCGACCGGCAAAGCGCGCATCGCGCTGGTCGCGATCGCCGTGTTCCCCGATCCCCCGGCGGCGAGCACACCGTCGCACCGGCCCTCGTCGTAAAGCTTCCTGACGACGATGGCGGCAGCGCCGGCCATCGCCGAGACAGCCCGGCCGCGATCGCGCGCGGCGGTCAGCGCGTCCAGGTCCACGCCGGCCGCGGCCGCCACGTCATGACGGCTGATATCGGGTTTGGCGAGCGGTGCATCCAGGGTCCCGACGTCGACGAGGATCGTTTTCACACCGGCCAGCGCGAGGCGGTCGCGCAGGAATTGATATTCCGTGCCTTTGGTGTCCAGAGTGCCGACGAGGACAACGGTCTTCTCGCTCATCGCCTCTCCACTGGTTCACGCCCTGATAGCCCTCCGGGTCGGGCCTCGCGGCGCCAACATAGCAGACTGCCGAATCAACTCTTCAGTTTCTTTCACAAAGGCGGCAAGGTCTTGACGAGTTTGCCGGGCGGATGTAACGTCGCCTGACAGGTTTTGATAGACCGGCACGGAGCATACGGAGACGCTGATGCCTAGTCGAGTTGACCTGCGAATTGCGCCCCGCGTCTTGCTCGGCTTGCTGGGCCTCGCCGTCGTGGCATGGATCGCATACAAGGGCAGCCAGGATGGCAGGCTGTTCTGGGTCGTCACCCTGAACGGGATCACGCTCGCCGCCCTCTTCTTCGTGGTGGCGGCCGGTTTCACGCTGATCTTTGGCTTGATGCGGGTCGTCAACATGGCCCACGGCTCGCTGTATCTGCTCGCGGGCTACATCGCTTTCACGCTTCAAGGGAACTGGTACGGCGTCAGCAGCAACTTGCTGAGCGGCACGCCCGCGACCGTGATCTCGTGGGTGGTGCCGTTGGTGGTGGCCACCTTCGTCATCGGCGTTGCCGGGCTGCTCATGCAGCAGGTGTTTCTGCGCTGGAACCAGGGCCAGGACCTCCGCCAGGCGCTGATCACCATCGCCATCTCGGTGATCCTGGCGGACCAGATGGTCGCCCACTTCGGTGGGATCGCAGAGGCCATCCAGCAACCCGCCGCGTGGCCCGACAGCGTGGCCATCGTCGGTGTGCACTATGGATTCTTCCGTCTTGTTGTCGTGGTCGGTGCGGCGGCCGTGATCGGCGGCTTGCTCTTCCTCGTGATCAAGCGAACACGGTTCGGGATGATCATCCGTGCCGGCGTGGACGACCGCTCGATGGTCTCGGCCCTCGGAGTGAACATCCAGGTCGTTTTCGCCGGAGCATTTTTCATCGGCGCGCTGCTGGCTGGGCTGGCCGGAGTGCTCGGAGGGACGATGCTCGCGGTGCAGCCGGGCAATGACTCGGCGTTCCTGCTGGACTCGCTGATCGTGGTGATCATCGGGGGCATGGGGAGCCTCGGCGGGGCCGCGATCGGCTCGCTCGCTCTCGGACTCGTCAGCTCTTACTCGAACGTCTATCTCAGCTTTGGAACGACGGACCTGACGAACTACTCCATCCTGCTGACGTTCATCCTGATAGTGGGCATGCTCGCGGTGCGGCCGCTCGGGCTTTTCGGACGACCGGCTTGAGCGTCGCGGCCTCCGTGGCGGCAAGCGGTCGCGGAGCTGGACGCGGCCGCGGGCTCCCCCAGTGGGCGGCCCTGGGAGTGTTGGCACTCTTCTTGCTCGGCGCGCCGTCTGTCTTCCCCTCAGCCAGATACTGACGAAGGCGCTGTGGCTCGGCATCGCCGCCGCGAGCCTCATCTTCCTCTCCAGCTACGGCGGCATGGTCTCGCTTGGACAGACGGGGATTTACGCCGTCGCCGGATTCACGATGGCGAACCTGGTCCACGCCGCGGGCGGGAGAAACCTGGGCTGGGATCCTGTGGCCGCGACCGCTGCGGGAATCGCTGTGGGCACACTGTTTGGCCTTCTCTGCGGCGCCATAGCCTCTCGCAGCTACGGGATCTACTTCCTGATGATCACCCTGGCGATCTCGGTGATCGTCTTCTATTTCTTCGCCCAGGTCACGACCCTTTCCGGCTACGGGGGCATCCGCAGCGTGACACCGCCTGCGCTCATCGGCAATCCAGTGCTCAATCCTCTCCCGCTGTATTACGCCGCGCTGGCGGCATCCGTGCTCGTGTACGCGGGCATCCGCTACCTGGCGCGAACGCCGTTCGGCCTTGCGCTCCAGGGCATCCGCGACGATCCAGCGCGTATGCAGGCGCTTGGCTTCAACGTGGCGCTCCACCGTGCGCTTGCGTTCGGAGTGGGGGCGTTCATCGCATCCATCGCAGGCATCCTGTCCGTCTGGTACAGCACCCAGGTCTCGCCAGGTGGGATCAACCTGGCGCAGACCATCAACATCCTCGTGATTGCAGTCATCGGTGGCCTCTACCGGCTCGAGGGCGCGTGGATAGGCGCCGCCGTGTTCGCCACCATCGACAACTACTCGCGACAGTGGATGCCAAACGTAGGCGACTGGTTGGGGCCCGACCGATTCGAGACGGTCATCGGCGTGATCTTCCTGGCGATCGTCCTCGCGTCTCCAGGTGGATTGGTCGGCATTTGGGAGAGCGTGTGGGCCAGAAGGAATCGCGGCACGCGCGGGCTAACGGAGAGTTCCGGCATCCCGGCGGCCGAAGCGGACGACGACACCGTCGATCGTCCCGAAGCGGTCTAGTCAAGGAGGTGGATGGAGATACCAAGAGTGGGCAGCATCGGTGTCGAATCGCGGGTCCGACCTATTCGTGTTCTAAAGGAGAGGAATTTGCTTCGACCTCAACGTAATGAGTTCCGCCGGCTGCTAGCCACCGCAGCGCTCGGGCTGCTGGCGGTAACCGCCTGCGCCAACAACTCGCCGACGTCCACGACATCGAACGTGATCAAGATCGGGATCCTGTCCGATTGCACCGGAGACTTCGGCTCGTTCTACAACGACGACCTCGGCGGTGCGCTTTCCGTACTGGCCGCCCACTATGGAGGCAAGGCCAGCGGATCCCTGCCCAAGGACGGGATGACCGGGGCCAAGATCGCCGGCAAGGATATCCAGATCGTCGGCTTCGGCTGCTCGGACTCCACCGCGAACAAGGCTCTCGAAGAGACGCGGCGGCTGGTCGAACAGCTTGGCGCCGACATTTTGATCGGCCCCCTCTCCGGTGACGAGGGGATCGCCGTGGCCAACTACGCCAAGACAAACCAGCCGAACAAGACTTTCATCAACGGCATCTCCGGCGCCCAGGAAGCGACCCTGAAGGTCCAGGCGCCGAACTTCTTCCGCTTCAACCCGGACGGGGCTCAGTGGTCCGCCGGCCTCGGCGGCTACGCCTATAACAAGCTCGGCTGGCGGACCGCCGCCGTAATCGGCGACGACTACGCCTTTCCATACACATCGCTCGCAGGTTTCATCGCCGAGTTCTGCGCCATCGGCGGCAACGTGACCAAGCGCGTTTGGCCCCCTCTTGGCACGACTGACTACTCCTCATTCGTCGCCCAGCTCCCCACCAATGTCGATGGGATCTTCGTGGGCGTCGGCGGGGCGGGTCTGATCACCTTCCTCAAGCAGTACCAGCAGGCCAATGGGCCGCTCAAGAGCGCGCACATCATGGGCAACCTGTTCTGGATCGACCCACAGCTACTCGCAGCGATAGGAACTCCGATGGTCGGCGCCGTTGCCGCCAGCGGAATCGCGGCCGATGACACCTCGGCCCAAACCAAAGCCTACGTCGCGGAGCTGGCCCCCTACCCCGCCACGCAAAAGGACGCCGCCAGCGTCTTCACGCTCGGCTACTGGAGCGCGATGACGGCGCTCGGCATGGCGCTCACATCGGTCAACGGCGACATCTCCGGCAACCAGAAGGCGCTGCAGGCGGCGCTCGCCAAGGTCGTCATCGACGGCCCCTACGGCAAGATCAGCCTCGACTCCAACCGCCAGGCGATCGCCGACAACTGGGTCACGCAGATCACCCCGCCGCCGGCCGGCAGCAATGTCCCCGGCCTCAAGACGATCCTGCAGATCCCCAAGGTCGACCAGACGTTTGGTGGCTTCTTCGACTCCTCTTCAACGGTCGACCGGACCAACCCACCCTGCATCAAGAAGACGGCGCCGCCGTGGGTAGGACACGAAATCCCTGTCAGCTTCTCGTAGCGAGTCCAGTACGCAAGGCGGTGTAGACGCAGCACCGCCCAATACCGAGTCCGCCGCGCCGATCCTCCACTTGAGGGGGGTCGGCAGGCGGTTCGGTGGCCTGCGCGCCGTGGCCGAGGTGACCCTGGTCGTCACGCCGGGGGAGCGACGGGCCATTCTCGGGCCGAATGGCGCCGGGAAGACAACTTTGTTCAACGTGATTTCCGGCGAGTTCCCTCCCACTGAGGGCACGATCGAGCTGTTCGGCCGCGACGTGACGCACCAGCCGGCGCGCCTGCGCGCTCGCGCTGGGCTTTCCCGGACGTTCCAGACCTCGAAGCTCCTGTTGGGGCTTTCAGTCGAGGACAACCTTTACCTCGCCGTGCTCGGGGCAAGGCGGGGACATTTCATTCCGGTGCGCCTGCCGAAGGTCGAGCGCCAGATTCGCGACCGTGCGCGCTCGACGGCTGAGACGATCGGCCTGGCAGCCCGGCTCGACACGTTGGTCCGCGACCTGTCACATGGCGAGCGGCGGCAGCTCGAAGTCGGCATGGCGCAGGCATCGTCGCCCAAGCTCATGATGCTCGACGAACCGGCGGCCGGCCTGTCGCCCGGGGAGCGGAACAAGTTGACAGAGCAGCTGCTGGCTCTGGATCCGCAAATCACCCTGCTCTTGATCGAGCACGACATGGATGTCGCCTTGCGCGTGGCTCAGTGGGTGACGATGATGAACGACGGACGCATCGTCGCCGAGGGCACACCCGCGACAATTCGCGGCAATCAGATGGTGCACGACCTCTACACGGGCAGCAGGTACAAGCAGTGACAACTCCTGTCCTCGAGGTCAGGGGCCTCAACGCGTTCTACGGACGCGCCCACGTCTTGCAGGATGTAGCTTTCACGGTGGATGAGAGACCGGTTGCGATCATCGGCCGCAACGGCATGGGCAAGTCCACGCTCTGCCAGGCCATCATGGGCATGCTCGCCTCGACGACCGGCTCGGTCCAGTTCCGCGGACAGGAGCTCGTCGGCAAGCCTCCCTACCGCATCGCGCGGCTCGGGCTCGGCTTCGTCCCGCAGGGTCGACGCCTGTTTCCGTCGCTGTCGACCGACGAGCATCTGCAGATCATTCCCCGGAAACGCAACGCCAGCTGGACGCCCAAAAGGGTTTACGAGACATTTCCCAAGCTCGCCGAGCGCAAGACCACTGGAGCCGGTCAACTCTCGGGAGGCGAGCAGCAGATGCTGGCGATCGGGCGTGCCCTCCTGACCAATCCAAAGTTGTTGATCATGGACGAGCCCTCCGAAGGCCTCGCGCCGAACATCGTCGAGAACGTGATCGACATCATCCGCAAGCTGGCTGCGCAGGGTGTCGGCCTGCTCGTGGTTGAGCAGAACCTCGGCGTTGCGACAGCGCTGGCGGACCGGCAGCTGATCATGGTTGCCGGCCGCATCGCCGCCGAGACCACCGCGCAAGAGCTGACCGGCAACATCGATGCTCAGCGGCGCTACCTTGGTGTTGAGCCCCCGACCATGCGGCATTCGGCGTGAGGGCGCCCTCGTGAAGCTGCGCAGCCTGCAGCACGTCTCGTCGCCGTACCCCGAAGGCGAGGCTGCCTCCGTGCGCCGGTTCTACGGCGAGGTCCTCGGGCTTCGCGAGAAACCCACCCCATCCACGCTGGCGGGAATGAGCTTGGTGTGGTTCTCGGCCGGCGAAGGCCTCGAGCTGCACTTCTTCCCGGGCCGGCCAGACGTGGAGTCCGCTCGCCATTTCTGCTTCGACATCGACGATCTCGAGGAGACCCGCAGCCGCCTTCAAGAGGCGGGGCTGGAGCCCTTCGACGACACGGCGATTCCCAACCGGCCGCGCTTCTTCTGCCGGGATCCGGTCGGCAACCTGGTCGAGTTCACAAGGATCGAGGGGGACTATCTGACGTCACGTTGAGGACGGGTCTTGGCATCGTGGCTCGGGGACTCGAAGGAAGCGGGTCGGTTTAATGCAGCGATTCACCGGGGGCTGCGCCTTCCCACGCGGTGGTTTCCCAGTTGTCTTGTCGTTCGTTGAGCGGCATCCACGGTGGGAGGTCCATCAGCAGCTCATGGCTCAGCGCAATCGCGTAGGGCTCGTAGCCCTTGCGCAAAGCGCTCAGCCGCTCGCGAAACGTTGCGAGGTCGACGGTTTTGCCCGCCGCCAGCATCGCCTCGTGCAGCGCGGTGAGCTCGGCCTCGGACAAGCGGTCGGGCGCGTCGAACTCGGGAACCGCGCGCAGCACCTGGCTCAGGTCGCCGAGAGCATGCCTTCCGATGGCGTACACCCTCCTGGCCTGCCACGTCTTGCCGTGATCCTTGCTCGCTTGCCAGACTGCGGAGAAATCCATGATCGCGGTGAGTGCGGCGACCCACGATTGGTTCTCATGCTGCGAGCGGAAGTAGCTGAGCACCTGGTACGAGAGGTGGCTCTCGAGCAGCTCGGCGGTCCACGTCTCCCAGCGCCCCATCATCGGAATGAGCTCTTCCATCTCGCCTGATTCGGCAGCTCGCCGGAACAGGTCGCCCGCGCTGGGCGGCGACCCGCACCACTCGTCGAGCATCGAGATGGCGATCTCCCGCCTCGAGAAGCT
>WNFL01095226.1_pt2 | contig 13519 bp, 19 predicted proteins | sample 5400361 | NCBI WGS metagenome assembly WNFL01 (sample SAMN13153351, study PRJNA577476) | soil metagenome | isolation source: 40 cm soil on Douglas fir-dominated hillslope | place: USA:California | collected 2013-09-17
TCCGACCGTCTCGACCCATCAATGCCCAAAGTAAGTTTAACGCCAGTGTTTACGTGATGGCCGCGTTAGGAGGGGCACTGGCATGCTCCTTGCCGTATGTATCGTTGTAGCAAGATGGTTCACTCGCGGGGTTATCGGCCTGGGTTGATAGAACGAACGCCATTGAGTCGAAACCTATAGCGCAAAGGCAAGTCTGAAATGTGAGTCGATAGTAAAGAAGGAGGAACGAAATGAAATGCCAACGATGTGAGAGCCAACGAGAAGCTGAATTCCGCGTTGTGTCCGATGTCATGAACATCAAGGTATGCGCAGTATGTGCCGCAGAAGCTCGCCGACTAGGTACGTCGCTCCAGGTTTTAGAAATCGACAATGGCAAAAGCGAAGCGGCCAGCAATGCAGCAGCGCGCGTTTTTCGCGCGGTCATGGTTGGATGATTGCGCAATTGACGGTCAGTTCCGATGGACTGCCTCAGGTAGGGTCCTGCGAGGTCGTGTCATGCCGCGGATGTTAAACGGTACGATCAAGGCATCGGATAGAAGCTTGGTGAATGCAATGGGGCGTCTTGCGATGTTATTGACCATATCGGTGTTTATCTCCAGTCTGCTGAGCGGGTGTGGTTGTCTCGCTGCCGACAGCTACGATAAGCCCGCCTGCCAAAAGTACCACACGAATTGGGATCTGGATCGCATCTACCACGAAGAATAATGGCGTAAAGTACCGCCAACCCGCGCGCCAGCGCGAGCTGCATAGTGTTCGTCACTCCATAGTCGATCATTTCCACCGGTATATTGATCGCGGATTCACTGGAAATGAAAATGATTCTACCGTAATTCCTCGTCTTTTCATGGCCAGCCCCGCACTCGATCATTTAAGATAAATAGTTTCAGCTTCGCTGGTTACCGAACCTTTTCTAATTGCAGCTCATCTCCGTCGCGATGTTTTACTTGAGATGTCGTCGTCATGCCGACACGCCGTCATCCTACCGACGTTCGGTCCGGCCTTCCGAGTTTTCTTGCAGGTGCTCCACTGTTCACGCGGTGAACAGAAGTATCGATATATCCCGCGCATCGCTCAGCCGCAGAGATTTTCTTCCCTGCTATATTGCCGTCAGCTGTCTCTTTAGCCGTGGCATGGATTTGGCTCGTTGACTAAATCAGAGCGGCGAAAATAATGCCGCAAGACTTGTCCAGCGAAATGTTACGAGGTGAAAAAATGCTGTTAGCGTTAATTCAACGATTGAAGAAAATTTGTAATCACCTGCGTCGAGTGTCATTAGCGCTGGCGAGCAGTGCGCTATTGAGCGGCTGTGCAACTCTCGGTCTCGATCAAACCCAACCGCCGGTAAGCGTCAGTGAAATACTGCAAATGAGTAAGGAGAATCTTCCGGCTGAAATCATTGTGAGTAAAATGCGCGATTCGGCAACGGTGTACCGCTTGAACGCGGCGCAGTTAGCGCAATTGCACGATCAAGGTGTTGCCGATCCTGTGATTAATTACATGCAAGAAACTTATCTCGGCGCGGTGCGCCGGGAACAAGATGAGGCCAATTTGAGCACCTGGGAAATGTGGCACGATCACTTTTGGTAAACCGTGCGGTCATATGAGCGAGACGCAGTGACGGAGATTCAAAAAAAAACCACCGCCTCGCAAGGAGTAGCTATCATGATTATTATTAAACGACTTCTAGCTTGGGCACTGTCGAGTGCCCTGATTCTCGGACCAAGCGCCAATGCGGCGTTGGCTAGTCAAGAAACCTTGGTCGCTACGCAGCCCGCTGTCCAGCCGGCGCAAATGACCCCAGAGCAGTTGCAGGAAGTGGTGGCGCCGATTGCGTTGTATCCCGACGAACTAGTTGCGCAAGTCTTGGCGGCTGCCACTTATCCCACCGAGATTGTCGAAGCCAACCGTTGGCTACAACAAAATTCCAGCCTCAAAGATGCTCAATTGGCTGATGCAGTAGATAAACAGCCCTGGGATCCCAGCGTGAAAGCGCTCACGCAATTTCCCTCGGTGCTCGCGAATATGGACAAAAATCTTTCCTGGACGTCGGCTTTGGGAGATGCCTATTTCAACCAATCACAAGACGTTCTCAATGCCGTCCAGGCGATGCGGAAGCGGGCGCAGGACGCCGGCACACTCAAAACTACGACGCAGCAAACTGTGACAACAAAAGACCAAACGATAATTATCGAACCGGCGAATCCGCAAGTCGTCTATCTTCCCGAGTACGATCCTTGGATCGTCTATGGCGCTCCCTTGGTTGCCTATCCGGGATATCTCGACGCAGGTTTCTTCGTCGGTCCGGTCATTTGGTTCGATGTGGGTTTTCCCCTGGGACACTTTCACCGCCACTTTCCCTGGGGTTGGGATTCCTGGGGCTTCGATTGGCACAACCGGTTCATCGTTCACAATCACAACCGCTTCATCTCCAGGAGTCCGACCTTTATCAACCGCAGGTTTGGAGCACATGGCCCTGATTTTCGCGGTGCGGGTTTACGCGGCGGAGCGATCGATCACCGCGCCGATCGCGGGTTTGCTGCGCCGCACATGGCGCCGAGTCAACGCCCCGGCGCATTCGGTGGAATTGACCATGGCGGCGCGGCAAGCCATTTTTCTGAGCGCGGGCAGTCTAGCTTCAGCGGCGGCATGCATGGCGGCGGCTTCGCTGGTGCAGCGCACGGCGGTTTCGGTAGCGCCGGGCATGGCGGTGGTTTCACCGGTGCAGCACATGGCGGTTTCAGCGGCGGTCACGGCGGCGGCGGTGGTCACAGGTAGCCGATTTGGCCGAGGAAATTTTGTGCAAGAGGATGGAACGGAGGCGAACAAGATCATGGGCATAAAAGACGGCTCACGAAACAATCGTTGGGTTACTCTAGTTAAGTTTGCGTCCATCGCGCTCTTTGGCGTGTGGTCTCTGGGATTTGCATGGATCCTAATGGCCCAGCCAGCGGGACAAAAAACCTTTTCATCTCCCGACGAGGCGAGCAGAGCATTGATCCGCGCGGTGCAAGCCGGCAACGAGGACGAACTGCTTGAAATTTTCGGACCCGACGGGAAGGAGATCATCTCCAGCGGCGACAAAGTTGAGGACCAAAAAAGCCGCGACGCGTTCACCAATAAATACCACAGGATGAATCGTCTCGTCGAAGAGCCGGATGGAACCGTCAGACTGTACGTCGGCGCCGAGAATTGGCCGATGCCGATCCCGCTCGTAGACACAAAGGACGCCTGGTACTTCGATACCAGCGCCGGCAAGGAAGAGATATTGTTTCGTCGGATCGGACGAAATGAAATTGCGACTATCGGTGTTCTGCGAGAATTAGTCGCCGCACAAAAGGAGTATCATGCCAACACCCACGATGATCCCGTTAAACAGTATGCGCAGAGGTTCGTCAGCGATCAGGGAAAGCACAACGGCCTTTATTGGAATGCAGTCAACCGTGAATCCGAGAGTCCGATTGGAGCCCTCGTGGCCTATGCCAGCTCCGAAGGCTATGCAAAGAAACTAGGCTCGCTCCCGAGACCGTTCCAGGGTTATTACTTCCGGGTCCTGATGGGGCAGGGAAAACATGCGTCCGGCGGCGCGAAGAATTATCTCGTGAACGGCAAGATGACTCGCGGCTTTGCGTTCTTAGCCCATCCCGCGGAATACGCGAACTCAGGGATGATGTCGTTTATTGTCGATCAAGATGGAATTCTCTATCAGAAAGATCTCGGCCCGAAGACGACCGAGTTGGCAAATGCTCTGCGTGAGTACGATCCGGACAGGACGTGGGCCAGAGTCGAATAACCGACTACAACACCCTCCGCAGGAGAAGTTTTGTCACGGGGAAATTCCTTCTGATCTTATGCCTTTTCACGTTGCTTACAGACTGTGTGACGTCAACCCAAGTCGGTAATACGGCGCATTCTGACCTCCGATAAGAATTCGCAAAGGAGCTATTCACGGCCTGCCTACAAGGACAGCAAGTCCAAAATTTAAAAACGCGCGTCACAGCGGCCATGCCGAGCTCGAGGTCTTTACCATCGACGTCGGCACCGGAAAAATTCGTCGACAAGAGCCCTCCGGCGATCGACACTAATTATAATACCTATACGATCCTGATCGTTATTCACCGCACCGCCGAGACATCGAAACGCGGATGTGGGACTGGCATCCCGGCAATTAACGATCGTTATCAAAGAGACGGGATCTTCAATCCACGCAGCTCAGCTCGCTGTTTGCGATGACCGTCTAGATACGGGCGGCGCGCGGTTTCTACTCGCTAAATCCTCGTCCTGCGTCGATAGCTTCCACGTCAAGGTCTCGGCCTGGATTTTGCGCATGTCTTCAACAATGATCGCAAGCGACCAACGCGCCGAAGAACTTCTCGGGGAAATAAATAACCAGTACCTCGACCGGCGTTTCGCTGACGTCGGATCGTTGAAGCACAGTTCAAATGGCAAATTTTGGAGACTCGCCGATGCCAAAGAATAGCGAAGCCAATCATCAAGGCCGTGCGCCATCAGCGCGCCGCAAAACGCTCCGGCACCACTGGTGGATTTCTCCGGCGTGGCGTTACGCCGTGACCATTTTCGATCTTCTGGAAGAAGAACGGCGTCGTTCATTGGAGCGAACGGTAGAGCGGATCGATGGCCTTAAAGAATGAGGCGGCACTCAGTTGGCTGGTTCTCCAGTGCAGCGGCCGACGCCATTCCGACAAGTGTCGGCATTTAGACCGCCGCATCAGACTAGAGATTCCGTGTCGTCTAGCCGAGGCAGATACATCTGGCAGCGATTACAGTGCAGTTTGCCTCGTATCGATCAGAAATACCGGTGGTGACCGCGCCATTGAAGCGGCATTCACGCCGACCTAGCGCGCTGGCATGAACTTGGCACTGCACTGATCCCAGAGATGATTTTGTAATTTCGAGATCGTTGCAAACAGAATTGGAAATTAAGTTCGAGGCTAAAAAGATGGAAACCTTCAAAAACTTATCCCTAAAGAAACCCGCGGCATTGATACTGCTAATTTGCGCTTCTCTGTTGGCTGGTTGTGCCGCGCTTGGCATCAACCAGCCCGAACCGGTCACGATCAGTCAAGTGATCCAGATGAACAAGGACGGAGTGCCAGCCGATTCGATCATCAAAACCATGCGCGATTCGGATACGGTGTACCGTCTCACGGCGGCTCAGTTGGCCACGCTGCACGACATGGGCTTACCGGATCAGGTGCTGAATTATATGCAGCAAACCTACATCGAGGCGGAGCGTCGACAACAAAGCGTTGAAGACTGGGGCGAGGAGTGGGGACCTTATTCTTCTTGGTAGGTGTGTAAGGACGAAGTCAATCTCGATACCGGCGCCGGGTAAAACGAAAAGCTAGCGAACGGATTCAAGCTCCGGGTTCGGACCGATGCAACAATTATTGAAAAGCGACGGAGGTAAGCATGGCAAACAGGTATAAATATTACCTTATTATTTTGAGCATCGTAAGCTCGTTATTGATTTACGGTACTGTTCGAGCGCAAGAGGCGCCGCCCAGCGCTAACACCGCGGAGCAACAAATGGTCACCGGACCGGAGCAGCATCCTATGAAACTTGTCTCCTTTGATCCGTGGGCGATCGAAGGAGAGGTGCTGGGTGCAGTGGCTGCGTATGTGTATGACGATGTAACCACCGCAAGGCCGGCCGACTATTGGGAGATTTACAATCAGGACGGTGAGCTTCTCGCAATGAGCTGGTTTGACCGCGTCGGTATCCGCAGGACCGCGATCGATCGCGGCATCGTTGAAGAGAAAGACCAACTCGAGGGAATTTTCGTGGTCGTCTTAGATGGCACCTTAGTGTGACGAAATTCCCTTCATTACCAGGCTAAATCGGAGGCCCGACTACGATGGAATATGTAAAAATTAACGGCTTGAAGCGCGAGGCATCGCGCATCGGATTAGGCACATGGTCGATCGGCGGGTGGATGTGGGGTGGAACCGATGAACAGGCGGCTCTTCAGACGATCCAAACTGCATTGGAGCTCGGAATAAATCTCATCGATACAGCGCCCGCGTACGGATTTGGCCACGCCGAGGAGGTTGTCGGTCGAGCTTTGGCGCAATGCGCAAAGCGCGAAGAGGTGATCATTGCGACCAAGGTTGGCTTGGAGTGGCGCGGCGACCAGGTTTTTCGAAATTCGACCAGGTCCCGAATCTTGAGAGAAATTGATGAATCGCTGCGCCGCCTGCAGACCGATTACGTCGATATCTATCAGGTTCATTGGCCGGATCCGCTGGTTCCGATAGAGGAGACAGCGGCGATGATGTACCAACTTTACAAGCAGGGAAAGATCTTGGCTATCGGAGTGAGCAACTACTCGCTGGAGCAGATGAACCTCTTCCAGGCGGTAGCGCCTCTCCATACGGCGCAGCCACCCTACAATCTGTTCGAACGTGGCGTCGAAAAGGACGTGCTGCCTTATTGTCGTATTCGCGGCATCAGTACGCTCACTTATGGCTCGTTATGCCGGGGATTATTGAGCGGCAGAATGAAATCGGATAGTGAATTTCACGGCGACGATATCCGCAAACTGGATCCAAAATTTCAGCTGCCCCGTTATGCGCAATACCTTAACGCGGTAGAGCGCCTCGACCAGTTCGCGCAAGAGAGTTACGGCAAGCGAGTCCTCGAGTTGGCCGTGCGCTGGACCTTAGATCAACCGTTCGTCAGCGTTGCCCTCTGGGGGGCGCGCCATCCCGATCAGATGGCAGCAGTTGCTGGCGTTAGCGGATGGAAATTAGATGGGGCTGCGCTGAAAGTAATCGGCGACATTGTCGGCGAGTCGGTCACCGATCCAGTCGGCCCGGAGTTCATGGCTCCGCCAGCGCGGCCGGAACAAAAGCCGCGCGAGGAAATGCGCCGTACGGCGTAAGTTGAGCACCTAAATGTCCGAGTCGATGCCAGCTCAAAATGTAAATCCTGCTCTCCGTGAGAGCCGCGTCTCGAACCAGCCGAGTATTACTGATCCGAATCTCGCTAGGCAACTGGTGCTCGACGAGCTGTTCGACCTCTCGCTCTACCAATCGCTCCGTAATGTGGCGAGCGGTGAGTTGCGGGCGATCCTGGATCAGCTGATCCCGATCGAGCAGCGGCACTTCGCCTTCTGGCAAGATTTTTTTAATCTGCACATAGAAGCACTCGACCTGGCTAGACGGCTGAAGCTCCTGCTACTCGTGGCCATCTGCCGGCTGTTCGGCGCGCCGGCCATTCATCTCGTGCTGGAGGCGATCGAGGTCTATGGTGTGCGGAAGTATCTGAGGGTCTGGAGCGCCTACGGCAATGGCCCGCTTGCTGCCGCGGTGCGGAACGTCCTCGAGGATGAGTTCAAGCACGAGGATGAGGTCGTGACTGGGGATGCAGAGCGGAAACTCAATCCGGCGCGCGTGCGGGATATTTTCCTCGGCCTGAACGACGGCCTGGTCGAGATCCTGGGAGCCGTCAGCGGCTTCTTCGCGGCGTTCGGTAATTCACTCGCAGTCCTGGTTGCGGGGCTCACCGTGGCTGTGGCCGGCGCCTTGTCGATGGCGGCAGGAGCTTGGATCGCTGTCAGTTCGGAGTCGGAAGTCCGCACGACAGAGATTGCGCGGCGACGTTTTCTCGGTGAGAGCGTGTCATCCACCGAGACGGCGGCAACGCCGCTGGCTTCTGCAACCATCGTCGGCGCGAGCTATTTCGCCGGCGCCTTAGTGCCGGTATTGCCGGTTCTCGGTGGGGCTACGACCGTACTCCCTTCGCTTTTTATCGCGGGTAGTCTGATCATCCTCGTCTCGATCATTGTCGCGTTCCTCTCCGGCATGGATATCAAACGGAGAGTGATGACTAACCTGCTAGTCATCGCCGCCGCCGTGGGCATTACCTTCGCGATCGGAGTTGTGACGAAGCTAGTGTGGGGCGTCTCGGTGTGAGCATTATGCTTCGGCCAGCCACTCATACTGTCGCGATGCCCAGCAAACTATCCCAACAGCAAAGGCATCGCCTGTTCGCGGCCGGCGTCTTCATAAAAGGCCTGGATGGCGTCCTTGAAACGATCGGCGGTGTCCTCTTTCTGTTCGTGGACCCCAACGCGCTGAGTAACCTCGTTATCTCATTCACGGCGCACGAACTGTCCGAAGATCCCGACGATTGGTTTGCCACGACCTTGCGCCGTCTCGTTCACAATCTATCATCGGACAGCCAACTCTTTGTGAGCGTTTACCTTGTTGCGCATGGACTCATCAAAGTCCTTTTAGCAGCCGGTCTGCTACGCGAGAAACTTTGGGCTTATCCGGCGGCGCTTTGGTTTCTCGGCATTTTTATTAGTTACCAGTTGTATCAATTCAGCCATACACACTCGCTCGGTCTCTTAACTCTGAGCGGTTTCGATGTCTCAGTGGCAGCGCTGGTGTGGCTGGAGTATCGGTGGCAAAAACAACATGCGTATAACGCGAGGTCATTCATGCCGAGAAATCTAAGACTCTCCTGATGCCGCCCACTGTCGATGGTTTTGGGCTAGAGATCTCGCGCGGTACGCGATTTGCTTTCCAGGTTAATGCAACCTATCTGAAAAGAACCAGCATCCGTATCTACTAATCTCGAACGGAAGAGATAAGCATTCGGACTGTGCGTGGAGGAGAAAAACATGCGACGGCGAAAAGTTATCGAGACTACCTTGGGTGATCTCATCGTTGCGGTGACTGATGAAGTCATGCCGACGGTCCAAGATCCAGTCAGCGCCTACATGGTGGTGTCCTGGGTGCTGAGTGACGTTTTAACTCGCCAGCGTCAGCGCGATCACGAGCGGTCACGACGAAAAATCGCTCGTCCGAGCTTACGTCGATATTTCGACATGTGCCGATAAGTAGTCAGGCGATCTGCGTTACAATCCGTCTCAAAGAAAGCAGCAACATATGACTTACCCCGTCATCGGATCATTTTTTAACGTTCCAGACATTGATCTGTTCTGGCACGTGTGTTGCTCCGATTTCCTCGGGTAATTCGAAACGCGCCGCGATCGAATTATCGAGCCGATAACCCGGGGCCAGGCAACGTTCCGAAGGGCCGTCACGGGTACCGGCGGTGAATGTTTGTTTTGAAACTGGAAAACAAGAACATGTCGTATGCAACGCCGATCAAATCCGCTCCGGTCATCGAATACGTAGAACATGCGCCCGAAGAAGCTGTCCAGCGCCGAACGGTCTGGGCGGCTCAAGCCATCGCGGTTGAAACCAAGAATCTCTCCCGTGCCGTCGTGGACAAGGTTCTGGTACGCGATATCAGCGTGCAAGTGCAGAAAGGCGAGGTGCTCGCAGTCGTCGGTCCGAGCGGGGCTGGGAAATCGTCCTTCCTGCGGCTGCTGAACCGCCTCGATGAGGCTACGGGCGGTACGGTGTTGCTCGACGGTGAGGATTATCGTGCCATAGCGCCACGAGAATTGCGGCGCCGCGTCGGGATGGTCATGCAGATGGCCTACTTGTTCGCGGGAACCGTGGCCGCAAACATCGCCTTCGGTCCCCGACAACGCCACGAGACCATGTCGCAGGAGCAGATCAAAGCGCTGCTCGATCGCGTCGCTTTGCCCGGCTACCAGGATCGCGATGTGAGCACCCTATCAGGGGGCGAGGCGCAGCGCGTATCGCTAGCGCGCACCCTGGCGAACGCTCCGGAGGTATTGCTGTTGGACGAGCCCACCTCCGCCCTCGATGAAGCATCGGCGCGCGCAATCGAGGAGCTTGTGCTGGGTATCATCCGCGAGCGACAGATGACTTGTGTGATCGTCACGCACAACATGCAGCAGGCCGCCCGCATCGCCGACCGTACGATGTATCTGGAAGCCGGCAAGCTGGTCGCGATCGTGCCAACGAATGGAGTGTCCCATGCTACCTGATTTGATGCAGAGCCTGAGCAGTGATGTCGGCATGGGGATGGGCCAGGCAGCGGGCGCCGTCATACTGTGCCTTGCTGTTGTGCTTGTCTGCCGGCGGTTCGCTGTGCACGTCGAACGCGAAACGGCGCTATCACTGGTGCGCGGCTTTGTGCAGATGGTCTTTGTCGGTATCGTGTTGGCTCTACTGTTGCACCGAAATACGTTAGTCGGCATGTTCATCCTGCTCGCGATGACGTTTGCGGCGGCCGTGACCGCTTCGCGCCGTGCTCAGGGATTGAAGGACGCGTTGCTGCTCTGTTTCTATGCGATCGCGGCGGGAGCGGGCGTCGTAATCACTGGGATGCTCGCGACCGATGCGCTCAAGCCGGATATTGCGATCCTGGTGCCTGTGGGCAGCATGATCATCGCCAACGCTATGAACGCGTGTGCGCAGTCGATGGCGGGCCTTGCACTTGGGGCCGAGCCTGCAGTGACAGTTGCGCCCTATGTACAAGGCGCGGTTTACGCCAGTCTCCTCCCGCGTCTTGATATGCTCAAGTCGCTGGGCTTGGTTTGGATACCGGGTGTGATGGCCGGCATGATGGTCTCGGGTGCCAGTCCCATCTATGCCGGCATCTACCAGTTTATCCTCGTCGCCATGATCTTAGCGGCATCGGGGATAGCGGGTCTGCTCGTCACACTCTTTATCCGAAAGCGCGCATTCTCGCCGGCAGCGCAATTGACGCTCCGTCCCGGGGAGCCGCGCAAGCCGAGGCTTGCAGCTGTCAATGCGCAATAAGCTCATTACTTATTGCGTCACCATGGTGATCGGCGCTGTTCAGCAATTGCACGGTCGATCCGCCTGATCGAAATGGACATAGAGACGATGCAAAGTTACGCTGAAGAACTCCGCCGCAAGGCGCGTTGAGTGTGGCTCAAAGCCTGTGGGTTGCGCCGGGAAAATGGCCGCATGCAATTTTTTTACTGCGGTTATTGTTTTTGATTTGTTGCGGTGAGTAGCATGACTCAGAACCTATGGCGTTGCGATTGGCATCGTCTCTCACAGTGCCGACTTGAGGAGAGACAAAGATGCATCGGTGCGGATCCTTCTAGCTAGCAATCGTGGATACGAGAAAAAAAGTCGTCGATCCTGAATAGCGTCCCGCGGCCACAAGCAGGTTGCCGCGATAGGAGTTCCGGAGGTGATGCCATGGAAGCAAATTGCGCAGTCGTCTGCGGGAAATCCCGCGAGTTGGACCCCGCCGTTGTTTTTGACCGCGTCCCTATCCGTGGCGGAGGCGAACAGGGCGCGCGCCGTCGGTGCCGCGCTGTAGCCATAGCTTTGGCGCTCCAATCGTTGCTCCTCTACGGCGCCCTGCCTGGGTGGGCCCAGACCGAAAAGCCTGCCGGTGAGGTCAAACGGCCCGCATATCAGATCGGATCAGCCGGACGGTTCAACGAGGATTGGTTGGCGTTAAAGGATGTGGACCTGGGCAAGACCGACGATTTTTGGGACCGGCTGAAATTTATCCCATTCACTGCCGACCAAAGTGTCTGGCTGAGCCTCGGCGGTCAGATCCGTGAGCGTGTAGAATACTTCGATCAATTCCAATTCGGCACCTCGGTGCCCAAACGCTCGGATACTTATCTGCTGTCGCGGTTTCGGCTCAATGCTGATCTCCACATCACGCCCTATTTTCGCGTCTATGCCGAAGGGCGGAGCGCGCTGGCGACGGGCCGCGATCTTCAAGGTCGCAATAGTACCGGATTCTACGATCAAGCCGATCTCCTGAATGGCTTTGCCGATATCGTGATCCCCTTCAGCAAGGAGACAAGCGTGACACTGCGCGGCGGCCGTCAGGAGCTAATATTCGGCTCGCAGCGGCTGGTCGGACCCGGCGACTTTACCCAAATCGCGCGCACCTTCGACGGCGGTAGCGCGATCATTAAGATGGCGGACTGGACGGTTACCCCCCTCTGGACCCAGTCAGTGATCGTCGACAAATATAAGTTCAACGAGCCGACTCACAAACGAAAGCTTTTCGGCATTTTCAGCAGCGGTCCGGCGCACCTTCTGCCGATGAACGTCGATCTTTACTGGCTGGGCGTCGACAATCTGGGCGTTGCCTTCAATGGCACCTCCGGGCGGGAAGAGCGACAAACCATCGGCGGACGTGCATCGGGTAAGATCGGTGCGACTAACTTGGACTTCGATGTGGAAGCGGCGGGGCAATTCGGCCACGTCGGAAACGGGCGCGTCGTCGCGGGAATGTTCACCTCCGTCCTGGGCTACACCCTGCCGGTCAAAGACTTTACACCGCGCGTGTACTTTGAGTTTGATTACGCCAGCGGTGATAAGAAGCCCGGCGGAGGCGTCGGTACCTTCAATCAGCTCTATCCGAACGGCCATTCGTATCTTGGCTACATCGATTACATCGGCCGACAGAATATCATCAGTCCCAGCGCCGGCGTTTCGCTGATCCCGGTGCACGACCTTACGCTCTCGCTGCAACAATATGTGTTCTGGCGCGCTTCCGATCGCGATGCCATTTACAACAAATCCGGCGCCGTGCTGCGCGCGGGAACGGCCACCACGGCCCGCTATGTCGGCACCGAAACGGATCTGCTCGCGACTTACAACTTTACCCGCCATCTTCAAGGCTCCACGGGCTACAGTCATTTTTTCAGCGGCGATTTCATTCGAAAGTCCGGTCGGGACAGTGACAGCAACTTTTTCTATGGGGCGCTTCAGTACACGTTCTAAAAAACCGCGCCGGCAGGCTTGACTACGATCAAGCCTGCATTCCGCATGGAGGAAAGCAAGATGCTTACATGGTTAATCGATACGGATGGCGAGTGGGTGCTCATGCTCGTGCGCGTCGTGCTGGGAGTGGTCTTTTTCGCTCACGGCGCGCAAAAACTTCTGGGCTGGTTTGGCGGCCCAGGCCTAGGCGCGACGCTACGGACATTTCGCGATCACCTGAGAATTCCAGCCGTGCTCACTTGCCTAGCCATCGTCGCGGAGTTTTTTGGCGGACTCGGTCTGATTGTCGGACTTCTGACGCGCGTCGCTGCGCTTGGAATTGCGATCACGATCACGGTCGCGTTGGTAACGGTTCACTTGAAGCAGGGCTTTTTCCTGAACTGGTTTGGTGAAAAGCAAGGCCATGGCATTGAGTACCATCTGCTTGTCATAGCGCTTGCTGTTCTATTGATGGTCAAGGGCGCGGGGGCGTTCTCGATCGATGCGGCGTTATCTCGCGATGCCGCGGTGGTCAGCAACATCGAATCGGCGCTTGGTATGCGAAACGAGCCATGAACCCAAGCGCCGCTGATCAGGGCAAGTGCGGAATTCACGGTATTGATCTCGAGGCCGGTAATGTCAGTCGCACTGACAATAAATCCGATCCGGTAAATTTGGTCTCTAGTGTTATGGGCAATGACGCTTGCATAAAGTAGTAGGCCAACAAACAACGCCATCGCGCAGACTCATGCCCGCGCCAATCTAAAGGGCTGCTCAGCGTGAACGTCAATGGGCTTCCGAATATAGTTTACCCGCCAGCGAATTGGCTTCTCTCATAGAGCAAGTGTGATCGAGATTGACGCGCACTCCGCGCAAAACCAACAACCTCGACATTTCCCTTGAC
>WNFL01002756.1_pt5 | contig 13518 bp, 12 predicted proteins | sample 5400361 | NCBI WGS metagenome assembly WNFL01 (sample SAMN13153351, study PRJNA577476) | soil metagenome | isolation source: 40 cm soil on Douglas fir-dominated hillslope | place: USA:California | collected 2013-09-17
CGCGGGCGGGGCAGGAAATAACCAGGCTCTTTCCCTGTCGGGCGGAAGCGTCCGGCGGGCGGCTGTCCCCGCCGTTCTCCGAGTCCGCCGGGCGCTCGCGCCGGCCGGTTTCCGTGTTCTCGAGGATCTCGCCGGTTGCCTGAAAAATAAATTCCTCGTCGTTGTGCGTGAGCTTCCCCTGCCGGTAATCGAGCTTGGTCTGGCAGAGCGCGGGCAGGAGGATGTCGTCGTAGGCCTCCGCGGGCGAGTGGTCTTTCAAATACCTCTCGACGATCTCCGACGCCTCGTCGTAGTCCGAGGCGAGCAGGCGCTGGTAGTAGCTGGTCTCGGTCTGCATGACCGGCTCGTCGCTCATCAGCACGACGATGAAGTGCAGCTCCGGAATATATTTTCCGAGCACGACGAGGCAGACCGTCATCGGCGTGGCCATCATCAGGCCGGCGGGACCCCACAGCCAGGTCCAGAAGGCGATCGACACCAGGAGCGCCACCTTGGAGACGCCCGCGCTGTGGCCGTAGAGCAGCGGCTCCAGGATCATGGCGGTGAGCAATTCCAGGACCAGGAATAATCCGAGGATCGGGCCGAGCGCGAACGGCAGCAGCGCGCCGATCCACACCCCGGCGTAGGGGATGAAGCGCAGCGCCGCGGCGAGAAAGCCCCACAAGAGCGCATAGGGCAGGCCCATGAAGAAAAGGCCGGCGCCGAGCGCGAGGCCGTAGGCGCCGTTGATCAGCGACTGCATCAGCAGGTAGCGGCTGATGCGCCGGCTGATCTCTTCCAGGGCCTTGGTCGTCACGTTCATCCGGCCGTAGCCCACGAGCCGGATGATGCGGTTGCGCAGCTCTTCGCGCTCGATCATTATGAAAATGACGAGGAAGAACACCAGCCCGGCGCCGCCCATGAGCTCCAGGAAGCGCCCGAAGGGAACTTCCCAGAACTTCGGCGGCGGGGGCTCCACCTGCGGCGGCTGCGCGCCCGACGCCGCATTGCCGGCCTGCTTGTCGACGTTTTTCTTGACCTCCTCGACCGTCTTCTGCACTTTTGCAAAAGGGCCCGATCGGACGATGCGGCGCAGATCGGCGATCTTCCCTATGATGTTGCCCTTGTATTGTGGTAAATCGTTGGCGAGCGAGACGATCTGCCGCCCGGTAAGCCAGCCGACCGCGGCGATGAAAGAGCAGGCGAGCAGGGCGACGAGGATGACCGCCGCGACGCGTCCGAGGCCGATCTTTTGCAGGCCGTCGGCGATCGGGCTCAATAGAAAAGCCAGCAGGATCGAGAGCGCGACGGGGATCAGGACCGGCTGCGCCCAGTAGAGAAAAGCGAGCACGAGGATGAGCGTGGCGGGGACGGTCCACGGGGCGTAGGCCTTTTCCCGGCGGGCCGGCGGTGCTTCCTCGGGCGCCATGATCCATTGAAGCAGATGCGGGTGGGGGTGGCAATGACGCGTTTTCGGCCCTATTCTTCTTTCCCGGCGGCGATTTGTCCCATAGAATAAACCGATGGCCGAGATGATCGAAGAGAGGGCGCTGCCCCGGGTCCGCCGCCGCGGCTTCCGTCCCGGCCTCGTCGCCGAGCGGCTCCTGCTCGCCGCGGCGCTCGTCGCCGTCTGGTGGCTCTTTTCGCTCTCCGCGCCGCATTACGTGCTCCCCGGGCCGGCGCGCGTCTGGAGCGCGCTCCGCGCGATCGCCGCCAACGGCGATCTCTGGACCAACCTCGGCATCACGTTCTGGCGCGTCGGCGCCGGCTTCGCGGCCGCCGCGCTGGTGGGTCTGCCGCTCGGCATCGCCCTCGGCGCCTACCGCCGCGTGGGAGAATTCTTCGAGCCGGTGCTGCCGGTTCTGAACACGGTCTCCTCGGCGATCTGGGCGATCTTCGCCATCATCTGGTTCGGCATCTCCAACGCGACGACGATTTTCGTCGTCTTCATGACCGCCATGCCGCTCATCATCACCAACGTCTGGCAGGGAACGCGCGCGGTCAACGCCGATTTCATCGAGCTCGCCCGGGTGCTGCGCATGCCGGACTGGAAGGTGATGACCAAAATCTACCTGCCGTCGATCCTGCCGTTCTTTTTTTCCGGCGCGCGGCTCGCCTTCGGCTTCGGCTGGCGCGTCTCGCTGGTGGCCGAGACCATCGGCTCGTCGAGCGGGGTCGGCTACCGGCTGCGCCAGGCGGCGGACCTGATCCGCACCGACCAGGTTTTCGCCTGGACGCTGACGCTCGTCATTCTGATGGCGGCGCTCGAAATGGGCGTTTTGACGCCGCTGGAAAACCATCTCTTCCGCTGGAAAAAAGAGGCCGAGCCGCAATGAGCGATACGGGACTTCAAGCGGCCGAACAGCCGTGCGCTCCGGCGGGCGCGGGCGCGCCGGCGATCAGCCTCGCGGGCGTCGGCAAGAGCTTCCCCGGGCCGAACGGCGCGCCGCTCGAAGTCCTGAAGGACGTCGATCTGACCGTCGCCGAGCACGCGATCGTGGGCCTGCTCGGCGCGTCGGGCGCGGGGAAGAGCACGCTGCTCAACATCATCGCCGGCATCGTCAAGCCCGACCGCGGCCGCGTTTGCATCTGCGGCGCCCCGAGCGAGGAGCTGAACGACTGGTGCGCCGCGAGCTACATGTTCCAGGAAGACCGCCTGCTGCCGTGGCGCACCGCGCTCCGGAACGTGGAGTTCGCGCTGGAGGCCGGCGCGACGCCCAAGGCGGAGCGCGCCCGCCGCGCGCGCGAGGCGCTCGGGCTCGTCGGCTTGAGCCCGTTCGAGGACGCGTTTCCGTACCAGCTCTCCGGCGGCATGCGGAGCCGCGTCGCGCTCGCCCGTAGCCTCGTCACCGAGCCGCGCATCCTCCTGATGGACGAGCCGTTCTCGCGCCTCGACGCGCAGACGCGCGCCCAGATGCACGCGGAGCTTTTGCGCATCCATCGCATGCGGCCGATGACGGTCGTTTTCGTGACCCACGACGTCGAGGAAGCCGTCATCCTCGCGGACCAGGTGGCGGTGATGTCGCCGCGGCCCGGCACGATCCGGGAGGTGGTCCCGATCGCGCCGCCGCGCCCGCGCGACGTCACGCAGCCGGAGGTGGCGGGCTATATTAAAAAATTGCGCGCTCTGATTTAACAAAGTAAAAAGCATGCCCCGAGCGAAGTCGAAGGGGCAAAAGTAAAATAGAAACGGAGACAACGGATGAAGGCGATCAAATGGATGGTTGCGGCATTTTTTCTGTTCGCGGCATTTGCGCCGAACACGCTCTTCGCCCAGAAGATGAAAGTCGGCTACTGGACCAGCGGCTTCAGCCTGGGCTTCGGCACGGTGATGGAGCAGATGAAGTTCGCCGAGAAAGAGGGGCTCGCGGTCGAATGGGTCCGCTTCGGCGAAGTCAACGGGCCGACGCGCGCGATCGTGTCGAACGCGATCGACCTCGCCTTCGCCGCTCCGTCCACCAACTCGATCGGCATCGCCGCCGACGGCGTGCCGGTCAAGATCGTGCTCGCGACGCAGATCGCCGAGGCCCAGGTGGTCGTCCTCGACGGCTCGCCGATCAAGGCGATGGCCGATCTGCGGGGCAAGAAGATCGGCATGTCGCCGCCGGGGAGCGCGACGCACGCGCTCACCACGGCGATTCTCGAGAGGAACTTCGGCGTCAAGCCGGGCGAATATTCCGTCGCGCCGGGCAACGAGGCGCAGCTGGCGCAGTTTCTCACCCAGAAGGACATCGACGCCGGCGTGCTCCGCTCGGTGACGCTGGCGCAGATGAGCGAAACCAAGCTGCGCCGGCTCGCGAGCGTGGTGGACGAATGGAAAAAGCTCACCAAAAGCGGCGCGCCGCCGATCCTGGCGGTGACGATCGTCTATAACAGCTACCTCGACAAGAACCGGGACGCCGTGGCGAAGTTCATCGCCGCGACGCGCGCCGCGCTCCAGTACGGCTCGAAGAACAAGCCGCGCGTCGCCGAGATGCTCGAGAAGGCGGCCAACATGAGCCCCCAGGACGCCCGGGCCTACGCCGAGCAGTGGGACAACGCCTACATCGCGAGCTTCGAGCCCGAGGACATCGCCTCGCTCAAGCGCATGTACGAGGTCGTCCAGGCGACCGGCGGGGCGAAAAACCCCGCCCCCGACGGCGCCTTCGATCCGGGGCCGTACAACCTTTCCAAAAAGATAAAATAGCCGGCGGCGCACGTTGTGAAATAATTCCGCGCCGCCGAAATGGAGCTCCCATGAGTAAATTCAAGATAGAAGTGCACGACCGCCTGCAGGAGTGGGTGGCGGAGGAAAAGGGTTATTTCAAAGACGAGGGCCTGGACTACGAATTCGTCGTGCATAAGCGCGACGCCGCGCTCGCCCCGCTGCTCGCCGGGGGAGCGTCCGAGATCAAGCGCGGCGCCACGGAGTTCCTGGTGGAAGGCCGGGGCGGAGACGTCAGCTGCGCCTGCCAATGGGCCGTGGATATCGCCGCGGCGAGCCGCCACGGAAAGCTTTGGCCCAAGGCGTATATGATCACGCCCGCGGCCGTCTACGTCCGGCCCGAATCGTCCGTCCGGAAGATCGAAGACCTCGCCGCCGTCGAGATCGCCGTCGGGCACCGGTCGGGGTCGCACTTCTCGGCCCTGGAGAGGCTGGAGCCGTTTCTCGGCCGGGAGCGCATCCGGCTCACTTTCAAGGGCAGGCGCGACATGCGTCTCGAAGACCTGCTGGAAGGGAAGGTCGAGGCGGCGAACATCATCGGCTTTCAGGTCTATCTGGCCGAGCAGCGCGGCATGCGAAAAATCCTCGACACTACTTTCATCGTCGGCTTTCTCGTCGGCAACGAAACGCCGGCCGGGGAGCTGGAAAAGTATTTCCGCGCGCTCGGCAAAGCCCAGCGGGATATCGACATCGACCCCGCGCCCTATAAGCGCTACTACCTGAACCACTTGAAGGAGCCGCTCCGGAGCCTGGCGGACTATCGGGCCTTCGGCCCGGGCGAGCGCATCGTTTTCGAGCCGTACACCCCCGAGATGTACGACCGGGCGGTGGCGTGGATGACCTCCTGGGGCCTCAACGGCGAAATGGGCGGGGTCGTCGATTATTCCGGCGCCGCGTTCTCGGGCGCCTAGGGGTTCCGCCTTCGCTCCGGGCGGAATCTACGCCGCGAGCACTTCGCCGCAGCCGCGGCAGGTGCGGAGCGCGGCGTCGGAGCGGATCTTGTCGGTGGCGGTCTTGACGGCGTCGCTCGGGTCGTCGAAGCGCACGGAGGTCTCGTAGAGCTTGGCGCCGCACTTCTCGCAGAACCAGGCGAAAAGATCGATCTCGCCCGGATGGCGCTTTCGCTCCACGACGAACGTCCAGGAGCCGCCCTGCCGCCGCGGCGAATGGGGAACCTGCGCCGGCAGGAGGAAAAGCTCGCCCGGCCTGAGGACGGCGACCTCGATTTTATTCTCCGGCGTCATGTAGTGGAGGGAGAGCTCCCCCTCGAGCTGGTAAAAAATTTCGTCGCCCGGGTCGATGTGAAAATCCTTCCGGCTGTTCGGCCCGCGCGTGACGAAGGCGATGAAATCCGAGTCCTCCCAGATCACGCGCCGCTGGCCCCAGTCGCCGCGGTTCTCGTCGATCCACTGCTTCAAATTGAAATTTTTTAAATGGGGAAACATGGGCGCCTCCGTCCGGCTCGTCGAAGTATAGGCGCGGTCTAAGAATCAATTCAAGCGGTGGACTTGATGGTGCGAAAGTTGTATGTGAACCGGGTAAGAAGGAGGAGACGCATGGCCCGTCCGGAAAAAAGAATCAATGCCGCCGAAGGGGGAGTCGCCTACCGCGGGCTGCGCGACTGGATCGCCGAGGTCGAGCGGCTGGGCGAGCTCGTGAAGATCGACGGCGCCCACTGGGACCGCGAGATGGGCGCGACGACGCAGCTCCTGACGCAGACGAGCAAGGGCAAGGCGCCGGCGATCCTCTTCGACGAGGTGCCGGGCTATCCCAAAGGCTTCCGCACGCTTTACGGCCAGTTCTCCTCGATCAAAAGAGTCGCGCTGACGCTCGGGCTCTCGCTCGAATACGAGCGCAAGGCGGACGTCGTCAAGGCCTACCACGAGCGCATGCGGGGCATGAGCTACTTGAAGCCCAGGTTCGTCAAGCACGGCCCGATTCTGGAAAACGTCCTCGAAGGCGACCAGGTCGACGTATTAAAATTTCCCGTGCCGATCCACCACGAGCGCGATCAGGCGCGCTACGTCGGCACCGCCGACATGTGCATCACCAAGGACCCCGACGAGGACTGGTACAATTTCGGCGCCTACCGCTGCCAGGTGTACGACAAAAAAACGATCGGCTGCCAGATCACCGAGGGCAAGCACGGCCGTATCCACCGCGACAAGTATTTCGAGCGCGGCCAGAGCTGCAAGTTCGCCGTCGTGTGCGGCCAGGACCCGCTGCTCTACATGCTCTCGGCGAGCCCGCTGCCGCGCGGCGTTTCCGAGTACGATTTCGCCGGCGGCCTCCGGGGCGAGCCGGTGGAGGTCGTCAAGGGGCCGTACACCGGATTTCCCATTCCGGCCGACGCCGAGATCGTGATCGAAGGCGAAGCGGTTCCGGGGAACAACAAGCCCGAAGGGCCGTTCGGCGAATGGATGGGCTACTACTCCGACGACGTCGTGCCGCGGCCGTACATCGACGTGAAAACGGTGCTCTACCGCAACGACCCGATCCTCACCTGCGCGCCGCAGCACAAGCCGGTGGACGAGACCGGGCTGCTCAAGGGCATCGCCGGCGCGGCCGAGATCTGGCACGCGCTCGAAGCCTGCGGGCTCCCGGAGATCCTCGGGGTGTGGAACCACGAGGGCGGGCCGGCGACGCGCTTTACCGCGATCCAGATCCGCCAGCGCTACCCCGGCCACGCGCGCAACGTCCTCCACGTCGCGGCCAACTGCATGGCCGGCGCCTACAACGGCAAATGGACGGTGGTCGTCGACGAGGACATCGATTGCTCGGACCTGGATCAGGTCCTCTGGGCGATGAGCACGCGCTTCGATCCGCTGACCGACGTCGACACCGTCCAGCGGGCCTGGTCGTCGGGGCGCGACCCGATGTTTCTGCCGGGGAATTTCAACAACCGGATTTTGATCGACGCCTGCGTGCCGTACGAGCGGAAGCTCAAGGGAACGTTCCCCACGGTCGTCGACGTGAGCCCTGAATTAAGAGCCAGGCTGAAGGCGAAGTTCGCGAAAATTCTGAGCGGCGTTTGATTGCGAAAAGAGCCGCCCTTCGACGGGGCTCAGGGCGAACGGAGATTTCCTCCTCCTCGTGCTTTCTTTCTGTGGGTCCAGATTCCGTTCGCGCTGAGCTCGTCGAAGCGCGCGTCCCAAAGCTCTGAGAGGAGTCGCCATGTCGTACACGAGCTGGAGAGGGGTCGTCGGCCTCATCAAGCCGACGCATCGCCCCGGGTCGCTGGAGGAGTTCATCCGGCTCCTGCCGGAAGGGATCGGCGTGGTGCCGCTCTACGTCGGCTTCCAGCGCGGCAACGAGGAGGAGTTCCGCGAGGCGCTCCGCGCCTACGAAGAGCGGGTCGAAGAGCTCGTCCGGCTCGGCGTCGATCTCATCCATCCCGAGGGCGCGCCGCCCTTCATGGTCCACGGCTTCAAGGGCGAGGCGGAGATCGTCGCGGGGTGGGAAAAAAAGCACAAGGTCCCGATCGTCACCGCGAGCATGACGCAGGTCGAGGCGCTGCGGGCGCTCAAGATCAAAAAATTCGTCGGCGTGACCTATTTCACCGGCACGATCAACGACATGTTCTCCCGCTACTTCCAGGACGCGGGGTTCGACGTCCTGGCGATGGAAGGCATCCCCGTCGCCTTCGAGGACGTCGGGCGGCTGGCGTCCCAGGAGGTTTACGCGCACACCAAGAAAGCCTTCCTGAAGCATCCCGGCGCCCAGGGCATCTACATGCTGGGCTCCGGCTGGCGCACGCTCGATATCATCCACCTCCTGGAAGAAGACCTGCAAGTCCCGGTCGTCCATCCCGTCCCGGCGCGCGTCTGGGCGGTGGAAAAGCGCCTCCACGTGCGCCAGCCCGCCGCGGGCTTCGGCCGCCTCCTGGAAGACATGCCCTAGCGGCCGTCCCGGCGCCGGCCGCGGGCTTTTTCGGGGCCGGCTCCGGCCCGCCGGGGGTCTATTGCCGCGCCCCGGTCGGGCCGTATTGAAAATATCTTTTCCGGTGCTATTCGTTTTCTGACACCGGAAAACGTCGCTGGTCTGTAGTAACGGCAGTAACGGCAACCATGGCCAAGGCAGTTCTCGCAGTCGACGACGAGCACAATTTCCTCGCCCTTTTGATCCGCATCCTGGGGAAGAAGGGCTTCGAGGTCACGACGGCGCCCGGCGGCCCCGAGGCCCTGAAGGCGCTGGAGACGCGCCCCTACGACCTCGCCCTCCTCGACATCCGCATGTCGCCCATGAGCGGCCTCCAGATCCTCGACGAGCTGAAGAGCCGCCAGCCGGCGGTTAAGGTCATCATGATGACCGCCTATCCGACCGAGGAGACGCGGAAGCAGGCCCGGGAAAAAGGCGCCTCGGCCTACCTCACCAAGCCCATCGATCTCGACGATATGATCAAAACGATCGACGCCCTTTTAGCCCATTGACAAAGGAGCTTCATCCGATAAGTTACTACCTCCCGAACTCGTTTATAGAGCAGCTTGGGCCGGTTTTTTTACCTGCCGCGACACGGGAGGGTCCTTCGGAGCGGGCATGAAAAAGCGTTTTAAGAATCTCCTGAAACAGAGCCCGTCCCGGACGCGAAAGAGTCCAGCGCCGCGTCGGCCCGAGTCCCTGCCGAAATCCCCCACCGGCATCCAGGGCCTCGACGAGATCACCTTCGGCGGCCTGCCCGAGGGGAGGCCGACGCTCATCTGCGGCACCGCCGGCTGCGGCAAGACGCTGTTCGGCGTCGAGTTTCTCGTGCAAGGCGCGATCCGGTACGGCGAGACGGGCGTCCTGATGGCGTTCGAGGAGACCGAGGCAGAGCTGGCGAAAAACGTCGCCTCGCTCGGCTACGACCTGAAGGACCTGATCGCGCGGAAAAAGCTCGCGATCGATTACGTCCACATCGAGCGCAGCGAGATCGAGGAGGCCGGCGAGTACGACCTCGAAGGGCTGTTCATCCGGCTGGGCGCGGCGATCGACGCCGTCGGGGCGAAGCGGGTCGTGCTCGACACGCTCGAGGCGATCTTCTCCGGCTTTCCCAATCCCAATATCCTCCGCGCCGAGCTGCGCCGGCTGTTCCGCTGGCTCAAAGCCAGGGGCGTCACGGCGGTTATCACGGCCGAGAGAGGACAGGGGGCGCTGACGCGCCAGGGGATGGAGGAATACGTCTCGGACTGCGTGATCCTGCTCGACCACCGGGTGCACGACCAGATTTCCACCCGCCGGCTCCGCGTCGTCAAGTACCGCGGCTCGACCCACGGCACCAACGAATACCCGTTTCTCATCGACGAGACCGGCATCTCGGTCCTGCCGGTCACCTCGCTCGGGCTCGAGCACAAGGTCAGCTCCGAGCGCGTGCCGACCGGCATCGCCCGGCTCGACACCATGCTCGGCGGCGGCTACTACCGCGGCTCGAGCGTTCTCGTCTCGGGCACGGCGGGCACCGGAAAGTCCAGCATCTCGGCGCATTTCGCCGACGCCGTGTGCCGCAGGGGGGGGCGCTGCCTCTACCTCGCGTCCGAGGAAGGTCCCGAGCAGATCATGCGCAACATGGGCTCGATCGGCATCGACCTCGGGCAGTGGGTGAAAAAAGGGCGGTTGAAATTCGACGCCACCCGGCCGACGTTTCACGGCCTGGAGATGCACCTGCTCCGCATGCACAAGCTGGTCCGGGAATTCAAGCCCGAGGCCGTCGTCGTCGATCCGGTCACGAACTATATGGCCCTCGGCGACGCGCTGGAGGTCAAGGCGATGCTCACCCGGCTGGTCGATTACCTAAAGATGAACCACGTCACCAGCGTTTTTACCAGCCTGACGTACGGCGGCGACTATCTCGAGCAGACCAGCATCGGCATATCGTCCCTGATGGACACCTGGCTCTTGCTCCGCGATCTCGAAAACAACGGCGAGCGCAACCGGGGCCTGTACGTGATCAAGTCGCGCGGCATGGCCCACTCGAACCAGATCCGCGAGTTTCTGCTGACCGCCCGCGGCGCCGAACTGGTCGACGTCTACCTGGGCGCGGGCGGGGTGCTCACCGGCGCGGCGCGGGCCTCTCAGGAGAGGAAGGAAAAGGCGGAAGCCTGGCAGCGGCGGCAGGAGGCCGAGCGAGGGAAGCGCGAGCTGGAGCACAAGCGCCGGGCGCTGGACGCCCGGATCGCCGCGCTCCGCCGGAGCTTCGAGGCCGACAAGCAGGAGCTGGAAAAGAAAATCTTCGACCGGCGCATCGGCGACGGCGAATCCACCCGATCCCGCACCAAGATGGCGCGGCTGCGGAAAGCCGCCGCGTCCGCCGGAGCGGGGCGGAAAAATCATCGCCGGGGAGACCTATGACCGCGCTTAAGAAGACCAAAGACGTGAAACCCGCCGACGAAAACTGGGTCCTGCGGCTCTACGTCGCGGGCCAGACGCCGAAATCCCTGACCGCCTTCGCCAATTTGAAGAAAATCTGCCAGGAATATCTGGCAAACCAATACCGCATCGAGGTGATCGATCTGTTGGAAAACCCGCAGCTCGGGCGCGGCGACCAGATCCTGGCCCTGCCGACGCTGGTTAGAAATCTCCCCGAGCCGATCAAGAAAATCATCGGCGACCTGTCCAACACCGACAAGGTCCTGGTCGGGCTCGACATCAGGCCCAGGGGCTGAAATGACACAGAAAAAAGACCCCTCCGGAGATGGAAAACGGCGCGCCTCGTCCGGACGGTTGTCCGTTCCGAAGACGCACGTGCTGCGCCTCTACATCGCCGGAACCACCCCGCGGTCGACCCGCGCCGTCATGAACATCAAGGCGATCTGCGAGACCAGCCTGGACGGCAGGTACGATCTGGAGGTCATCGACATCTACCAGCAGCCGGCGCTGGCCAAAGGCCAGCAGATCATCGCCGCGCCGACTCTGATCAAGGAGCTGCCGCTGCCGCTGCGTAAATTTATCGGCGACATGTCGAATCGGGACAAAATACTGGTCGGCCTGGACATCAAGGCCAAGGCCTAGCGGCATGGGAAACCAGGATCTCAAGGCCGAGCTGGAGCGGCTCCGCGCGCGGCTCGAAGAGGCGGAGGAGACCCTCGCCGCGATCCGCAACGGCGAGGTCGACGCCCTGGTCGTGGGCGGGCCCCAGGGCGAGCAGATCTATACGCTCCGCGGCGCCGATCATTCCTACCGGCTGCTGCTCGAAGAGATGGACCAGGGCGCGGCCACTTTGATGCTCGACGGCACGATCCTCTATTGCAACAAGCGTTTGGCCCAAATGGTCCAGGCCCCGCTGGAAAGCATGATCGGGGCGCAGGCCGCCGACCTGGCGGCCCCCTCGGACCGGGAGCTTTTCGAGGCGCTGCTCCGCCGCGGCAGCCGCGACCTCGCCAAGGCCGAAGTGGCTTTCGCCGCCGCGGACGGCCGGACCACCCCCGCCTACTGCTCGCTCAGCCCGATCGACATCGAAGGCGTCGCCTGCGTTTTCCTGGTGGCCACCGACCTGACCGAGCAGAAGCGCAGCGAAGAGATCATGGCCTCGGAAAAGCTGGCGCGCCACATCCTGGAGCGGGCGGTGGACGTCATCGTCGTGTGCGACGAGAACGGCATGATCACCCGGGCCAGCCGCGCCGCCCGCGACCTGGCCGGCGCCAACGTGCTGCAGCAGCCCTTCGGGGCCGCGTTTCCCCTCAGCTTCAAAAACGGCGCCGGCGTGAGCTCTGCGTCGGACGGCCCCGAGGCCGACGGCTCGTTTATCACGCACTGCCTCGGCGGCAAGACGGTCCAGGGCATGGAGGTCGAGCTCCGGCGGGCGGACGGCCAGCGGTTCGCCCTCCTGATGAGCGCGGGGCCGATCCGCGATATCCGCGGGCGGTCGCGCGGCTGCGTCTTCACGCTGACCGACGTCACGCGGCTGAAGCGCGCCGAAGAAGAGCTCCGGCGGAGCGAGGCGCAGCTTTCGGCCGAGCTCACCGACACCAAGCTCTTGCAGCGCATCAGCGCGGAGCTGATCCAAGAGGAGAACGACAGGGTCCTCTACGAGAAGATTCTCGATGCCGCGGTCGAGACCATGGGCTCCGACATGGCGAGCATGCAAATGGTCGACGAGAGCGAGGATGCGCTCAGGCTCTTCGCCTGGCGAGGATTCGGTCCGGAGTTCGGCCGAATTTACGGGTTGAACCGCCGCGATGCGAAGACCTCTTGCAGCGCCGCCAGGCAGCTCGGCCGGCGGGTGATCGTGCCGGACGTAGAGACCTGCGACTTCATCGCCGGCACCCCGGCATTGGAAGGCCTTCGCGAGACGGGCATCCGGGCCGTGCAGTCCACCCCGCTCATCTCGCGCACCGGCCGGGTGGTGGGGATGATCTCCACGCACTGGCGCCGGCCGCACGAGCCCTCCGAGCGCGATCTGCGCCTGCTCGACATTCTCGCGCGGCAGGCGGCCGACTTGATCGAGCGCAAGCGCGCGGAGGAGTCGCTGCGCGAGAGCGAGGAGAAGCTCCGCGTGCAGGCCCGCGAGCTGGAAGAGCAGCTGATCGCCACCGGCCGGCTGGTCTCGCTCGGCGAGATCACGGCCTCGATGGCGCACGAGTTCAACAACCCGCTCGGGATCGTCCTCGGCTTCGCCGAAGACCTGCTGAGCGAGAAGGACGCTTCGAGCCCCGATTACCAGAGCCTCAGGATCATCCACGAGGAGACCAAGCGCTGCCAGAAGATCATCGAGGAGCTGCTGGACTATTCGCGGCCGCGGCCGACCGAGAGGCGGCGCACGGACGTCCGGCGCCTGGTCGAGAAGAGCCTCCATCTCGTCACCACCCATCTCTACAAGCGGAAGATCGGGGTCGCCGTCGAGATCGAGCCCGGCCTGCCGCCGATCCACGCCGACGACCAGCAGTTGGAGCAGGTCCTGGTGAACCTGTTTTTCAACGCGATCGACGCCATGCCGAACGGCGGCGCGCTGACCGTGGCGGCCGACTGCGGCGCGTGCAGCGCGGGCCGGGTCACGATCTCGGTGACCGACACCGGCGCGGGCATCTCCGCCGCGGAACTGCCGCAAATTTTCAAGCCGTTCTTCAGCAGGGGAAAGAAGAGCGGCCTCGGTCTGGGGCTGCCGATCTGCGAGCGCATCGTCGCGAACCACGGCGGCAGGATGGAAGTCGAGAGCCGCCCGGCCCGGGGAACGACGTTCAGGATTTATCTGCCGCTGGAGCGCCAGGCGGCGGCGGAGCCGGCGGCGTTCCGGAACGGCGGGGCGGAGGAATGATCCGGCGGCTTTGCAGGCCCGGCGGTTAAATGATAATCGGATGAGCGGATGGGGATACCGATCTTAATAGTCGACGACGAGCCCAACTTCCTCCGGCTCATGATCGGAG
>WNFL01108840.1_pt1 | contig 13518 bp, 18 predicted proteins | sample 5400361 | NCBI WGS metagenome assembly WNFL01 (sample SAMN13153351, study PRJNA577476) | soil metagenome | isolation source: 40 cm soil on Douglas fir-dominated hillslope | place: USA:California | collected 2013-09-17
CTCCTTTCCGCTCTCTACGCGTGGGCCCATTGTATATTGTCCCCATGTTGTATTTTCTCATAATGTATTTCTCGCTTTCCATCTCCTCTATGCTCTTCCAAATTTGCTCACGATTCGAGGCTTGATCGCTCCTTCTAGCCATGTACCAATCGATCCACTTCATATAGGCTTCTTAATTATCATGCATTCGTTGGTACTAGAGCCTAGTTGGATCTCAACTTGGATCGCATGATCTATTGCCCTCCTCATCCTCCTTCGTTCATTTCAGTCTCGAGACTTGTCAAGAAAGTCTATTCTACTCTCTACAGTAGATTAATCAAAACCCGCGGCCTGTTGTTATACTTTCGGAACGATCCCTCCAGCCCCTCTGTTTCCATTCCTAGTACATCAGAAGATCGCGCTGTGATTTACACCACCCAGATAAGGCGAACGACGAAGTCGCTCTGCCGTATTCAATAGTACTGGATGCTTACCCACGACGTGGCAGGTGATTGTTGCAGTGCAACCAGTATAATAAAGGCGCAGCGAGAATAGCCGATCCTGAACATTTCTAAAGTGGGTCATGAATATCGCCGACTACAACCTCTGGCGCCATCGAAGTCATTCATCCAGCGCAACGGCGGTGGAAATGGACAACAAGGCAGCCTGGGCCTCATTTCTGGCCGAGTTCTAACACTCGATACTGTCTTGGATGAAAGGCGGTTCATTAAACGCATTCTCAAGCACCAGCTGCAGCCCCGTTTGAAACGAACTGCCCCAAAATCCCGAGTGATTGAAAGGAGACGAGACGCTCTCGGCATGGGTGTCGCAGTGGGTGTCGCGAGAAGGATTTGGGGGAGCTCAATTTCTACCATTCTTAACTTCGTTGGATCTTCTCCTCAATTCTTAAGATTACATGATTCCCACCAATTTTCTTTATCCCCAGCAAGCCCGCCTTCATACCGCTCAAGTCCCACTTTGTATGGGAAAAGCCGGTTATCATGCATGTACGCCATCATAATATCGCAAAGGATTAAGCTTAGTTGGAGAGTACGAGGCATTTGGAAGAGGTACATCGACTATTATAAAAACCCAAAAAACTTCTTGACTTGTGCCGCAATCCCAACACGATCCTTCCGTGCATTCTCCTTGGCACTATTCAAGAGCTCCAGCTTCCTCTTCATATGTTCCAAACTCTCTTTTACCTTTTGTAGCTGATCAGGACCCACGCCTTTCGTCTCCAAGGTTGTGTAGTTCTGTTCAAGCAGCCTGACTATGCTGCTCACTTGCGCCGAAAAGTTTCCCGACAACGACAAGCGGGTGTATCGTTCAACATGCTGCGCCAGGTCATTTGTAGCACCATCGATGACCTGGTTGAGGTCACGCAGTACTCTTTCACGAAATGCATTGAGCACCGCCATCTTCCCCTTCCCGTCCCTCGCCGCCGCCCATTGCCTCTTCACGCCCTGGTCGAGCAGTACCTGCGTATCGATCACATTTTCCCACGTGGAACGGCAACGGTGGTGGTCCCAGAGGCTGTGATTGCACTTGTTGCATTTTCCTTTGAAACGACCTTTCAGATCAAGGGGGATGTTGGATTGGTAGTCGATCTCGCAATTAGAATAACACTTGGCCTGGCCACATATCATATTATTAGTAGAGGAGTTCTGTAGCTTCCAGACGGGCATGGTGATGGTATTCTCGAGGTTGATGATAACATTCATATCCTTTGTCCAATGAGCACAAGATAGAGGCCCAAGTACGCGTAAGGTGAGTAACTCACGTAGGAATTATTTTTGAGTGCAACCATTAGCTTGTCAATTTCCACCTTCTTCGCAGCCGCTTGATCCATCTGAGCGAGGGTGTTCGTGATCATGGCCTCAATACTCTGAGACAAATTATAGAGGTAGACAATCTCCGTCGTCGGCTGTGGCCCCAGACCATCCAACCAGTCAAAGAGATCCACCAACATTTCCAAAGCCTGCTCCTCGCCGGCCAGCACTGCTTTGCGCATTTCCGGCCTTACTTTCTGCTTATCCAAATCACTTTTTAAACTGAGGTACTTCTTTTGAAGCGCGACGGGGTTGTCGAGGAAGAACATATCAACGTCCTGGAGGACCTCCGGGATAGTGTCCATGGAGAAGTTCCAAGAGAGGGGACTCGCGACGTTGGTGAATAAGAAGGCAATGTTATGGGCCAGGGATTTTGGGAAGATAGCGGACAGTGTGGACAGTGCATAGTCGGTACCGACGGTAATCCGCGGAACAGTGCCATTAGCAAGAATGAGGACGGCGGTGACGGAGTCGATGTGCTTCTGAATCTCAGTAGCGATATTCTTCTTATGGAGCTCGTCTTGCTTAATACCGCGAGTGTCGGCCAGACCAGGCGTGTCGAGAATGCGAACCTTGGGAGGAGGTTACACAGACACGCTATGCTCAAAGCACCAGCACTCACCACCATGCCATTTTTGCTCGTGAGTTTGTAAAAGCGGGAAGAGTTGGTCTGACTCTGGTTGCTGGAACCATTTTGTTCGTTGCTACGGTCGAGGATTTGGAAGTCGTAGCGATCAGTAGTGTTGCCGATGAGGACATTGGCGATGAATTCCAAAACGGCAGACTTGCCGACACCAGTCTCCCCAACAAGGAGGATGGTATATGGTGCTTGAACTTGGTTCTCCGATGTCTTGATGATCCCCTTCTTGAGAGACTCTACGTCGCTAGAATTACGGTCAGAACTGTTGCAGCAAAATTGTTATTGTCACCTACTTGATAGTCGGGGCGTTATCCCTTTCATCGTCGTCCGGTATGCCCGTGAGAAGGTCAACAAAAGAAGTTTCGTCACTTGGAGGATCGTCCGAGTCAATGGATATCCACGTTTTTCATAGTACCGTGGAACGACTCACAGCGCGGGCATGGCTTGAACGGAGGTCTACGGTACTTTGAAAGGCACAACGGACAATCTGGGGCACGAGTTTTTCAAGGGCGATTGACAAGTTCAAACGCGCAAAAGCGGTGCTATCACTGAGGCATCACAATCTGTGCATCTCCGGCGTATATGGCAGCGCGGCCGGCCGAGATAGGCTCAACTGAGTGGGGTTCTGGAGTGGAGGCGAGATGTATCAGGGACTGAGCTGGACATCGAGCTCATTTGTCAGCGAAGCGAGGCACCAGAGGACAGTGCGCATGACGAAGAAATTGATTAGTTTGTCTGACTTTCACTGTCATCGCCCCCAGAGAGCGGGTGATAGCCGGTGGCAAGTTCTCAGAAGCGAGAAAGTGGTCAATTCTCTACTGACCATAGGCTGCGTTAGGTTTAGACTCGATGATTTTCAAGTGCCATTTCGAAGCGCCACGAAATGGCAAGGTGGAGCTAGGTCTGATGTCCTCTCTGTGGGAACCACCCCGTTCTTGTGCGAATGGTTCGCCTTCCAACCGTTCAACTTCGCAGAAAGACACGAATTGAAGCTGTAAAGAGACCTTCAAACGCGAGTGATTCCCTTGAGCCTCAGGAGTGGACCACGATACTTCGCTCCAAGATGGCTGATTCGGGGCAAGCACATTATAAATCGAGTGTTTGGTATATTCGGCGTTATTCAAGGCAATGAATTCACCTCCTTGGTTTGCTCTGCGACAGTTATCCTTGTCCGGTTTTCTCAGAGACGGCCGCCCTTCGTAGGCCTACGAGAGCTAGACTCAATCGTAATCCAGCACTCTACGTTGTCCCCTGTCGTCCTACTACGCGGTCGTGAGCACATACGGCAAGGCCCATCTCGAGGTCCGTCGTGTAACGAACGACCCGCGATTTGGTCCTCATCGCCACCATGGCACGCGCTCAACTGACATCCTTGGACCCGGCAATCGAGCAGCAACTCACTATTGGATCGTTTGAGGTAATTATGGTCCTGGAAAGCGCCCTCCTACGAAAACTTAGCGGTGTGTCGTAGGACAAGTTCGATCTCCGTGAATTTATTGGCGCGGTCTCTGAGGGACTTATAACACGGTCTCAAGAGGATCCCGGACGTAAGCATCATTGAGTTGTCGCCTTATCATCCTGATTCTGGTCGTAACTACCTCTGGCGTCCCATCCAGCTTTCGACCCCAAACCATTCATATTGACATTCGAAGCAACAGTAGACAAGCTTATCAATGTTAGAAAGGATCTACAGAAGAAGACGGAGAATATGGAGCAGAGTGTGCGGTCTGCTGAGAAAGAGTTCTCCCGCAAGATGGTTCAACTCAATTCCAATTTCGAAGTACGTATCAAGTATCGCTATTCGTTGCCTTTTGGATTACTGATGCACACGTAGGAAGTCAGCAAGCAGTTCTCTGGCATGGAAAGCAAGATCAGCGAAGTGGGCAGAACGGCAATACGGATCGGTAAGGGTTTCTTTGAAATAGAGTGCAGTGTCTAGACCTCTTGTAGGTGAACAGCTCGAAGCCGTTCATTCTTCGAGACAGCGGGCACAAACTGCCCACGACCTGCTGGATTACTATATCCAGTTCTCGCGGGACGACACCACAAGGCTCGATGCCTTGAAGAAGGATGGGGGAAAGGAGGGGAGAGAAAGGGTCTCGGTCATCCTACGTCGGTTGTCTGCTATGGCGAAAGAGGTTGACATCCCCGTCGCTGAGAAGGTGAGAGCTCAGTTGCATCTGTAAATTAGCTCTTCATAATGACCGAACAGACGCGAGAGAGCATCGACAAATACTGCGAGAAGTTCGAAAAAGATATGCTCGGCCTCTTCGACAGGAGTTACCGTAAAGGCAACCCGGCCATGATGACTGTGCGCGTTCCATTTCTTAATTTGTCCTTCATCCTGACCTTCGTTGATGCAGCACTGTGCTAAGGTGTTGATGGACTTCAATGGAGGCAATTCGTGTGTTCAAATATACGTGAACCAGCACACATTCTTCATATCTAAATCAACGCTCTTCACTGTCGATACGGATGGATACTCACAACTGTGTGTTGGTTCTTATTGTTTCTCTATGCACCCATCTTGATACATCGACCCACAGGTGGGAAACATTACCAGATCCCGATTCCCTACCGCCCGTTCGAGAATCCGTTTTAGCTTCTCTTTGTTCCGCAGTACGAAAGACAGTGGGGGAAGAAATCAAGATCGTCGACGCTGTATTCCCCAACCCCTCAGTTGTCATTCAAATATTCCTGCAACGCATATTTGCGCAATCGGTATGCATATGGAAGTTGCTAGGACTCACACTAAGCGTTCTTCCTTTGCAGATACAGCAATTTCTCGAGCAGTTACTGAACCATGCGGCCCAGCTATCCCCCCTTGCCTTCCTCCGAATGCTTAAAGTCTCCCACGCACAAACAGCAGCATTGGTCGATGTCCTGAAATCCTATGATCTCTCGCAAATGTCTTCAAGGAGTGCAGATTCCAATAAAGCAGCCGCACAGAGTTCATCAGTAGCGATAAGCACCATGCTTGACGCATCCATGGACGAGCTATTTGTCCCATATATGGAAGGATCGAGATATTTGGAGAAGGAGACTAAATGGCTAGCGGAGCTCTATATGCTCAATCTCTACCCGTTCTCTCGATGGCATGTCAGTATCTTCTCTGATTTTAAACTTGTTATCCCTGTTTCTCACAAGCGTACCTCCAGGAGTTGATACCGCGCGGAAAGAGCTCTGGAGGGCTCCTTGACCGAATGGTGAACCAGCTGACGACCACGGCTGCTGCCACTTCATCCGTCACAGGCACTGCGACTGCGACTGCTCAAGCTGCTCAGGCATTCATGAAGTTCAGTGGCATCAGCGGAGAAAAGCCAAAGGAGAAGGACGGAGATTACCAGCCAACCGAAGAGGATGGTCGACTCACAGTCGAGATGGCGGAGAAGATGTTGAAATGGCATGCAGAGAGTATTGGACGATGCGTAGAGCTCAGCGCAAGCGGGGATCTGCCGAAGAACGTCTTTGCATTGATGAAGGTGCTGGCTGACGCCCTTGGTCGGCGGTATTTAGAAATCGCTCTCGAGACGTGGGTTCCCCTCTCACCAGCCTAGACCGAGTCTAATACCATATTTAACAGAGCGCAAGTTAAGTTGGAGAATAGAGACCCGAAGCAAGAACCGGATTACGCTGCTTTGGCCATTGTCCGCCAAGTGGAAATGATTTGCCATCTATGGCAGCAATACATATCCATCGCCCTTATTCCATTGGCATCTTCTTCGATTGTTGTTCGAAGGGAGATGTCCGTCTTCAACAGCCAGATAATCAACCGCATTGAAGCCCTAACAAATACTGTTCTCCAAAAGGTTTCGGATAGTGAGAGCTGTATAACCTTTTGCGTTAAAACGCTCTAATGGTCCTCCAGGTATCATCAATTGGTTGACGGGCCAACTCCTGAAGCAGAAGAGGTTGGACTACAAGCCAAGAAATGACGATATCGGCACATTAGGGTTGAACACGGAGCCATGTCAGGGGTGCTGCCACTCTGTTACCAAGACTCTCGAAACCGCAAAGGAGAATCTAAGTGGAATGAACCAAGAGGTGTTCCTCACAGAAATTGGAGTTGCGTTCCAAAGGTGTGTACCCGAATGTGTCGGAGGAACGCTGGGCTCAGCTAATTGGTTAGTCTCCTGCTCGAGCACCTGAAGAAGTTCCCAGTCAGCGAGACTGGTGGGATTACTCTCGTGAAGTCAGTGGCCATTTCAGTTGTCCCTTCTGGACAATCATATTGAAATGTCACAGGGACCTCAAGGCATACCAGGACGCGATGAACAAGTTTGGTATACCTGCGATCGACGAACGGTTCGACTTTGTGCGACTGCTCGGCAATCTCTTCTTCTTGCCCCCCGACGCGATTAAGGCATATATTGAGGACAATGCATTGGCTCGTGTGGACCTTCCACTCCTCAGGCCGTACTTAATGCAACGAAGTGATTGGGGAACGTTCACACTACCAGGGCTAGATGGCGTTGCGGGACAATCTGCGGGAATAGAAGGGGAAAATGAGGCTACGGATGGCATTCTCAGTAGCGGAGGTAGAGTGTTAAAGGAACGATTGGGTACTGGTCGGCTAGGCGCGATGATGCGCGAACTCGAATCGTTGAAGATTGGGGCGGACGACTTCAAGGGCTTCTCTCTACCGACAATGCCGAGTATGCCGAGTATGCCGAGTATGCAGACGATGAGTGGGAGAGTTAGGGGGACAGGAGGGTCGTGACAGGTCTCGGTAGGTATTAGGGTATATTTATTATATCCTGTCCTAGTAATTCATCTTGGTGTTGGGTTCCAGAATAGTCGATCGAGAGGAAGAAACGAAAGCGATGGATCCCTGACAAGGAGTAGGTTGTATGTGCGGAGGAATGATCAGCAAGTCGATTTCCGTCTTGGTCGTCGCGGGTCACTGAGTCGTGTTCATCCTGCATGAAGATTGCACGAAGATGCTGCTTCGGTTCTCGACCAGAACGGAGTGGCAGATGCTTGGATCTCGATTCATGGACGGGAGATCCCATGGAGTGACCATTACGGGCGGTTTGGGTTGGCGACCTCGAGGAGTTGTAACGGCCTTCCTTGGTACCCCAATGAAATCAGGGCTATGACCCTGTTATGACAAACCGTGAGGAATCCGTCACACTATAGATACAGGAAATGGAGAGACGTCATACAAGACAGGAGAACATACGGCAGTATGACTCATCACGCGTTATGTTTGTTATTTGGGTTTCCCCTGTGTTTGTTTGGTTCATTCATGTATAAATAGCGCACTATGTTTGTCCATCTGTATCACACGGTTGTTTTCCCCGCTCTCTCCCTGCGTCAGGTCAGTCGTGCTCGTCCAACAGGCAGACGTCATACAAGAGAACATATAATATGTTGGATTTCGTCACATCGACTTGTGATCCTCTTCGAAACACAAACGCTCAATACAGCTCAACAGTTAGTCGGCGTTGATGGAATCTTCTGGTTTTGTCGTCTGATGCTATTACTACCTCTAGATAACGCGATTGCTCTTTCTCAATCTGCTCTTGCCCCGTTCTTCCGAGCCATGAGGGCCGTGCTCGGCCTGAAACAGCGACAACCAGAGTCAGCGTCCTAGGCGGCCTCTATATGCATCACCTTGGGATTCGAACCACGACAGTTAGTACCATTCACTTATTATGGTGCAGAGTCCGATTACTAACACTTTCACATTAGGACATCGACGTTGTCATCAAACATCAAGGGCAGGTGACGACGATCGACCGTCAGAAGCTACGGGATGGGATCGTTGCGTTGAACGGTTGCTTCACCATAGACAACAACAACAAGAGTGCGGTGAAATACCTTGACCCCGTCACTAGGGTCATCACACCGATCAGTATCATCGATGAGGGGATTGTGAGTGGATGCTTTATATTGCTCATTGTGGCTCGTACTAATATACTGTATACGTAGACCGGCTTTATGCCGGAGGGCATCCTCCTCAGCGACCTCCAGGACATGGACGTCCCATGGGCCACAGCCAAGGTCGTCAAGATGAAAATACTCGCGCCGGAAAGGACTCCGCGATCTGTACGATGCGAAGGCCCTTCTTTCAAAGGGCGGTGTGTTGGTGAGGTATCGGGACGGTAACGAGAAGGCCTGCACTCGACCGGCCCTCGAGAAGTATCTATGGGAGACCGAGTGGTCCACAATCACAATCGAATCCCAATGTATCTGAGAAGAGTGTAGCTAGAGAGGTGGTTTAAACGAGGGTGTGACAGGGTGCAAGTACTTTTAAAGGATCGATGAACAATAGTCCCAAACACTGCGATACCACAGAGAACGTTGGAACATGAATATAAGATACGACACAGTAATTATTGAGGAACTATTAGACTAAATGTTACGCGCACTTACATCGTCGCGTCTGACAACTCCTGCACTGTAAACAAGAAAAAGATTTGTGGGCGACATATCGTGATCCCTTCAATAAGGTCGACACACCCATCAGTGTCACATTCCCGACAGTGTATACGTTCCAGAGTTCCGATCGGACCGAGGTAACCTCTGTCCCCGCATCCTACAATCCAAGCACGATCACCCACGGCAGGCCATTTCGGCTACAACAAGACATTGGAACTTCCTCGACGACTATGTATGGCCAACCATACGTTCCGGTTGCAAGAATTTCGTTGCGCAACCTCTCCCTGAGGCGCTCTTCTGCATTTGGGATGGGGCTCAAATTGATGCATGGGCGGGCTTAGGAGGGCAATCGTACATGTTTCCTGACACGCTTTTACTCTCGGATTTTATCAGTTTATCCCCAACCTGGCCATTTCGTCAATGAGATCCAAGAGTAAACCCAGTTGATGGAAACCCGATCACCTTGAAATAACTAAATATAAGATGGATCACCATGTATCGAGGTCGTGACATCAGATTCGAGTCGGCGTTGAATAAGGGGAGACAAGGAAACGCAGCATACAGAGCTACCGAGACCGGCCACTTTGTCCATGGGACGGATAACAATCGTAATGATTCCAGGCGAATGGAGACACCGGGACGAAGCCTATTAACACACTATTAATACTTGCAGGTCACGATCGATTTCGCATGTAAGGAGATTGTAAACGAGGGAAATAGAAAGAGCGTCAAGTCGTTGGAATGATTAGTTCCATATAATCGGGTCGTCTTGCCCATGGCGAAGATCCAACCGAATAATCGAGGAAACCCCTTATAGAATGTTGGGCCATCTGAGCCGTATTCCCTCTAACCAGCGCATATAAAGCAGCTCAGAGATGGGGCTCTTCTTCTCGTCTGGGGTTGACGAGCCTTTGTCGCCACTTCCGCCAGACCGAACCGATTCAGAGCGCTTCTTCAGCACGGCAGGTCGATCGGGCCGATCGGGCGAAGTGGGCGAAGTGGGAGAAGCAGGCGAGGTGTCGGGAATGGGATCGGTGTCTTCTTGCTCAATAACGACGATACCGCTGGAGGTCATCTGTGTGTTTCGGCGTATTCTCCGGTGTGGGAAGAGTCCACGAGTGGTCGAGATATGCTGTCGTACAGCTTGATTGCTGCAGAATCGTCCATCAGCACCCATAGTCACGGAAGCTATAAGCCGGAAACACGCACTCATTGATACCAGTCAAAATATCCAACACCAAATTATACGCCAACTCGGGATTGGCCTCCCTCAAGTCCTCAAAGCCCTTGGAGAGCATAGAGAGCGCCTCAATCTCCCGTGCTTCCATATCATCCCGGATAGCCACTTGGATAGTAGGCAAGATGACCTCGCTGACCATTGCACTCCCGGCGCGCTGATACTCGGACCCATGGCGCCTGTGCGTCGTAGCCGTGGGGCTGCTGGGCGATTTGTTACCCACGAAATCCGAGGCGAGGCGCAAAGAGCCCGCCGAGTCGACCTTCTTCACCGGGCGCAGCGTGTCCATCCCGTTCCCCACATCTGCCTGGTTGATGACCGTCCCGTTCGGATTATTCCGCGCGGTCCAGCTCGAGCGGCGTTGGCTGCGCGAGGTCAGACCTGGGTACGCTGGAGGGGGGTGGTTTGTGGGTGCATCCGCAGTTGTTGGGGTGTGAGGTTCGGCGGAGGCAGTTTCGGTGAAGGAGTCGCCGGGTGATGAGGCCACAAGTTCTGGGAGAGCTTTCTCATCTGCTGGCGATGGCGGGAGAGACTACGACAGTGATTAGAGTCAAAGCAAAGCTAGCCACCATGGGTCTACTCACCTTAATGACGACAGTCGAGTGTGAGGCTTGAAGATTCATCCCAATCCCCGCAGCTCTCTGTTCGTACTGCTCGCTCCCATCCCCCTTAACGCTGTTGTCACTCGGATACCTGCTAGACAGTTCCTTAATGTCCGATCCAAACCGACTGCCGGGTGCTCCTCCCCCAATAATATCCTGCTTAGTACTGCGGTACGTGCCCATAGCCGCACTCCGTACAGTATCAAAGAGCCACTCGCTCCTCAGCGTCGAGTTAGCACCCCAGGTCTCCCTCCCGGCCTGGGGGAGATCGGGCGGCGCCTGGCCAGGTCGAGGCGGCGCGCGGGACTTGTAATCCTGGTACCGCTCGATGAGCTCAGTGAGTGCACTGGTCTTCCTCGCACTACGGATAAACCGGTGTTGCAGGAGCTCCTTCGCGCTCGGCCGCTGTGCTGGGTCCTTGGTCAAGCACAGAGCGACAAACTCTTTGAACGCGGGGGAGAAGGGGCCCTCTAATACGGGCGGCCTGGCCTTAGGGATGAGAAAGAGCACGCGCATGGGGTGGTACTCTGCGAGTGGAGGTTCGCCCTTGGCCATCTCGATGGCGGTGATGCCGAGGGACCACAAATCCGCCTTGAAGCCATACCCGGCCTGGCGGATGACCTCGGGCGCCATCCAGAACGGCGTGCCGACAAAAGTGTGGCGGAGCGTCGAGGACAACTGGGCGGCGACGCCGAAATCGGCGAGTTTGACTTTGCCCGAGGCGGAGAGGAGGACGTTGGCGGCTTTGATGTCGCGGTGGATTTTGCCCTCTGAGTGTAGGTAATCGAGCCCGCAAAGCAGTTCGCGGCAAATGACAGCGATATGGGCTTCGGTGAAAACGCCTGGCCTGAGCTGTGAATAGGGACATCAGTGACACCGAAGCTGGCGAAGTAAAAATTGAAGAGAGAGATGCTTCGGTGGCGAATGAAGTGGGTGACAACGGGCAATCGTGCCACAATGTGTCGGCAAGGCAGATCCTGCAGGTCTTTACGCAAATGAAGTCGACCCCGATTCCACTAGAACCGGTCCTAAATCGCGAAGCCATTTTGAAGTTAATGGCGGGAGAACAACCAAAGAGGAGTGGTGACGGCCATCCCACACCTCCAAGGTGTTCGCCAGAGAAAGACGGAAGTAGACGGAGTCGTCTCACGATCTGGTGAGAAAATCGAGATCCAGGTGTATCTGTTTACCCTGGTGGGATCGGTGATAACCATGCCAGCCACGTAGTTGTGTGTGCCAGAGGTCGTCAGGTCGTCAGGCAGAGCAAACCGGAACACCGCACATGTAAGTCTTGTAGGAGTCCGTCCCCGAGTCCATCCCCGATTTCCGAACAAGTCCCTTGGCTATGACGCCACTCACCAAGTCCAGGCAGGAACCTCCAGCGAGGTACTCCATAACTTTGAGACATGTGAGAAAAGGTGATATAGAATATGGGAGAGAGCATATTCACCTATCCATAACTTGTACCCTTTGACAAAGCTGCCGTAATAGCGAGTTACATAGTCCGAGTCGCACTGGGCGAGATGCGCGATTTCCTGTTGGATCTCTCCAATATCATCGTCCGAATCCTCAAGGTCTGGTCATACGAGTTAATATGGACTTGCGATATTACTTTAGCTCCTCCGCTTACCAATCTGTTTGATTGCTACTATTTGTTTCGTCTCATTGTGCATCCTGTGCAGATGTGAGCTTCAACATCGCATCACAGACTGATAAAAATCCATACGCCTTGTAGACTGTGCCGAATGACCCGATTCCGAGCCTCTCGAGCAGCGTGTACTGCGATGCGGGGTCGTTACTTGGGATGACATGCGGGCCTTGGTTCATCGACGACGACGACGGCGAGGGACGCTGGTAACCGAAACTGGGTCGTGGGCTTTGTGGCGGAGTGACAATGCTTGGTCGCCGTGGCTGACCAACAAGAACAGAACGATCTGGGTCAGCGCTCGCCAGCCAGGTTGACAAACACCGCCCGTGTTCGTGTTTCAGACACCAGACACGCGTAATCGACTCACCATTGTTTGCGATGGCCAGCAGAATGGGTGTCACAAGCAGTTGGGTGGAAGGTATAGCGCCTGGAAAGGCCGCTCGTGGTCGCGTGTCGAGAGGACTACCAGGGCGGTCGGCGGTGGGAGGGTAGACTGATTTGCGTCGGCGCTGCACTCGTCGATGCGCAGATGGGTCCCTAACGGAGGGGAGAGCGAAGTCGAGGGTTTCGATGAGTTGATTAGAGGTCAGAGGTGAGAGAATAAAGCAAGTCGGAAGTCGGAAGGACCAAATCGTTTTTATCATTTGGAATATTTTACAAAATCATGGGAGAGTAATACAGTCACCAGTCACCAGTCATCACGACCTACATGTATACGTGCTGCGAGTCACCTTCCCCTCAACCAGTCTCATAGCCCCTCAGGAATTCTACCGCAAGCTTACCCAAGGCGCCGCTGTACCCGCCCTCGAGCAAGGCAAGCACAGGTATCCCCAGTCTCGCGATCTGTCTTCCCATCTCCGCGTAGTCCTCCACGTCCAACTCGAACCCGCCCAATACATCCAGACGGTACGTGTCAAACCCAAGGCTGAGCACGAGCAGCTCCGCCTCCCACTCATCCTTGACTACCTTGAGTGCTTCGTCCAGATTCGTGAAGTAGTCCTCTCGCGTCGAGTGAGGACGGAGAGGAAGCGGGAAGTTACGATTGAAGCCACTCCCCTCACCCGACCCGCGTTCGGCGGACGAACCAGTGTAGTATGGGTACTCGCCTGCACCATGGATGGATATATAAGCTGGTGATCGGCGGTTGTAGAATATCGCCTGTGTGCCGTTGCCGTGATGCACGTCCAAGTCGAGTA
>WNFL01351954.1_pt3 | contig 13516 bp, 11 predicted proteins | sample 5400361 | NCBI WGS metagenome assembly WNFL01 (sample SAMN13153351, study PRJNA577476) | soil metagenome | isolation source: 40 cm soil on Douglas fir-dominated hillslope | place: USA:California | collected 2013-09-17
ACCTCGCGCAGAATTCTTCCGAGCGTAGTGCGCGGCGGCCCGGCAGAGGCGAAGCTGCACCGTTCGTGCCCGGCATTTGTGACGCATCTCGGTCATAGGCCTGCCGCATGCGCATCAGGACCTGGTCCATGGCAATGCCTGCGACAGCGCGCCCGGTGCCCGGCGGGTGCTCGCGTCTCTTGCGCCGTCTGGCGGCGAGGGCGCGGCGTGCCCGGTCGGTGATGTCGTCGTCTTGCCGTACATTGAAATCTCCTCTTATGGCGTGGTCGCCCAGCCTCGCCCCCGCCTGGTGCTGTCGGTGGATACCAGGCGCGTCCTGCTCCCCCCGGGGCGGACGCGGGCGCAGGCAGGCCAGGCCGGCGTGCCGCGTGATCAGCTGGCCGGGGCAGGAGCCAGGCCTCACGCCCGGGTCGTGTGCCAGGCGCAGCGTGCGCAGCGGGTGACCGGCAACCGCTGGCTGAACAGATGCGCGGGTCGCCTGCTGGTGGCAGGGGCCAGCGCCCGGTCCTCTCCAGGAAGACACGGGGCCGGGGTCTTCGGGCGTTAGTCACCGATTCGCCTGAGGTAGCCCGGCGGCAGGCGCGAGAGGGGTAGCCGTCCTCGCAATTCCAGGTATCCGAGCATTGCCAGCTCGTGCAGCGCCTGCCAGACGGGACAGGAGAGATTAAATAACAAGCTAAGAGCCTGTTTGGGAACCTCATGCGGCGAGGGATAGGGCAGGCGCGGCGGGTGGGGCGAACTCCTCATCCGCGGCCTCCAGCCCGTCGAAGATTACGCGCGCAGCATGGTCATCACCCAGGACCTGCCCGACCCCGGGGCATTCGCCACAGCCGTCGGCCAGCTCGTCCCCATCGGTGATCAGGGAGTATTCCGGGTCCGAACTCACAGCGGATGCCTGGTCTGCTCCTAACCACCAGTTCCCCGACCGCAGCCGACCCGAAGATCAGCAACAGAATCTCGCACGGGTCGCTCGCCAAGCGGCGCCGCGCACCACGCTCACGAGGTTCTCAAACAGGCTCTAAGCGGACAGCTCGGCCTTCAGCGCCGTCGCGATGTCCGGGTGGGCGAAGCTGAAACCCGCTGCACGGAGCCTGACCGGCATGACCCGCGCGCTGCCGAGCAGCTCGCTGGCAACTTCACCGAGTGCGGTCCCGAGCACAACTGTTGGCAGGTTGAGCAACGCGGGCCTGCCGAGCGCTGCCGCCAGCGCCCTGGTGAACTGGGCGTTCGTCACCGGTGCGGGAGCGGTGAGGTTGAACGGTCCGGCAGCATCAGCCGAGCCGAGCAGGAACCTGAGGGCCCTGACCTCGTCGGTCAGGCTGATCCAGCTGAGATACTGGCGGCCGGACCCGAACGTCGCGCCGAGCCCGAACCGGAACGGCAGCAGGAGCCGGCCAAGCATGCCGCCGTCCGCCGCGAGCACGACGCCGGAACGGAAGCTGGCGACGCGGATGCCCGCTGCGCTGGCCTGGTGCGCCGCCGCCTCCCAGTCGCGCACGAGTTCGGCCAGGAACCCCGCTCCGCCCGGCGCGCTCTCGTCAACGGCCCGGTCACCAGTGTCCCCGTAGTAGCCGATCGCCGAGGCACACAGCAGCACGCCTGGCCGCGGGTCAGCCGCTGCCATGGCCGACGCGATCGTCCTGGTGGACTGGATCCGGCTCGATCGCAGGACGGCCTTCCTGGCCGGGGTCCACCGCCGCGCGGCGACCGGAGCCCCGGACAGGTGAACGACCGCGTCCACCCCCCGCAGAGCTGCCGGGTCCAGGCCGTCCGCGGCCGCCCGCGGATTCCAGCTGATCTCGGTCGGCGAGCGCGCCGCGCGCCGCACCAGCCGGAGGACGTCTGCTCCGTCTGCCTCAAGGTCACGCGCCAGAGCGGAGCCGATCAGGCCTGACGCGGCGGAGATGGCTACTCGCACGGTCAGCGCTATCGGCCGAGCTCAGCCTCGAACGTGCCCTGCTCCAGCCGGTTCTTGATCGTGACAAGGAACCGGGCAGCGTCGGCGCCGTCGACGAGCCTATGGTCGTAGGTAAGGGCCAGGTACACGATCGAGCGGACCGTGATCACTTCCCCGAGATCTGGATCGTCGACCACGACGGCCCGCTTGTTCACGGTTCCGGTGCCCAGGATCCCGACCTGCGGCTGGTTGATGATCGGGGTGTCGAACAGGGCGCCGCGGCTGCCCGTGTTGGTAAGGGTGAACGTTCCGCCGCTCAGGTCGTCGGGGCTGACCTGGCCTGCCCTGGTCCGCTGCGCCAGGTCGGCGATCTTGCGGGCCAGGCCGCCGATGTTCAGGTCACCGGCGTTCCTGATCACGGGAACCATGAGCCCGCGCTCGGTGTCGACCGCGATGCCGAGGTGCTCGGCGTCGTGGTAGGTCACCGTGCTGTTCGCGGTGTCGATGACTGCATTCAGCTTCGGATGCGCTTTCAGGGCCTCGACCGTGGCCAGGGCGAAGAACGGCAGGAACGAGAGCTTGACCCCTTCCCTGGCCTCGAACGCGGCCTTGGTCCGGTCACGCAGCCTGGCAATCGCCGTGACGTCCGCCTCGACCACGGTGGTGAGCTGCGCGGATGTCTGCAGTGACTCGACCATGCGCTGGGCGATGACCTGGCGGGCCCGGGAAAGGCGCTCGGTGGTCCCGCGCTGGCTCGACGGCGCGGGCATGGTCTTGGGCGCTGCCTGCGCTGCCGGCGCGGCCGGGGCCGGGGCTTGCTGCCCGGCTGGAACGGGGGGTTGGCCGGCAGCTGCCGCCGGCTGCTGCGCCGGGGCGGCGCCCGGCGCTGGCCTGGGTGCCTCGCCGCCCCGGCGCTGCCTCGCCGCGTCGAGAACGTCCTGCTTGCGGATCCGGCCGCCGACACCGGTTCCCGTGATCGAGCCCAGGTCGATGTCGTGCTCCGCGGCGAGCTTCCTGACCAGCGGCGTCACGTACGGGCTCTCGGCGCCGTCCGCAGGCGTCAGCGGCTCTGGCTCGGCATAAGCCGGCTCGTACGGCGGCGGCGCCGCGTAGGAAAGGGGCGGTGCCGTTTCCGCGTGCGCGGGCTGGTAGGGCGGAGCGGGCCGAGCCTCGGGCGCCGGAGGTGCCGGGGGCGCCGGGGGCGGCTCCTGGTAGCTGCCAGGCCCCGCGGCATACGGCTGGTACGCGGCCGGCTGCTGCTGCGCAGGCCGGCCGGGCTCGGCGTAGGCCGGGGGAGCCTCGTAGCCGGTCCCCGCGTCTGGAGCCCGCTCATAGGGCGGCTGCTCGTACGCGGCCTGCGCAGGCTCCTGCTCGAAGCCGGGCGGCTGGTAGGGGGCCTGCCCAGCAGCGGCCGGGGGCTGCCCGTAGCCGTCCTGCGGCTGATAGGGCTGAGCGGGCTCTGCGGCCTGAGCGCCGGTCGGAGCGGCCGCGGCGGCCGCGGCGGCGCCGTCCTCGTCGATGACGGCGAGCTCGGCGCCGACCTCGACTGTCTCGTCTTCGGCGACCGTGATCCCGCGGAGTACGCCGGAGACCGGTGACGGGATCTCCGTGTCTACCTTGTCGGTCGACACCTCGAGCAACGGCTCGTCCGCCGTGACGTGGTCACCCTCATGCTTGAGCCAGCGGGTAACAGTGCCTTCTGTGACGCTCTCGCCAAGCTGCGGCATGGATACGGATACCGACATGGCTTGCGCTGACTCCTTCGCTCAGGTTTTACGCCATTACTGACATCGGATCAGGAATGGAAGTGCAACGGCTTGCCGGCGAGCGCGAGATGCGCTTCGCCGATCACCTCCGACTGGGTCGGATGCGGGTGGATGAGCTGCGCGACCTCGGCGGGCAGCGCCTCCCAGTTGTAGATCAGCTGGCCTTCGGCGATCAGCTCCCCGACGCGTGCCCCGACCAGGTGCACCCCGAGCACGGGACCGCCGCCCGCGGTCGCGATGACCTTACCCGCGCCCTGGGTCTGCAGAATGACGCTCTTGCCGTTGGCCGCGAGGTTGTAGGTCACCTCAGCGGTCTCGATCCCGCGCTCGGCCGCGGTCGCCGAGGTAATGCCGACCGAGGCAACCTCAGGGTCGCTATAGGTCACCCGCGGAACGCCGTCGTAGTCGATCGGCGTGACGGGCAGCCCGCCGAGCCGCTCGGCGACGGCGATGCCTTCGGCGAAGCCGACGTGGGCGAGCTGCAGGCCTGGGGTAACGTCGCCAACGGCCGAGATCGTCGGGACGCTGGTCCGCCAGTACTCATCAACCAGGACGAAGCCGCGGTCCATCGCAACGCCGACTTCTTCATAGCCCAGGCCGGCCGACACGGGCCCGCGACCGACCGCGACCAGCAGCACCTCGGCCTCGATCGTCGTGCCGTTCTCCAGGCTCACGCTGACTCCGGAGGCCGTCTCCTTGACCCCGCTGAAGGCGACGCCGAGGTGATAGTTGATGCCCCGCCTGCGGAAGGCGCGCTCCAGCAGCTTCGAGCTCGACTCCTCTTCCGGCGGGAGCAGGTGCGGCAGCATCTCCACGATCGTGACCTCGGCGCCGAAGGACCGCCAGACGCTCGCGAACTCCACGCCGATCACGCCGCCGCCCAGGATCACGGCGGACGCCGGAACCCGGTCCAGGCCCAACGCATGGTCGCTTGTGATCACCCGCTGCCCGTCGATCTGCAGGCCCGGCAGCGAGCGCGCCTCCGAACCGGTGGCGAGCACGACGTGCGCGCCCTCGTAGCGCGCATCGCCGACGGCGACGGCCGTTGCCGATACCAGCCTGCCGTCGCCGTAGACGATCTCGACCTTCCGACTGGCCAGCGTGCCCTGCAGGCCCTTCCACAGCCGGTCGACAACCTTGTCCTTATAGTTATTGACGGCTGGCATGTCGATGCCGTCGAACGTGGTCCGCACGCCAACCGAGGCGGCATCCCTGGCGTGGTCGGCGACCTCGGCGGCGTGCAGCAGGGCCTTGGTGGGAATGCAGCCACGGTGCAGGCACGTCCCGCCGACCTTGTCCTTCTCGATCAGCACTACCCGCATGCCAAGCTCGGCCGCGCGCAGGGCACATGCGTAGCCGCCGCTGCCGCCGCCCAGGATCACAAGGTCGTAGCTGCCGGTATCGGTCTGGGTCACCAATCGCTCCTCGTCGCCTCCGCCGCTGACATGATCTCCCCGGTTGCCGCGCGTGCCTAGAGCCGACCGTCCGCCACGTCCTGCGCGATCTGGACCAGGGTACGGACCGCGGCGCCGGTGCCGCCCTTAGGGGTATAGCCGTACGGCTCGCCCTCATGGAAAGCAGGTCCCGCGATGTCCAGATGCGCCCAACGCACGCCGTCGGGTACGAATTCCCGCAGGAAGAGCCCGGCGACCAGCATCCCGCCATCGCGCTCGGCGGCCACGTTCGCCAGATCGGCCACCTTTGAGTCCAGGCCCTTGCGCAACTCCTCAGGCAGCGGCATCGGCCACATGGCCTCGCCCGCCCGCGCTGCCGCGTCCACAATCGCATCCCTGACCACGTCGTCGTTGGCCATCACGCCGCTGACCCGGGTCCCCAGCGCGACCACCTGGGCGCCGGTAAGAGTCGCTATGTCGACAAGAAGGTCAGGCGCGTCCTCGCCCGATCTTGCCAGCGCGTCCGCGAGGACGAGGCGCCCTTCCGCGTCGGTGTTGAGCACCTCGACCGTAGTCCCGCCGTAAATGGTGATCACGTCAGACGGCCGCTGCGCGCTGCTGCCAGGCATGTTCTCGGCCAGCGGCAGATACCCGATGACGTTGACGGCGGGCTTGAGCGCGGCGAGGGCCTGCATGGCCGCAAGGACCGCAGCGGCACCGCCCATATCCGACTTCATGGTCTCCATGGCCTTCGGCGGCTTGAGCGACAGCCCGCCCGAGTCGAATGTGATCCCCTTGCCGGCGAAGACCACCGTCCGCGACGCCTCGGGATGCCGATAGCTCAGCCTGACCAGCCGCGGCGGGTGCACCGAGCCCTGGCCCACCCCGCGGATTCCGCCGTAGCCGCCCGCGGCGAGCGCGGTCTCGTCCAGCACCTCGATGCCGAGTCCAGACGAGGCGGCGATGTCGCCAGCCTCGGCCGCGAAAGTCTCGGGGTACAGGTGCGACGGGCTGGTATTGACTAGATCACGTACCAGCGTCACGGCTGCAGCGAGCACCTGCGCCCTCGCCACCGCTGGGCCGACATGAGCCCCAGACGCGAGCAGCGTCAATTCGGCGGCGGGATGGCCGTTGCTGCGGTAGCGGCCGAAGTAGTAGCTGCCAAGCAGGGCGCCGAGTGCGGTCGCCTCAGCGCTGGCTGCGTCATCAGCGGGGAGGGCTAGCGCGATCGAGCGGATCTTCGGCGAGGCGAGCGACCGCACCGCCGCGCCGGCGCTGCGCCGCAGGATCTCGGCGTCCGTGCTGCCAGGCTCGGCGGCGGTTGCCGTGCCGATACCCACCGCTGCGATAACCGGAGCGGCCAGCTTGCCGGCCGACACGATCCTGGTGACCTCCTCTGGCTTTCCGGTGGCACCCAGCGCGCTGAGCGTCTCGGCCAGGCCGCCGCCGAGAGCGGCGTCGATGTCCTGGGCTCCCGGCGCCAGCACGAGGCCGCCCGTGCCCTGGCCGCCCGCGTCCTGGCCGCCCGCGTCCTGGCCGACGGCGATCACGATCGCGTCCGCGCTGACATCGCGGGCCGCTGAATTAGTGGTCTGAAGGGTTGCTGTCACTCTTGTCAGCCTAGTGCCTGAGCGCGAGCTGGATTGCTGCCCTGCACGGCGGCCGGCCGTACGGTTGGAGCATGTCCCCCACGAGCAGCGATCCCGCGCTGAGCGCTGACGCCATTGCCGGCAGGCTGAGTGCCGCCGGCTGCGTGTTCGCCGAGGAAGAGGCTCGGCTGCTGATCGAGTCGGCCAGCTCGCCGGATGCGCTGCGCGCCATGGTCAGCGAGCGGGTCGCCGGCGTGCCGCTTGAACACGTCGTCGGATGGGCAGAGTTCTGCGGCCTGCGGATCGCGATCGATCCCGGCGTCTTCGTTCCGCGCCGCCGCTCCGAGCTGCTGGCCCGCAGGGCGGCAGAGCTGTGCCGGCCCGGGGGGACGACCCCCCGGAACCCCCCGCGTGGCCGGCCCGGGGGGACGACCCCCCGGAACCCCCCGCGCGGCCTCGCCGGGCAAGCATCGGTCGTCATCGACCTGGCTTGTGGCTCGGGAGCCATCGGCGCTGCGATCGCGACCCTCGCCGCTGACGTCGAGCTCCATGCAGCCGACATCGACCCAGCCGCAGTGGCGTGTGCCCGGCGCAACCTGGCGCCGGTCGGCGGCCAGGTCTACGCCGGCGACCTGTACGAGCCGCTTCCCGGGCGGCTGCGCGGCCGGGTCAGCGTGATCGCGGCCAACGTGCCCTACGTGCCGACCGAGGCAGTCACGCTGATGCCGCCAGAGGCCAGGGTCTACGAGCCCCTCGTGGCACTTGACGGCGGGCCGGACGGGCTTGACGTGCTGCGAAGGGCTGCCGTCGGCTCCGCTGCGTGGCTCATGCCAGGCGGGCACCTGCTCATCGAGACAGCCTCCGGCCAGGCTGAGATTGCTGCGGCGGCCTTCGCAGCGGCCGGCCTGCGAGCGACAGTGGCCCGCGACGAGGAGCTCGGCGCGACCGTCGTGATCGGCCGCCGGTGAGCGGCAGGCGGTGTTAACGGCGCGTCAATTCCGCGCCGACCGGCGTTAACACAGCGTCAAGATCGCCCTGATCTGCCGTTTCGTGCTGTGCACTGGTCAGTGCGATGACCAGACCTTCGCCGCGGCCTGCCCGGCGCCCGCGCGGGATAGCCGCCTATTACGCACTGCCGGCCGGCTGCTCGGCGCTGCTGCTAGTCGGCGCGATCGCCGCGGCCAGCCACGGCGGCGTGTCGGGCCGCTGGGTCATGGCGCTCGCCGCGATCGTGGTTGCCGCGACGGGCCTTAGTGCCGAGCCGGGCGCGACGCTCTTCGTGGTGGCCGCTGGCTGGTTCACCGTGGCTGGCTTCTCCCGGTCGCCTTACGCTCAGCTCAAGCTGACCTGGCACCTCGGCGCCCGCGCGGCGCTCGTGCTGAGCCTGGCTGGCCTGGCCGGAACTGGGACCGGCCTGCTGGTGCGCAAGCTCGGATTGTCCTGCACACTGAGAGTTGTGGAGGTTCCTGGCCGGCGCCGTCCGCCGCGGTCGTGGTGGCGCGAACTGGGTCAGGCCGGCGGCCTGGACCGCAGGCGGCAGCTGGCTGGGGTTGCGCTCCTGGCCGTACTGCCGCTGCTGACTGCTGCCCTTATCCCGGCCCAGGGCTGGCTTAGCCTGTCCGATGACCTGCTGATCTACCTGGTGGCCGTGGTCGCGGTGGCGGTGGTCGGCGGATTCTGGCCGGCCGTGGCGGCGGCCGTGATCGCGAGCATGCTGCTCAACTGGTTCTTCACGCCCCCCGTGCACACATTCACGATCGAAGACCCGCAGAACATGCTCGCGCTGCTGCTCTTCATCACCGTCGCGGTCACAGTCAGCAGCGTGGTCCACCTGGCCGCGCGGCGGGCTGGCCAGGCGGCGCGGAGCCGCGAGGACGCCGCTGCCCTGCTCGAGCTGGCGCAGACCGTGCTCGGGGGAGCTGACACCCCCGGCGCGATCCTTGACCATCTCACCGCGACCTGGGGAGGCAGCGCCGAGCTCGCCGAACTCGTCAACGGGCAGTGGGTTCGGGTGGCGACATCGGGAACGCCGCCGCCGGACGCCGCGCCGACCTTGGTGCGGGCGGGGGGCGAACTCGCCCTCGTCGTGGCAGGGCAGCCCGATCCGGTGAACGCCCAGCTCCTTGACGGCTTCGCCGCCCAGGCGGCCGCTGCGCTCGAGCGGGACAGGCTCCGCACTCAGGCCGCTCAGGCCGAGGCGCTGGCGGAGGGAAACCGGATGCGCACGGCGCTGCTCGCCGCCGTGAGCCATGACCTGCGCACCCCGCTAGCCTCGATCAAGGCGAGCATCAGCACGCTGCGCCAGACCGGGGTGCAGCTCTCGGCCGAAGACGAGGCGGCTCTGCTGGCTACCACGGAGGAGTCCGCCGATCGGCTCAACGACCTGATCGGCAACCTGCTCGATATGAGCAGGCTCGCGGCCGGCTCGCTTGAGCCGTTCCTGCGGCCCGCCTCGATTGACGAGGTCGCGCCGCTGGCCAGGCACGAGGCCGAGAGCTCCGGCAACGTACGGCTGGTGGTGCCCGACGAGCTGCCGCTCGTCAGGACCGACCCTGGCCTGCTCGAGCGGGTGCTCGCCAACCTGTTCGCCAACGCGGTCGCACACTCGCCGCCTGGTCGTCAGCCCGTCATGACCGCCAGGCAGCGGGGCAACCAGGTGTTGCTCGACGTGATCGATTTCGGCAGCGGCGTCGCCGATCACCTAAAGCCGCTGATGTTCGAGCCGTTCGAACGGCTCGACCAGCGCGGCGGCACCGGGGGCGGCACCGGCGTCGGGCTCGGCCTCGCGGTGGCCAGGGGCTTTTTGTCCGCGATGGGCGGTTCTGTGACGGCGCTTGACACTCCGGGCGGCGGGCTGACGATGCGCGTCACGTTGCCCGTGGCCGAAACCGCGAGCTCGACGATGACCGCTGACCAGTGACCAGGGTCCTGGTGATCGACGACGAGGAACCCATCCTGCGGGCGCTGCGGATCAACCTGGCCGCGCACAGGTACGAGGTCAGCACCGCCGCCGATGGGAAGTCAGGGCTGGCCGCGATGGCCAGTGACCGTCCCGACGTGCTCATACTCGACCTCGGCCTGCCCGACATGGAAGGGACCGAGGTAATCAGGGGGATCCGCGGCTGGGCGTCGGTGCCCATCATCGTGCTCTCGGCCTGGGGCCAGGAGACAGCGAAGATAGCCGCCCTCGACGCCGGGGCGGACGACTATGTGACCAAACCATTCGGCATGGGCGAGTTGCTGGCCAGGCTGAGGGTCGCCGTCCGCAGGGCCTCACCAGCGCCCGACGAGCCGGTCATCACTACCGGGGACATCAGCGTCGACTTGGCAGCCAAGCGCGTCAGGCGGGCGGGCGAGGACGTCAGGCTCACGCCGACCGAGTGGCAGCTGCTCGAAGTGCTCGTCAGGAACCGCGAGCGGCTGGTGACGCAACGTCACCTGCTGCAGGAAGTGTGGGGACCTGAGTACGGCACCGAGGGCAACTACTTGCGGGTCTATATGGCTCACCTGCGCCGCAAGCTCGAGCCCGATCCGTCCAGGCCCCGGTACCTGCGCACGGAGCCGGGGATGGGCTACCGGTTCACCTGCACCGGTTCGGCGGTCTCGCCGCCCGGGGGCCCGAGCTCGTAACCGGGATTGAAGATCGTGCGGGCACCGCGGAGATGGGCCACCCGCCCGGTGACCTTAAGATGCCGGCCCGGCTCGATACCGGGAATGCTACGGCGCCCGAGCCAGACCAGGGTGACGCTGCCCGACCCGTCCCACAGCTCTGCCTGCAGCGTCGGGCTGTTGCCCTGCGGGCGCACGGTGACCGTACGGAGCGTGCCCACCACCTCAGCCTGGTCGCGGTCGGCGAGGTCGGAGATCGGCGTGGCTTTGACGTCAGCGACGCGCGCCTGGAGCTCCTCGGCCTGGATCTGCTCGTTCGCTGCGGCGATGTGATGCCGCAGTCGGGCGAGGCCGCCCTCATGCGCCTCATCGGGTACGGCCGCCCGGCTGCTGAACGGCACCATCGGTGCGGGCTTGGTTGTGACATGGGTAAACCTGCCGCCTGGCGGAGCGGCGTTCGCGTGCGTCAGCGCGTCCGCCCGCGCGGACCTGAGCTGGTACGGCACGCTGGCCACGATTACGCCGGGTTGCAGCAGCAGCCTGGCCTTCAGCCGCAGCGCGCTCTGGTTGTGCAGCAACTGCTCCCACCAGTGGCCGAGCACGTACTCGGGAATGAACACGGTGACCACGTCGCGCGGGCTCTCGCGGCGCAGCCGGCTCACGTAGGAGACGACCGGCTTGGTGATGTCGCGGTACGGCGAGGCCACGACCGTCAGCGGCACGGGAACGCCGGCCCGCTCCCACTCCTCGCGCAGCCTGGCCGTCTCGGCGTCGTCCACGCTGACCGTGACCGCCTCGAGGTGGCTGGGCTGGGTGGCCCGCGCGTAGGCCAGCGCGCGCAGCGTCGGCAGGTGCAGCTTCGAGACCAGCACAATGGCCCGGTTGCTAGCCGGCAATGTGACTGGAACGTCGGCGGGCGGCTCGAGCTCGACCGCGACGCTCGCGTAATGCTGGTGGATGCTCCGCATGGTCAGCCAGATGGCCGGCATCGCGACCACGACGATCCACGCGCCGCTGGCGAACTTGCTGATGAGCACGATCACCAGCACCACGCCGGTGAAGCAGGCACCCACGGTATTGATGACGCGGGTCCGCTTCATGTGCCGCCGGACAGCCGGGTCGGTCTCGGTGCGCAGGTGCCGGTTCCAGTGCCTGATCATGCCGGTCTGGCTGCAGACGAACGAGACGAAGACGCCGATGATGTAGAGCTGGATCAGCCGCGTCGGCGAGGCGTTGAATGCCACGATCAGCAAGATCGCGAACCCGGACAGCAGCAGGATCCCGTTGCTGAACGCCAGCCGGTCGCCGCGGGTGTGCAGCTGGCGCGGCAGGTAGCCATCCCTGGACAGGATCGAGGCAAGGACGGGGAACCCGTTGAATGCGGTGTTGGCGGCGAGCACCAGGATCAGCGCGGTGAACAGCTGCAGCACGTAGAACAGCGGCGACGAGTCGCCGAACACCGCGCGGCCGACCTGGGCGATGACGGTCCGCTGTGGGCCGGGCGCTAGCCCCCGGCACACGTCGCCGGGCGCGCACACGTGCACGTGGCTGATCAGCGCCAGGGCGGTGACCCCGGCGAACATGGCCACGGCAATCCCACCGAGCAGCGCGAGCGTCGCCGCCGCATTCTTGCTCTTCGGCGCGCGGAACGCCGGCACCCCGTTGCTGATGGCCTCGACGCCGGTCAGCGCGGTACAGCCGGACGAGAACGCCTTGAGCAGCACGAAGATCAGCGCGAGGCCGGCGAACTGGTGCGGGGACAGCACCTGGACGTGCTGGCTCTCCGACACGACGTGGCCGCCCAGCAACAGCCGGGTGATCCCCCAGACGATCATCAAGCCGACCGCGCCGATGAAGAAATAGGTCGGGATCGCGAACGCGGTCCCGGACTCCCGAACCCCCCGCAGATTCATCAGCGCAATGACGGCCACCACGAGCACCGAGATCAAGGTGACGTGCGAAGCCAGGGCCGGGAAGGCCGACGCCAGGTTCGCGACGCCTGCCGACACCGAGACCGCCACGGTCAGCGTGTAGTCGACCATCAGGGCGCTGGCGACGGCCAGCCCGGTCCGGGGTCCCAGGTTGGTGCTCGCTACCTCGTAGTCGCCGCCGCCGGACGGGTAGGCGTGCACGTTCTGCCGGTAGGACGCCACCACGACCAGCATCAGCAGCCCGACCGCCACCGCGATCCACGGCGTGTACCCGATGAGGGCGATACCGCCCACCGACAGCACGATCAGGATTTCCTCGGTCGCGTACGCCACCGAGGACAGCGCGTCGCTGGCAAAGACGGGCAGCGCGATCTTCTTCGGCAGCAGCGTGTGGCCCAGATGCTCGCTTTGCATCGGGCGCCCGACCAGCACCCGCTTGGTCAGTCCGAAAAGCACGGCCACGACCGGAATGCTAGGCCTGCCAGGGCAACTGCGCCAGCGAAGCGCTCAGACCTGTCGCTTGCCGACGTCGTCCCGCGGTCGCGCGCCGCCCGATCTGCTAACGAGCGTCATAGCCAGGATCTGACAATTGTTAGACTGACGCAGGACGCCTGGAGGTTCAAACCCCGGAGGTGGCGGTGGGAGCTGGCGCGCTGTTCGTTGCTGTGTTCCTCGCCTGCGCGGTCGAAGCCGTTGAGGCGACGACCATCGTTCTGGCGGCTGGTACAGCGCGGGACTGGCGGTCGGCTAACACCGGCATGTTCGCCGCCCTGGTCGTGCTTGCGGTGATCACCGCGGCGCTTGGCCCGGCTGTGAGCGCTCTGCCTCTTCAGGCCCTGCGGCTGTTCGTCGGAGCGTTGCTGCTGGTCTTCGGCCTGCAATGGCTGCGCAAGGCGATCCTGCGGGCCAGCGGTCACAAGGCGCTGCATGATGAGGACGCGATCTACCAAGCCCAGGTCAGAGCCGCCCAGTCAGAACCGGCCCGCCACGCGGGGCTAGTGCCTGACCTGTACGGCTTCACCCTTTCCTTCAAGGGCGTGCTACTCGAGGGACTCGAGGTGGTCTTCATCGCCCTGACCTTCGGCGGAAACGCGCACCAGATACCCCTGGCGGCCCTGGCCGCGGCGTGCGCGGTAGTGGTCGTCGCCCTGGCGGGGGTGGCCCTGCGCGCGCCCCTGGCCAGGGTGCCGGAGAACACGATGAAGTTCGCGGTCGGCGTGATGCTGACAGCGTTCGGGACCTTCTGGGGCGCCGAGGGCGCAGGCGCACACTGGCCAGGGTCCGATTCCGCGCTGCTGGTGATCGTGCCAGCCATCGCAGCATTCGCGCT
>WNFL01420376.1_pt3 | contig 13516 bp, 13 predicted proteins | sample 5400361 | NCBI WGS metagenome assembly WNFL01 (sample SAMN13153351, study PRJNA577476) | soil metagenome | isolation source: 40 cm soil on Douglas fir-dominated hillslope | place: USA:California | collected 2013-09-17
TGCGAGGCCGGCTTCATGCGCATTCACAGCGACGGGTTTGTCCGCAACTGGCTCGGGAAAATCATCAACATCCATCCTTCGCTGCTACCCGCCTTCAAAGGCACGCATGTGCACGAACAGGTGATCGCCTCAGGCGTGAAGGTCTCCGGCTGCACCGTGCACTACGTCGCCCCGGAGCTCGATTCCGGACCGATCATCGCTCAGAGCGAGGTGCCTGTGATGGAGGGCGATACTCCGGATAGTTTGGCGGCTCGCGTGCTCTTGGCCGAGCACGAACTTTATCCCATGGTGCTCAAGCGGATCGCCGAAGGACGCGTGCGGCTGGAGAATGGCCGGGTCGTTTCGGACCTCAGCCCACGATCTCGAGATCGCTGAAGAAGAAGCGGATCTCGTTGGCGGCGGTTTCGGCGGCATCGGAGCCGTGCACCGAATTCGCCTCGATGTCCTCGGCAAAATCCTTCCGGATCGTTCCGGGCGCGGCTTTCTTCGGATCGGTCGCGCCCATCACCTCGCGATTTTTCGCGATCGCCCCCTCGCCTTCCAGCACTTGCACCACCACGGGGCCGGAGCTCATGAACCCGACGAGGCCCGCGAAGAAGGGCCGCTCTTTATGTACGGCATAGAAGGCTTCCGCCTGGGCCCGCGAGAGCCGCATCCGCTTCTGGGCCACGACGCGCAAACCCGCCTTTTCGAAACGGGCGATGATTTCACCCGTCATATTGCGTCTCGTCGCATCGGGCTTGATGATGGAAAGCGTCCGCTCGACAGCCATGGTCTACTCCTGAATATGAGCGCGGGCCTTATAGCGGCGGGACGAAGATGATCGCAAGCTTTGCCTCGCGCGCGAGTATTGCTTATGACAAGCGATCCTCCAGCGAGCTTCACAATGTCGGACCTGAACCTCTCCATCGCCATCGGCGATTACGACCGCAACCGACCTTTGATCGACGGCGCCGTCAAGATCGACGGCGTCGATCCGGTGTTCATGAAGCTCTGCCCGGAAGAGATTTTCTTTCGCGCATTCCGGACGCAGGATTTCGACATCTGCGAATTGTCGCTATCGAGCTTTACGCTCAAGACCGCGCTCGGGACGTGTCCCTATGTCGGCATTCCCGCCTTCGTCTCCCGCTGCTTCCGGCACACCTCGATCTATGTCCGCACGGACCGCGTGAAGGAACCGAAGGATCTCAAAGGCCGCAAGGTCGGCGTTCCGGAATATCAGCTCACGGCAAATGTCTGGGCCCGCGCTATCCTGGAAGACGACTTTGGGGTGAAGCCATCGGACATCCATTGGATCCGCGGCGGCATCGAGCATGCCGGCCGGCCGGAGAAGATCGCCGTCAAATTGCTCCGAGTTGCTCGACAGGGGTGAGATCGACGGTTTCATGGCGCCGCGCGCGCCTTCGGCTTTCGCTTTGGCGAATCCGAATGTCGGCTGGCTGTTCCCCGACCCAATGGCGGCAGGCAAGGACTACTTCCGGCGCACGGGTATCTTTCCGATCATGCATCTCATCGGCTTGCGCCGTACGCTCGCCGACAAGCATCCCTGGTTGCCGGCAGCGGTGTTCAAAGCCTTCGAGCAATCGAAATCGGTTGCCCTCGATCAGCTCGCGGACGTGTCCGCGACCAAGGTGACGCTGCCCTTCGTCGAAGAGACGCTCAAAGCGACGCGCGAGGCGATGGGCGAAGACTTCTGGCCCTATGGCGTCGAAGCTAATGCAAAGGCACTCGAGGCCTTCCTCCGTCACCATCACTCGCAAGGGATATCGCCGCGGCTCGTGAAGGTTGCAGAGATGTTTCACCCAGCAACGCTCGAGACTTTCAAGATTTAGCACGCTCCTTGAGCTTGCTCCGGAACGTTTTTTCGCCGGCACGGATCAGCTTCAGCGCCTCCTCAGCCCCGGCCCAGCCGAGAAACTCCAGCTTCTTCTCTTCCGTGATGACGCTTACGGAGAAGAACTCCTCGATTTGCAGGCGCACCGATTTGGGCAGATCGCGTGCGTCTTTCAGTTCCTCCGCGCGCCGATCATGCTCGGGTACGGCAATAAAGCGATCATTGCGCTCCGTCTTGCCTTTCTCCGTTTGAGAGACCTTCACCGCGCCGGCAACATGACACCGGAGCACGAGACCCGGCGAAGTCGGAGCGTCGTGGATGACAAGCGCATCCAGGGGATCACCATCTGGCCCGAGCGTCGAAGGCAGGAATCCCCAGTCATAGGGATAATGAAGCCCGATCAGGAGCGCCCGGGACATGACGAAGCATTGGAGTCCCGGGTCGTAGGCGAGCTTCACGCGCGCGTTTCGTGGAGTCTCGACGACAACCAGAACGTTGTCGCCCTCCGTCCATAACGGCAATTTGCTGAGATCGGCCATGCTCGAACGCTCACCAGCCCCGGCTTTTGCGGACGAGGAGCTTGCTTGGAACAACGGCGGCGGGCTATGGCGGTTCCATGCTGATCATCGACAATGTCACCGTTCGAATTGGCGGGCGCGAGATCCTTGAAGGCGCGAGCGCTGCGATATCGGACGGGCGAAAGGTCGGCTTGGTCGGCCGCAACGGCGCCGGCAAGACAACGCTCCTGAACCTCATTCTCGGCCAGCGCGAGGCCGAAACGGGAAAACTCGAGCTCACCAAGAGCTGGCGCGTGGGCGCCGTGGCACAGGAAGCTCCGAATAGCGAAGCAAGCCTGATCGATACCGTGCTCGCCGCGGATTTCGAGCGCACAAGACTTCTGACGGCGATCGAGCACGAAGAGGATGCGGTCAAGCTCGGCGAGATACATGCGCGCCTTGACGAGATCTCCGCCTATGCGGCGCCGGCTCGCGCGGCGCGCATCCTCGCGGGACTCGGTTTTTCCGAGACCGAGCAGACGCGGCCCTGTCGCGAGTTCTCCGGCGGCTGGCGCATGCGGGTGGCGCTTGCCGCGATCCTGTTCGCGGCGCCCGATCTGCTTCTCTTGGATGAGCCGACCAATTACCTCGACCTCGAAGGCGCCTTGTGGCTCGAGGATTATCTCAAGCGATATCGGGGCACGGTGCTCCTCGTCAGCCACGATCGCGATCTTCTCAATCGCGCTGTCGATTCGATTCTGCATCTGGAGCACGGCAAGCTCACGCTCTACAGCGGCGGCTATGACACGTTCGTCGAAACGCGCGAAATGAAGCGCGCGCTTGATGAAGCTCAGCGCGTTCAGCAGGAGGCAGCGCGGAAGCGCATCCAGGCCTTTGTGGACCGCTTTCGCTACAAGGCGTCGAAAGCGCGCCAAGCGCAAAGCCGGCTGAAAATGCTGGAGCGCATGAAGCCGGTGACGCCGGTGCTGGACGAAAAGCTCGCGGCCATCACGGCGCTTGATCGCGTGTCGGTCGGCTACGCGCCTGGACAGCCGGTGCTCGCGCAGCTTTCGCTCTCCATCGACAGTGACGACCGCATCGCGCTTCTCGGCAAGAACGGCAACGGAAAATCCACGCTCGCCAAGCTGCTTGCCGGCCGTTTGCGCCCGATGTCGGGAGAGCTCACGCGCGCGCGCAAGCTCTCCGTGGGTTATTTCGCGCAGCATCAGCTGGATGAGCTCGACGGCGAAAGGAGTGCGCTCGACACGTTGTGGGATCATCGCCCGCGCTTTGACGAGACCCTGGCGCGCACCCGGCTCGGCGGGTTCGGATTCTCGGGCGACAAAGCGGATACCAAGATCGCCAATCTCTCTGGAGGCGAGCGCGCGCGCCTTCTCCTTGCCATCGCCACGCTGGAAAAACCGAATTTGCTGATCCTCGATGAGCCGACCAATCATCTCGACATCGACGCGCGCGAGGAGCTTCTTTCCGCGCTCAACGATTATGAGGGATCGGTGATCCTGATCAGCCACGACCGGCGCCTGATCGAAGCCTGCGCCGAGCGTCTTTTCTTGGTCGCGGACGGTCGCGCCACGCCGTTCGAAGGCGATCTGGATGACTACAAGCGCCTCGTCCTCATGGGTGGCGGCGAGACGGCCGAAACGCGTTCGCGCGAAGCGCGCCCGCTGTCGAAGGCCGACCAGCGCCGCGAAGCCGCCGACCGGCGCCTGCAGCTGAAGCCGCTGAAAGACGAAATGGACGGCTGGGAGCGCAAAGTGGCCTCCCTCCACGGCGAGCTCGAGCGGATCGATTCCGCGCTCGCCGCCCCGGAGCTATTCGCGAAGAACACCGGCAAGGGCGAAGCCTTGTCGAAACAGCGGGCAGACACTGCGAAAGCGCTTAAGATTGCCGAGGCCAGCTGGATCGAAGCGGCTGAGCGGTATGAAGCGGCGTCGAACTGAACAAGGGCTGTAAGGCACCACGCATGCTCACCCCCAGCGGCGAATTCTTGGAGGCCGTCGCCCTTTATAAGCGAGGGCAGCTGCCCGAGGCCCAACGTCTCTGCGCGGCGATCGTCAAAGCCGAGCCGGGGGACTTTGAAGCGCGGCATCTGCTCGGCGTCATTCTAATCGCGCAGGGAGACTCCCACGGCGCGGAGCGCGAACTCGCGCTCGCCGTCGCCGGCATGCCACGTTCAGCGCCGGCCAACCGAAACCACGGTGTCGCGCTCGCGCGTCTCGGCCGGCTCGAGGAAGCGTTGGCGCGCTTCGACACGTCGATTACGCTAAAGGCCGGCGATGTCGAAGCGCTCATCGCTCGCGGTCAGGCGTGCCTCGCCCTCGGACGCTATGAGGACGCACTCTCGTCATATGACGCTGCGCTTCGCTTCAAGCCCGATCACGCACTGACGTGGCATCGTCGTGCTTTCTGTTTGATGGCGCAAGCTGCGATCGCGCGCTTGCTCTTAAACCCGATTACGCCGAAGCGCTGCATGATCGCGGCAGCGCACTTTACGATCTCAAGCGGCCCGAGGAAGCGGCAGCCAGCTACGATGCCGCGATCGCGCTGAAACCCAATTTCGCCGATGCCTTGTGCAGCCGCGGCGTCGTGCGTCATAATCTCGATCGCGTCGAAGAGGCGCTCGCCGATTTCGATCGCGCGATTGTCATCAAACCCGATTATGCGCTCGCGTTTGCAAATCGCGGCAACGCGCTTCAGGCGCTGAAGCAGCCGCTCGAGGCGCTCGAGAGCTACGACCGCGCGATTGCGCTCGATCCCCAACTGAACGAAGCCTTGTTTCACCGCGGCATGTGCAAATTGTCGCTCGGGCGAATGGCGGAAGGCTGGAGCGATTATGAGTTCGGCCGGAAGAGCAAGAAATACGCTTGGCCGAGACCTGCCGTTGCGGCGCCGGATTGGTCGGGTGAGCATTTGAGCGGACGATCCATCCTCGTCTTCGCCGAACAAGGCCAGGGCGACGTATTCCAGATGTGCCGCTTTCTTCCCCTGCTTGCCGCGCGCAGCGCCGCGGTAACGTTTCTCGTGCCGGCAAAGCTTGTGCGCGTCCTCTCGAGGCTTGCGGGCGGCATGCGCGTAGCTGCGCAGATCGATCCAGACGAGCATTTTGATTTTCAATTGCCATTGATGAGCCTGCCGCATCGTTTCGGAACCGATCTCGATTCCATTCCGTCATCGAGCCCTTATCTCGCGGCCGAGGCGGAGCGCTCCGCTGCGTGGCGCGCGAAAATCGGCCCGAATGGATTTAAGCTCGGTGTCTGCTGGCAAGGCGGTCTTTGGCAGGGAGGTCCTGCGCTTCGCGGCCGCTCGTTCGCCCCCAAAGAGCTTCAGCCGCTCGCGCAAATCCCTGGCGTGAGACTGATCAGCCTTCAGAAACAGCACGGCCTCGAAGAGCCGGCGGCGCTTCCCCCCGCTATGGAAATCGAAACGCTCGGAGATGATTTCGATGCGGGGCCCGATGCCTTCGTGGACACTGCCGCGGTGATGCAGGAGATTGATCTCATCATCAGCTGCGACACGTCGGTTGCGCATCTCGCTGGAGCGCTCGGGCGGCCGACCTGGGTGGCGCTCAGATACGCGGCCGATTGGCGCTGGATGATCGAGCGTCCCGACAGCCCTTGGTATCCGACGCTCCGCCTTTTCCGCCAACGGGAACGAAACAAGTGGGGCGCGGTGTTCACGCAGATGGCCACTGAGCTGCAAGCGACGTTACATGCGGGGGTGGTTCAGCGCGTCACTTGACGGCAACCCGCTATGCCTGCTTCTCCCATTTGCCCGCCGCCGTCTCCTTCCAGTAGGTCACGTCGAAGCCTGCCTCCTTGGCGCCCCGCCAATGGGTGCGCGCGGCCAAAAGCGATTCCGCATCACGCCCATCGAAGAGCAGCACGATGCGCACATAGTCCTTGAGCACCGCAGCGCTCCAGTCTTGAGGCGCCGCGCCGCCGATCAGGAACAGCACCTGTGCCTGGTTCGGATTCTCGTCCTCCGTCGTCAGATAGATCGGCTGCAGCGAAGGCCGTCCCTCGTCCGCGGTGCCGTGGGCGAGAAAACTGTGCTCGGAATAGGTCCAGAGATGCGTGTCGATGGACTGCAATCTCTCCGCGGAGCCTGAGCGCACGATGGCGCGCCACTCGCGCTCGCGCGCGCGCTCGAGGAGGCCGGGCAGCGAGTCTTCCACCGACTTTCGTTCGAGATGATAGAAGAGAACTTCGGTCATGGCCGAAACGGCTCAGGGCGCGCGCTACTTCTCGTAATAATCGGCGCTGAAGCGATTGAGAAGCCGCACGCCCCATCCCGTGCCCCAGCTCGGTATCAGCGGCCGCTGCTCGCTGTCCTGCCAGGCGACACCGGCAATATCGAGATGAGCCCACGGTACGTTGTTGACGAAGCGCTGAAGAATCTGCGCCGCCGTGATCGAGCCTGCATTGGGGCCGCCGATATTCTTCATGTCGGCGATCTTCGATTTGACCAGCCGATCGTATCCATCCGACAGCGGCAGCCGCCAAACCGCTTCGCCCTCCTTGTAGCCTGCTTGCGTGAGGCGATTGGCGAGCTCGTGATTGTTGGAAAAGAGTCCCGCATGCTCGGCGCCAAGCGCAACGAGAATGGCGCCCGTGAGCGTCGCGAGATTGATCATCAGGCGCGGATGGAAGCGCGATTGCGCGTACCATAGGGCGTCGGCCAGCACGAGCCGGCCTTCCGCATCGGTGTTGAGGATCTCGATCGTCTGGCCTGACATCGTCTTGACGATGTCGTTGGGACGCTGGGCCTTTCCATCCGGCATGTTCTCCACCAGCCCGATGATTCCGACGGCGTCCACCTTGGCTTTGCGCTTCGCGAGCGCGTGCATCAACCCGACCACAGCCGCGGCGCCGCCCATATCGCCTTTCATCCCCATCATCGAATTCGCGGGTTTGAGCGAAAGCCCGCCCGAGTCGAAGCACACACCCTTGCCGACGAAAGCAAGCGGCCCTTCGGATTTCGATTTCTTCGCGCGCGCGCCGTTCCACTGCATCACGACCATGCGGGAATCGTGGACGCTGCCCTGGCCGACGCCCAAAAGCGCGTTCATCCCGAGCTTCTTCATTTCCGGCACGCCCAATATTTCGACCTTGACGCCAAGCTTCTTGAGCGCAAGCGTGCGCTTGGCGAATTCGTCCGGATAAAGAATATTGGCGGGCTCGTTCACGAGATCGCGCGCGAGAAAAATGCCCTCGGCTATCGGCGAAAGCTGCGCCCACACCTTCAAGGCCGCGGCCCGCGCGCGCGTCTGGATCCTAATGGCATCCACCGTGACCCGTTCGTCGTCGGCGACCTTGCGATAGTGATCGAAGCGGTAGCTCCGCAATGTTGCGCCGAGCGCCAAGTGCGCGGCGAGATCTCCCTCGGAGAGCTTGGAGCGCTTAGGCACATCGAGCGCGAACGTGATCGTCTCATCGCCCGAGGTCAGGAGCTTGCCGATGACGGCGGCGGCCAGCCGCTCGGCGGCTCCGCTGTCGAACGCTTCCCCTTTCCCGATGCCGGCGAGAAGGATGCGCGAGGCCTCGACGCCCGCCGGCGCGACGACGTCGAGCAGCTTTCCTGCCTGGCCCTTGAACCGGGCAAGCGCGATGGCGCGCTTGAGCGCACCGCCGGTCGCCTCGTTCGCCTTCATCGCGCCCGGCAGAAGTTCGCCGCCCTCGGCGACGCCCACGACAAGGGAGCCGGAGCCGACCGAGCCGGGCGGGACAAATGAAATCTGCATGGCAATCTCTTCTCATGGATGAGCTCAAGGGCGATCAAATATCAGAAGAGGCGGAGTTCTGCGCATTTTTTCTGATACGTTGCGCCGTTTTTCTGGTACCTCGTTCGCATGCGAAGTCTGTCTGTTTACATCCTGCGGCAAGTGCTTGGCCCGACCCTGCTTTTCACGCTGCTGCTGACGATCGTGGTGTGGATGACGCAGGCCTTGCGCCTCCTCGACCTCGTGATCAATCGCGGCCAGTCGGCGGGCATCTTCGCGTATCTGACCCTCTTGATGCTGCCGACAGTGCTGGTGGTGATCGTACCGATCGCGTTTTTTGCAGCCGTCCTCTACGCGCTGAACAAGCTCAACAGCGACAGCGAGCTCGTGGTGATGTGGTCGGCAGGCGTGAGCCGGTTTCAGCTGGCGCTGCCGGTACTCGTCGCGGCGGCTGCTGCCATGACGATCACCTATCTCTGCAGTCTCTATCTGATGCCTCTCGGACAGCGCACGATGAAGGACAAGGTGTTCGACATCCGCGCCGATATCGGGGCCTCGATCCTGCGCGAAGGGGCATTCACGACGCCGAGCTCGGGGCTCACTGTGTTCATCCGCGAGCTCTCCCCCGATGGCCAGATCCGGGGGATCATGGTTCATGACAACCACGAACCGAAGCGGCCCATCACCTACCTCGCTGAAGCGGGCTCTTTGGTGCAGTCGCAGGAGGGTGCGCGGCTGATCATGTTCAACGGGACGATCGAGCAGAGGGAGCAGCAGCCTGCCCGGCTTTCGGTCTTGAAGTTCGAGCGCTACGTTTTCGATCTGGACCAATATGCCGGTCCCCAGCGCGCCGAGCGCGACACGAGCGAGCGCTATCTCGGGGAGCTGTTGGATCCCAGGATCATCGGCACCAACGCGGCGGCCCGGCGCATCTATTTTGCCGAAGCCCACAACCGCCTCTCGGCCCCCCTCTACTGCATCGCGTTCGCGCTCATAGCCCTCGCCGCGACGATCAAGGGACGATTGGCGAGGTCGAGCTACGCTTTACGGCTGACGGGCGCGGGGCTCTTCGGCGGAACGCTCCGACTGTTGGGCTATGGCGCTCAGGGCTTGGCGGCGCACACCCCTTCGCTCGCGATCCTGCTTTACGCGCTTCCCCTCTTCGGCGCGCTCGCCGCTGTCTGCGTGCTCGGCGATGTCCGGTTGATGCCCCCATTCACCCGTCGGCTCGCCGAGGCCGGAGTCCCGTCATGAGCTGGTCGATGACGCTCATGGGTTACCTTGCCCGGCGATTCTTCGGGGCGGTCTTCATCGTCTTTGCCGCATTCGCCGCGCTCGCGCTGTCGCTCGATCTTGCCGACATGTTCAGCCGCACCACGGAGCGTGGAATTCCGCCCGATGTGGTGATCAGCATGAGTCTGTTGAAGCTTCCCGATCTCACCGAGAAGCTCCTCCCCTTCGCCGTATTGCTGGGCGCCATCTTTGCTTTCTCGCGAATGTCGCGGAACCACGAGCTGGTCGCCACCCGGGCCGCGGGCGTGTCCGCCTGGCAGTTCATAACACCCTCGCTCTGCGTCGCCGTCGGTCTCGGCATCCTCACGATGACGGTGTTCAATCCCATGGCGTCGGCCTTCCTCGCGCAATACGCAAAGCTCGAGGCGCGTTACATTCGCGGGCAAGCGTCTCAGCTCGCCGTGTCCTCGACCGGGCTTTGGCTCCGCCAGGGCGATGCGGAGCATCAGTCAGTCGTGCATGCGCTGCGTGTCGCCGATCAGGGCGTGCATCTCGAGGAAGTCATCGTGCTCCTCTATCAGGGGCTCGATCACTTCGCGGGGCGCATCGACGCGCAATCTGCCGATCTCGAAGCCGGCCGCTGGCATCTGACCGACGCTTGGGTGAGCGATGTCGACGGCCAGCCGCAGCACCGCGACACCTATGACCTCCCGACCGAGTTGACGCCTTCCCAGATTCAGGAAAGCTTCGCCTCTCCGGACACGATCTCGTTCTGGGACTTGCCGCGATTCATCGCCAACGCCGAGGGTGCCGGCTTTTCCGCGCTCCGGCATCGGCTCTACTGGTACTCGCTCTTGGCTCTGCCGCTTCTCTTCTCTGCGATGGTGTTCATGGCCGCGAGTTTCTCGTTCCGGCTGGCGCGGCTTGGCGGCATGCCGCAGCTCGTACTCGCCGCGGCGCTCAGCGGCTTTCTTGTCTACTTTCTCGGCAACGTCACGCAGGCGCTTGGGCAATCGGGGATATTGCCCACGCCGCTGGCTGCGATCGCTCCGGCGGCGGCGGCAACGTTGCTCGGCATGACTTTGCTATTTCACGAGGAGGATGGGTGAAGCACGGGCGGGGGACTGTGTTTCGTCCCCCCATTGATGCCCGGCGCGCCATTGTGTTCGCGATCGCGGCGACATTGGGGGGAATAACCTCTATGGGCGGGGCGCACGCTGCTGCGCCCGTGCCCGGTCAAATCCTCTTGCAGGCGGACGAAGTGACATACGATTCGCAGGCGCGAATCGTCAGCGCGAAGGGCCACGTTGAAATCGTCGACGAACAGCGGACCTTGCGCGCCGACGAAGTCACATACAACCAGAACACCGACATCGTCAGCGCGTCGGGCAACGTCACTTTGCAGGATGCGTCGGGCAACGTTGCCTTTGCCGACCATGTCGATTTGACGCGCGACCTGCGCGAGGGCGCGATCCAGGGCTTGGCCGCGCTCATCGGCGAGAACGGACGTCTCGCGGCGGCCTCGGGCGAACGGCGCGAGGGCCGGTACACCATCGCGCGGGCCGCCATCTTCACGCCTTGCGCGATCTGCGAGGATGAAGGCGAGCGCATGCCGCTGTGGCAAGTGCGCGCCTCGCGCGTGATCCATGACCAGCTCGCGAAAGAGCTCTATTTCGAGGATGCGCAATTTCAGTTCCTCGGCATACCGGTCTTCTACCTGCCGTATTTCTCGGAGGCCGATCCGACGGTGAGGCATAAGAGCGGTTTTTTGCTCCCCGACTTCGGTTCCTCGGGCTACCTCGGCACCTTCGTAAAGATTCCCTATTACGTCTCATTAAGTCCGTCGCGGGATCTGACAATCGATCCCTTCATCACCACGCGAGCCGGCACCGTGGTGCAAACCGAATATCGCGAGCGCTGGGATCAGGGCGGAATGTGGCTGCAGGGCACAACCGGCTATGACCCTGGCGCGCGCGGCAAGCCCGGCCAGAGCGTGTGGATGAGCAGCCTCTTCGGGTCGGGACGGGTTCCGCTCACCGATAGCTGGCGCACTGGATTCGACGTTCAGCTCACGTCCAACGACACGTATCTGCAGCGTTACGAGCTCTCCTATGCCGATCGCTTGACCACCGATGTCTTCACCGACTCGGTCAACGGCCGCAATCGTGCGGCGCTCGGCGGATATTTCTTTCAGAGCCTGCGCGCGACGGACGTCACTGCGCAGGTACCGCTCGCGTTGCCGCTCGCGGAATACACCTACATTCCCGAGGACAAGATCGTCGGCGGCCGGCTTCGCGTCGATGCAAGCGCGCTCGCGCTCACGCGCGATCAAGGCTCGGACGTGTATCGGGGCTCGGCGAGCGCCGACTGGCGCCGGCCGTTCACCAGCAGCGATGGGCAATTGATCACGCTGGAAGGATTTTAGCTTCGATGTACCGAGCGCGCCACGCAATACTGAGACGATTGGACGCGGCCTTGGTCTGGGCATGTTGGAATGGCGCTACCCGTTTGCCAGACCACTCGATCTCCCGAACAGCACACTGGTAGTGGAACCGATCGTGCAACTGATCGCGGCAACCGCGGGCGGTAATCCGCGCGGTCTTCCGAACGAGGACAGCACCAGCTTCGAGTTCGACGTGACGGATCTGTTCAGTCCCAATCCGTCGCCGGGACTCGACCTTTGGACCGGGGGGATGCGGTCAAACGCCGGCTTGCGGGCGACGGCGCTGCTTCCGACGGGCTCCATAGAAGCCACAGTCGGGGAGGACTTCCGTTTGCTTCCCGACCCCACCTTTGCGCCGGGTTCCGGTTTGGGCGAGCGCCGCTCGGATATTGTCGGCCAGTTCAAGGTGGAGTTCCCGAACATTTCGCTTACCGAGCAGTACAATATCGACCCGGAAATCGGCACAATCAGGCGGAACGAAGTGAGCTTAAGGGCGAAGCTTGGCCGTTCGTTCGTCGATCTGAGCTATTTGAAGCTGCCTCCGAGTGCGACGGATCCGTCGCTCGGCGAACAAGAACAGGTGAACCTCGCGGCAACGGTCTTCGTCTATCGGAATTGGGGACTTTTCGGCGAAGCCCGCAGGGACCTCGCCAAGAGCAAAATGCTGGAGAGTGCCATCGGCGTACGCTATGAGGACGAATGTTTCGTCGTGCAGCTTGGATTTCACCGCCGCGACACTGCGACGCTGAATTTGAAGCCGGCATCGGCCGTGATCTTCCGTCTGGGCCTGAAAACGGGGCTCACCGGAGGCTGAGGCATTGCTTCAACCGCTTGAAGCGGCGGGAGAAATGCGTAGATTCACGGGTTCTGGGAGAGCATGGAGAGGCCTAGCGCGGGGGCCGTGCACCGCGCTCAGTGCATCGGGAGATCAGTAGTGTCGCATCGATTGGCCGTTCCAAAACTACTCGCCCTGTCGCTTCTGGCGTTGCCAGTTGCCGCAGCCGCTCAGGCTCCGCTCGCTGGAGTGCCCGTTGCACAAGCCGCAACCCAAGAACCGATTCCGGTTTCGGTGCCGGCGCCCGCTACCGCGCCTCAACCCGACGCCGCACCCATCGCCGTCCCGCCGCCTGCGGCGCAGGCGCCTGCGCCAGCTGCCGAGCAGGCACCAGCGGCTGCATCGACTGCGGCCGGTGAAGTCGCCTCACCTGCACCTGGAGTGCCGCCAAAGCCCGAAGACGTCGTCATCACTGGGCCTGCGACGATCAGCACGGGGGTAGCCGCGATCGTCAACGATTTTGTAATTTCAGATTACGATCTCGATCAGCGGATCGCGCTGTTTGCCGCGACCTCCGGTACGCAGTTGACCAAGGACACGATCGCGCAAATCCGAGCGCAGGTCTTGCGCTCGATGGAAGACGAGATATTGGAACTGCAAGAAGCGTCCAAGCACAAGATCTCCGTCGGTAAAGCCGATGTCGACAAGGCGATCCAGAACATTGCCGACGACAACCATTTGAGTCCGGATCAAATCGTCGCGACCATTACGCGCGCCGGCGTGAAGGCGGACACCTTCCGGCAGCAAGTCGCCGCGCAGCTGATTTGGCAGCGCGTGGTCACCGCCCGTTACGGCACCGACATCTTGATCAATGACCAGCAGATCGACGAAGCGATGGACCGCTTGAGAAAGGGCGCGGATAGGCCGCAGTTCCTGATATCGGAGATCTTCATCGCGGTCGATCGACCCGAAGACGAAATGAGTGTCCGCACGA
>WNFL01034489.1_pt2 | contig 13515 bp, 15 predicted proteins | sample 5400361 | NCBI WGS metagenome assembly WNFL01 (sample SAMN13153351, study PRJNA577476) | soil metagenome | isolation source: 40 cm soil on Douglas fir-dominated hillslope | place: USA:California | collected 2013-09-17
CCATGTCGGCCGGGACGTCACACACTTGTGCATCGTGAGTTCGCGTACATGGTTCTGCGTCGTAGCGGGAGCACCTCTCCTGCGCTCAATCAGGTGATAGTGGGCGATTGCCTTGCCGAGCTGGCCAAGCTGCCCTCGGCCAGCGTCGATCTCGTCTTCGCCGACCCGCCCTACAATCTCCAGCTCGAGGGCGACCTGCTGCGGCCCAACAACACCCGCGTTGACGGCGTCGACGACGCCTGGGACCGGTTCTCGAGCTTCGCCGAATACGACCGCTTCACCCGCGCCTGGCTCGGCGAATGCCGCCGCGTCCTGAAGCGCGACGGGGCGATCTGGGTAATGGGCTCCTACCATAACATCTTTCGCATCGGCGCCGCCTTGCAGGATCTCGGCTTCTGGATCCAGAATGACGTGATCTGGCGCAAGACGAACCCGATGCCGAACTTCCGTGGCAAGCGCTTCACCAACGCGCATGAGACGCTGCTGTGGGCCGGACGCCAAGCGAAATCGCGCGTCACCTTCAACTACGATGCCATGAAGGCCGGCAACGATGACCTGCAGATGCGGTCCGACTGGCTCTTTCCGATTTGTGCCGGGCCTGAGCGGCTGAAGGACGGTGCCGGCCGCAAGGCGCACCCGACGCAGAAGCCCGAAGCCCTGATCCATCGCGTGCTTCTCGCCTCTACCAATGCTGGCGACCTCGTCATCGATCCGTTCTTCGGCACCGGCACGACCGGCGTCGTTGCAAAGCGGCTGGGACGTCGCTGGCTCGGCATCGAGCGCGACCCCGAGTACGCCAGCGCCGCAGCCAAGCGCATCGAGCGCACTAGCCCGCTGCCGCCCTCCGCGCTCGAAACCGCCCGTTCCAAGCGTGCGGAGCCACGTGTCCCGTTCGGTACCATCATTGAGCTCGGCATTCTGGAACCCGGCGCAGCGCTTTGGGACGAGCGCCGGCGCGTCTGCGCCGAGGTCAAGGCCGACGGGACCCTTGCCTGGCAGGGCGCGCAAGGTTCCATCCATCGCCTCGGGGCAGCCGTCCAGGGCAAGGCGGCATGCAACGGCTGGACGTTCTGGCATTTCGAGGCGGAAGGCACGCTGCGCCCAATCGATGCGCTGCGCGAGCAGGCCAAACGTCACCTCGCGCTGTCGAGCCGCGCGCCCGCATAGGGCGTTCAGGATCGATCAGATCGGCCCGGCTCCCGGCGGGGAGCGTCCTCATGTTTCCCGGAGCCCGTGGGCAATCACTTTGCGCATCAGGCTCGGCAACGCCGCCCGCGACAGATCCCTTCGTGCGACCCAGCTGCAGCGGCTAGCATCCGCCCAGAACGTCAGCGAGCTGTCCGGCGCCACCACCGCCCGATAGACGCTCAGCTCCAGCCGAAAGTGCGTGAAGGTGTGGACGACAGCACCCGGCACGAGCCACCAGTCGGCACGCACTGGCGCCGCCCGAAGCGCCTCGGCTGCGAGGCGCGCCTCCTCCAGCCACTCGGTCGACGGCACCTCCATCATGCGCGCGAGCAGCCCTGTTTCGAGCCGCCGCCGGAGCAGAACGCATCCGTCCTCGCGTAGCACCAGGAAGGCGATGCCGTGCCGCGTCGGACGCTCGCCTCGCAGAGCCTTTGCCGGAAGCCGCTGCTCGATGCCGGTGGCGTGGCCGGCGCAACTCCGGTTGACCGGGCACATCAGGCAGGAGGGACGCTTGGGCGTGCACACCGTTGCCCCGAGATCCATCATCGCCTGAGCGAAGTCTCCCGCCCGCTCGGATGGCGTCAGCGTGGCGGCAAGCCGCCTGAGCGTGGCCTTCGAACCGGGAAGCGGCTCGCTGACGGCAAACAGCCGTGCGACCGCGCGCTCGATGTTGCCATCGACCGGCGTCGACGGCTGACTGAATGCAATCGCCGCGATAGCCGCTGCCGTGTAAGGGCCGATTCCCGGCAGCTCCACCAACTCGGTCTCGCTCTCCGGAAAGCGGCCGCCATGCTGCTCGACCAGCAGCCTCGCGCACTTATGCAGATTGCGCGCCCGCGAGTAATACCCGAGCCCTGCCCACTCGCTAAGCACATCGTCGAGATCGGCCGCGGCCAAATCGTCGAGCGTCGGCCAGCGGGCGAGGAACTTGTCGAAGTAGGGGATGACGGCCTTCACCGTCGTCTGCTGCAGCATGATCTCGCTCAGCCAGACGTGGTAGGGATCGGCCCATGTCCCGGGCGGCGACCGCCAGGGGAGATCGCGGCGCTCGGCATCGTACCAGTCGAGCAGCGCAGCCGACACCACGGGCCTGGCCGTGGCCGTCTCGGTCCGCTCGGCTGGCTCAGTGACGGTCAAATCGGGTCTCACCTGATCAGAACAGCGAATCATGCCACTGATGGTAAGCAATGCCTCCCGGGAAGAAAACGAGAGAGGGTACCCTCGTGCAAGGCAAGGCTGGAAAAGCAGTGGCGGATCATCGCGGCGGAAGAGCGATGGCGCCACGTCGCCATCAGGGAGGCGGCCCGCGCGCAGTTGCGAACTTTCTGGCCGGCCTCACTAAAAAGGCATTCGAGAAATACGGCTTTGCCTCCGCCAATCTGGTGACCGACTGGGCGACCATCGTCGGCCCGGAGATTGCCGGCTATTCGGCCCCGGAACGGCTCAAGTGGCCGCGCTCCCCCGATGCTCACGGCGAATTGACCGGTGCCCACGGCAAGCGGCAGGGAGCCACCCTCGTGCTGCGTGTCGAAGGTTCGCGCGCGCTCGATCTGCAGTACCGGTCGCGGCAGCTCATCGAGCGGGTCAACTGCTATTTCGGCTATCGGGCCGTGGCCGAGCTGCGCTTCATCCAGGGCCCATTGGCTCAGCCCCAAAAGCCCCCCCCGCGCGCGCCATCGCCGCCACCCGCAAGCCCGCAAGCGGAACCCTCTCCGGAGCTTGCCGCCATCCGTGACGACAGGCTCAAATCAGCCCTTGCGAGGTTACAGGGCAGCGTTCGGGCGGACCATGCGGAGCGAGGCCAGCCGCAGGTCTGAGGCACAATCGTGGCCACTTCGCCGCATGGAACGAGGGCAGCGTAGTCGCCATTCAGTTGCCATTCAGGGCAAAATTGCCCTAAGTCGGTATGAAATCAGCGCTAGGGAGCGTGCCTTGTCGAACATCGCCTATCACGGCCTGCGTATGATCCTCGACCGACGCGCATTGCTCTTGGGCGGCACGTCCTTGCTGGCCATGGCGGCCCTCGCCGGGCCGTTGTCGCGTGTCGCCGATGCGCAGAAGGCGAAGCCTGCCCCTGAGGTTCCGGTCGAGGAGCTGATGAAGCCCGGCGAGCTGCCCGATCTCGCGTTTGGGAACCCCGACGCCAAGGTCACGATCGTGGAGTACGCCTCCATGACGTGCAGCCACTGTGCGCACTTTCACAACGCGGTCTTTCCCGAGCTGAAAGCGAAATACATCGACACCGGCCGGGTGCGCTTCATCATGCGCGACTTTCCGCTCGACAATCTGGCGGCAGCCGGATCGATGCTGGCCCGCTGTGCGGGGGGCGACAAGACGTACCCGCTGATCGAGGTCCTGTTCAAAAAGCAGGATGAGTGGGCGGTCCGCAACAATGCGGTCCCGAAACTGTTCGAGCTCGCCAAGCAGGCCGGGTTCACCCAGGAAAGCTTCGACAAGTGCCTGACGGACGACGCCCTCCTCAAGAAGGTTGAGGACTCACGCACGCGTGCCAGCGAGAAGTTCGGGGTCAGTTCGACGCCGACATTCTTCATCAACGGCAAGCGGCTGACCAGCGGCGGCACGATCAGCGACTTCGACAAGGTGCTCGAACCGCTACTGCAGGGTTGAGAAGCGCGTTCCCGGAGCATCAATGGTACGGTCCGCGCTTGTCGCCCAAGTTGTCCTGTCAACAACCCTTCTGGCGGCGTGCGCAGGCGGCGCGCCAATCACCTTGAATGCGGTCGGGGCCAGTCCCGACCAGCCGCAGTTCGACCCATTCGGGTATAGCGCGAGCCCGAGCAGCGGGGCCCGCCAGGTGATCGCGAACCCGACGCTCGAAGACGTGATGAAGCCGGGCCCGCTGCCGGAGATGTCGGTCGGCCGGGCCGATGCCCCGGTGACCATCATCAAGTACGCATCGCTCACCTGCCCTTACTGCCGGCAGTTTCAGCTCACGACTTATCCACAGTTGAAGCGCGAGTACATCGATACCGGCAAGGTGCGCTTGATCATCCGCGAGTTCCCGATCGGGTTCCAATCCGGCGCTGCCACGATCGCGCTGCGCTGCGCGCCGCCGGAGAGATACTTCGAGCTTTACGAGAAGTTCCTGAGCCAGCAGGGGGCCTGGGTCTCGCAGGAAGTGCGGCGCGACCCGATCTTCAAGATCGCCTCGCAGGTCGGGCTCTCGCGCGCCAAGTTTGACGCCTGCTATGAGAATCAAGGCATGATCGGTGCGCTCAATGCGGTCAAGGACCGGGGACGCACGCTTGGCGTCATCGGGACGCCGAACTTTTTCGTCAACGGACGGCTCATCAAGACCGTGATCGGCATGAAGGAGATCCGTGAGATCGCCGATCCGATCGTCGCTGGGCGCGCGCCGCTCGCCGGCACTGCGACAGCCAACTGACGGCCCGAATCCGCGGCCTCATCGAGCGCGAATTCCTGATGCCCGTAGCGGATCGCGGGGACTACGCCACCGATGCATATCAACCGATTGAGGCTTCTCGGATTCAAATCGTTCGTCGAGCCGACGGAGCTCGTCATCGAGCACGGGCTGACCGGCGTCGTCGGGCCCAACGGCTGCGGCAAGTCCAACCTGCTCGAGGCGCTGCGGTGGGTAATGGGCGAGACCTCGCACAAGTCCATGCGCGCCGCTGCCATGGACGATGTCATATTTTCGGGCACGTCGGCGAGACCCGCGCGCAACGTCGCCGAGGTCACCATTTTCATCGACAACCGCGCCCGCTCCGCGCCGGCCGACTTCAACAAGAGCGACGTCATCGAGATCACGCGGCGCATTGAGCGCGAGCAGGGCTCGAGCTATCGCGTCAACGGCCAGGACTCGCGCGCCCGCGATGTCAAGATCCTGTTCGAGGATGCCGCTACTGGCGCGCGCTCGCCGGCCCTTGTCCGGCAGGGCCAGATCGCCGAGATCGTGAATGCCAAGCCCGAGCAGCGCCGCCGGGTGCTCGAGGATGCCGCCGGTGTGGCCGGTCTCCACAGCCGCCGGCACGAGGCCGAGCTGCGGCTCAAGGCGGCCGAGGTCAACCTCGCGCGGCTCGCGGACATCCTCGCCCAGCTCGGCTCGCAGATCGACGGGCTCAAGCGGCAGGCGCGTCAGGTGAAGCGCTACAAGGAGCTGTCGGCCGAAATCCGCAGGGCCGAGGCGATGCTGCTTCATCTGCATTGGGCTGAGGCCCAGGCGCACGTTGTCGCCGAGGAAGCCGCGCTCGCGCAATCGCTTAGCGTGCTCGGCGAGGCGACGGCCGTCGAAGCCCAGGCGTTGCGCCAGGAAGCCCAGATCGCCGATACGGTGCAGCCGCTGCGCGAGGACGAGGCGAGACGGGCAGCGGCGGCGGCTCGGCTGCGCATGGAGCAGACGACGCTGGAGCGCGAAGCCGAGCGCGCCGTCGACCGGCAGCAGGAGCTCGATGGTCGCCTCGGTCAGCTCCAGACGGACTTGACGCGGGAGCGTAACCTCATTGCCGAGGCGCGGCAGATCTTGCAACGTCTTGAGGGCGAGCTGGCAATAGTGGCGGCCGCCTTTTGGGCGCCGAGCAGGTGCTCGATGCCGCCGACAAGCGGCTTCTTGATCTCACCCACCGCGCTTCCGAACTCAAGACGCGGCGGCAGAATTTCGAGTCCCGGCTCGACGAGTGGCGCCAGCAGGCCGGCAAGGTCGAGCGGCGGCTCACCGCCCTCGAGCTGCAACTTCGCGAGGTCGCGGCCCGTGCGCCCGATGCGGTCAAGCTTGTTGAGGTTCAGGAGCTGGGGCAGCGTCTGGCGCATGAGCTGGTCGAGGTTGAGGCGCAGGCTGCGGCGGCGGAAGACGAGGCCCGCACGGCAGCGGCGGACGCCAGGCACAAGCGCGAGGCGGCCCGTGTGGCCGAGCTGGCCGCCCGCGAGCTCAGCACCGAGCTTGCGACCCTGGCCAAGCTGCTGCTCCCCGCTCATGACGTCACCTATCCGCCCCTGGTGGACCTGGTTCAGGTTGCAGCCGGCTACGAGATCGCGCTCGGAGCGGCCCTGGGCGATGATCTCGATGCGCCGGTCGCGGCCGAGGCCGCTGTCCACTGGCGATTGATCGAGCCCGGCTCCGCCGACGGACCACTGCCGGCCGAGGCCGAGCCTCTGATCGCCAAGGTCGAGGGAGCGCCCGAGCTGACCCGGCGCCTGCGGCAGGTCGGCGTTGTGCCGCGCGAGCTTGGCTCGCGGCTCCAACCGGTGCTGAAGCCGGGGCAGCGGCTCGTCTCCCGCGAGGGCGACCTCTGGCGTTGGGACGGCTTGGTTGCGGCCGCCGATGCGCCGACGGCAGCCGCTCAGCGGCTCGCCGAGCGCAATCGGCTCAAGGAGCTGCGCGGTCGCGAGAGCGCCGCCCGCGACGACGCTCAGGCGCGTTCGGCCGCTGCCGATGAAGCGGCCGAACGTCATCGGCGATCCGAGGACGACGAACGCCGCCTGCGCCAGCTCTGGCGCGACACGCAAGCGCGGCTCGCCAAGACCCGAGAGACGCTCGCGACCATCGAGAAGGCGGCCCGGGAAACCGAAAGCCGGATGGCGGCCCTATCGGAAGCAAAATCCGCCGCGCTCGACAGCCTCGGCGAGATCCGCATCCAGATCGACGACAGCGAGGCTGCCATTGCGGCCATCGACGAGATGGAAAGCGCTCCGGAGGCGGAGCTTGAGGCGGCCCGGCAGCAGGCTCGAGCCGCCCGCGAGCACGTGTCGGAATGCCGGGCCCGGCTCGCCAGCGCCGAGCGCGAGCAGCAGGCCCGGGCCGAAAGGGCGGCGACCGCCGCGGCCGAGCAGGAGCGCTGGACCGCGAGATGCAGCAGTGCCGAGGAGCACATCGCGACGCTCGAGGCGCGCATGACCGAGGCGCGCGAGGAGCTTGACGAGCTGGTGCATCTGCTGCCGCTGGTCGAGGACAAGCGCCGCTCCCTGATGGACCAGGTCGCTGCGGCGGAGCGCGATCAACAGGACGCGTCCGACCGGGTGGCGGTTGCGGAGACCTCCTTGCGCGAGGCCGCGAAGGCGCTGAAGGCGGCCCAGGCTGCCGTTGCGGCAGGGCGTGAGGCACGCGCCAGGACGGAGGCGAAGCTCGAAGGAGCGCGGCAGCGGCGCGCGGAGGAGGTGGCGAAAATCCGCGATCAACTCGGCGTTGCGCCCGAATCGAGCCTCGAACTGGCGGAGCCGAAGCCGGGCGCGCCATTGCCGGCGCTGGCCGACGTCGACCGCCATCTCTCCCGCCTGCGGGGCGATCGCGAACGCCTTGGCGGCGTCAACCTGCAGGCCGACGAGGAGCTGTCTGCACTGGTCGCCCAGGCTGAGAGCCTCGAGGCCGAGCGCGGCGACATCGAAGCAGGCATCGCCAAGCTCAGGGGCGGCATCGGCCAGCTCAACAAGGAGGCCCGCAAGCGGCTCCAGAAGGCCTTTGACGACGTCAACGCCCACTTCCAGAAGCTGTTCACGACCCTGTTCGGGGGCGGCGAGGCGCGTCTCGAGATGGTCGAAAGCGAGGACCCGCTCGAGAGTGGGCTCGAGATCATCGCCAAGCCGCCAGGTAAGAAGCCGGCCACCCTGTCGCTGCTCTCAGGCGGCGAGCAGACGCTCACGGCGCTGTCTTTGATCTTCGCGGTGTTCCTGACCAATCCGTCGCCGATCTGCGTGCTCGACGAGGTCGACGCGCCGCTCGATGACGCCAACGTCGATCGCTTCTGTACGCTCATGGAGCACATGGCGAAGGACACCGAGACCCGCTTCCTCGTCATCACCCATCACCCCATGACGATGGCGCGCATGGATCGCCTGTTCGGAGTGACAATGGCCGAGAAGGGCGTGAGCCAGCTCGTGTCGGTCGATCTGGCGACGGCGGAGCAGTTCGTCGAGGCGCAAACGGGCTGAAGCGGAGCGAATTCCTTAACCCTTTCGCCATCTGTCTACTCACCGCAGACAGCCGGCGGACAAGCTTCGGCGTACGCTCAAGCCCTGCGCCGTTTCGCCGTACCCGTCCGGACACAATGCCGTTACCGGTTTTCTTGACACCCGGAAAGGCCGTCACTAAGGTCCGCGCCATCGCAGACAGCCGTGCATCGGCCCAACGCGGGAGTTCGGGCTTGCATTGCCATGTCAATGAACGGCAAGGATTTTGAGGAAGAGCGCGGCAAGTTAAGCTCGGAGGACCGCGAGGCGTTCAAGAAGCGCGCATCGGACCTCAGCAGTCGGCTCGCCAAAGTCCAGGCCCAGCGCGCTCCGCACGGAGATCCCTCGCGCGGCGCCGCCTACGGACAGGCATTCAAGATCGCCGCCGAGCTTGTGGCCGGTTTGCTGTTCGGCGGTTTTTTAGGGTGGGTTTTGGACCGGCAGTTCGGGACGAAACCGTGGCTGCTGATTCTCTTCATCATACTCGGGTTCGCCGCCGGGATGCTGAACGTGATCCGCACCGCGCAAAAGATGCAGGCAACGGCCGAGCCGCTTCAGCGGTCGGCGCCCTCGTTGAAGGACGACGAGGACGACAGGTAGGGGGCGAGAGGTGGCAACTGCCGCAGGCGATGGGGCTCTCAGTCCCATGCATCAGTTCGAGATTGACCGGTGGGTCAGGCTCGACCTGTTCGGCTTCGATGCGTCATTCACCAATTCCGCCCTGTTCATGGTGGCCGCTGTCGCCCTGATCTTCGGCTTCCTGATGCTGGCAATGCGCGGGCGCTCGCTGGTGCCAACGCGCGTGCAGTCGATCGCGGAGCTCTCCTACGAATTCGTTGCCAACATGGTGCGCGAGAACGTCGGGCAGGAGGGGATGAAGTATTTCCCGTTCGTGTTCACGTTGTTCGTCTTCGTCCTTACCCTCAATCTCCTGGGGCTGGTTCCTTATTCCTTCACCGTCACCAGCCACATCATCGTGACCTTTGCGCTCGCCGCCCTGGTTTTCATCGTCGTCAACCTGATCGGCTTTGCTCGCCATGGAATGGGGTATCTCAGGCTGTTCGTACCGGAGGGCGTGCCGTGGTGGCTGATGCCCCTGATCGTGCCGATCGAGCTGATCTCGTATCTCATTCGCCCAGTGAGCCTGTCGGTCCGCCTGTTCGCCAACATGATGGCCGGACACACCATGCTCAAAGTGTTCGCGGGCTTCGTCATCAGCCTCGGGGTGTTCGGCATTGCGCCGCTACTGTTCACGGTGGCATTCACCGGCCTCGAGTTCGTGGTCGCCTTTCTGCAGGCTTTCATCTTCGCGGTACTGACCTGCATCTACCTGAGTGACGCGGTGAATATGCACCATTGAAATTCGGGGACAAAAACCCTCGATCATCAGCTCTTCCAACATCCTCGATCTGCAAAGGAGACAGCCATGGATGCGACTGCCGCCAAGTTCATCGGTGCGGGCCTTGCCTGCTTCGCCCTCATCGGTGCCGGCATCGGCATCGGCAACATTTTCGGCAACTATCTGTCGGGCGCCCTGCGCAACCCTTCCGCCGCGCCGGCCCAGTTCACGAACCTTCTGATCGGCTTCGCCCTGGCCGAGGCGACCGGCCTGTTCGGCCTGCTGATCGCACTCATCATCCTGTTCGGGTAAGAGTGCGCATGTTTTTTTATTCGCCGGTGCTTCCCGCCTGAGCGCGAGAGGCTCGGCTGCTGCGTGAGGAGACGTTCATGTCTGCTACCCTGGTTGCACTCGCTGCTGCCGCCGCCGAGGTGGGGCAGAAGAAGGGTGGGCTGCCGCAGCTTGACGTCTCGCACTTTGCCCCTCAGTTGATCTGGCTCGGGCTGTGCTTCGGGGCGCTTTACCTGTTGCTGTCGAAGATCGCGCTGCCGCGCATCGCCAATGTCATCGATGAGCGGCGTGAGCGCATTACGCGTGACCTCCCTCAAGGGCGAGACGGAGAAGGCGCTGGCGGCGTACGAGCAGGAGCTCTCCACGGCACGCGGCGAGGCCCACGCCATGAGCCGCGAGCAGCGCGAGGCGCTGGCGCGCGAGGTCGATGCCGAACACGGCCGGGTCGAGGCGCAGGTCAAGGCCAAGCTGGCGGACGCCGAGCAGCGGATTACCGCGATGAAGACGAGAGCGCTGGCGCAGGTCAACGCCATCGCCATTGAGACCGCGGATGCCATCGTGGAGAAGCTGGTCGGGCCGGATACCGGTGGCGAAAAGATTCGCGGCTCGTTGCAGCGCGCGGCCGGGGAGTAATCCATGTTGGTCATGCTGGCAGCAGGATCTTTCGTCTCCCAGCCGGAATTCTGGGTTGCAGTGGCGTTCTTCGGCTTCCTCGCCCTGCTGTACTATTACAATGTGCACGGCATCGTCATGAAGACCCTCGATGACCGCGCCGACGCCATCCGATCCGAGCTCGACGAGGCGCGGCGTCTGAGGGCCGAGGCCCAGCAACTGCTGGCCGACTACGAGCGTAAACGCCGCGAGGCCGAGGACGAGGCCAGGCTCATCATCGAGCAAGCCCGGCGAGAGGCGGAGGCGCTGGCCGCGGAAACGCGCGGGACCCTCGCTGAGAGCCTCGAGCGCCGCGCCAAGCTGGCCGAGGAGAAGATCGCAAGGGCCGAGGTACAGGCGGTGAGCGAGGTTCGCTCGTCCGCGGTCGATGCAGCGATCGCCGCGGCCGAGAAAATCCTCAAGGACAGGGTGACTCCGGCAGTGGACGCCCGGCTCGTCAAGCAGAGCCTTAGCGACCTCAAGGGCAAGCTCAACTGAAGGCCGGCTGAGCAGCCGGCTTCCGGCTTTGGGCAGCTTCATTGACTTTCCCGACTGAGGTCGAAACGGTTGGCGCGCAGCGCGATAGGAATAAGGGAGGTACTTGCACTTGTTCACCTCTCCCGGCGGGGAAAGGTCGGCCCGCAGGGCCGGGTGAGGCGTTTGGCGCGATCAGTAGGGTGCAGTACCTCCTCGACCACTCCTTCGGCGTCGGATCGGCCTATCCCCACCGGGGAGAGGCGAAGCAACCCGCTGCTCGAAATGCTTCCACGAAAGCGGAGACGCACGATCTACCCAGGCAATTCTGCAACGAGCCTGCCGAGCCGCGCGATGCCGGCCTCGATCGTCGCCTCATCAGGCAGCGAATAGCTGAGACGGATCGTATTGCGGCCACTGCCGTCAGCAAAGAATGCCGCCCCCGGCACGAACGCGACCTTCGCCTCCTCGAGCGAGCGATGCAGAAGCTCTGCGCCATCGAGCCCCTCGGGCAGCGTCACCCAGACGAACAGTCCGCCGTCGAGCCGCGTCCAGGCCGTGCCATCTGGCATATGCCGCGCGAGCGCGGCTAGCATGGATTCGCGGCGCTTGGAGTAATGGGCGCGCGCCCGAGCAACCTGGCCGTCGTAGGTCGCCTCCGCCAGGCGGTGCATGACGATCTGGTTGATCAGCGACGAGTTGAGATCGGACGCCTGCTTGATCAGCACGAGGCGGCGGATGATGCGCTCGGAGGCGCAAATCCACCCGACCCGCAATCCAGGCGACAGCGTCTTCGAGAAGGTGCCGCAGTAGATCACCCGCGACCGGTCCAGGCTTCCGGTCCTGGCAACATCGAGAGCCTGGATGGCTGGCAGAGCATCGCCGCCGAACCGCAGCGCGGCATAGGCGGCGTCCTCGATGACCGCGATGTCGAGTTCGGCCGCGAGGTCGAGCAGGCGCTCGCGGGCCGCAATCGAAAGCGTCTGCCCGGTCGGGTTGGCGAAGTCCGGCACGACATAGGCGAGCTTCACCTCGCCGCCGGCCTCTGCCGCAGCTTCGGCGTAGGCAGCCGGGGTGCGGTTGCCATCCTCTGGCCGAAGCCGGTCGTAGCGCGGCTCGGCCGACGAGAAAGCCTGCAGCGCACCGAGATACGTCGGCGCGGTGACAAGCGCGGTATCGTCCGCCGACAGCAGGAGCCTCCCCAGGAACTCGAGCGCCTGCTGCGATCCCGACGTGATGAGAATGTTGTCCGCTGCCGCAGGAACGCCGAGGCCGGCCATGCGCGCCGCGATCCACTGGCGGAGCGGGAGGTAGCCTTCGCTGATGGAGTATTGCAGAGCCTGCGCCGCGAGGCCCGCGCTGGCCAGGCAATCGGCATAAGCTTGCTGCGCCGCCGCGACCGGAAAACAGCGCCGGATCGGGGATGCCGCCGGCAAACGAGATGATGTCGGGCCGATCGAGGAGCTTCAGCAGCTCCCGGATTTCGGACGCGCGCATGGCTGTGGCGCGTCGCGCATAGCGCGGCTCCCAATGATCCGTCGTCTCCTGCATGGCGCCCTTTCCCTGCGGTGCTTGCGGTCCAATTATGTCAGTATTGCTGACCTAATTGCAACGGGCGCCTATTCCGCTGGCGACGGTGCCGAGGCCGAGGTTGCGCCAGGAGCAGTCGGCGCCGCCGGCGTGCGCCTCGTCAGTGAGCCGCCGGCATCCGCGGGCAGCTTGCTGAACGGGATTGCTGCGGCGACCGAGATCAGCGCGATGGCGATAAAGGCCCATGCGAAAGCGCGGCGACCGCAATGCCGACCGAGCCCGAGAGCTCCTGGAGGACGGCCGAGAACGTGCTGGCGCGGCTCAGCGCGTCCTGAGGTACATCGGCATAAACGACAGCGTTGACGCTGGTGAACTCCAGCGAGCGCGACAGCCCGCCAATGAACAGCAGGGCCATCATGACGGGGATGGGCACGCCGAGCACGAACAAAACCGGCGCGGCGGCGAACAGCGCGGCCGAGAATGCGTTCTTCAGCAGCACCTGGCGGAAGCCGTACCGGGCGATGATGCGGGGGGCCACGAACTTCATCGTGAGCGCGCCAGCCCCCGTGACGAACGTCGTCATCCCCGACTGGAATGCTGTCATGCCGAGGCTGGCCTGCAGCAATAGCGGCAGCAGGAAGGGTGTGGCGCCGACGCCGACGCGGAACAGGAAGCCACCGAGGATCCCCATTCTGAACGTCGGGATCCGCATCAAGCCGAGGTCGATCAGGGCATTGTCACGCTTCAGCGCATGGCGCACGTAGGCGACGAGCAGAAGCGCGCCGACAATCAGCAGCACAACGTTCAAGTAGCCGGTGCCGTAGTCGAGCCCGAGCAGGCTGATGGCGCCGAGCACGAGGGCAAGCCCCGGACCTACCAGGGCGAAACCCGTCCAGTCGAACCCGGGCGAGGCTGTCTCGCGGATCGGCGGAATGAAGAGCATGGCGAGCACGATGCCCGCTATGGCGATTGGCACATTGATCCAGAAGATCCAGTGCCAGCCGGCGTAGGTTGTGATGAAGCCGCCGACAGGAGGACCAAGCACGGGACCGAGCAGCGCCGGCATCGCGATTAGGGCCATGGCGCCGATAATCTCATGGCGGGGCACGCTGCGCAGAACG
>WNFL01180778.1_pt1 | contig 13515 bp, 16 predicted proteins | sample 5400361 | NCBI WGS metagenome assembly WNFL01 (sample SAMN13153351, study PRJNA577476) | soil metagenome | isolation source: 40 cm soil on Douglas fir-dominated hillslope | place: USA:California | collected 2013-09-17
TTGCCGCAGAAGACGCGCCGGAGACCTTCTTCCGGACGATGAGCAAGGCTAACTTCGCCCAGCTGAATGCGACGGCCCGGGTTCCGGCTACATCGGAGACGTTCATCTCGCCTTCACAAGCGTATGCGCAGCGTTACGCCGGCATTACTGTTAGGTTCTCGGTCCGAGGCGGAACGCAGGACGCACTTGCGGGCATTGGCATTCGAGACTCGTCGGCTGTGGCGTCCGCCGCGTATCCCGGCATGCCAAGTCCGCTGAATTTCTCCGGGTGGACGCGGACATCTGCCTACTTCAAGGGCGAGCGCGGCATCCTGAACATCGGCCTTGGCCGCGGCCCGGGACTCGATATCTTCAACGACGCGATCCTTGGCTTCGAGGTGGTGCCGTAATGTCCCCGGAGGAGCGCTCGCTTGTCATGGCGCTGTTCGTAGTTCCTGGTCGCCAGCCGATGTCGAATGAGCAGTTCCTGCGCGACTTTGGTGCGCAGGACGGGGTGGCTCTGGGCCTGAATCTCCTCGTCGACGCGGTCGACCGGCGAGATCCCCTGGATGTGGAGCTGGCCCTCGTCGTCTGCTTCAGATTCGGTTTCACGGACGGTCATCTTCAGCCGCTGCTTGCCCTAGCGTTCGCGGACTGGCATCAGCGCCACGAGGATGTGGCGTCGGCGCTAGGGGACCTGCGGTCGCCTGCGTCGGTTGATGCTCTCGTGCATCTGGCCCAGTGGGTCCCTGCCTACCTGGAGTTCGACGAAGCGCGGGCGCTGGCGGTCAAGGCGATCTGGGCGCTGGGCGGGATCGGCGGTGAGGCAGCCCGCATTGCCCTGACATCCATTGCGGACTCTCCGTGCAGCATCCTGGTGGAAGCCGCCGTCGCCCAGCTTCAGCGGTAGCTGCTCATCGTCGCTCAGGCGCCGGGTCAGGCTGGTCTATTCCAATGCCTGCTCCGACGCTCGCGGTCAGCGGATAGGTCCGCTCAACCGGGAGCCTGATGCTGGCCGCGGCGTAGTCGCCGACCGTGACGAGATCGTGGACTTCGTGCACCAGGCTCGTAACGTCGGTGATAACAGTAATCCACTGGTCGAGGTAGCGGCCGATGGCCTCGCCGGAGAGGCCGACCTGGATGGCGCGGTGCGCGAGCGGGGTGAGGGTGAGCGACCGGTCGGGGTCCCACTGGACGCGGACTGGGCTGGCCTGCTTGCGCTCGGCCCACTGCTGCTGGTTGTCGTAGGTGCCGGGCTCGTAATGGCTGAGGGCGGCGTGGGCGAGCGCCCACTCGAAGCCGTCCCTGGTGATCTGGATGGCCAGGACGCGTTCCTGGCCTGGCTTGGCGGCCCACCCGGACCGGTACATCATCCACAGGAACGATGGCTTGATCCAGGTCATCCGGTCGCGCTTGAACGGCGCGACGAACGTCCCGGCCGCGAGGGCCGCGTCGGCGATCTGCGGTGTGAACGCCTGGAAGACCGTGATGTCGCGGTCGGTGAAGCTGGCCCGCACCAGTCGGCTTATCATGTCCGGCGCGCCAGCTTAGCGTGGCTGCTCCGCGCGTCGCTAACGCGCGTGCTTCCGTCCGGCGTGTTGTCGTCACGCGGGCGGGCGTGCCGCGCCGAGCTCATCCATCTGCGTTGTTCCGCTCCCGTTCTCCCCGCCCTCATGACTGTTCCGCCATCCGTCCTGCCCGTTTTCTCGTACTGCTGATCGAACAACACACCTAGGCATCAAGATGATCAAGGCGGCCCAGGGCTGGTGTCTGCGCGGGTTACTGCGCGGCTGCGTGCGGTGAGGCGGCGGGCTTCGTGGCGCAGCAGCATGGACTCGATGAGTGCGAGGACGGCGGCTTTCTCGTCGGGGTCGAGGCGGCTGATGGCTTCCAGGCGCAGGGCGAGGTCGTCGCCGGGGCCGCGCTCGCCGGGGTCGAACAGGAGCGCATCCGCGCTGACGTGCAGGGCGATGGCGAGGTTGCGCAGGATGTGCACGGTGGGCGCGGCCTTGCCGGCTTCGTAGCGGCGGATGTTGGTGACGTGCACGCCGGCGCGGTCGGCGACGACCTGCTGGGTGAGGCTCTGCTTCCTGCGGACGGAGGCGAGCCGCTGGCCGAAGCCGGCGTCGGTCACGGGCTCGCTCCCTGGCGGGTGCAGCGGGGTCGGGTTCGTCCTGACCATACGGCGGCCTCCTGGATCTGGTTGACGGTGCAGAGCGTATCAGCTATATATTAGAGGACAGTTTTGTTCTCTTGACAGGGACGGCTGATGGCGCGGGTTCCGGACGCGGAGATCGAGCGGCTGAAAGAGGCAGGTGTCGCTGGTCTCGCTGGCCGAGGCGGCCGGGGTGACATTGCGCAAGACCGGCGCGGATCTCACCGGCTGCTGCCCGTTCCACCAGGACGGCACGCCGTCGCTGGTGATCAGCCCGGCCAGGAACCTGTGGCACTGCCTGGGCGCCTGCCAGGCCGGCGGGTCGGTGATCGACTGGGTGATGCGGGCGGAGGGCGTGAGCTTCCGGCACGCGGTGGAGCTGCTGCGCGACGGCATGCCCGCCATCTCGCTGGGTGCCGGGCCGAAGCGGTCGACAGTGCGCAGGCTCACCTCGCCGCTGGAGCGGACCGCGGCCGATGATGAGCTGCTGGGCCAGGTCGCGGACTACTACCACCGGGTGCTGCAGGAATCACCAGACGCGCTGGCCTACCTGGCGGAGCGGAAAATCGGCCACCTGGAGGCCATCGAGACGTTCCGGCTCGGGTATGCCGACCGGAGCCTGGGGCTGCGGCTGCCCGACAAGCGCCGGAAGGAGGGAGCGGAGATCCGGGGCCGGCTGGAGAAGCTGGGCATCTTCCGGGCCAGCGGGCACGAGCATTTCGCCGGGTCGCTGGTCATCCCGGTCTCCGGCGAGGACGGGAACGTGACCGAGGCCTATGGCCGGAAGATCCGCGGCAATCTGCGGGCGGGCACGCCGGCGCATCTTTACCTGCCCGGCCCGCACCGGGGGGTGTGGAACCTCGCAGCGCTCGCCGCCAGCGATGAGATCATCATCTGCGAGTCGCTGGTCGACGCGCTGGGCTTCTGGTGCGCCGGGTTCCGGCACGTCACCGCGAGCTACGGGGCTGGCGGGTTCACCGCCGACCATGCGGAAGCCTTCCGCGTGCATCAGGTCCGCCGGGTGCTGATCGCCTACGACCGCGACGACGCCGGCGACAAGGCCGCCACAGAACTATCAGCATCGCTGATGACCGACGGCATCGAGTGCTTCCGCCTCCAGTTCCCCGCTGGGGCCGACGCCAATGACGTCGCGGTCGCTGCGAGGAATCCGGCGGACGCGCTGGGCCGGGCGATCCGCTCGGCCGCGTGGATGGGCAGCGGGACTGGGCCGGCCCGCCGCCGCAACGCGCCGCTCCCAGAGCCGGCGACAAAGCCCGCGATCGCCGAGGCCGGGCCGGGTTCTTTCTCAGCCGCTGGTCTGGCGCTGGCGACCGCGGCACCCGAGCCGTCCGCAACGGCGCTGGTTCCCTCGGCCGCCGGGCCGCCGCCCGCGCCAGAGCCAGATGCTGCCGTTGTCTCGCCTGCTCCCGCGGTGACTGACGTGCCAGCGGCTCAGGTCACCGGGCGGGAGGTGACGCTGGCGTTCGGGGAGCGGCGGTGGCGGGTCCGCGGCCTGGACAAGGCCAGCTCGTTCGACGTGCTGCGGGTGAACGTGATGTGCTCGGCACCGGACAGCCAGGGCGGGACCGCGTTCCATGTTGACACCCTCGACCTTTACTCGGCCCGGGCCCGCGCGGTGTTCATCGCGGCCGCGGCGGCCGAGCTGGGCCTGGACCAGGACATCATCAAGCGCGACTGGGGCGGGTGCTGCTGGCCTGCGAGCGGCTCGCCGATGAGGCGGTGACGGCGGCGCAGGCACCCGATGAGCCGGAGCCGATGAGCGACGCCGACCGGGCCGCGGCCCTGGCGCTGCTGCGCGACCCGGACCTGGCCGGCCGGGTCACCGTTGATTTCGGCCGGGCGGGGATGGCCGGCGAGGCGGTCAACTGCCTGACCGGCTACCTGGCGGCGGTGTCGCGGAAGCTGCCGAGGCCGCTGGCGGTGATCGTGCAGTCCACCTCCGCGGCCGGCAAGTCGGCGCTGATGGACGCGGTGCTGGCGTTCGTCCCTGCGGAGGACCGGGTGCGGTTCTCGGCGATGACCGGCCAGTCCCTGTTTTACATGGGCGAGTCCGACCTGGCCCACAAGGTGCTGGCTGTGGCCGAGGAGGAAGGGGCGGAGCGGGCCGCCTACGCGCTGAAGCTGCTGTCCTCCGACGGGGAGCTGTCGATCGCGAGCACGGGGAAGGACACGCTGTCGGGGCGGCTGGTCACCCACACCTGTACGGTGACCGGGCCGGCGTCGATCTTCCTGACCACCACCGCGATCGACGTGGACGAGGAGCTGCTGAACCGCTGCGTGGGTGCTGACCGTCGATGAGGGCCGGGCGCAGACCCGTGCTATTCACGGCCGGCAGCGGGCGGCGCAGACCCTGGACGGGCTGCTGGCCGGCGCGGACGCGGAGGCGACCAGGAAGCTGCACTAGGATGCTCAGCGGCTTCTGGAACCGCTGGTCGTGGTCAATCCGCATGCGAGGTCGCTGACGTTCGCCGACACCACCGTCCGCACCCGCCGCGACCACGTGAAGTACCTGACGCTGATCGCCGCGGTGACGCTGCTGCACCAGCATCAGCGCGAGATCAGGACCGTGACCCGCGGCGGCCAGGTGATCCGCTACGTCGAGACCGCCCCGGCCGATATCGCGCTGGCGGACCGGCTGGCCGCCGCGGTGCTCAGCCGTCGCTGGATGAGCTGCCGCCCGGCACCCGCCGTCTTCTCGACGCCATCGCCGGTTACGTGGCCCGGCGGTGTCAGGCCGAGGGCCTGGACGCCGGCCTGGTGCGGTTTACCCGCCGCCAGCTCCGCGAATCCCTGCCGTTCGGTGACACGCAGCTGAAGGTGCACCTGGCCCGGCTAGCCGACTACGAGCTGGTCATCACTCACCGCCTCGACTCTGGCGGGTTCTGCTACGAGCTGGCCTGGCAGCCTGTCGCGGATGGCACTGCCGGAGCGGATGCAACTGTGACTTCGGATCGGTCGGGGTCGCAGGGCTATCGGTTGGGGCCTGGTCGGGGGGTGGTCGGCCCCCGGTCGGCCCCCGGTCGGCCCGCCCCGGTGACCGTGAATGGCCAGGCCAGCGGGCGCGTGAGAGCCGCCCGGGATGGTGATCACGCGGACAGCGCTGATCCGGGCCAGGGCAATCACCGCGTCATAGCCGCATCCGGAAGTGGTGCCCGGTGAGCCGGGGCGAGTACCGGACGCCGGCCGTGATCGCGGGTGACCGGTCGGACCTGGCCGGGTTCCCGCGGCTGACCGATGAGTTCTGCGAGCACATGGCCGCCCGCGGCTACTCGCCCCGCACCATCGGCAACCGCCGGCACATGCCGTCGTTCCTGGTGGCCTGGCTGGCCGAGCGGGGCATCACCCGGCCCGCGGAGGTGACCCGCCCGGTACTGGAGTCCTACCAGCGCTGGCTCTACCACTACCGCAAGAGCAACGGTGACCCGCTGAGCTTCCGGTCCCAGAGCCAGCGGCTGCTGGCCGTCCGGGCGTTCTTCAAGTGGGCCGCGCGGCAGCGGCACGTGCTGCACAACCCCGCCTCCGAGGTCGAGCTGCCCAGAGCCGAGCGCCGGCTCCCCAGGCCCGCGCTCACCGCGGCGGAGGCCGAGCTGGTACTGGCCCGGCCCGGCCTGGACGACCTGACCGGGGTGCGGGACCGGGCCCTCCTGGAGGTGTTCTACTCCACCGGGATCCGCCGGGCCGAGCTGGCTCATCTCGCGGTCACCGACATCGACCACGAACGGCAGACTCTCCTGGTCCGCCAGGGCAAGGGAAAGAAGGACCGGCTCATCCCCATCGGCCCGCGGGCACTGGCGTGGGTCAGCCGATACCTGGCCGAGGCCCGGCCGAGGCTGGCGGTGGCTGGCGACGATGACGGGACGCTGTTCCTGACCGCCGTCGGCGAGCCGTTCGCGCTGGACGCGCTGACCCGGCTGGCGGCCGGCTACGTCAAGGCCTCCGGTGTTCCCAAGCAGGGAGCCTGTCACCTGTTCCGGCACACGATGGCCACGCTCATGCTCGAGGGCGGCGCCGACATCCGCTACATCCAGGCGATGCTCGGCCATGCCGAGCTGTCCACCAGCCAGATCTACGCCCAGGGCTCGGTCCGTGCCCTGCAGGCCGTGCACGCCGCCACCCACTCCGCCGCCGCGAACGTCCCCCGAACCCGCCGCGGCGAGGATGATGGCGCTGCTCACGCCAATTGCGGCCAGCGGAAGGTCGCGGTGTCAGAGCTGCTAACCGCATTGGATGAGGAAGATCAGGAAGAGAACTGCCCGCCCGCCGGATCGCCGGGCGGCTCGCGGTGACCGCCAAGGGCAGTCCGGCGGCACTGGCCGGGCAGGCAGCCGAGGCGGTGCGGGCGCTGAACCACGCCACCCTGCCCGGCTCCGGCGGGCTGGTGTTCCCCGCTGACGCCTACGACGTGACCGGGGCGCTGAGCGTGCTAGCGTCCCGGCTGCCGCAGGCCCTGGCCCAGCTCCTGGCGTTCCTCCGGTCCGAGGTTAAGGCGGGCCGGGTGGTGATCATCGCCGGGGACCACGCCGGCGATCCTGCTGCCGTGCTCGCCGCCGTCACCGCAAGCCTCGACTCGGCGGCGGCGTCCGCGCGGCGGCTGCACCAGGCCCTGGACGCCGCGCAGAACAATCTCACCTGGGCCGCCGCCCGCAGCGAATGATTGTCCGGTCCTGGCCGTCGTCTCGATAGGCGCCAGGTCATGCCGGGGAAGATCACACTCAAGGGTGGCGCTTGCGCCATCGCGCAAGCGACGCGAGCGCAGGGAGCGTCCTTGACTGTGATCTTGCGAGGAGTCACGATGCGCCGCGCCGGGAGGACGGCCGCCCCCGGCCCGGCAGGCGCGCGATCAGCCCTGGGCGTGACGGCGGGTCCTGACCGCGGGCCGTCAGCGGGGCAGCCGGGCTGCGGGAGCCGCCCGCGCCGTGCGCGGCAGCGCGAAGGCAGCGGGCGGGGCTGCCGCCCAGAGGATGGCGGGTGCCCCTGCCTGGCCGTGCCGCCAGCCCAGGAGCCGGGTCGCTCGCGCCGCCCGCCGCTGATCCGCCCTTCACGCCGGGAAGCCGGGGCCGGGCCGGCAGCCGCGCAGCGGACGGCCCTTGAAGACGTAAAGAAAATTGTCACACCAAACGGGCAACACCTGTTGTCAGCGTCGTGATCTTCAGCGATTCCCGCTGGTCACAGCGAGTTCCCGGCGTGCTCATGATCGCTCCCGGCAAGGACAACAACACCTGTTGCCCGGTGTCCCGCCTGATGCTTTACACCCGTCCCGGCCACGGGCGCGTCAGGCCGCGTGATCCTCGCGGGTGTCCTCGCCGCGGTGGCGGCGCTGATGCTGCTGGCGGGCCGCCTGCCTGCTCACCCCCAGGTGCCGGGCCATGTCCGGCCAGCCGATGCCCAGCGCCGCGGCGTGGTCGATCAAGACCGCCAGCTCGGCCTCGGCCTCATCCCGGGCAATGCGAGCACGGGTGATCTTCTCCAGCGCCTGCGGCGGGCTCAGCCGTCCTGCACGCTGCCCCGGCGTGGGCGGCGCTGCCGGTGCGCGGTGCCGGTAACCCGGCTGCACGTACTTGATCCGCGGGCCGTGCCTCTTCCTGCCCATGCTCCCAGGATGCTGGCCGGGTGTGACAATCGGCGTGACCGTGCCGTCAGGGCCTACCCTGGTGTCATGTCGCTGACCGTGCACCTGCCCGGCGAGCTGGCCGCCGCGCTGGAAGCCGAGGCTGCCCGCCGCGGCCAGAGCACCGACCAGGTCGCCGCCGACCTGCTCGCCGCCCAGCTCCCGCCACCCGGCCACCCGCGGCGCACGCTGGCGTTCGCCGGCGTCGGCTCGTCCACCTCGGCGCGGGATGCCGCTGATGCTGATGAGATGCTGGCCGAGGGGTTCGGGCGCGACCAGTAGTGCTGGTCGTTGACACCGGCCCGCTGGTGGCCACCGCTGACCGTGCCGACAAGGACCATGCCGCCTGCCGGGCGCTGCTGGAAGGCGACACCGGGCCGCTGGTCACCACCGCCCTGGTCATCGCCGAGGCCGCCTACCTGATCGACCGCCAGCTCGGACCGCAGGCCGAGGCCAGCTTGTATGCCTCCATCACCGGGCGGGCAGCTGGAGGTCGCCAGCCTTGACCGCGACGACTGGGAGCGCATCGCCGAGTTGGTCACCACCTACGCGGACTTGCGGCTGGGCGGCACCGACGCCTCGGTGATCACCCTTGCCGAGCGGCTCGGCGCAACCCGGATCGCAACCCTCAACCACCGCCACTTCACCGTCGTGCGGCCCCGCCACGCCGAGGCGTTCGAGCTGCTGCCCTGACCGGCCCGCGGTGGGATGCTGACCGCATGCACCCCGCCCGCCGCTGGCTGGTTGTTCTCTCAGCCGCTCTCGCCGCGATCGCGGCTGTCCTTGCGGTCATGCTGCCGGCCGCGAGTGTGTCGGCGTCAGCGGTCCCCGCAGCCGGGAACGGCGTCGGGGCTCACCATCCCGGAATGATCTTGCCCGTCGGGGCCTCGCATGCTGTTTCCGCTGGTGAGGGTCGGCGCACAGAGCCTCCGCAGGCCAGGTTTGCGGCGGGTGCGTGTGTTGCCGCAGAAGACGCGGGTGCTTCGATTCCGGATTCGACAATCATCGCGCACGGTGGTACGCGTGAGGTTCTTTACCGCCTGGCGAGGTGTTTTCCGGCTCGCAGGGGCAGACCGTGACGGAGGCGGGCCAAGGTGTCGTTCATGGCAAGTTCCGGTGGACCACGGCGGGCGACATTCGGACTGCGGGCGGGACGGTCGAGCCTGCTCCGGAGATGAACCCGATAGTCGGGAAGATCAACTACCAGCACGTGGACGTGTGTCTGGGTGAAGGGGCCTGCCAGTGGAGCGACTTGGTTCCGAACGTGGCTAAGAATCTCAGATTCGGCGGCAAGGACTACCCGTTCTACGAGGGCTATCTGGGGTGGGGGCCATGATGCTCAGCGAGCCGTATCTCGACGAGATCAGGACGCGCTGGGAAGCCGTCCATGATCTCGCGATCGAAATCGCGAGCAACTCTGACGGCCATGCCAAGGTTCTGGCGCGCCATGGTGCCAGCCAGGTGGAACTGCGCGTCACGCGGGACGAGGATCCGGCCAGCGATGGCGACGTCATATTCATTGGGCACGCCTTCTCGGACATCCCCCGGCTTCTTGGGGCGCTTGAATCCGGCAGTTTCCTGTCGGCCGAGGACGCCGCCGGGACCGGCTCGCGCATTGCCTCGGCGAGCCCGGGTCCTTGGACGGCCTTCATCGAGTCTGACGGGGGGATAGGCGGGTGCGACGTCATCCGCGTGAGCGAAAGCGATAGCGAAGCCGACATGTACCTGTGGATGGGCCCGGACCTCGCGCCGTCTGAGATCTTCCGCTTTGTGGCTGAGGCGCGTCAGGACGTGCCCGCGCTCCTGGCGGCCACTCGGCAGTAGCAGATCGGAGAGGGCTGGCAGGCATTAACGAGCGCGCCGCTTGCGCGTGATTCCAGCAACTTGCGCGTGATTCCAGCAATGAGAGCGACGCCGCGCGGGCACTGCGCGCCGCGCGTTCGCGTCAGCCCTTCGGCCTGTTCTGTCGTGGCTGCCTTACGTCGCTCCCGCGCCGTCGTCCCGCCACCTTGTCCTGTTGCCCGTTTTACCCGTTTCTCCGTGGTCGCCGTTTCTCCGACACACACCTAGGCATCACGATGATCAAGGCGGTCCGGGCGGCGCAGTGGCCTGGCCGGCGGGCAGCGCGTCGGGCTAGCTGATCTGGGCGGTGAGGCGCTTGAGCCGGGTCTTGGTGACCAGGGCGTCGATGAAGGACAGCACGAGGGCGCGGTCGTCGCCGTCGAGTTCGGCGACCGATGCCAGGCGGTCGCCGAGGATGTCCTCGGCGGAGCGGAAGGGCCGCCGGGGCGCGTCGTCGACCAGGAGGTAGTCGCAGGAGACTCCGAAGGTCTGGGCGAGCCGGATCACGGTGTCGGCGCTGGGGGCGGTCCGCCCGGACTCGTAGCGGCTGACCTGGGCGGGCGCGGCGCCGATCCGGGCGGCCAGGTCGGTCTGGGACCAGCCGCGCTCGGCGCGCAGCGCCTTGACGCGTTCGGCCAGCGCCATGATGACTCCTCCGTGCTCGTCCCGGCGGAGCCATTCTGCGTCCATCGCCGCCCCTCCTGCATGTCCCGGTAGTCACAAAGCGCTTGCCGTCAGTGCAGTCTAGTCATAGATTCTGTGCACGACAGATACGATAAAGGATCTTGAGGTTTCCTGGCGGAGGGCGGCGTGGCGCGCATCCCTGAGGCGGAGATCGGGCGGCTGAAGGAGCAGGTGTCGCTGGTCTCGCTGGCGGAGGCGGCCGGGGTGACGCTGCGCCAGACCGGATCGGACCTGACCGGGTGCTGCCCGTTTCATGAGGACGGCACGCCGTCGCTGGTGATCTCGCCGGAGCGGAACTTGTGGCACTGCCTGGGCGCGTGCCAGGCCGGCGGGAGCGTGATCGACTGGGTGATGCGGTCCGAGGGCGTGTCGTTCCGGCATGTGGTGGAGCTGCTGCGCGACGGCATGCCCGCCATTTTCCGCGTCGGGGTCGCCGAAGCGGTCGACGGTGCGCCGGCTGGCCTCGCCGCTGGATCGTGACGCGGCCGATAGCGAGCTGCTGGGCCAGGTGACCGGCTACTGCCACCGGGTGCTGCGGGAGTCACCGGATGCGCTGGCCTACCTGGCGAAGCGCAGGATCGGTTATCCCGAGGCCATCGAGGCGTTCCGGCTCGGCTACGCCGACCGGAGCCTGGGGCTGCGGCTGCCCGACAAGCTCCGCAGGGACGGCGCGGAGATCCGGGGCCGGCTGGAGGCGCTGGGGATCTTCCGGGCTAGCGGGCACGAGCACCTGGCCGGGTCGCTGGTCATCCCCGTCCTTGACGAGAACGGGAACGTGGCCGAGGTCTACGGCCGCAAGACCGGGGACCGGCTGCGGGCTAGCACGCCGAAGCATCTGTATCTGCCGGGTCCGCACCGCGGGGTGTGGAACCTCGCCGCGCTCGCGGCCAGCGATGAGATCATCCTTACCGAGTCGCTGATTGACGCGCTGACGTTCTGGTGCGCCGGGTTCCGGCATGTCACCGCCTCCTACGGGGCGGGCGGGTTCACCGCCGACCATGAGCGGGCGATCCGCGAGCATCAGGTGCGGCGGGTGCTGATCGCCTACGACCGCGACGACGCCGGCGACACGGCCGCCCGCCGGATCATGTTCCCGGCCGGGCAGGACGCCAGCGACGTGGCGGTCGCGGCCCGCGATCCCGCTGACGCGCTGGGCCGGGCGATCCGCTCGGCGGCCTGGATGGGCAGCGACCCTGGCCCGGCCCGCCGCCGCAACGCATCCCTGCCGGAACCGCCCCGTGGCGTCCCGGAGCCTGGGGTGGCTTCTCTCTCAGCCGCTAGTTCCCCGCTGCCCACGCCGGAGCTGGCCGCCGTGGTGGACGCGGCTGTCGTCTCGCCTGCTCTGGCAGTGCCTGACGAGCCAGCGACTCAGGTCACCGGCCGGGAGGTGGTGCTGGCGTTCGGGGAGCGGCGGTGGCGGGTCCGCGGCCTGGACAAGGCGTCGAGCTTCGACGTGCTGCGGGTGAACGTGATGTGCTCGGCACCGGACGGCAACAGCGGCACCAGGTTCCACGTGGACACGCTTGACCTGTATTCGGCCCGTGCCCGGCTGCTGTTCATCACAGCTGCCGGCGCCGAGCTAGGCCTGGACCCCGGTGTGGTGAAGCAGGATCTGGGCCGGGTGCTGCTGGCCTGCGAGCGGCTCGCCGACGAGGCCGTCATCGCCGAGCAGGCGCCGCCGGACGAGCCGCCTGCCATGTCAGAGCAGGAGCGGGCCTCGGCCCTGGCCTTGCTGCGCGACCCTGACCTGGCCGACCGGATCACCGCCGACTTCGCCACGGCCGGCATGGTCGGCGAGTCCGTCAACTGCTTGGTGGGTTATCTCGCCGCCATCTCCCGCAAGCTGCCGATACCGCTGGCGGTGATCGTGCAGTCCACCTCGGCGGCGGGCAAGTCGGCGCTGATGGACGCAGTGCTCTCGTTCGTGCCGCCCGAGGACCGGGTGCGGTTCTCGGCGATGACCGGCCAGTCCCTGTTCTACATGGGCGAGCGAGACCTGGCGCACAAGGTGCTGGCCGTCGCGGAGGAGGAGGGCGCCGAGCGCGCCGCCTACGCGCTGAAGCTGCTGTCGTCGGACGGGGAGCTGTCCATCGCGAGCACGGGCAAGGACACCGTGTCCGGGCGGCTGGTGACTCACACCTATACCGTGACCGGGCCGGCGGCGATCTTCCTGACCACCACCGCGATCGACGTCGACGAGGAGCTGCTGTCCCGCTGCGTCGTGCTCACGGTGGATGAGGGCCGGGCGCAGACGAAGGCGATCCACGGCCGGAAGCGGCGGGCGCAGACCCTGGACGGGCTGCTGGCCGGGATCGAGCGCGACCAGGTGATGGCGCTGCATCAGAACGTGCAGCGGCTGATCGAGCCGCTCGCCGTTGTCAATCCCTGCGCGGAGTCGCTGACGTTCGCCGACGCCGTGGTCCGCACCCGCCGGGATCACGTGAAGTACCTGACGCTGATCGCCGCGATAACGCTGCTGCACCAGCACCAGCGCGAGATCAAGACCGTGACGCGAGAAGGCCGCGCCATCCGCTACGTCGAGACCACGGCCGCCCGACGTCGAGCTGGCGGACAAGCTGGCCGCCGAGGTGCTGGCCCGGTCGCTGGACGGGCTGCCGCCCGGCACCCGCCGTCTCCTCGACGCGATCGCCGGATACGTGGCCCGGCGGTGCGAGGCCGAGGGCATCGAACGGCTTCTGCTACGAGCTGGCCTGCGCCAGCCCGGATGCGGCTACACGGCGGGGACAACGGCCACACCCGGATGGAATCAGGTAATGGCCGGGAAACGCCGCAAGACACTGATCGTCTGCGGTCCTTGCCACCACTCGATCCACACCGGAACGTCATCGGGAAAACACGGAACGGTCACTGGAGAGCTCACTGCGGGGAAACTCGCACGGTGAGTTCGGAGGGAGGCCGCGCGGAAAGGACCAGCCCAGCTGGCACCTCGCCGCGCGGCCCACCCTACATCACCCAGGTCAGGCCGCTGCTGGATCCCGTGGGCCTGACCGGGGTGGTGGTGACCCTGGACGCCTTGCACTGCCAGCGGGAGACGGCCCGCTACCTGGTGGAGGACAAGCACACCTACGGCGAAGACGGCTCCCGCGTGCGTACCGGGAACGCACCGCAGAACATGGCCAGCATCCGCAACCTCGCGATCGCCGCCCTCCGCGGAGACGGCTGGACCAGCATCGCCTCCGGACTCCGCTGGGCAAGCCGCGACTAC
>WNFL01331128.1_pt3 | contig 13515 bp, 14 predicted proteins | sample 5400361 | NCBI WGS metagenome assembly WNFL01 (sample SAMN13153351, study PRJNA577476) | soil metagenome | isolation source: 40 cm soil on Douglas fir-dominated hillslope | place: USA:California | collected 2013-09-17
GCTGCGGGTGCGACGATCTTCGCCACAGCCGGCGCCATTCGAGACCCTGCCAAATGAGCAGGCATGGCACGCTGGTGGCGATTCCGCGCGCGCGCTTGAGTAGCGCGAGCGCCAGGGCGACATCGGGCGTGAGACCGAACAGCGTCCCGAGCATGAGATAGCCGCCCTCCTGGATGCCCGCCGCCCAGGGGACGAAGAATGCGGCGGTACGCATCGCAAATACGAGACTTTCGATCACGAGGATATCGACGAAGCCTAGCGGATGCCCCATGAACCAGAGGCCAACCCACGCCTCCGCGGCGCCGGCCAGCCACGCCACGAAATGCAGCCCGATGGAGGCCGTAACGCGGCCCGGACGCTCGTATATCCGATGCGCGGCGGTGCTGATCCTCTGGGTCTCGGTCAGGGTTTCAAGCGCTCGACCAAGACCGAGCTTGGCCGGCAGTGTTTCGAGGATCTGCAGCAAGCCGTTACGTTGCGCAACGAGGAAGCCCCCGACAGCAAGCGTTGCCACGGCCAATCCCCCGGCCGCCCACCACGCGGTGCTCTCGTCGGGCCGCTTCGCTATCAGGAGGCACAGCCCGAGGAGCGTAAAGAAAAGCTGGCTCACGATCTCGGTGGTGAGATCGACGATCGCGGTCGCGCCGGCCACGCCGACGCTCACGCCGTAAAAGGTCAGCTCGCGCGCGGCGATCAGCTCTCCGGCTGCCGGCACGATGGCAAGAACATTGCCCGCGCTGTCACGCACCCAGCGAGCCCATAGGCAGGACAGCAGCGCATGTCGGGGTGCCTCGATGATCAGCACGCGCCACGCTAGCCCGCACAGGACTTGTGCCGCGAGGTGCGCGGCACATGCCGCGGCCAGCCCCTTCCATCCTGCGGCAACGAGCGCGCCGCCGACCTGGTCCAGCCCGAAGTAGACGACAAGGCAGATGCCAAACGCGACGCCGGCCAACGCGCAAAAGATCAGTCCAGCCCTCACGGCCGACCCCGGGTTCGGCTCGTACTCCGACTCAAGATGTTCCTCGTGCCAGACGCGATTTTACCGTAGCGGCCGTGAACCGAGCGCCGGCCTTCATCAAGCCGCGGAATGCAGATATGGCGAAGGTCTCTTTGCCCCACCGCATTCTGTCGCCGATCAGGCTGGCCGCCCAGGCGACAAAGCACACGCACTCGCGCACGGGAACCAGCCAGGGCTGCGGAGGCGTCGCGACTGAGAGGCGCCTGCGGACCTCGTAATGGAGCGCAATGCGCAACGCAATCTCCGACCCGACGATCACCAAGCCTCCGAGAGTTGGGTACGGCAACAGCAGCACTAGCAGCAGCGGCAATGGATGGGTGACCAACGACATGAAGTGATCGACCGGACGGCATGCCCGTTCCGCGCGCTGCCAGCGCACCTCCCGCCGGAGCAGGGCTAAGAATTCCCGCTCGGCAACGACAGTGTCGCACGCGTAGGGGCAAAGCACCACTCTCCAGCCCTCGCGGGTTACCAGCCACCCCATTGCAAAATCCTCGGCCAGCCCTTGCGACAGATGCTCGAACCCACCGATGTCGTCGAGCGCCTCGCGTCGCACGGAGCTCATCGCGCCGAATACGAAATCAATACCGCGCAGGTCCACATCGACCAGGATCGACGGGATCATCCAGTCATTGATATGTAACGCGCCGAAGTTGGCAACATCTCCATTCACCGGCCAGCCTTTGTAGACGCAGGTGGCCGCGCCGACCTTTGCCTCGGCAAAGGGAGCGACCATCGCCGCGATGCAATCGCGACCGACGCGCACGTCGCTGTCGGCGAGTATAAGAATGTCGTGTTTCGCCACCTGGTAAATATTGGCGAGGTTCGAGGCTTTCCGGTTGGGGCCGCAGAGCCTGTCGTTCACGACAAGATGGAGCTGCCGGTCAGGAAACTCCGCGATCAGCCGGCGAACCACTTCGACCGCCGGATCGTCGCCGGTGTGGGCGCCGAAGATGACCTCAAACTCCGGCCAGTCCTGCTCGCAGAAAGAGCGCAGACACTCGTAGAGTTGAGGCGTCGCACCGTAGACAGGCTTGAGAATCGATACCGGGGGCTGCCAGTCCGGCACTGCCCCCGACCGCTCGCGGAAGTTCCTTACCGAGCGCAGCGCCAGGATCAAATAGGCTATGCCCGCGAGACCGAGGAGGTCGCCCGCTATTTGGCCAGCGGAAGGCACGAAGATCGGCATGCGTGAGGAGTTTCCAATGCGATCGCGGGTGTGCCACGGCGACCACCTGCGAATCTGCGATCCAACGCTATTGTTGCAGCAACTGACGCGGGATTAAGGCGAATTATGTCACGTGGTCAGCATTTTCGTGACCGTGTGTCCGCGCTTCAACACACCAGCGCCTTCCGAAAGGAGACCGCACGTAGGCCGGCGTCTCTCATCATTTCGCTCACGGCGGGGCTGACGAGGGCGGCGAATTCGTCCTCGGGCCGATAGTCTGCCGGAAGGTTGTCCGGCCCCTCCCATCGCCGTGTCGCGGGATGGCAGTAGAGTTCCGATACGCCGTCGGGCAGATGCTGGAGAAACTGTAGGAAGCGGCGCTCGACCATCGCTCCGCTGTCGTTCAAACCGAAAACATAGTCATTGAGCGGCAGACCCGTCGCCGACAGTCTTCGCCGCATGCCCCGCGTCTGTGCGAGATAGAACAGCCACATCGCAAGGCGCCGCAGCGGCCGATCCGATGTGGCTCTCCAGGAGGGCGCGAAAGGCTCGACCGGGACCCGCACGGGCGGGCTCCCGAACTCCGGCGCGATCTTGGCAATGGCCTGTGCAACGACGGGGTGCATGTGGAAGTGCTGATGGCCGTTGACATGGTCCAGCGTCAGGCCGGTCTGGCGGAAGCGATCGAACTGCGCCCTGATTTCGGCCTCGGCCTGGCGCCGCAATCCGGGTGAGAAGAACAGCGCGATGCCGAACCAGACGGGGTCAGTCAGGAACCGTCTATCCTGTCCGACGAGGCCCGGTACCTCGTGGGCCGGCAGCACGGGCCGGCTGTCGATCAACGCCAGGTGCAGGCCGACGCCGAGGTGCGGGAGCCGGCGTGCCCGGTCGACCGCATCCTCCATTGCCGGCGCTCCCACCATCAGGCTTGCCGCGGACAGGACGCCCCGCCGATGGCCTTCGTCGATGGCCTCGTTCACGGGAAGTGACACGCCGAAGTCGTCGGCCGTGATGATGAGCGTTTTCACTGCCGTCCTCGTTGCCCGGCCAGGTTTTCGCAGCACCGATGTGCCACCGGAGGGTCCGGTGTGGCCCAGGGCGAGATCCAGCTACTTCTTCTGCACGGGAGTTGGAGTTTCGCCCGCCGGCTTCGGCTGCAGCTCCTTGACCAGATCGAACACCTTGCACTTCATCGCCGCTAGCCGCTTGTTGTAGGCCTCGACCAGGGCGCGGTCGCGCCTGTAATCGGCATCCGGATCACTGCCGAATGTCGTGCCTCCGAATATGGGGGTGACAGCCTGCTGCGCGGTGCGGGAGACACCGCTGCTGTGGTTCCGGATCTCATGGTTGCGCATCTGCAGAATACGGACCACCACCCGGCCCGTCAGCTTCTTGCAGTCGAGTTTCAGCTCGTCCGCGCTCATCGCGTAAGTGCCATCCGGCTGCATGGTGCCTGCCGTCTGGGTTTTCGCCGCGACCTTTTGGATGCGAGCCCCCGTTGCCGGCGCGGGTGCCGGTGAAGCAGCAGGAGCCGGAGCGGCCACCGCGGCCGGGGCCACGGCCGGGGTGGCGGCGGTTGTCAGCGTGGCCGGCTGAAGCGTCGCCGTATCACCGCTTGCGCAGCCGGCCGCGAATGCGCCTATCAGTATCGTAGCCGACATGCAGGATCGGTGGGTGACCATGGCGCTGATTCTCCTCGCCGCTGACTGCGAATTCGAAAGCAGGCGGATATGAGGCGAAGCTGCCCGCTTGCGAGGCATCTCCAACACGATTATCAACATCTGAGCGCCCGGACCGTCGGCAAATCGAATGGAGAGAGCCTCGATGCCGCAGAAAATCACGATGGGCTCCAAGGCCATGGTGGCTGCGGCGAAAGCGCAGATCGTCGAGCATTCGGCGGAGGAAGCGATCAGACTCGCCGAGCGGCCCGACGTTGTCCTCGTCGATTTGCGTGACCCGCGCGAGCTCGAGCGCGAGGGCCGCATTCCCGGCGCCTTTCACTGCCCGCGCGGGATGCTCGAGTTCTGGATCGACCCGGACAGCCCTTATTTCAAGCCCGTGTTCGGCGAGGACAAGACGTTCGTCTTTTTCTGCGCCGGCGGCATGCGATCGGCCCTGGCGGCCAAGACAGCAAAAGACATGGGCCTGAAGCCGGTCGCCCATATTCTGGGCGGCTTCGGAGCATGGCGGACTGCCGGCGGAGCGGTCGAGAAGGTCGCTCCGAAAGGCTAGACGGCTTCAGCTTGTCTTGGGGGGCGGATGACTCTCGACCGGGCCTTCCCTGCACGACCTGTCTTCCTACGCGCCGGCCAAAAGCCGAGCCTTATACCCCCTATCGTTGGCTTCCTCTTCTGCATCGGCGCGCTGGTGCCGGCACTCTGGGAATTCGGACCTGGCCTCATCCAGGACTACGCCATCCTGACGGACCTTGACCCACCTCAGCCGCGCGCCGCCGAGGGCGAAATCGCGACAATCGACGAGGCGATCATCAAGCGCACGCTGCACCGCTCCGTCGCGGAGACTCATGAATTCAGATGCCTCGGCGTCCAGCGTATCGTCCGTTGGTGCACGGCCGAGATCGGCCACCGCGTCGGGCTCGAGTGGCGGCGCAGCCAAGCCTCCTACCTCTTCTTTGACTACCACAAGAGCTACGTCGTCGGCGTAGTCAGGGCTGCGGGCGACCCCGGCAAGGTCGCGGTCGCCATTGGCATCGAGTACTACTGGAGCCGCGTCGTCATGCTTGCGGTGCTGTCGGTCGGGCTGTTCGCGGGTGCGATCCTCTCGCTCGGAGCGGTCGCACGGGCGCGGCGCGGGCGTGCGCAGGTCAAGGCGGCGAGCCGGACGCCTGTCCGCCCGGTTATTGTCGAGGTGCTCGCGGTGACCGAGCTGCGGCCCCAAAAGCGCCCCAAGGGGAAAGGCAAGGGCGCAACGGCGCGGCCGGTGGCACGGGCATGGCACTACGCCCTGCCCTCGGGTCCTGTCGAGCAGGCCGGTGCGACCGTACTGCCGGCCAACAACCAGCCGCTGTTTTTATCCCGGTCCCAGGGACGAACCTACGCCCTGGGCGCCATCAACAAGTCCATGCCAACGCCCGTCCTGCTCGATCAGCAGCTCGAGCGGCTTGACCTGACGAAGGCCGAGCGAGAGGGCGTCTGGGCGTGGCAATCGAAATTCGCTGCGTCTTTTCCCCCGTGTTGATCCGCTTGGCCCTCTGCCCGGCACATCCGGTATTGCGGCCCGGCGGCAGCGCTGCTTGATTGGCCTCGCCGCTGGGAGGAGCCCATGCCGAAGATCAAAACGGCCGTCAACCGAGCCTCGGAGACGTTTCAGGCCAACGCCGCAGCGATGGAAGCGCTGGTCGCAGACCTCGGTGCGCGGCGCGCGGAGGCAGCCGCGGGCGGACCCGAGAAGCTGCGGCAGCGACACCTTGCCCGCGGCAAGCTGCTGCCTCGCGAGCGGGTGGTGCAGCTTATCGATCCCGGCTCGCCTTTTCTCGAGCTGTCGCAGCTCGCCGCCTACGGGCTGTACTCAGGCGATATCCATGGCGCGGGCCTCATCACTGGCGTTGGGCGCATCTCGGGCCGCGAATGCATGATCGTGGCCAATGATGCCACCATCAAGGGCGGTACCTACTTTCCGATCACGGTCAAGAAGCACGTGCGTGCCCAGGAGATCGCGCTCGAGAACCGGCTCCCCTGCATCTATCTTGTCGACAGCGGCGGCGCGAACCTGCCCCATCACACGGAGGTGTTTCCCGACAAGGAGCATTTCGGCCGCATCTTCTACAACCAGGCCCGCATGTCGTCGGAGGGCATTCCGCAGATCGCTGTCGTCATGGGGAGCTGCACGGCGGGCGGGGCTTACGTTCCCGCGATGGCGGATGAATCGATCATCGTGCGGCGCCAGGGCACGATCTTCCTCGGCGGGCCTCCTCTCGTCAAGGCAGCGACCGGCGAGACCGTGACGGCGGAGGATCGGATGTGCACGCCCGCCTGTCGGGTGTCGCCGACCACTACGCCTTGAACGACCCACATGCTCTCGAGATTGCGCGCTCGATCGTCGCCAATCTCAACACGGTCAAGCGGATCGACATCGCCCTTGCCGAGCCGCGCCCGGCCGCCTATCCGCTCGACGAGATCGACGGCTGCGTACCGTCGGCGCTGACGACGCAATACGACTCACGCGAGGTCATTGCGCGGATCGTCGACGGCTCGGAGCTCGACGAGTTCAAGGCGCTTTATGCCACCACCTTGGTCACCGGGTTTGCGCACATTGAGGGCATCCCGGTTGCCATCCTCGCCAACAACGGCATCCTCTATTCGGAGACCGCTCAGAAGGCCGCCCATTTCATCGAGCTCGCCTGTCAGCGGCGCATTCCGCTCCTGTTCCTGCAGAACATCACCGGGTTCATGGTCGGCCGGGAGGCGGAGTCCGGGGGCATCGCCCGTCACGGCGCAAAGATGGTGACGGCAGTTGCGACGGCGAACGTGCCGAAGATCACGGTCATCGTCGGCGGCTCCTACGGCGCCGGCAACTACGCCATGTGCGGCCGCGCCTATGGCCCGCGCTTTCTGTTCATGTGGCCCAATGCACGTATCTCGGTCATGGGTGGGCCGCAGGCGGCATCCGTGCTCGCGACCGTGCGAAGGGAGAACATTGAGGCCGAAGGCAGATCATGGAGTGCGTCCGAGGAGGCGGCGTTCAAGCAACCCGTGCTCGAGCAGTACGAGCGGGAGGGGCATCCCTATTACGCCACGGCGCGGCTCTGGGATGACGGCATCATCGCCCCGCGGGAAACGCGCCGCGTGCTCGCACTAGCATTGTCTGCCGCGCTCAATGCACCCATTGCGGCGACGCGCTTCGGCGTGTTTCGCATGTGAGCGCGGGTCCGCAGCCGAGCTTGCAAGGTCGCGCTGATGAAATCCGTTCCCGTCATTTCGCTTAAGCCCGAGCCAAACGCATGATCTCTTCGCTGCTTAATTTCGAATTCTCCTTGGACGTTGCCGCAGTGCTCTGGTTCGTCCTGCTGGTCGGGATCTATCGCGTGCTGGCGGAGTGGGGACCATTCGAACGCCGGAGCATCGTCGGTGCCGTCCAGCGCCAACGCCTTGCCTGGATGCGCAACATGGCCATCCGCGAGAACCGCATGATCGACGTCATCCTGGTCGGCAACCTGGGACAGGGCAACGCCTTCTTCGCCTCCACAAGTGTTATCGCGATCGGCGGCCTCACCGCCATCATGGGCTCCGGCGAGCACGTGCAGGCGATGCTGGAGCGCCTGCCGTATGTCACCAAGGTGCCGCTGGTGCTGTGGGAGACGAAGGTCATCTTCATAGTCGGTACCTTCATCTTTGCGTTCTTCAAATTTGCGTGGTCCTTCCGCCTCTCTCACTGTACGGCAATCATGATCGGGGCAGCTCCCATTCTGAGGGAGCCGTACGCCCATGATTGCGATCATCACGCCGAGCTCACGGCGAAAATGATCGGGCTCGCGGCGGATCACACCAACAGCGGCATCCGGGCGTTCTACTACGCGATTGCGGCGATGGCCTGGTTCTTTCATCCCCTGCTCTTCATGTCTGCGGCGAAGTGGGTCATGGCCATTCTCATCCGCCGCGACTTCTTCTCGCGCTCGCTGCGTGCGGTGTCGGCCTCGGCGCGGTAACCGGTCGAGATCAGTCCGCACACGTCTCTTTTCAGGGGATCGCCGTCGCAGCAATGTGCGTACACGTGCAAATGCCAGCCATTCGCAGATAGTGGCGTGCTATTGAAAGTCATTCGCAGTTAGCTGACTGAATTCGTGCAGAAGATAGCAGGTCCGTTAACTCGGTTGTGGGCGGCATCAAATCAAAGCTGTCAATTGATGCTGGGGGACACACGTTCACCGAAATTTTGATCTGCACTCGCCTAAATAATGACACGAGTGATCACTTCTGATGTAGATTAGTCCTTAGAAGCAACTCAGATGACAGATATGACCACCTTGAAGAACATGACCCGCGTGGGTTCGGCTTTGCATTTGCTCCATCGTGCGGGCCAATGCGCGGATGAATTGTTTGCCTCCAACATGGAGCCGTCTGACCTCACCCCGCGACAGTACGCGGTGCTGAAGGCGGTTTCGAAGTCTGCGGACTTGAGCCAGACCGCGCTCGTCGACAGGACGGGCATCGATCGCTCGACGCTAGCCGACATCGTTCGCCGTCTCATCCGCAAGGGCCTGCTACAGCGCAAACGCACGTCGCACGACGCACGCATGTATGCCGTGCGGCTCACCCAGGCGGGCACCAATCTCCTCAAGAATGCGGAGCCTGCCGCCAGATCGACCGAGGAGCGGCTCCTATCTGCGCTGCCGACGTCTCAGCGCGTCGCCATGATCGATGCTCTCCACCGGATTGTGTCGACCCTCGAGCCTGAGCTTCCCGAGCCGGTCAAGAGCAAGCAGGCTCAGAAGAAGGCGCGGGTAGCCAACGGCCGGCGCTGAAAGGGGCGCCAAGCCCGCTAGCCTCACGGCGGTGCTGCCTCGCTGCGGCTCGCCGGACAGGCACTCCTCGGAACGTGCTCTGTAGCGCTTAGGCGACCCCTACCTTCGCCTCCGCGCGCATCTGTCCGCGTTCGTCCGGGCTACCAAACGCTTCGACGGCTTTGCGCCCCTGCGCCCCTGCGAAACCTCGCAGAATTGCAACAATCCTCCAACAGACTGCAGTGTGCGGCCTGCTATATTCCTTGACGTCGCGTGCTCGGCGCGAAGCTGAGGTACAATCAAAGCGGACCGGATTCTTTCGGGGGATGCTTGCATGAGCGCGATAAACCTCGCGGAGTGGTGGGATACCGTATTCGCGTTTGCCAAGAGCAGGTTCGATCTCGCTCACATCCTCGGTCTGATTGGCGTCGTATTCTCAGTCGCCACCCTGTACACGAAGACGATGGTGCCGTTGCGCAGCGTCGCGATTGCAAGCAACATTTTCCTCCTCGGTTATGGCTTCTTCTCGCGGTCGTTCACGACCTTTGCCCTCTACCTCGTCATGCTGCCAATCAACTGCTTTCGTCTTGGCCAAATCATGAAGCTCGTCAAAAAAGTGAAGACGGCAGCAGACGGTGACTTGTCCATGGATTGGCTGAAGCCGTTCATGAAGAAACGCAACTTCCGCAAAGGTGACATCCTTTTCCGGAAGGGCGAGCGCGCCTACGAGATGTTCTTCATCGTCACAGGCAAATACCTGGTCAGCGAGATTGACGTTCAGTTGGCGCCGGGTCACCTCGTCGGCGAGATGGGGTTGCTGGCGCCGGACAACTGCCGGACGCAATCGCTGGAATGCATCGAGAGCGGTGAGGTTCTCGCCATTACATATGAGAAGGTGATGGAGCTGTACTTCCAGGACCCGGCCTTCGGCTACTACTTCCTGCGGCTGACGACCGAGCGACTTCTACAGAATATCGCGCGCCTCGAAGGCATCATCGAGCAGAACAGGCTCAAGGTGGAGACGGACTCGACCCGCTGGTCGGCCTGAATATCCGGGCGACGCCGGGGATTGCGGCGGCCGGACCGAGGCGAGTGGCTTCACAAAAACGGCAGCATGGCCTCGCGGACGGCGCGCAGGTGCTGTTGCATGCGCTGCGTGGCTTCCGATGTATCACGTCCGCGGATCGCCGCAACGATCAGTTCATGATGCGCGTTGTAGGCCGCCAGGCGCTCCGACGTTACGGATTTCGCCTTCATCTGCATCCACCTCGGCTGGTTTCTCACCTCTCCAAGTGCGCGGCAGTAATCCGCCAGCAGTTCATTCTGCGCGGCATCGAAAATTGCCTGATGAAGGCGCGCGTCCCATTGCTCGAACGCTGCCACATCCTTGCTCGATTTGCTGCGCGCCAGGGCTTCATCGATCTTGATGAGATCGTCCTGGCTGGCCCGAGCCGCCGCCAGCGCGGCCGCCTGGGGCTCGATGATCAGCCGTACCTCGAGGACGGCGATCGGGCTCGCAACTGCCATCCGCTTGACCAGGGTGTCGCCATGATGGCTGCGCGGCGTGGCCAGAACGAATGTGCCGCGCCCGACATGCCGCGAAAGCAGCCCATCCTTCTCCAGCTCGATCAGGGCACGCCTTATGGTATTGCGCGAAACCTCGTAGGTTTGAGCCAGGCTCCGCTCCGTCGGTATACGCACCCCTTCGCGCCATTGGCCTTGCATGATTTGGTCGCGCAGATCATGCGCGATGTGATCGAAAGAGGTCATGATGTTCACCCAGTTCTGAACCAATATGCATGGGAGGGGAGCCCCAGCGCAAGTGGAACAATGCCATGACATTCGAGTGACTTGACAAGGCCGATCTCAGGCCCAACCATTGGACGGTGATGACGACAAATGGATTATAATTGGCTCATTGGGGGGAAGTGTGAGGCTGGCAACATACCTGGTCGGAGGCATGCAGGGGGTCGGCATCGTCGATGCCGCGGCAGCCAGTATAGCCCCGCTGAAGGAAGGCACGGACGGCCGGGTGCCGACGAGCGTGCTGGATGTCATCGGACCCGGCGGCACGCGTGAATTATTGAAACGGACCGGCAAGCCCCTGCGGTTGGCTGATGTCAAACTGCTCGCGCCGATCGTGCGGCCGCGTCGCAATATCTTCTGCGTCGACAAGAATTACTTCGAGCACGCGCACGAGTTCGCTAAGAGCGGCTTCGACTCGAGTGCCGGCTCTGGCGCGGTCCCCAAGGCCCCGATCATCTTCTCCAAGGTGCCGGAATGCGTGATCGCGACCGGCGATCCGATCGTCGTCGACAGTAGCGTCTCGACGGCTATCGACTACGAGGTCGAGCTGGCGGTCATCATCGGCCAAGGCGGGCGCGGCATCAGGAAAGACGATGCCATGGGGCACGTCTGGGGCTACACCATCGTCAACGACGTCACCGCGCGCGACCTGCAAGGGCTCTATTCGCAATGGCTCATCGGCAAGTCTCAGGACACCTTCTGCCCGATGGGCCCCTGGGCCGTCACCGCCGATGAGATCGACCTCGGCGACACGACGGTGAGGACCTGGGTCAACGGCGAGCTTCGCCAGGAAGCCAACACTAAGGATCTCATCTTCGACGTGCCGACCCTGATCGAAACGATCTCGGCTGGTCTCACGCTGCAGCCCGGCGACATCATTGCGACCGGAACGCCCGCGGGGGTCGGCATCGGCTTCAAGCCACCGAAGTATCTAAAGCCCGGCGACATCGTGCGGCAGGAGATCACTGGCATCGGCACAATCGAGAACAGGATCGAGGAGCGTGCTGGTTGAGCCGACGGCTGCAATAAAGCGCTATCACGACAGCGGCCGGTGCAATGGCAGAGCCGTCGGACGAGAATAACAACGATTGCACGTGTGCCGACCACCGCAGGTGGTCCTTGGGAGCGACGTCCATGTCTGTATCGAGCGTAACCTCCGCCGGTGGGGCTACGGACGCCAAAGCCGGAGCTTCGTGGCGGCAAGAGAGTGCGCGCGGCCGCTGGTTCGAGCGCGTCATCCTGTGGGGCGCCGTTGTCTGTCTCGTCGTGCTGGTGGTGCTGCCGATCGCCTCGCTGCTCGTCTCAAGCTTCTGGGGCGCGAGCGGACCGACGCTCGAGCATTTCAGCGAGGCAGTGTCGGGGCGCCTCTATTTCCGGGCGCTCCAAAATTCGCTCGTGCTTGGAGCCTGGACCGGGCTCTTCAGCCTGTTGATCGGCTTGCCGATGGCCTGGGCGGTGGCGCGCACCAATGTGCCGCTGAAGCCCCTCATCCAGCTCACGGCGACGCTGTCCTATCTCTCGCCGCCGTTCCTGACCGCCATCGCCTACGTCAACCTGTTCAGCCCCAATGCCGGGATTCTCAATGTCTTCCTGCGTGACATAGCGGGGATGCCCTGGCTCACTTTCAACATCTTCTCGATGGCGGGCCTGGTGCTCGTCACCGTCATGCACACGTTTCCGTTCGTCTATCTGCTGGCGACGAGCGCCTTGCAGTCGATCGACTCGAGCTACGAGGAAGCGGCGCAGATCCTCGGTGCCGGCAAGCTGCGCACGGCGGCACTGATCACGCTGCCGCTCGTCACGCCAGCCATTCTCGCCGGCACGCTGCTGGCGTTCGTCAATGCCATCGCGCTGTTCGGCAGCCAAGCGATCATCGGCCTCCCGGCCCGCATCTTCACGCTGCCGACGCGCATCTATGCCCTGTTCGATTTTCCGCCGCAGTACGGGCTCGCCTCCGCCCTCTCGATCCTGTTCATCCTGATCACCGTCGCCGCGCTCTACCTTCAGCGCCAGTTCCTCGCGCGCCGCTCGTACGTGACGCTTGCCGGCAAGGGCGCCCGCTCCGAGCTCGTCGATCTCGGTCCCATCAGGTGGGTGCTGCTTGGCCTGATCCTCGTCATTGCTTTGATCGCGATCGTGGCGCCCTATGGCACGCTGATCGCCGTTTCCGTGTCGAAGTCGTGGGGGCTGGATTTCTGGAAGAACCTCACTCTCTCCAACTACAAGTTCATCCTCGTCGACTACGACGTGACGCGGCGGGCGATCCTCAATAGCCTGCTGCTGGCGACGGTCGCCGCGACGATCGCCGTGTTTCTGGGCGCAATTTTGAGCTGGATCGATCTGCGCACGGAGCTGCCGGGACGCAAGCTGCTCGATTACGCAGCGCTGGTGCCGCTCGGCTTGCCCGGCATCGTCATGGCGGTCGCGCTCATCCAGTTCTGGCTGGCAATGCCGCTGCCGATCTACGGCACGCTTGTCATTCTGCTGCTCGCTTACGTCGGCCGCTACATCCCGCTCGGTGTCCGGGCGGCCAATGCCGCGCTCAGCCAGGTCGACGTCTCGCTCGAGGAAAGCGCGCGCGTGCTCGGCGCGACGTGGGGCCAGACCATGCGCGCCATTACCCTGCCGCTGATGCGGCCGGGGCTGTTCGCCGGCTGGCTGCTGGTGTTCGTCCCCGTGATCCAGGAGCTCAGCGCCTCGATCCTACTGTTCAGCTCCGGCTCGATGACGCTCGCCGTCGCCGTCTACAATCTCTATGAGACCGGCTACACCGAGCCGGTCGCGGCGCTCGCCATGGTCAACATGGTGATCATCGGCGGCGCGCTTTGGATCGCCCACCGCCTCGGCGGCGGCCGCATGCCCGGCCGCTCGGGAGCCGAAACCGCAAAAGCACCTGGAGTGACGGCCTGATGGCGGCAATCAGCATTCGCGGACTGTCCAAGTTCTACCCCGGCAACACCCAGATGGCGGCGGTGAGCAACCTCTCGCTCGACATCGCCGACAACCAGTTCGTCACTTTGCTCGGGCCCTCGGGGTGTGGGAAGACGACGACGCTGCGGC
>WNFL01173559.1_pt3 | contig 13511 bp, 17 predicted proteins | sample 5400361 | NCBI WGS metagenome assembly WNFL01 (sample SAMN13153351, study PRJNA577476) | soil metagenome | isolation source: 40 cm soil on Douglas fir-dominated hillslope | place: USA:California | collected 2013-09-17
GTGTGGGCGGCTCTTTAATAGACTGTTGAGCCGCGAGAGATCGTTCTCCGCCTGAGCCTGGTCCCGTAAATTTATGGACCCAGGAGTAGAGGAATGGCCGTTCGAGCAGCTGGCGAACTTGATGCTGCCGCGTTTGCTCGAACATGGCGCGTTCTGCTTCCTCAGCGGGCTAAAATGGAACGCTTTCAGTATCAGCTTGCTGCGAGGAGGGAAGAGGGATGGCAAACGCGCACCTTTTCACCGTTTTTTTTCGGCTGCTCGGTCTCTGGGACAAAAGGCAGCTTGTCCTCGTCAAGTACATCATCAAATGAAATGCACGAAGGCGGTCTCCTTTGCATAGGCTCTCGTTTCGTAGCTTCTTGAGCAAACGGGTGTACATGCACGAGCGTGGTGGGACTTGAGCATCGCAGTCGTGCAGAAAAGTATGAAAGACTAGGTAGAGAAGACCAATGGGTAACATGTCGCAGCATTCATGCATTGGAATGTGCAACCCTATGGGCCTTAGGCGTTGGTTGAGGTCAACGTCCGACTTATATCTTGACATTATGCCAAACCCGGATGATACTTTAATAACCTGGTCTCTATTATTGAATCCACACATGCAACTATTGACAATGAAAGTCACCTAAATACCCGAAAAATGGTCGTCAAAATCTGCTCTCCCAGCGCCCTGTATGCTTATATCAGAAATCGTAACTACTGCATGATGAACAATAATAAAATGAAGTGTAGTGAGGAGGTCGTTCAGTCTGTAGACGCGAAGCACGGGAGAAACACAGAAAGCAAAATAGCGCGGCGAAGGGAGAGGGGATTCGTTATAAAATGCAAGCGAAAGGGACGCGCATCCGCGACAGTGACAGTAAGCGAGTACAAGGAACGGGGAGAGCGCATGCAGAGCGGAAGAGATACCATTTTAGTCACCACAGATCCCCGTACATCATTAGACAGCTCTCAATTAATGGCGAGCTTGTACCAATAATGAAGGCATGAGGGTGATGACGTTATAGTTGTTGATTGTTGCTGATGAAGGCGGGGGACAAGCAAACTCCAGTGGCAGCGCAGGACTGATGATCGCAAAGTCGTGAAGCAGGCGTGAACAAAACACATACGAACAGCTGGTTTAACAACCGTCGTATAGTGAATTTCGAGGGAATGAGTAGCCTGCCGCATTCCATGTTGTCAGGTTGGGATTTGTGTACGCATTGATATGGCTAAAAAGCATAAGTTAGTGGTAGACATGTAAGGCCCGAGACGCGCCGATGGGACGCACTTTTCGATGTATTGGGTTGTTGGATGATCGTCGGGGTTGCAGCCCCAGTTCTCCTGTCCATCGCGCTGGTAAATGCGGATGTAGTCGAAGAGCATCTGGCTCGGGAACACGAGGTGCTGGAAGTCTTGCGGTTGGAAACCAGGTGACATGCCAAAGTTTAGGATCATGTACTGTAACAAATGATCAATGAAATGCAAAGGCGAGAGTTGGGTTTATCTCACCATGGGCTCTTCCGGGATCAGCCTAGGACCGATCTCAACTTGAGCATTGGCAGCAAGTGCCGCAGTCGTAATCGTCCAAGCCCTTTCACCATCGACAGCCCAGGTAATGTACCCATCGCTACCCCGACTTGGCCAGTACTCAAAGCCATACTTGCTGAACTGTCCCTGTGAACCCTGATAGCTCCCAGACGGCAAAGCGGTAAGGGCAGACAACGCTTGTTGCCAGACACCGCCTTTGTAAGTGTTCATCGTTGTCTTACCCGTATCGTAGATCTGGGTCGCGGTGCCACCAAGCGGGAAGTCGTAGCCGTAGTCAAAAGGAGCCACCTGCATCGACTGCGAAACTTCTCCGCGGCGTAAATCGGTGTTGATCTGAGCTTCCAAGACATCAATTTCAGGAGCGGAGCGTGCTGCGCTGTTCCTCGGGCCAGGGTGGTCAGATCCGGGACACGTGCAAGCCGACAGGCGTTGGCCAGGGAGGTACGATATGGGTCCCCCACTGTTGCCAGTTAACGCGGCTGCGGGAGTATTATCCTGCCGAGTCTGGTTGGGGAACGTGCCGACATCGAAATGACGGTCAGTACCAGTATTGAGGCACGGAGGAAATCGAGAACCTTCTGTAGTGGCGCCGTAGCCTTGGAGAACTGAGTCAGCACCATGACGAAACCTTGGAGCCACAAGAATATACCTGCACGACCTAGATTACCCTGTCCAGAAGGGTCAGCATCACACCAGTGGGACAGTTTGAGACCTTACCATTGTCCAAGCGCCTGGCCAAAATCTGTCGGTGTCAGGTGATGAGTATCGGACATCAATGAATATGGGAACACTCACCCTGGGACGTCGGGGGTCCCTGGCAACGAAATGGAAGCTTCAATGTAGCCTCCCGTGAAGCAGAATTTATTCCACGACTGGATCATACCTGCCAGGCGGTGAATGTACTGTCGCGCCGTTACAGGTGCAAACTCACCAGACTTGAAGTTCATGTCATGATTTAGTTCCTGATCAAAGAGAATTAATCATCGCTTCAGCGAGTAGAGGAAAGCGTTGCACACCTGGACCATCTCGAGGACAAGGTGTCCACCCTTTGTGGTTGCTTGGCCGGGATCATACCACTCAATATCCACAGTAGGCCAGTAGTGGAGATCCACGGCTTCCCAAAACGGATCGTCACCAGGGTAGAAAGTGCGGCCATCGACGTTGAACTCATCAGAGAATACGAGATTATATTTGACGCCGTCAAAACCGGTACGCGTATAGGCGTCTTCTGGGGTATCCTTGTCTATTCTAAAGGGGAGTTTAAGATCGGGAACTTGGCCAGTTAGGTTGATGCCGCCGATGTTAAAGGCGGAGCCTTGTTCAAGCTGGGTCATGCGGTAGTGTGCGATGATGGGATAGCCAGCGAAGAGGATGATGAGACCGAAGAGGATTGCGAAGAGAGTGATATAGTTTGCCCAGCCCCGAGCGCTCCAGATGGTCCACTCAGAGTCTTGGACAGCATTTTGGCGGGCGTCGGGGTTGTGGAGGGCATCATCGAGGTCTGGGTCACGAGTATCCCAGAGGTAAGCCGGTGCGCCGACCGTATTTGTCTGCTGGGGAGGGCCGAGTTGTTTTTCTGTGTACGGCTGCTCGCTGAAGCGTGGGTTGGCAACAGATTGCAGCGGCTCTTGAGCCTGCTGGAACTGGAGAATGGGTGAGCTAGTGAAGTAACAGGCTATTGTAGTAGTAGCATACAGCATAAGGACCAAAACCACCGCCAATGTGCCCTGTGAAGACGCCCCGGCTAGTGTTTTCGTTAGGGCGGCTGGGGTTGAGAGGCATCTCTGCGCTGCTGCCAGCTGAGTGGGTGCGGGACCTCCCTGGTGGATATGGTTTCAGCTGGGGTGAGTGCTGCTGCTGCTGTTGCAGAGGGTGGTGGTGTTGCGAGTATTGTGCCGTTTGCGGCGATTGGGGAACGGCAGCATAGTTTGACTGCGTTCCAGCGCCTCTTCTTGGTGAACCTGGTAGACGAGATGCCATCTTATCTCAACCAACCAAACCAGCCAGCTCGGGGAACAGGGAACAGTGGCAACTGGGGCAAGGAAGCGTCAAGGGTCAAGGGGTGCAGGGGAAGGCTGGTGTTCAAGGTCAACGTTCAAAAAGGTTTGGAGCGTGTCGTCTCGTGACGATGGAAGGTAGCCACGTCCTCCGAGTACGCAGAATATGCGAGTAACCTCCACGAATGGTTATTTGGGGAATATTCGTCTCATTGATGTTAACCCCCGCAGTGCAATGCTGCCGCGTGCCAGCAGCGCGTCTCCGTCCTTTGCCGCGATACTACGCGACCTCAAAACACCCGCATCAGCATCCTAGCGCCCGGTCCACCACCCATTTCGGCTTCCGTCAAGTACCCACAGAGGAGAAAGAGTCGCTAGGTGCGCGTCTTTTCTCAAATTGACGCGGCATCCTGACCCCTGACCATACCCGCCAGTCAAGGATGTGTTCTCCTCCGTCGCATCAAAATACGATCTTATGAATGATGCGATGTCAATGGGCGTTCATCGCCTCTGGAAGGACGCGTTTGTCGCCTCGCTCAACCCAGGAAGCGCAAAAGTCGGCAAGGTCACTCGCTGCATCGACGTTGCCGGCGGCACTGGCGACATTGCACTCCGCATCCTCGACCATGCCCGCGAACGCAAGGCGGATCGCGACCTCACCATTGATGTTGTCGATATCAACCCTGACATGCTCAAGGAGGGCCAGAAACGCTTCCGCAAGACCATGTACCACGCAAGTGAGAGACTCTACACCCACACGCGTTATATACACTCACTCCTTCGTCCTAGCCCCTCAGGTCGCGTTCCATGTCGGCAACGCGCAACAGCTAAACCCAGAGCAATTTCCTGACAACACCTACGACCTCTACACCATTGCCTTCGGGATAAGAAACTGCACCTCGGTATCAGACGTAATCAATGAAGCGTATCGCGTCCTCAAGCCTGGTGGTGTCTTTGCGGTTTTGGAGTTTAGCAAAATGACCCAGCCTATTCTTTCGCAGTGAGTACGCGTGTCACAAAGCCTTCTAATCAACCACTCACCTCCTGTGGTAGAATATACGACCAGTATTCGTTCTCTGTCATACCGCTACTTGGCACCATTCTCGCTTCTGATCGCGTTTCATATCAATACCTTGTCGAGTCAATCCGCAATTTCCCACCGCAGCCACAATTTGCGCAAATGATTGCCGGTGCTGGATTCGAGGTGGGGGAGATGCGCGAGAGTGAGGCCTGGACCGATTTGTGGGGCGGGATAGCAAGCATCCACAAGGGCGTGAAAGTGTGAGAGACGAGTCATAAATATATTATATTCTTTAAATTTCTTGGGATGAGCGTCCTCCGTGTTTGGCGCCCTGCTTGTCCTCGGGGCGGCGGGCGCCATCCTTCCTTTAAATATTTGTTCTCACAACCTGGGCTCGCCCCTTCCCGCACTTCTCCTCCGCTCGTCCTCGCCACCTATATTACACAACGATGCCGCCTTCGGATCCTACGATGCCCCCCGCAAACGCGGACCTCGCGACCACCTGGGCCTATCTCGAGGAGGGTGTCGACCACATCATGAACCGCCTGCGAGAAGGTGCGCCCACGGGTAGTATACTTACCGTCTCAGTACTTCTAATAGTCCGTCGCATGCTCTAGGTGTCTCGTACTCCAAGTACATGAATCTCTACACGGTGGCATACAACTACTGTGTCTCGTCGCGGATGCACGGCAATATCGATGCAAGCGTCGGTCTCGGCGGTCGAAGTACGTCCCTATTTTAATCCCTCTTCTCATCGTGTCAGACGACGACGGTGAGGCTGACACGCTCCCTCTCGCCCAAGCTGGCGCCAACTTGATGGGCTCTGATCTCTACAACAATCTCATCCGATACTTTATACAACATCTCAGGTCCCTCCGCGACGTACGTACCTACTCTTTGGACGCGCTGCCCGGTTTGCCACATCCCGCTAGACGCCGAGCTGGCCTCTCACGACGTCCACTCCTAGGCTTCCGATCCGCTCGTCGATGAGCCCTTGCTGAGGTATTACGCGCAAGAATGGGACCGATACACCACCGGCGCCAATTATGTCAATCGTCTCTTCACGTACCTAAACCGTCACTGGGTAAAACGTGAAAAGGACGAAGGGCGTAAGAATGTCTATGCTGTCTACATCGTACGTCGTCTCTCACTTCTACAATTCCGCGCTGACATCCTTTTGGCAGTTGGCTCTCGTGCAATGGAAGGACAACTTCTTCCGTCATGTGCAGAGCAGGAACACCAAGCTCGCGAACGCCATTCTCAAACTCATCGAGATGCAGCGTAATGGCGAGACGATCGATCAAACCCTAGTGAAAAAAGTTGTCGATTCGTTTGGTACGTGATATCGCGCGACGCGTAATGTTTGGTTGCAAACTCACCGCGGTTTCCAGTTTCGTTGGGCCTGGACGAGCAAGACACAAACAAGGCTTCCTTGGAAGTTTACAAGGCCGACTTTGAGGCACCGTTTATTAATGCCACTGAGAAATACTACACCGCTGAATCGGATGCCTTCCTGCAATCAAACACTGTCTCAGACTACCTGAAAAAGGCAGAGGAGCGCTTGAGAGAGGAGGAAGATCGTGTCGAGCGCTATCTCAATGGCAACACCCGTAAAATCGTTAGTATTGCCTGGCCACTGTACCGAGATACTGACCCCATTGTAGCTGATATCGAAATGCGAACATGTACTCATTCGAGTACATTCAGAGCGTATGTGGGAAGAGTTCCAGAATTTGCTTGACTACGACAAGGACGAGGACCTCCAACGCATGTATGCCCTTCTCGCCCGTATTCCCGAGGGTCTCGAACCGTTACGGAAGAAGTTCGAAGAACATGTCAAGCGCGCGGGCCAGGCGGCCATCAGCAGGCTTGTTGGTGAGGGTGGTACGAATGCCGAACTCGAGCCCAAGATCTACGTCGATGCCTTGCTCGAGGTCTACCGCAAGAATCAGCACACCGTGCAGCGGAGCTTCAAGAATGAGATGGGCTTCGTTGCCGCTCTGGATAAGGCGTGCCGAGACTTTGTCAACAAAAACGCTGCGACTGGTAACTCGACCACCAAATCACCCGAATTGCTTGCTAAGCACGCAGATGCATTGTTGAGAAAGAACAACAAGCTTGCAGAGGAGGGCGATCTTGAGGATGCGTTGAACCAAGTGGTATGTCCTTATAAACCTGGGTAGCGATTATGCCTGGCTGAAGACGAGTCTAGATGATCCTCTTCAAGTACATCGACGATAAAGATGTGTTCCAGACGTTCTACACCACCAAGTTGTCGAAACGTCTCATCCACGGTGTCTCTGCCTCTGACGAGGCCGAGGCGAGCATGATCTCGAAGTTGAAGGATGCCTGCGGTTTCGAGTACACCAACAAGCTCCAGCGCATGTTCACCGGTATGTCCAAGACTCTGAGGTCATCCGGACGCAGCTGACTCCCTTTCTAGATATGAGCCTGAGCAAGGATCTTACCGATCAATTCAGAGAACGTATCGAGCAATCTGGCGACGACACTGGTGCAGATGTCACCTTCACTGTCATGGTCCTAGGCACCAACTTCTGGCCTCTTAACGCTCCGACACACGACTTTACCATCCCTCGCGAGATCCTCCACACATACGAGCGTTTCACCCGGTACTACCAGAACAAGCACTCTGGCCGGAAACTCACCTGGCTATGGAACTACTCGAAGAACGAGCTGCGGACGAACACCCTCAACCAGAAGTACATCTTGATGACTAGCTCGTATCAGATGGCCGTCCTCATCCAGTACAACAACAATGACAGTTTGTCATTGGATGAGTTGATCCAGGCTACTGGCATTACGAAGGACTTGTTGGTCCAGGTTGTGGGCGTGCTCGTCAAAGCCAAGGTGTTGGTCGAGGGCGATACAGAGCAGTACGACTTTAACCCCAACTTCAAGTCGAAGAAGGTATGTTGCTACTGTTCATTTTCTGCGAATTAAACCTGATCATGCATTGCTAGATCCGTGTCAATCTTAACCAGCCTATCAAGGCTGAGGTTAAGGCGGAGGCAGTTGACGTGCTCAAGGCAGTCGACGAAGATCGCAAGTACGTCATCCAGGCGACCATTGTCCGTATTATGAAGGCACGGAAGACGCTCAAGAACCAGGCATTGATTCAAGAGGTCATTTCCCAGATTTCGCAGAGGTTCACTCCTAAGATTCAGGACATCAAGAAGGCCATTGAGACCTTGCTTGAGAAGGAGTATATTGAACGTGCAGAGGGTCAGCGTGATACCTTCAACTACCTCGCCTAGGTCTCCCCCTCGCAAATAGAACCCCCTCGTCTTGTCCCCATTTACGCCTGCTCGCCCCTGTCGTGTTCATTCCTTCGGTGCTGCTGCTTCGCTCTATCCAGCCATGTTCGTAAAATAATAAACTTCCCGCCCGTTATGAAACCTCGACCCTTGTGTGGGGGAATGTGCAAGCGATGAGAAACCACTATACCTCCTTGCTTCGCTCTCGTTCTGACTTCGCTCGAAGCGGCCTCTCCTCAAAATCGCTGCGGTAGTCTGTCCATGTTTTCAAGTGTCGGAAAAGGAGGGTTTCCCATAAGACATCCAAATCATGCACACGGGTGTCCCAGATGTTGCTATGGCCTAATGGCCAGTCTTCATAACCACGGGGATCGAGATCAAACAGGATCCTCCTCACCTATGTGTCACAGTATAAGCACTTGGAAATGGATTATCCTCGGGGACATACGATTGCTCGAAGCTCTTGCTCGTCGATTTCTTCATTTCGAATCGCCCTCGCGACTCTCTGAAACTTGCTTAGAGCGTGCGGGAGCGAGCAATTTGGTCGCATGCGCGCAGCTTGTATTAGCCTGCGTGTCATGCCCATTAACATTTCCTGGTTGTCGTGGTAGATTTTGTAGCGCTGATGAGGCTCTTCCAGAATATAAGTTGCGAATTGTGTTTGTAGCCAATGGCTTCTAATGGCAGCTTGGCCCGATGTCTCGTGGGAGAAAGCGAAGCACATACCGCTCCGAAGTATCCGGGTCTCTATCCCACCACGACCGCCATATTTTAGAGGAGAGCACGAGGCGCTCATGGTTTCTTGCCGTCCTCTCCTCAGGCCCATCGGGGTCGTCTTCTTTGTACCGGACGAACCCTAAGAAGTGAGGGAGCTCCTCCTGTTCCTCAAATTCAAGCGATGTGTGTTGAATGGAGCTCATGCAAAAGTCCTCTTGCGATTTCAACCGGACGATGCGATAGTCGCGCAGATATCGGACGGGCTGATCAGAATCGCAGCCATTCCAAGGCGTTTCGAACGGTAGTACAAGGTCCTCTTGCTCGAAAATGATGCTGGATAACGGATCGAGCTTGCTTGAAGCACTCATGCTTTGACTGCCGGTCATCGAGGATCCTCCCCCGAAATCAATGTGGTCACGCATACGACTTGCTGCACCATCTTGTCGCTTCCTCTTGAAAGGTGGCCCGTCCACATCCCCTTCCGCCGCACGCTTTCCCACTCTCCGGACGCTGCTGTCCATTTCGCCTGCTTTTTTACATATGCATTGAGAAATATCGTTCCCTGGTGAGAATCGAGCGTACGTGGGAGTGCGTTGCAGTGAACACAGTCGTGAATGGTGCAGAGAAGAGGAGATCGCGTGGTAGGAATGCAGCAATATCCTGGGAAAAGGAGACTAGATATACACTGTGTTCCCGTTGAAAGCAGTAGACGCGAATTCGCTTCGCAGATCCGCAAAGGGTGGTTCACCGGCGTTGGGTGGTGATGTAAGAGTCCAAGGCCGATGTCACTGGACAAATACGTGAACTCACACCAAGTCGTAGTATTTTTAGGATTAAATAACTAACACGCGTCGCAGTTGGTTTGGATGTCCTATTTATTCATCCAACAACCCTCTGTCCAACTCTCCCTGGATTGAAAATGCGGCTTCCCCAGCGCGTACCCTGGACTTCACTGTCGCAACTCGAGCAACTCTGTGGCTACATCTACAATGACGAGGACTGGGAGCGGGCGATCAATCGATTGTCCGGCTGGAAATTTACAGGGTCCTTGCCGTTTGCACTCGAAGCAGCCTTGTCCCTGCTCGTGGCAATCCAAGTAGATGCAGGACAGCCCACTTCATCGCTTTCTAGACGGAGTACATATGCATTGGCGATTGTACGGTTTATCAACGGTTTAGTAGACCCGCTACAATCCGGACCCCATGCTCGTTCCATTGCCGCGATAGCTACTCAGATTGGTATACCCTTGTCTCTTGTGGAACTCCGGCATGCAGCGACTCACGAGGAATTACCGTCACTCGTGGCTCTTCGACAAGCGGCGCGTGAAGTGAGTCAAGCAGCAGGGGACCGACGCCCATAGAATAGTCAATGACTAATTTTAGGCACTCACTTGGTTATTGAATCATTATTTTCTCCCCACCTTGTCTCAATCCTCCCTCGCTGTCATGGACAACCCGATCGAACCACCTTCACTAGAGCCCCTCCTCAAGGAATACAAAAGAGTCGCTAAGTGTCTTGAGAAGGACTCCTCCCTGGCTCGACAGCTTGCCCCACAAATCACACAGAGGTTGAGGGCGGTCGAATCATGGATCGCAACCGTAAAGGCAAATCATTGGCATGCCCTAAATGGAGATCCTCAATCATCCGAAATAGTTGCGCTGGAGTATCTTTCAGTTGCGCTGGCTGGGCCGGGAGGTCTAGTCCCAATTCCCAAAAAGTATGCCCTTCACTCAGTCCGTACTCACAAAATTCTGACTCTATCACGGAAAGAAAGCACCCTGTATCCGTGGAGGTCCCAACCAGGGGGTTCTGGCAACCATTTCTGCAGCAAATACAGACTCTCCATCCGGTTTTCTCGAGCGTCCTCGTCCGCATCCTCATTGACGAGTTAACCCTTAATGAGGACAAAGGTGCAGAAAGTAATCAACCCAAAGGGCGTTTCTTTTGTCTTGCTGGATGGCTCCTCTGGGTGTCTACCACCTGGACGCAACTTCCGGAATGCGATCCTATGGCAATAGTAGAGCAGATTTTACTTAGAGTATGGCAACCAAAGTAGGGAGGTGCATTCCGAGCAATATAGAATTATCTGACAGACTTCCAGGGACGACGTTAACGAATTACTAGACAAATTGACAGAGGGCAAACCTTCCCTTCGATTGCGGGTTGACACAATTCTGGCTATTTCTTGCAACAATTCCAATGTATGTCTCCCTTTGTCTTTTTGAACAAGTGCCCTCAGACCTTTCGACCAGCCATCAAAGGGGGTTTGGGCTGAGGGCTCATTGGAAGCGATGCAGGCCAGGACCCGAGAGCTGCGGTTCGCAGTCGGAGGTAAAGCCGTCAAGTCAGTGGTTCTCACTACCCCCACGTTCATCAGAGGTTGGCGTCGAGTAGATCCGTCGAGTTGGAGACCATGTCCCATTGGTTCTTAATCCCCATTGCAGTTGTCGGCGGAATGTAACGGGTATGGCTTTTGAAATAGCGATACAATGTGCAGGAGGATACAGGACGTACAACACGGACAACACGGACAACAAAAAAACCACGGCAAATGTCAAGGATTAAAAAGAAGCCCGAAATGACACATTCTCTGAGAAGGAATAGACGACCCAAGATATAGACACATGTGTGGGGGAGGCTTAAATGGCACCAAGACTCGGTGTTGGTGTACCATCGGTGGGTGTCAGATCACCGTGTAAGGGCGGAGACTCGTTCAAAGCGTCAATTTCGGCAGCGTTGAGGTTTGCCGCCTGCTGAACCACCATCGCGTCGTGGAAATCGCCGTTGAATGCCATCACATCTTCGCGAGGAAGTGGTTCGTCCTCCCTCAGCTTGTCTTTGATTTGCAGGATCCATGCGTGACTCAATAGCTCGGCAGCAGTCGGTCGCTTGTGGGCGTCGATATTCAGACAGTCCCTGATGAAAGCAACGCCGAGCGCGCTAAGCTGACCCGGTTCTGGAAGAGGTGGGTGCTTGGTTGCGACTCCGATATGAAACATGATGGCCCTGTGAAAATGATCTCAGATGAATGGACAGGAAATGACTTGAATAGCACGGACCATTCGTTGTCGAGGTTGCTCCAAGGTTTGTGGCCCGTGGCGGCTTCGAGCAAGACACAGCCCATTGACCATATATCCATCGCACCGTGTGGCCCCGGCTTGTCATTCTTGATCACCTCAGGAGACATGTACATTGGTGTGCCAGTCAGACTATTTCCCATGGGACCGTTCATTGTCGCACCCCCGATTCGAGACCGATTCATGGTACGGTTTCGAGCGAGGATCTTGGCGGCTCCGAAATCGACGAACTTTATGACACCCCTGTGATCCAAGAGAATGTCTGAAAGAAGGTTAACAGGGATACAAATATGCGTGAGAACGGCTTACTGTCAGGCTTGATGTCACGATGTACGATACCCTTAATGTGAAGGTAATTGAGACCCTCCAACATCTGCAACGCGTACAGTTGGATTACCGTCTCGTCTTCAATCCTTCCCAGTTCCAACAACGCCGCCAAGCTGCCTCCTCCACAATATTCCTCGAAAATATACACGCGATCTCGATGCACCTCGATACCGTAGTACTCGACGATATTGGGGTGTCGGAGCATCTCCATGACGTTGAGCTCGTCTTTGATCTGCTTGAAGAGATTTGGCAGCACACCCGAAACATCCTGAAATCGAATTTCCTTGACCGCCATTAGCGCGCCAGTGTCCATATTGGACGCAAGATAGACGGATCCAAAAGCCCCGCCGCCAATGAACTTTCCTTGCTGCCACCGTATCGATACGTTTAAATGGGACGAGGCAAGCAGGAACAGACTGCGGTCTTCTGGGAGATTGTCATCTAACACTCTCCCAACGAGCCTCTCCTGCGCATCAAGCCCACTACGGGTTCCATCCACGTCCTGTAGCTCTTGCGACAATTGATCCCGGTACATCCGTATACTCCGCACACAAGCACTTGCAATGTACCCAGATGTTTGAGCCGTTGCGTCTTCGTCTTCAAGTCCCATAAGCCGTAAGTACGCGTCATCTTCAGTCTGGAGCTTGGCCTCGAGTTCCTGCTGCCGTCGAATCTCCTCCTGTCTCTCGCGTTCGCGCTTGGCCTCGAGAGTTGACCTCGCACCGAGGATGTCAAAATGTCGAATGAGCAAGCTCATGCACATAGCGACCTTCTTCCTCAGTAGCGCAAACTCCTCTCCAGGTAAATGAAGGATGACGTGCGTCCCCACTCTTTTCCGCGCAAATTCGAGTGCATTGACGGCCCAACGGAACGTCTTCCTGTCTGTTGCATCGCAGTCGTCGCAGATAAACGATACCCATGAGATGCCGAGTTGCGTGAGCGACCGGTTGAACTTGAGTCTCGAAGCATGATCGAGATGCCTATTGACTTGGTGCGCATTCTCCGAAGCAAAGAGGAACCACGACTCGAGGAGTTCCTGATACTGCGGCATGCCCTTGACAGAGGCCTTAACAGCATCCGCTGAACCCATGATCACACTTGCCAGACGGTTCGTTGCTTTAACGACCTTCCGCACTTCCCGATTGACTAAGGGGATATGTGCCTGCTGTTCGATGACACACGGAATCGCCCCCACCTTACCTGTCCGCCCTACGCTCTCTTCATAGAATCCCCCATCGTCATCTTCACCAGGTGGCTCATCTGGACTGCTCTCCGGCGTGAAGTATTCTGTGAACCGTTTCTTTGCCTTGGACAAGCGAGAGTGACCCCCATCGGCAACTAGCCGTATCCTCGAGTCTTTGATGTCAAGGTCGGTATACGGGATGTCGCTCCCATCGACCACGGTTCCATGCCAGAAAAAGGGCTTCGCAGGTCGGAATATTAAGATATAGGAAGGCAGCATGTCGTCTTCATGCAGGGTGGGGACGTGGCTAGAGAACACTGCGTGGCAGGACAATCGCTGGACGCGGAATGCTCTCTGCATGATCACGACGGCGCCTTCGTGGCG
>WNFL01262151.1_pt1 | contig 13511 bp, 15 predicted proteins | sample 5400361 | NCBI WGS metagenome assembly WNFL01 (sample SAMN13153351, study PRJNA577476) | soil metagenome | isolation source: 40 cm soil on Douglas fir-dominated hillslope | place: USA:California | collected 2013-09-17
CACTTCGAAAAAAAATATTATGGGTGCTTCCTCGACACTGTCCCTACTCTGCACCAACCAACGCACTCCTTGGTGGACCTCTACAAAAATAGCCTGATGAGCCCGGTTTGTCCGAACCCAACTGCCTGTCTCAGCAAGAAACTGCGGCCGCAGATCGAATTGAGAGTATGGACAAAGTGTGTTTCGGGCACGAAGACGCATGTGAAAAGATATTTGCTCCAATCGGAAAGGGAGGCATTCGACCCGAACGAGTGCGCATGGCAAAAGGAACAGCCATAAATATATGTCACAGTAAAGAGTTACAAAAATACACTAGGAAGAGGAAGCACGAGACGAAAGTCCATGCTTTGCAAGCTCTCAGTGCCTTTGCCCTCTCGACAAGATCATAGTGCGGTATTCGTCGAGACCAGGACCATCGAGGGATTGAACAAACTCGAAAAGTTGGGGGAGGACGGGAGCGATGTGAGAATCTGTAACTGCCTCGAAGAGTGCGCAAAGCGTTTGGAGGACAAACCGCTCGTTAATGGTCAACTCGCCTGAGGAATGGTGTGGTTCTCCTCCATTCGGACCCTGGTCCTGTTTACCCCTTCCAGATCGACTCGACATATGAACGTTCCATGCCGCAACCATCCAATCTACTCCATTGGACTCCAAATTTATGAATTCGGGTTCGTGGTCCGATTCATGGAAGTATTGCCATGAGAGAATCTTTGTAAGGCCATCTATTGGGGTGATTCTCTTTGGATCTCCACGTAATCTGGCCAGTTGCCGATATGAGAGTGTGAAGAAAGCACTAGCAAAGGCTTGCCGCCATTTTAGAGTGAGTTTGTTGCGCCCCTCTAAAAATAGGCCGAGAATATTCCACCCCATCCATAGTTGATCATCTGGCATATCGGGGTTGAAGACGAGCCGAACGGCATCGGAGAGATAGCGCGGAGGTTGTGGAGGTGGCCCGTTGTAGGACAGTATTGTCCGCATGTAGTATCCAAGTGCCAGAGATGAAATAGTAACTTCCCTTGATTGCAAAAATGAAGCCAATAGGAGGGATTCCGTATACTGGGTGAGCTTTCCTTGCGCGTATCCCAATAAGTACCGGGCTGCAATCATATTGCACACTTTGTGGTCATAAAAGGACTCCATCACCGTGCTCGATTCTTCTGGGATGTCAAGCTCTGCAATCACCCTCCCAGTGAGCGTCAACCAAGGGTTCCTGTAATTGGGACTCTGAAAAGGCCATAGATGAAGGTCTTTGCAAACCAATAATAAGGTAGCCAGAAAGTATGGATCTGGGTTCTGACCAACTTCAAGCTGGTTGTCATATGCCCTGAATATTCCATCAAGATCGAGTTCTTGGTGCGCCCCATTTGCTATTTCTGCTTGAGTAGCTATCAGGAATCCCACAATTCGGAGGATAGCAGAAGGCGGCATAGCTGGAGCAACCGTGACAAGGGAGGAGAGGTGAAGGGATAAACTACCCTTTGACGTGATGATAGTGAGATATTGGGCTGCCAAAATACCCGAGCCACTGGATTTGAGATAGTAATATACCAGAAAAAGAAGGGAGATGATCTGTCTGTGATAACGCGCGTCCGCGCCTTCCAGAAATCTGCTGATGAGTGCTGGGTTTCGAAGATTAGGTAGCAGCCAAGGGTGCTGACGGCTCCTGGCAAGAATTCTCCGCTGATAGGATTGATCATTGGAGAACAATAGTGCAGCGAATGTCACCACTGCCTCTAATATGATACCGTCCTCATAGGATGAAGTAAACCATTGAGAAGACCGTGCCAGGACCATAGCTAAACCTGTCTCGATGTGGTCTGTAATATCATCGAAAACGATACTCCACTCTGATAATGTATCCAATATCCATATGAATTCTTCATTATTCATCTCCGTCAGTTTAATCATATTGGTAACCTCCCGTGAGAGAAGTGCACGGATGAGTTTGGACCAGGATTCTCTGACATCTGAAAAATGAGAAAGCAATAATGATGATTCGAGCCTCAATGGGAATTTAGCACGCATATTAACTGCGATCAATGCAGATATGCTGGCGGGAGAGAGACGAGAGATGTACTCTGGGTCATTGAGTCGGACATTGATCCACTCTGGCATAATCAATGAGGGTGGGACACGGATTGTGGTGCTGCCTGCCACATGCCATACAGACCAATGAAGTGACTCGCTCTGTGGAGAATCCGGTGCACTATTGTGGATTCTCTCTAATACCGATGCCGCTGTAAGACGTTGGACTTCATCCATTTTTGCCTCTTCAAATGGTCTCATTAAGTTTTCCTCCGGATATGGTCGATATTTTCGGATAAAAATCTGGATATTTTGGCGCCAACGGGCAAACGTTGTTGTTGGGAAATTAAAAGCGACCTCACGAAGGAAATCTTCCACGTCTAGACAGAAGTAAGTGTGCACACGCTGGTAAAATGCGGCGAAAGCCAGCGAAAGTGGGGAGCCAAAGGGTGAAGAGGTAATAAAAATCGATATTAATGTCGTCACCGCATAGAAGAGGGCGCCAATACCAAGAATTCCAGCGGTGATACCACAGGATGGCTTGCTAATATTGAAAAGAAAACCCACGAGACCGGTGGCGAAGGAAAGGAGCGAAATCTGGATGAGATACGGTAATGTTGCGACCATCTCAGGTAGCTTCCAGCGAACCAAGCCGAGATAGCGAAATTCGCGAGTCTTGGCTCGTTGCTCTGGAGCAGACATCGCTCGGAGGCCGCGGTCAAATTCGCGCACCCAGCTTTTGATGAGCATCGCGATGAAAGCAGCTAGGAGCATGATCCCGAGACTGGCGTAGAAGAGGGAATTGACGATAATAATGTAGTCAGGCGGGGAGAAGGCAGTCGGGACATATGGCCCTAGGCTCGAATTACGCATCATTTGCGTTTGGTAAATCAGTACATCCTGTATTGTGACCATAGGGTCCGGTTCAAGGCGACTGAGAAGTTCGATGAGAAAGGCGCTGAGGAACGCGGCGAATAATCCGGCCTGCGTCGAAGCCGATCAATGGGAAGGGGTACCAAAGGTGGTTAGACGTACAAAGATGAGAATTGTGTCCATTTGTTCGATCCAATCTCTCGCGCGCTGGCGGTCGATAATCTCCATTGACTCATTATAGTATTCCCAAACCGTTTTCGGAGTTTTTCGTTTCTCTTGAGAGACGGATCAGAGGCTATGGGGGTTAAGGGGCCTCACTCACCTTCTGGTACCCATGCTTCGTTGATTACCGTAAAGTCATGCGCTGGTAAGGGTTGCAATGTCAACGTGCGTTGACCGCGAGTGCATAATATTCAGTACCATGAGTGAGTGGCCTGTTGAGAGAGGACATGTTATGAGACGAGAGTTACCAGCGAACAAGTTGTGATTTTTGCCGCCCAGCCAGTTGCCAGCGCGCACCTGTTGTCATGGTTTAAACTAAACTTCGGCATAATGCGGTACGTCCAGAGTGTACTTTACTTTTATTAATAATCTCTTTTACAGAGACTTGGTTTACATATATATTCACCTCTTACACATCAAATTCCTGGCAAAATGACTCACGCAGTACAACAACAAAAACGTCAAGTTCTTGGACATTGTTGCAAATGCTTTGTCCGACTATTGGATGCATGATGCATGTCGTTGAATTCACTGGTCGACTGGCACCTACAAAGAAGCACGGTGCACATACGTTGGTCCCACGGGAGCACCTGTAGTGATCAATGCATGTTCACCCCTTGGAGTACCTCGCGATTGCGACGCGAGGGACGGGAGATCACAAGGCTCGAAGAGATTCATGTTCACCCACGAAGCAATAGACGATATTCAGCACTAGCAAGCCAGCATCTGCTTCGCCGATGTTCACTGCTCCTAATAGGATGAGGATTGTCGGTCTCTTTGGACGAGCTGGGATCATGCTCGGTGTCTCTTATATTTTAGAGCCGAGAGTAGCATAACCACCGCTGTCGCTCCAAGCAATTTAGACTACCAGCTGGTGTCCACCTTTCAACGACTCAGATTTTGAGGGTTCTTATGCTGGAAACGTCCCATCTTAAGGCGCTCATGGCCCCTGTCTTCCGCAATCATAGCAATCAGGGAGCGAAAACGGTTTATTTGCATCCCCCCTTATCCGACCATCCCTTGCTTACACATAAAGAGACGCCCGATTGTTGTGCCGAGAGAGGGGAAGACGATCACTTGGAAATCACCTCGTCAAACAACCCGTCGTACGGGTCCTCGATTCTGATCTACGGCTACAAATTACAATCCAATACCACACACAGTGCAGTATACAGCAACTATGGCGATCCCAATGCTAAAAATGAGAGGTACGGAAGCAAATTTCTAGAAGACAGGCGGATAATTATCTAAGGTTCGTAAACATCCTACAAGGTATCTAGGGTGGGATGTGGCACCATCAAACTCGAGATGCGAACCTGTACTGCACCTCCAGCCAGTCGAGCACCCAATCGAACGGTAGTTGCCCGACGCTGTGGGGTAGGAATATAGATACCTGCTGCCTATTTTCGAGGGTCAAGGCTACAATGAAGTCGGCTGAGACTTGATGGGACGAAGTCCTGGCCTGCGCGACCTCCATTACCCCCAAAGCACCGCTTGCTTGACCCAGGCCGGGAAAGTGAATATGGGAATGGCGAAGGCTATTTATGAAGGACTCAAAGCCATTGTGTGGCTGTTCACCGCTGGACGATTGCGGAAGTCGTTGGTTGTGATTGTTATGATATACGCGGATGAGGGTATGTTTCGGTCCCACCCCCGCCAGCCATACGATTATTTCTTCTATGAGTGCATAGAAGATGTCGGTGTGCCCGAGGATGGTGGTCCCCAGGCATGCGCTAGGTACTATGATGGGGATAGTTTTCTTGCCGTTCGACTGGCATCCCCGAGGAAGCGCAAAGTGCAGCGCTATGCAAGGTATACCTTGCTCCAGTGTCTGGTGGATGGAGATGGTGGTTCCTTGGGTCGCAACTATCATGCCATGTTGGAGGAGACCGTCTAGGAAATGACGGTTTTCGGCACTCCTTGCGCCATAAGGGCTCATCGAATAAGCCCACGTGCGGAGATTGACAATATCCTAATGGGAACGAGAATGTCAGTCCTACCGCGCAGCGAGGTAAGTGTGTTCAAACACCAACTGACCATGGACATATTATAGACACGTGGACACGAGAACTGATTATGATGGTAGAGGATGTTCGGTGGGCGTGAGCAGACCAGAGCAGGATGGGGGAGCCGATCGACGCGTCCCTTGCACATTATATAGCAGCACTTGGCCTAGCCAAATGGCCAAATCGCTTAAATCGCGTGCAATCGCGTCCGTCTGAGCACCTGGCATAAGGCAAAATGGTCAGCCAAAGGCGTTGAGAATTCAATTCCGAGCAGTCGAAGAATATCGCACAAATTCTTCCGCGAGTCTGGGAGGCCTGCGACATAGACAGGCCGTCTTGATAGCATCCCTACAACTACCATGCCGAAGATGAAGACCATCCGACCGAGGACTCAGCCTAGAGACATCTTCTGCCTCGGCGTCTTCACAGAGCAGCTCGGGGCACCCAAATTTCCTCCACCAACATATCCTCCTGTGTGTGCTGATCCTGAATTCGATTTTCTGGCCGCCTGCGGGCGAGGAATGACGAGGTGCCGTTCGAAACAAATTTGCTTCCGGATCACTCCTGCGCGTCGATGGCTGCGAAATCGACCCAGACGACGGGCTCATATCGCTCGTGTGACCTTCTAGTTTCTGCGTATCGAGTTTTTGAACTCGCCGGGGGCACTTTGAAGATATTGCTTTATGTCGCTCTTGGCAAAACGAAGCGTGGAGTCGATAGGGCTCTCAACAGTCTCGAAATTTAACTATAGTGTGCGTGGATACTTTTTCAGCAATACTACACTTTACGCTGTCTCTCGGAGGTGCTCCATCGACCAATGACGAATGATTATGTTTCTCAGCTCCCAAGCAACGCACAAAATGGCACAAAATTACACACTGCACCTAAAGCCATATTTATATTTCTTTGCAGATTCTCGACGCGCGCGGATGATCCCCGACGCCGCTACACGAGCGATACTTTCCACAATGACGCCATTCAGACCGGCAGCTTGCCACGTGTTCCACTGTCAGACACAGTACAAGGCAATGCTCTATGAGGCGTGCAAGCGCCCGCAGCCGTGATTTTGCCAGCCAAGTGGTCTATGGTCAAACGAAGGCCACGCGAGATTGACGAAAATGGAATGCTTGACATCCGATTCAATTGCTCACCACTCTCGCCCACAAAGCACTCCTCACCCTGGTTCCTCTGAGCGCTTTTCGCCTCCGGGCTGTCCGAGGATGATCACGGGAACCTGCCATGCGTCGTTACGTTACGGGTCATTCAATCCTAAGGGTTTGCCGCCATTACTGATAGGCGACTCTCGAGGATTAGTCGTTAATGCGATTGTTCCAATTAAAAATTCTGGTTTTTGTGTTCATGATGGACACCTGTCCCTTTTCACTAATATTCCTGAAATTAGCTGAGTCAACGAACATGGCTTGTCGCAATTTTACCCTTCTGTCGTCGCTTCTCGCTTCCACCAGAGTTGAAATGCGCTCCTACCTCCTACTTGGATTCACTCTGATTCTTGTTCCTTCATATTCCTTGTATATAAGGTCCGAGTCCTGCTTGACCAAATTACCTCAAACTGCCATATGTTCAATTCACGCAACTTGGGACCTGTCCACCCTGGTGTGCGTCCAGGAACGCTCTGACCGACACTGTGCGTATGTCTCCACTTTGGTGGAACATCGTTCTCTGTTCCTTATTGGTGCTGTAGTGAATGGTGACATGGAAATATGTCCCGGGGCCTCCCCTTGGTGTGAGACTTTGGACTGGAACGGCCGTGGTTATGAGTCCCGTACGTTGTCATTATGAAAGTTTTTGCCCAACAGTGTATAATACTCCGTTCTCACCTTTGTTCGTGGACCTCTGCAACGGCGCGGTAGGCTTTCCAAAATGAAAGGGACTGCACTTATAATCTACGGATATAGCGCAATGCACGCGGTCGTTCGATCGTGTGCGTGCGCGTGCAGGAGGAAGGAGCCCCTCGCAGTCGATTAATGGAATAAGAGTTGGAGGAACAAGAACCAGATTGTGCCTGGTTTAAATGTATATACCGGACTGAACTCACGCCACATACGTACTTTACGCACTCAGCTAGCACGCAGCTAGAGCTTGCAAATTGTCGTCCTTATCCTGCTCTTAGTCTTATTTATTTTGGCGTTTGCTCGTCCCTTTGTATTCGCTATCGGTCATGGACGCCTTGATAATCGCTAATGTCATCCATTTGTTGGCGGCATTAATTGAACATTGAATCTCTCATCAGACTGGTTCTCTGCGTGGCAATACCCTGACTTGCTACCATTCCTTTACTCATGAATATCATCATTTCTTGTCTTCAAAGAGCAATCTTATGTTTCAAAGCACTCCCATTGGTACATCTCCCCTTTCCACATTATCCTGTGCCGCCTTTCGACGCAACAGGGATTATGGAACATTAAAATGATAAACAAAAAAGGCAGTTTGTTTAATACCGCAGGAGAAATCGATGGTAGAAACGAGTGGAAATGAAAATTACGCATTGAGCAGCGGGTCCAAACACTGAACGGCAAGCCAAACGAGGGAGTTACATATGTAATATGAACTTGGTTTAACGAGAAACATGAGAAATGGTCATGAGCGGGGCAGCACTTGCACCAAGCACGCAACCAGACTAAACCCCATCTGATAGTCGAGGAGACCTGGATATTTTTGGCACCTTACGAATGTATTTACTCCTGCCTGCGAACATAGTGTGAAAATGCGGTTCGTCGGTTGTACCCTTCGGCCCGTACGTGCGGAGGAACAAGTAATTGAAAGCTTAATTGGCTACACCGATGCTGCACGCTTTATTGTACGTACACTTCAATTTAGATTAGCTCATCCCACACCGGTATAATGTGAATGCAGTTTATTTAACCTCCCTCCAATGATTCCGATTTTCTCAGGTACTGCAACCCCCCCCCTACGCTTGATGTCCAGTCCTGTTTCCATTTTCCGCAATACGGAGAACTGTGTGAGGGCGACTCGTATTAGCATATCTGAGGCATATTTTGGGTCGAGGTGGGCATTGCTGCTGCTGTCGCCGCAAGCAGTCGAGATGCTCCGCAGACTGTCGGGCTTACTAAGGCTTTCGTGATTTCCAGGATTCTTACACAGTGTGGTGTTTCATTTGAAGTAATAGATGATCACAATCCTCGAGTGATCGCCGCGATCAGGGAGCAAAGGAACTATACTCACTCCGCGTGCCTCTGCTGTCCCTCCGCAAGTCCCGCAGGTGGTTCAGTATCCACTTACGTACGTGTAGTGAAAGGCGCGCTTCCATCGTCAAAGCTCCCCCGATGGGGAAGGCGCTCACTTGGAAATCACCTCGTCAAACATTCCGCTGCGCTGGATCTCGATTCACAATCTACGACTACAGAGCGCGATACAATGCAACACGGGGCAGCATACAACAATTATGACGATTCAAATGAGACAAAATGATGGGCACGGAAGCAAACTTCAAGTCTGCGAGAAGACAAGCGTGATAAGACATGCGGTAAGTGGATGTCCTTAATGTAATTACTAGAGTAGGAAGTGTTGTCATACAAGGCGAGTGGAGAACTCGTTCTGGGCTTCCAGCCAGTCGAGCATGAACTCTCGTGGCAGAATTGCGACACGGCGGGGCAGGAGGAGGGTCATCTGCCGTTTATTACTAAGTGTAATGGTCACAAAGTACTCTGATGTGAGTTCATCAGAAGAGGTCCTCGCCTGAGCGACCTCAATGACACCAAACGTGCCATTGAACTGGCCAAGGCCAGGAAACGGGTTTCCTGATTCCCGCATGGTGCTTATGAACAGTGCGAAGCCACTGTGCAACTCCTGCCAGCTTGACGAATACGAACGCGGAAGTGGTTGTCCGTTCTGGTTGCGAAAGAGTCGTATCAGGCTGTGTTTGGGACCAATACGCGCCAGCCATCCAATCAATTCTTCTATTAGCGCGCAGAAGATTAGGGATGTTTGGCACTGGTTGGTCCCTGCGAAGGCTGTCGGTAGGAGTACGGAGATTGAGGTGACCCCGTTCGAGTGGCTTTCCTGGGGGATGTGGAACCTGAGACGTATGCAAGGCAAGCCTTGCTCTTCCGTTTGGTCCACTGAGATCGTCACGCCGGGCGTAGTGGCTAGGCAGCCGCGACGGAGGAGCGTGTCCAGAAATCGGCAGTTTGCAGCACTGCCAGCGGCATCACCGCTCGTCGAAAGGGCCCATGTTCGGAGACGCATGATGTCCTAAAGCGAACGCGAGTGTCAGTGCTAGTATAGAGCCGGGCAAGTGTATTCAAAAAATTTACGAACCAATGGCATATTGTGAATGTGTGTATGGGTTCGAGAGATTGATATGAGGTCTAGGATAGAAGGGAGACGTGCGGTGGGCTTGAGGGGAGCCAGAGCAGGATGAGGGAACCGACCCACGCATCGGGGCGCGTTTTATAGCAGCATTAGTCCCAGGCAAATGGCCAAATGGTTTGGTACGCGTTCAATCCCGTCCGTCTGGGCACCTGGCGTATGGCAAAACGGTCATCCCAAGGACATGGGCCATTCAATTGTCAGCGGTCGAAAATAATCGCAGAAATTCATGGGCGAACCCAGGAGATTGGTGGTCAAGCCAGTCCTCATCGCTAGCGTCTTCATTACCATGATTCCAAAGCTGAAGATTATCTGACCGAGGACGTAGGCTAGAGACGTCGTTCTGCCTCCGCGTCTTCACAGAGCAACCCAGGGCTTCCAAATTTCGTCCACCAAGATATTCTCCTCTGTCTTCTGACACTGAAAATCATTGTTCTGGCCGCCTACGGTCGAGGGATGGCGAGGTGCGGTCAGAAACAGATTTGTTTCCGTTTCACTTCTGCGCGTCGACGGCGGCGAAATCGACTCAAGCGACGCGCTCAGATTGCTTCTGTGATCCTCTAGTTTCTGCGCATCGACGTATTGAGCTCGCCGAGTGCAATTTACGGAATTTTCTTTGTATCGCGGTTGGCAATACGGGGCGTGGAGCGATAGGGCGTCTTCACGGTCGTCGAAAGGTGACTATGGTGTGTATGGATATATTCTCAGTAGTCCTACGTTTGACGCGGTCTACCGGACGTGTTCAATCGACGGCTGGTGAAGTAGTCGTGCTCCTCAGCTCCAAGGCAACTAGAAAAAAGGCAAGAAATACGCATTACACCTAACATCACGTTTATTTCTCTTTTACAGAGTACTGAGGTTAGCGGATGCTCTCCAACGCGGCCACATGGCCTTCAATTTCGAGTACTCCCCACCATCACGCTATTCATACCTGGCTGTTCCGCTGTCAGCCGCAAACATCCTTGAATGCAGTTCCCAATGACGCGTCAAGCCGACGGATCCTTGTTTTGTTCAAGTCGCCTCTGGCCAACGGTGCCACGCGAGATTGACGAAAGAGGAAACCCACGACATGCGATTTCGTTAGGCGTCGCTCGCCGCTCACAAAGCACTCCACCTCTTTGACCTGGTTCCTCTGGCGTGCGTCCGCCTGGGGACCCCGGTGATGTCTGAGCAGGATCAATATGGAATTTCACGCGCCTTTGCGTGACAAGTCATCCAGTCCCAGCGATCCGTGGACCATAGGGAGGCCCATGGACTACCAGTCGATTGAGCGCGGGCGCTTTCCGGTTAATACGATATGGTGAATGTATCATTTGCTACTACAACTATGTTTTGTTGCATCAGTACCTTATTTTGCTTGGGTTTCGCCCCGGATGTGGTTGGAGTACATGTCCCAAATTAATGTGACGGAGAGCTCCAGATAGGCGTCAGGAACTATACAGTACGTGCAATGAGACACCACATGTTGGGTAATGTGCGTCCTGTGAGCGTCTATGAGGGTTCTTGGATTCTGGTTTTTGTGCGGAGTTTGAAATCACTCTTGGACCTACCCATTGCCACACAGAAATCCTGACATTCATATTAACGGGCTATCTTGGAAATATCTCACGCGATATACTCTTAGGGGTTCATGAATACTGACGACGATGTGGATTTTTTGAATCCGGCGTGCAGGCGTCCCAATTTAAATGTAGTGAATCATCGTGGCGCGTCCAAAGAGCAACCTCCAGTTACTTCAAACCAAGTTCTTGCCGGAGAAGCGTCTGACGTTGAGGATGAAGTCGTGGAAACGAGTGATAATGAGGAGCTCGCGCTCGACCTCGCTCTGCAAAGACCGTCCTATTGGATAGCGCGATCATTATATCCGCCAGTTCCCCAAACAACTGACCCAAAGCGTCCTCGTTTCTCACAGCAAGCCGTAGAATCCTCATCGGCGCAACCTTCACCAGTACGTTCCATCTCTATACATCGAGGATCATTCGGTATACAGCACAGCTAATCACTTGGCTAACCACATTGTGATCTCTTAGCAACCTTATTCGAGTCCTCTCCAGACGGCATCTGTTCCCTCCGTATTATCGCCGTCTCGCACTTCCTCTTTGGCGAATTCCCCAGCACCTGAACCCTCCTCCCACACCTGGGGTGAAGATGTAGACTTATGGGGATATGGTCAACCTCCAGGAGTACTCGTATTTACATCTGTCTCGCTTAAATATGTGTTTATGAAAGAACACAGGATAACGAAGCCCTGGACCCTATGCACATCCAAACATTGAATAATACAGTGGATGTACCACTTCAGCTCCCCTCCTCGCCCTCTTCCAAACCTCCAACCATGATTCCGTCATCTCAAACTCCGCCTCTCGCCCTGGCTGGCCACACCTCTGTATATTACCCTCCATTGGTATAGCAATCCAACACTAATCCTGCTCACAGGACGCCATGGAAGTTGATGGATCCTCCACAAACGAGGCTGTCACGCAAGCAATCCCGAAGTTTCCTTCGACGGGGAGCGTCAAATCATCACAGAAGACTCGTCATCAGTACTACCAAAATCCTGTAGTCACTCCCTCACTACTGGACATTGACTTAGCAACCTCCGATCCTTTTGATATTTTACATCTCAATTCTCCACTCTCGCCAACCACTCCTCCGGCTACCTCGATCTTGGGCAAACGAAAGCGTCCGTCTCCATCTCCATCTCCCTCTCAATTTCGCCTCGATTCCAGACTGCAGTATGCTCGGGCTGGACCAAGTGGGTCGAAGTCTTTTGAAGAGGACGATGAAGCCCTTGCAAAGACGATGCAGGCCACTGAGGAGGCTGATGGTGGCCGAAGGTACTCATTACGAAAGCGAGACGGCGAGTTCCACCCTTACACAGATTATTTGCGGATGTGGGGTCGGGAAGGCAAGAAGTTGTTAGATAATCTCGACAAGATGGAACGCAAGAAGAAGCGGGCGAGGGTTGATGGAAGTGTTAGGGATGGCGAGGAAGAATACCACCAGGAGACGCAGGAGGAGAGTCAAACTCAACTACCTCAGCCGCGGAGGTCGCAAGCTAAATCGACGGAGCCTCAACATCGACCCAAGGAGACCGAGAAGGGCAGATCGAAGAGCCATCGACATCACCCTCGCCCGCCGGACTCACCCTTGTACCGTCCTCGTGCTTGGATCCCACCTTCTCCTCCACGAAATCCGGCCAAACCGGTGCAGGAGCCAATTCGACGGCCCAATCCACAGCATGACCTCTTGAACAAGCCAAGGAGATTTATTCTGGATGACGGCTCTCCGGCACGCGGGAGGGCTGCCGGATCGTCCAAAGTAACAATGCTTCCGTCCCCCAGGCGCACGGGCGATACGAGCGATGAGGGCGAGCCACTGGCACGAGCAAAACCGAACCAGAATCGAGCCATCACCCAGCTAGCTCTCCAGATGGGAGAAGCAGACAGTTCTGAACCGGACTTCGACGCCGACCAGCCAATCGCCGATGGTCACGATGAATTAGATTCCATCCCACATCGAAAACGGGCCTCCGACCGTCGGGTTCAACCAGATTCTGACTCGGACCCGACGGAATCTGAGTCGAGTTCCGCCGCTGAGACGTTGCCTAAGGCTGGAGTTGCACTTGACCTAGAGCGGGAAATGGAAAGGTGGTCGAAGGAAGATCATAAACGATTTGCAGTCCTCAAGCGGACTATGCCCACGGCGATGTGTCTAAAACTCATGCGCCAGGCCATGGAGACAGAGAGGAAGAAGCGAGAGGAAGCGCGGCGCAGGGCTCTAGTAGAGAGCGACGAGGAGGACAGGGATGAGAGAAATGAGGAGGACGAAGAGAGTCAGGATGTTCGCCCTGGACATAGCAAAATCCGCCACGGGGGAGGTGGAAAGGTTGCTATCGTGGGGGATACAGAAAGCGAGAGTGAAGATAATCCCCGAGCGGTTGGGGCGAGTCACCATCTCCTTGTTGACAACTCAGATGTTGAGCTGCTGGATGACGCCGTCCCTGACGACCTCGATGAAGACCTGTCACTGGCG
>WNFL01075993.1_pt1 | contig 13508 bp, 8 predicted proteins | sample 5400361 | NCBI WGS metagenome assembly WNFL01 (sample SAMN13153351, study PRJNA577476) | soil metagenome | isolation source: 40 cm soil on Douglas fir-dominated hillslope | place: USA:California | collected 2013-09-17
CGGCGCTGGCCGTTTCCGCTTGATGTGACGTGACGTTCTGTCACGATCTGGCGTCGGCCCGGCGTGCTGATCATGACGTGAGGCGAAGCCCCGGTAACACGAGGTGTCTTCCTACAGACCCCCCACCTGCCGGAGCTTCGCCGTGTTCGATTGTGCCAGTGCCGGTGGCCGCCCGGTGCCGGACGGGCGGCTGATATCCCGGATCGCGGATGAGGTTGCGGACAGTCCGCCCGATGCCTTCCGCCCGGCCTCCGCGCAGGCCCCCGCACCAGGCCTGCTGGAACTGCTTACCGGGGTGGCCGGCGGGCGGCCGGGCCAGGGCCGGGATCATCCGGTGGCGGCGGTGCTGGCCCTGGCCGCCGCGGCGGTGGCCGCCGGTTCCCGGTCGTTCGCCGCGATCGCCGGGTGGGCCGCCGACGTGCCCGACGGCGTGCTGGAAGACCTGTACCGGCGGTGCGGGGCAACGCGGCCGGATGCCGGGCCGCCGCCGAAAGCCACGATCTGGCGGGTCGTCACCGGGGCTGACACCACCGCCCCGGACGCGGTGACCGGCGCCTGGCTGATGGAGCGGGCCAGCGCCGCCGGGGACCTGGCCGGCGCCGGTAGTGACGATGCGCCGCTGATCCCGGTGCGGGTGGACGGCAAGACCGTCCGGGGCGCAAAGAACGCTGACGGCAGCCAGGTGCACCTGCTGGCCGCCCTGGCCGGCGAGCGGGGCGTCGTCGCAGCGCAGGCCGAGGTCGGCGCCAAGACGAACGAAATCCCGATGATCATCCCGCTACTCGACGGCCTGGACCTGGACCGGGCCGTCATCACCGCCGACGCACTCCATTGCCAGCGCGCTACCGCGGACTACGTGCACGGGCGCGGCGCGGACTTCGCGCTGCCGGTCAACGACAACCAGCCCGGCCTGCTCGACGCTCTCGACGCCCTGCCCTGGCCCGACGCCCCGGTCACCCATGCCGCCACTGACCGCGGCCACGGCCGGGTCACTACCCGCACAATCCAGGTCATGGACGCGCCCGACGACCTGCCGTTCCCGCATGTCAGCCAGGTGTACCTGATCGAGCGGCACGTCACCGCCCTGGACGGCACGCCCCTGTCCGAGGTCGCCGCGCCCGGCGTCACCAGCCTGGCCGCTGACCGGGCCAGCCCGGCCTGCATCGCCGGGCTCGTCCGCGGCCAGCGGGCGATCGAGTCCCTGCACTGGCTCCGCGACACCCTGTACCGCGAAGACAACTCCACCGTCCGCACCCGGTCAGGACCCAGGGCCATGGCCGCGCTCAGGAACCTGGCCATCGGCGCGCTGCACCAAGCCGGACGCCACGACACCACCGAAGCCACCCGCTGGGCCAGCCGCTACATTAGCCGTCCATTCACCATCCTCGGGCTAAATTAATGATCTTGAAACGGCCGTGCATGACGCCCGGCCCGCGGGCCACTATCGAGAATCCGTCATTGAATTAGATTCAGACGGTTCGGCGCACCCACTCCGCGAAGAAAGCCGCAGCTCTGGGCACGATCCTATTCCTCATACCGTAAACGCGATCGGATACCCCCCAGCCGGTAGTCATACCGGGCAATGGGTTTCCGGATGCGTCAGTCGCCAGGACCTGATGGACTACCACGCCTGAACGGGGCTCTTGGCTCCATAGCGTGGTTTAGTCGGCTGAGAATGAACGGCTGTGGGAGGCGTTCCTGTTCTAGGCGCAGGTAAATGCCGGGTTCTGCAGATAGTGCGGCCAGGGCGGCGTTTTCGATGTCGGTGAGGTTGGGATCCGGAGTGTCGGCTCGTGTCTCGTCCTGGACGGCGAGAGTTCGGTGCGCTTCGAGCGTTACCGGGTCCATGAGGACGGAGACAAGGCGCGGCAGCCGGGTACGGGCACGCGACAGCAAGGTGAACCCTGCACGGTCGAGGTCGCCCCAGTACAGATGGTGCGCACCTTCCAGCCAGCCGATCTCGTCCAGGACATTGAGATGGTTGCCTGGCGAATGGACGACCACGGTCCGTGGGCGGTCGGGGAACAGGTCGGCGGATTCCTTGTTCTCGACGATCAAGACCACCTCGGGGTGGACGGGCAGTGCGTCAACTTCCGGCAGGGGTGCGCTCAGGTGCCGCAAGCCGCCGACTCGTGCGCGATCGGCGGGGTCGGCCAGGATCACATCGACGTGGACAGGCAGCGCCTTCAGCCCCAGGAGATCCAGGTCGTCCTGTTCCAACTCCTCGTCTGGCTCGCCGGCGTGTGGCTCGTCAGTGATGTTGAGGCAGGCCAGGACGAGCCGACGGTTACGGGCAAGCCACTTGGTGCCCATGCCCAGGACGGGTACCTGCCGGATCGTCAGTCCGGAACGCGGGTTCTCGGTGAACCATCTGGCGGCCTCGAGCAGGATCTCGAAGTCGGCCTCATCCAGGTCCACGATCTGCGGTATATACGGGCGCAATTGTTCCTGGACTACACCGTCCGGCAGGGCGCAGATCCGGGACCACCTGACGTTCGCCTGCCGCCAGTGGTCGGCGAGACCCACGTCGAGGACGACTAGGTCGTCGACCGTCTGAAGGTCCAGGTGGGTGAATACCTCCTGGGCGCCCACAACGGTGCGGCGCATGACGCTGCGTAGCCTCGCGGCAGGGACCGCCTGCCACCAGCTCCGCCAGGCCCGCATCCACTCGCCAACGGTGTCGGACTCGCGGGCGATTGCCTGCGCCGACGGTGCGGCAACGGGAAACGAGAACTGGGCGTCGACTCCGTCCAGTAGCCAGTCGCGCCAGTTCTTGCGGTACCGGACACGTACCTGGTCCATGACATGATCGGGATCGTGCACTAGTTCTGTTCGTCCTCGAGTTGCAGCGCCTCCGTCATCGTCATCGGGTAGATACGCACCCGGGTGGGGTCGTGAACATCGACGTTGATGTAGGCGACCGATTCCACATAGTCCTAGAAGGCCGTCTCCTTCTCACGAGGCGCGCCCACGATTAGCTGGAAGGCGAGGGCTCGCAGGGCTGACAATGAGCGGCCTGTGTAGTCGCTGTCGGCCTTGACGAACCCTTCGTCGAGGATGATTGACGCATACCTGGGCGGACCTTCGTGGCCGTCGCCGAGGCGGAACCGCAAGGCGGCTCCGAGGATGAACGCGATCAGTTCTTGCCCTTCGCCGCCGCTCATGCCAGAGACACCGTCATGGACGACCTTGACCCCGTCGCGACGGGTCTCGATGGCTTGAAAGTCGACATGCTCGCGGGCGTCGAACACGCGCCGCCGCCATGCGTCCCCGGCTCGCGACTGGTCATCGAGCTTCGCCAGCTGTATGCGGAGCCGGGTGAAGGACTTCTCCACCTGGTCGGCGTCGCGTCCGGCGTCCATGCCGACGGTGTTGCTGGTGTACCGGGTGATGACCTGACGGAAGTCCTTCAGGTCGCTGCTTGGCCGCTCGACCGAATCGATGCTCAACGTGGCGTCTTGCCGGAACTGTACGTGGAGCAGCACGTCGTTGATCGGGGCCAGCCCTCGCTTGCTAACCCGCGCGTCATCGTCAATCTGCACGAGCACACCGCGCAGCTGCCGGTTCATGTCATCATCGACCTTCGCTAGCCACGCGTCCTTCGTGCGGGGCAGATCGTCGGTCACCAGTTGCTGGTAGATCGCCAGCAACGCAGGCAGGGACTCGATTGTGCCGTCCGTCTCGCGGGCGGTTCGCTCGTCCAGGTTGCGGTAGGCAGCGATGTGGCCCACCACGGCAGCCTCAAGTTTCTCCCTATCATCTTTGTGCCGTTCGATCTGCTGACGCAGGTTGGTGATCGCGGCGGTCAAGCTTGCCGCAACCCCCGGTGGTGTCCGTCGGCGCTGCGAACGGGTGGCGGCGAGCGAGGCACGCTCGTCGCCGGTCAGCGGCGACGCTGCGGCGACGCGGTCCTTCGCATCGTCCGCGACAGACGCAAGGTCGCCCCACTCCCTGTCAAGTTCCTCCTGCTTTTCCTTAAGCCGATTCTCCTGGCTGCGAGCCGCGACAGCCTCCTCACGCTGCCTCTGGAACAGCTCCGTCAGGTGCGCCACCTCGGGAGAGTTAGCCTGCCCAAGCTGGGTCTCCAACTCGCCCATCCGATCCTGCGCGGCTGAGGTGTCGATCCGGTCCCAGCTAAGCTCCCTGCGGAGCGCTCGCAGCTCGTCCAGTCGGGCGCGCGTCGACGCGCGCTGCTGGTTGGCCTCATCCGCTGACGCGTCGGCGACCTGGAGCTCGCGCTGGATCGACTCGAGCTCGTCGTTCAGCTCCTGCAGCAGCCGGCGGTTGTCCCACCCGAGCCAGGGGTAACGCAGGCGACGATCGTCCTTCGTGAATCGAAGTCCTTCAGGGGTCATTGGATGTCACCCGCTAGGGCCTGATCCTGGTGACAACTGGGTGACAAATGATCTTCAAGCCGCAACGCAGTGCCAGGAACACCGCTCTGACCTGCGGGTTTGCGTGGAGCTGAGGGGATTTGAACCCCTGACCCCCTCGATGCGAACAGAGTCTGGCGCTTTGCCTGCCTGCATTTCGGGAACGTTCTCCCAGGTCAGCCACCTACGGCCGGTTCCCCTGGCCGCGCCTGAGGGCGGCTAACGAAGGCTTTCCGCTCCCATCCCGCTCCCAAAATCGGACACCCGGCCTGTGGCTGCGGTAATTGTCGGCGCGCCTCCGGCGCTCTCGGGACACCCCGCAAACGGAATCGCCTATGCCGGGGACCGGCTCGACAACGACATCGCACCCACGGCCGGGACGGGGCTGGTCACCGTTTGGGTGCAGCGGGGCCCCGGGGGATACATCCTCCGTCCGGACGATTCGCCCAGCATTGCCGGGCTGCGACCAGGCGACCCATCGCTTACCGTGGCCACGCGCTCCGGGCTCGCCCAGGTCCTCTGCGCGAAGCAGCCCGGCAACTGACCACCACTGCGCACCCGTGCGGCGGCCGGGCGGGTCGGCGGCTGGTTACCGTGAGACCTCGCGCACCCGGCCCGCGCTGATCTCGGCGATGAGGAAGCCGCCGCGGCCGACGGCGAGGCATTGGACACCGGCCAGTGCGACCGCAGTGGCCGGGCCGCCGTCGCCGAGCACCGGACGGCCGCCCCCGGCTGCGGTGTAGATGTGGTTCGCCGTCATCTGGTGCCCGTAGAACCTGCCCGACCGGGCCGCGAGCACCTTCACCAGGGTCGCTTGCTCCAGAGTGGCTTCCCCGAAGATAACGTTGTTCGCCGGGTCGGTCGCCACCGTCAGCACGAATCCGGGACCGGGAGCCCGGGCGATGGTGTAGATGTTTCCCTTAGTCATTTTCTTGCCGTAGAAGGTGCCCGTCTTAGCGGCGACCATCCGCACCGAGACTTCCTCGGTCACCATCAGGTTGCCACGGCCGTCCACGGCCAGACCGGCGCCGGGCGACAGCACAAGTCCGGCCTTGGTGGCTGGGCCGCCGTCGCCGCCGAGCCCGCCGTGGCCGTCCCCGGCGATCGTGTAGATGTCGCCCGCGGTCATGGCCTGGCCGTAAAACCTGCCGGTTTTTACGGCCAGCGCGCGGACCCGGCTGAATCCGGAGTCACTGAACAGCAGGTTGCCCTCGTTGTCGACGGTCACCGCGTTGGGCTGGCACAGGGCGGCCGCCGTGGCAGGGCCGCCGTCCCCGGCGAACGAGCCGCATACGCCGCCGCTGACGGGGCCGGTGCCTGCCACGGTATAGATGTCGCCGGCGGTCATGGGCAGGCCGTAGAAGGTGCCCGACCGGATGGCGACCACCCGGATCGCGTTTGCGTCCTCGTCAGCCAGGATCAGGTTGCCAGCGTGATCGAGCGCCACCGCCACCACACCGATCTCGGCTTGGGTGGCCAGCCCGCCGTCTCCGCTGAAGCCACGGCGGCCGTTGCCGGCGACGGTGTAGATGTGGCCCGCGGCCATTGGCTGCCCGAAGTAGGAGCCGGGGCGGGCGGGCACGAACCGCACCCGCACCAGGCTCGCCACGGCCATCTCGCCCGCCGGGTTGCTGGCCACGCCCAGGGCGTAAAACTCCGCCTTGATGGCGACACCGCCATCGCCGGAGAACCTGGCCCCGATCCCGTCCGCGCCGTTGCCGGCGATGGTGTAGATGTCGCCGGCGGTCATGTGCTGGCCGTAGAACGTGCCGGTCCGCACGGCCACCACCCGGACCCGGGCGTTGCCGGAGTCGGCGACCGCCACGTTGCCGGCCGCGTCCACCGACACCGCGGTGCCGTCGCGGAAGTCGAGGGTGGCGCTGGTGGCGGGACCACCGTCGCCGCTGAACCCGCGGCTGCCGGTGCCGGCGATGGTATACACACCGCCCGCGGTCATCTGCTGGCCATAGAACGTGCCGGTCTTGACGGCCAGCACCCGCACCAGGTTGTTGGCGAAGTCGGGCACGACCAGGTTCCCGGCGACGTCGACCGCCACCCCAGCCGGGGTGCCGATGCGCCTGGCGTCAGCGATCCGGTACATGTGGCCGACGGTCATCTTCTTGCCATAGAACGTCCCCGTCCGGACCGCGACCACCTCGAGCGCGAAGAAATGCGAGTCGGCCAGCACCAGGTTCCCGGCATGGTCGATCCGCAGCGCCAGATGCCCGGCCCCCAGCCCAACGATCGAGAGGCCCTTGACCGGGATGGTGTAGATGTCACCGGCCCTCATCGAAAGCCCGTAAAACCTGCCCGTTGTGGCCGCCAACACCCGCAGCTTGGCCAGCACGTTGCGCGCGCCGCCCTCACCCGGCAGACCGTTCTGGGCGATCACCAAGTTGCCATGCCGGTCCACCCGCGCGGCCGACGGGGAGAACACGCCCGCCTTGCGGGCCGGGCCGCCGTTGCCCGACGTGCGGGCGGCGCCGGTGCCAGCGACCGTGTAGATATGGCCTGCGGTCATCTTCACCCCGTAGAACACCCCGCGCCGGGCCGCCACCACCCGGATCCGGTTGTTGGCCGTATCGGCCACGATCAGGTTGCCGTGCCGGTCGGCGGACACGCTGCCCGGCCGGTTCACCTCCGCCGACCTCGCCCGGCCACCGTCACCACCGAACCCGCTGACGCCATCACCTACCGGCGTTGCCAGCCGCCCGGTGGCAAAGTCCACCGAGCGCACCACACTGGTGCCAGCGAAGGCGTCGGTCACATACAGCCGGCCACCGGCAAACGTCACATCGCACTGCAGCGGGTCATTGAAATCGCTGTTAACGCCTGCGCACGGGCTCACCGCCACTTTGCTGGCCGGACCCGGGCCACCGACGCCGCCGGCCACGGTAGTGATGATTCCGCCCCCCGCGCGCGGCGCAGCCACCCGCGCACCAATCACCGGCGACCCAGCCACCCACGCCCTGGCACCCCCGCGGGCCTGCTCCGTCATCCCGGCGGCCAGCACCATCGCAACCAATACCGCCCCGCCCCGCAAGCTCACGCGCACCCAGCCAGTCATCGCATCCTCCCCGGCCTCGTGTAGTTATGACGCATGAGCGGGGCAGACAGATGACGAACTCGTCCGCAAATGGCTAATGCGATGATTCCGGGGGAACTCAGATTTTCAGTAATGTAGCTATTGATAAACAAGACGCCGTCGACCCGGAGAAGGCCTTCCAGGAGCGGCTCGCGGCCCTGGTGAAGGTTGACACAGAACGCCTTACCGATGCGCCATTGCCTCGTATGTACGGCCGCGTGAGCCCGCCACCCCCGGCGCATGGCACGGTGTGCTACAGCGGCAGCTTGGCCAGGAAGGGGTACATCAGCTGGGCGTCGATCGTCTGGAACGAGTTGATGTGCGGCGACCCCGACAGCAGCTGGCGCAGTGCCCCGGACACCTCGACGTGGGCGAACGTCAGCCCCTGGTTGTAGCCCCAGTCGACGGGGACCTGTGCGTACGCGGCGATCGTCACACCCGGGGTCGTCGCCGTCGCGTCGTCGGGATCGCTGCCGTCCAGGCCATAGGTTTGCTGCAGTGCCCCGTCGAGCGGCCAGGCGGACACCGATCCGTCTCCGCGGCGCTGGTCGAGCTGCGGGACGAAGCCGACGGCGCGGTACCAATTGGCGACGGCGAAGATTCCCTGGCCGTAGGCGGACCAGCTCGCCGGAGCCCCGGGCGTCCGGTCGATCTGCTCCTCGACCAGCTCGACGTGGGTATGGATGACCTGCGGGTGGCGCGGGTCATCGCCCGCATCCTGCACCGTGATCTCCTGCACCTCGAGCTCGGTCGCCTCGACCAGGGTCGCGGTCATCGAGGTCAGGTCGAGCATCGCCTCGTAGACGTTCGGACGAATGCCGACGACCGATAGGAAGCGTCCGTTAGGCGGGATGGCGCCGAGGCCGAACACGCCGCGACCGGAGATCCGGAACCTGAACCCCCAGTTGTGGTCCTGCCCGCGGTTGACCCAGACGATGAACGCGGGGAAGGTGACGTCGAAGTGGTGGCGTGGACCTGTTGGGCCGCCCGCGGGAAGCGAGAACACCGGAGCTGCCTGATGCGATGTGTCGATCCGCGACACGGTGCCGCTGAAGGGCGCTGCGAGAAGCGGGCGAAGCGCGGCCGCCGCCGAGCCGGCGAACGACGCGTTGAGTTCACCGCGGCTCCAGAGAACCGCCGCGGTTTGGTTCACGGCGTTGATCGACGCGCCAACTGACAGGTAGTGGCGCCCGCGGCCCCCGCCACCGCCCGTGCCGAACACGCGGTCGACATCGCGTCCGAGGTCGAAGCGCAGGGCGGCCGACACTGGCACCAATGTGATCCGCACGGCCGGGTCGGCCGGCGTGCCGAACGTCGACTCAAGGTACACATGGTCGTCGTCCTCGCCGGCGGCCATGCCGGAGGCGACTGGCACGCCGAGCCGCTGCAGGCTCCCCGGCACGCCGCTTCCCATGAACCTGTCGAGGAGGCCCTCGAGCTGGACCCTGAACTGGCTCTCCAACACCGACAGCACGATCCCGAAGTTGGTCGCGAAGTCCGCGACCGCCCAGTCGACTACCTGGTGGATCCCGTCGGGAACGTAGGAGAGCATCCGCGCCCGCACCGTCCCGCGCAGCCGGGCCGTGACCCGCGGGCGCAGAACGGCCGAGCCCGGTCGCGCGGCGAAGCCGATCGTGGCTGTGATCGACAGCGGCATGCAGTCGAGCCGTAGCCGCGCGATGTCGGTCGCGAGGAAGATCGAGATCGTCCACAGCAGCGGAATCACCCAGGCGAACTGCGGCATGAAGATGGCGATGGCCGGCGCGCCGGCAACGAGCAGCGTCCAATACAGCGGCGTCCCCGTCCTGACCACCGTGGCATCGACGCCCAGGCTGGCGATTGAGAGGACGACGTCGATCGAGCCGCCGGCGCGGCAGCGCAGCTGCGTGACGACGGGCGCCTCGAGCGGCGCGGGCGGCGTGGTCGTGCTCATCGTCGCCGGCGGCAGGGCGAGCCCGAGCCGGAAGTCGATGAGCTGGGCGTAGTAGAGCTCACGAACGGTGATCGGGGCCCGCAGTCCGGCGAGTGAGAACCGGAGCGTCCCGATGTCGTCGAACGCGATCGCCGTGATCAGCTGAGTGCGCACGGCGGATGTAAGCGAGCCGAGGCGGGACGCCGGGGTCGGGAGCGCCAGCGCGGTCGCGACCGCCGCGATGTCCGCGGGCGCGAGTGCGCTCAGGACGTGTGGCGGGACCGCGCCGGCGGTCATGTACTCGCCCGCGCGCTTGATCGCGAGCAGGTCGACCAGCCCGCGCCCGCCTTCGGGGAGACAGCGCTTCACGGCGCCCGAGCCGGGATCCTCGTGCAGCATCGCCGGCAGGCCCGTCCCAGGGGTGGTGATGGGGCGCACGCCGTTGGAGTCGGGCGGGGCGAGCGCGCGCGCCGACTCGACGGTCTGCTCCAGCCACGGGATCAGCAGATCCGTCCCGCTCGTGCTCGCGCCGGTCACATGCGCGGCGACGGCGTTGATTGTGCGTGCGATGTCGTCGAGCAGCTCCTGTTCGATCCGCAGCGCCACCTGCGCCGCATTCGTCGTGACCGTCGGCGGCCGCCGGTTCGGGTCGCGGGGTGGGCGCTCGGGCGGATCGTGGTCAGGCCGATCGTCGTCGTCGCGCCGGATCCGCGGCGCGTACATGCCTGGCTCGTCCGGCTCGTCGTCGTAGGCGCGCAGCGACTCGAAGTCGTGGCCCGCCAGCTCGCGCAGCCCCCTGCCTGGCCTCGCCCACCGCTTCCGGACCGACTCGTCGCGCAGGTCGCGGTACCCGTCCGGGTCGGGCGCGTCCGACTCGGCGTCAGCGATCTCGACCGTCAGGCGTGAGGCAGGAGCGTCGGATCCCTCGGCAAACAGCGCTACCTCGGCCGGCAACCCGCGACTCACGAGCATGGCCGCCAGCTCGTCGACCGGATAGCCCGACGTCCGCTGGGCCTCGCCGCCCGCGAGCAGTGCCCGCACGAACGACGCGGCGAGCGCCTCGTCGTCGCAACGCCCGCCCGGCACGATCCGCTGGATCCAGCGCGCGCCCGTGACCGGATCATCGAGGACGACCCGGACCTCCTCCTCCCCTTCCTCGACCCGCCAGCGGCCCGCGCGCCCGACCCGCGCCGCCGGCACATCGGCCGCCGGCATCGCCAGCCGGGTGTGGGTCCCGTGGTCGAGGTACTCGCCGCTGCCGTCGGCTCGCCGGACGAGCGTCATCCCCGCGCCGAACAGCGTCGGCTCGTCGAGGTCGAGCCGCCACTCGTCGGCCGTGACCCGCAGCCGCATCCTCTGGTCAGGGGGCGCCTCGAGGTCGAGCATGCCCGCGACCGGAAGCTCGCTGGCCAGCTCGGCGAGCTGAGTTGGGTCGTAGCTGAACGTGATCACACAGTCGAGCGCGCGCATGAGATGAGGGTACTGCGTCGTGACCGCGAGCCGATTGCCGTGCTCGCCCGCGCCGGGTCAGCCGACCAGCCGAAGCTGCCAGCGGGCGGCCGCCGTTCGGCACCGGAGCCTCCGATGCGATCTTGTACCGAATCTTGCATGGCGAACCTGACATCAGCGCGGTCCCGTCCGCGCTTCGGCCGCTGGTCGAGGCCGGCCTGGCCAAGGACCCGCAGAGCCGGCCACCCGGCCCATCAGCTCATCGAACATCCCTTGCTACCGGGCAGGGTCTACGCTATGGCCAGCGGCCACCGCAAGATCATCAAGAGTCGACACAACCCGCGATGATCACCGCAGTGGCCGTTCCGCGTCCAGCACGCCACACCACAAGATCACGAACTACTGCTGGAGTACTAAGCACTTCGTGTCTGTAAGCGTCGTCGGATTGGAGTCGGTACTCGTCAAGTTCGAGCGGGAGGCGAACACGGTTAGTACCACAGCCGTAGATCGCGCCGGTGACCTGCGGTGACGCTGGACGCAGGGCAGCCACCCAGTTTGGACGCGGCTTGTGATCTATCGTGAGCGGGGAGTCCCGGTGCGGCGTCCCGGCCTGGTGGCGTAAGCAGGGCATCGTGCTGCGCGCTTCAAGATCGGCCGGCATGTGCTGTTCGAGGAATCGGACGTGCGGGCCTGGATCAAGGCGCACGGCATACCTGCCGGGCGTCGCAAGGACGCTGACCGCGGGACGGGGTGGTGACCGATGCACCGGGCGAGGCGGTAGACGAGTACGAAGGTGGGTGCCGTCGCAGCGATGAGTCTGCCGGCGCCCACAGGTCTACCTCCCGACCGAGGCAACCAACTCATCGGGAGTAAGGCATGGGCCTCATCCCCGTCGAGTTGTTCGCAACCCTCGACCTCGTCGGGCAGTCGCCCGGCGGCCCCGACGAGGACCCGGTGGGGTTTCGTTCGGCGGCTGGCAGGCGCCCCTGCTGGATGAGGTCGCCGGGGCGCAGGTCGGTGCCGCGTACGAGGGCACGGACGCCCTCGTGCTCGGCCGGCGGACGTATGACATCTTCGCCGCCTACTGGCCGTACCAGGACGGTGAGGGCAACGAGATCGCCACGCTCTTCAACAGCGTCCCGAAGTACGTGGCCTCGCGCGGCAGGCCCGACCTCGTGGGCCGGGTCCACGCAGCTCGGCCCGGATCTGGCCGGCGCGGTGCGCCAGATCCGTGACCGGCACGAGCACGTGAAGGTCGTCGGGAGCCTGAACCTGGTGCAGACCCTCCTGCGCGAGAAGCTCTTCGACCGTCTCGACCTCTGGGTGCACCCGGTCGTGTTCGGCGTCGGGCAGAAGGTGTTCGACGGTGGCGCGGTGCCCACGAACGTCACACTCCTCGAACCGCCGGTAGCCGGTCCGAAGGGCACCGTGTACCTGCGCTACGGGCTCGCCGATGGCACGCCCGGGACGGGGGACATGAGCGCACCCGATCGCGGTGCCGGGCGCGACGACTGAAGCCGCCCCGCGCCAGGTGGGTCCGTGTCGTCGGCGGTGAATCCGCCAGGTCGGCATGCCGTGACGAAGTGCCTCGCCAGAGGGTCGCCGCCGTCACGCAATGGTCTGGCAGGCCCCGCCGCCCTACTAGCGACCAAAGATCGTTAGGACCTGCGTCAGGGTTGTCCGATCACGATGCCTGCAGTGGCAGGGTGAGGATCTGCTGGGTGAGCGCTGCGACCATTTCGTCGGTGCGCTTGGAATCGACTTTGACCAGCAGCACGTAACGCGACCAGCGTTCCACCAGGGTGGCGCACTGTGGCCACTTGCCATCCCGCTGTTACTCCCAGTCCCAGCGACAGAAGTGGTCAGTGGTCAGAATCAAACCCTGTCCACAACGTGGGTCACCACTACAGCGCCAGCTACCCGGCCGCGAGCCAGCGCTACGGCCTGTTCGACCTGGCCGCCGGGAAGCTTGCGGGCGCGGCGGTCCTCTCAGTGCCCACGCAGGCTCGGGTGCTGACCAGCGTGTTCCCCGACCTGGAGCCGTACGCCGAGAGCCTGGAGCTCGGCCGGTTCGTCCTGGACGACGACGTGGCCGCCAACGGCGAGTCGTGGTTCCTCGGCCAGGTCTGCCGGATGGCTGCCGATCGCGGCACGCGCGGTCTGGTGTCATTCAGCGACCTGCTGCCGCGCCATCTCGCGGACGGCACCGTGATCATGCCAGGCCATGTCGGCACCATGTATCAGGCGAGCAACGCGGTGTACACCGGCCGCGGCACGCCGCGCACGCTGACGGTGCTGCGGGACGCCACGGTGTTCTCGGATCGGGCCGCCCAGAAGGTACGGTCCCAGGTCAAGGGGCCACGAGTACGCGGAGCAACTCCTGATGGCTCACGGTGCCCGAGCCCGCCGGGCGGGTGAGACCCGGCCGCGTGGCTGGCCCAGGCGCTAAGACGTCGGCGCGCGCCGCATCCGGCACCAGGGCAACCACAGGTACGCATTCCGGCTCGGCACGACTAGGCCGAAGTTGCTGTAACTCTGTGTAGAACTTTCCTGGCCTGACCTGCATAGAGGGTCACCAGGCGTTCGATCGCGTAGCCAAAAAAATCTTCAGATTCGGATGTGATCCGTTACGTATCCCGATATCACGAAGGTTATGGCAGGACAAGCGGCGGCAATGCACGTGGCCAGG
>WNFL01287833.1_pt1 | contig 13508 bp, 27 predicted proteins | sample 5400361 | NCBI WGS metagenome assembly WNFL01 (sample SAMN13153351, study PRJNA577476) | soil metagenome | isolation source: 40 cm soil on Douglas fir-dominated hillslope | place: USA:California | collected 2013-09-17
TACCTTTTCGCCCTGTCTAAATTTGGGTGGATCTGGCAATGAGATTAGACCCTTTGGGTCTTCTTTCATCTTTAGATTATCTATGATTTTATCAGGGACTATTGCTGGCCTGCTTTCATTATTGAGAAGAATCCTACTTATACCAAATGTTGAATTTATTCTATGCCATTGATCTTCGATCCGGACAAAGATATATCTTGGGAATAAAATCTTTACTTTAATTTCCTTGCCTATCTTACTCAAGTATTTAGGAAGGTAAGTAAAATAGCCTTGACGTGCAAGGTTAACCTCAGCGCGGTTCTCATTGTTGGGTTTGGTTATAGCAACAGACCAGAACATGACAGGAACCCTTTTTCATGTCTCAAACCGTATGCTATGAATATGAGGTGTGAAGTCAAGGGGGTGATATGATGCGCACAGAAAGTGCTTACAGCATCAAAGGTAAAGGAAAAGGCAAGCAAAAAATACCACGTGCAGGTTCAAAAGTCAGGGAACTATGGGATTTATTACACCTTTATAAAGGCGAAATTGTCACCCTACCGTTGTCACTTATGTTTCACAACACTGCTATTACCCATCTGCGTGATTTTTATGGGCTTGATATACGTAACCTGGGCGGCAATGAGCGTGGGCGTAAAAAAGGGGGTTCTAGATGGATCTTAGCAGGCGAATGGTTCGGTTCTAGATACGTAGATTATATAGCAAAAAACAAACAAAAGCTGGCAAAGGTTGAGAAAGAGTTAGATCACAAGGTGGAATGAACATGCCAAAAGTTATGATCTATGAGAATGAACGGTGGCCAGAATATGAAATTAATTATCCTGATGATTCTGATGATTTCACAACTGAAATTGAACTGACTGATGAAGAACTAAAGAAAATTGAAGAGGCCAATGGTCTATATGAAGAAGCCCAAGCCCTGCTTAGAAACAAGGTTGAAGCAGTTCAAGAAGCAACCCTACTTAAACGACGCAGGGGTGATGTGTAATGAAAGTTTTTATCAGGGCACACATACCACCTGAACTTGAACAGAAGTGGCTGCCCACCTGAACTTGAACAGAAGTGGCTGCAACATGTACGGGATTTTGACGTAGCAAACCCAGGCTGTCATTTTGAAGTGATGATTGATGCCCCAGACCAACCACTTGCTGAAATGGTGAAAGAGTTACAGGTAGAACCAAAGCTGACTTTCACTAAAATCTTTGAGCGAAACAAATGAAACATTCGGATTTTAAAATAGATATGGAATTTATGATGAATGAAGAACTATGGCGGGTAACCGATATAGGCACTAGGACCATCATAGTGATCAGGCTCGGTAACATCACCATTGGTGGAACTAAAACGCGTACAATGAACCGCATAGAAGCCGAATCTGAAGGCTGGTTCAATGGGCCACCTTATGCAGTACAAGAACATGTATTTGATGAAGATGACCTTGAAGCGTGTGAGCCAGTAAAATGAAATATCTAGGAACGACCCCCATAGATGAATTTGACGGTAAGTTCGTAAAAAGGGAAGATCTGGCGTGTTGGACAAGCCTTGAATACCCCAGTGGTTCTAAAGTTCGCCAATACTTGGCTATGGCTGGATATGTTGAAACCAATGAAGGACCTGGCATAAGATTAAGCCATCTTACTAACAATATGAAAGTCCAACCATGCCTAGTTGGGTGTTCTGCCAACAGTGCAATGCAAATATACGTGTCAGCGGCAGCTAAACAATTAAATGCCAAGGGAATAATTTACGTACCAAAACGTAAGGTAAGAAGTGATGCCACTAACTATGCAATAAAACTGGGTTCCGAAGTCAATGAAATAAAACCGGGATACCTTTCAGTAATCAGGAAAGCGGCCAGACAGAAAGCAATTGATTTAAAACAATATGTAGAATGGGATAGAAAGGCTGCCATTCAAGATACGATTGATCAATGTATAAACATACCTGAAAACATAAAAAGAATCATAGTACCCACAGGTAGTGGTTTAACAGCCGCAGGAATTCTGATTGGGGTAGTCAGGCACAAAGGGCCTATTAAAGTTGTTGCGATAGGGACTTCACCTATGGCTGACAAGGCAAAAATATTGACTTTGGCTGCAAAGATGAAGGTACAATTAAAAATACCACCAGATTTACTAGAATTTATAGGGCCAACCACACCGTATGATACACCAGTCATAGAAAGACTGCCTGATGATACCCCACTCGATCCTTATTACGCAGCAAAGACTTGGAAGTATATGGAAAAGGGTGACCTTTTATGGCCGCCTGGTCTAAGGCCAGTAATATCGATGCCTGAAATATGTCAAGAAGAGTTCCGAGATTGGGAGGGACCACAATGAGTACATGGAATTACCGTATAGTACACACTATCAATGACAGGTCTTCATTTAGTTTACATAGAATGCACTATGATGAAGATGGCCAGCCCTGGGCTATGACTGAGGACCCTGTTTACTTTTCAGGAGGTTCACCTGAAGAAACAATTAAAGCACTTGAGATGGCTTTATCTGATGCAAAAAAGCACCCAGTATTTGATGAGCCTGAAACTTGGCCTGGTAAGGAACCGAAATGAACACAGATGACGAAATTGAGGGGTTGGCAATGGCACTAGCAATTGCCGATCGTTATGGACTTGAATCCGACAGTGAAGAACAACGCCTGCTACGAATTCATTTTTATAAAAATTGCCTCGGTGGCTTTACCGAAACTACTGAGTATGTTGACACTGAAGAGTGTGGCACAGTATTTATTAGGGGGAAAGATCATTGGAGGATGTTAGCCAAGTTAGCCCTTGAATATAAAGGAGGCATTAAAAAATGAAATGGATTCTGATGACATTTCTATGTTTGAGTGATTCCCCATGTCAGCCAATAGTTAGTGTTACTGTAGGCATTCCTGGTTGGCGTGAATTTGAAACTAAACAACAATGTGAAATCTATAGGGCTGAAGAAATTGAATTTCAAGAATGGCGGATAAAAGAATTAGGGCCATTCCTTCATAATGGTGAACCATGTTATCAATTATGGATTGGTGAATGTAAAGAGATTAAACCACAATGAGCAGAACACACCGGGATAACCAACGCCGTTTAGACCACAACGCACAACGCACAACGCACAACGCACAACGCACAACGCACAACGCCTGTATCATGTAACACTGTTTTATTATCCACAACTTTTGACCCAGAGCCGCTATCCGTGGCGCAACATACCGCGCTATTCTAAAGGTAGGCGGGCCAAAGATTTCAAGGGACGTCCTAAGCCCCCAGTAACCAAGACCCGCACGCACCGTTACATCCACGGGCATCATGATTGGGAGGGGCCAAATGGGATATGAGTCATTTGCACTTGGAATTGCTTTAGTTGTTGTGCTGCTAGCAGCACTGCCCATTCTTGCATTGGTAGCGTGGTTAATAAGCGAACCTTTTGAGGTAAGAAAGAAACAGTTTAAACGTTTAATCAAGCGCTTAATAAAGGGGCCGCAATGAGTCTAGAAGTAGGTGACCTAGTAAAGATAAACTATGGGCGCTTTGGCCCGTACTATGGGTATATCTTAGCCAAAGATATCAAATGGTGGCCTGATAAGGATGATAAGGCAGTTCTTGTTCAATATCTATGGAATACAGGTGGTGACCCACCCCGTAAACCGTACAGCATTTTTTATCAGAGAGATGTTGAAAAGATAGATGAGAAAGACCTGCCAGCAAGTGATGACCCTAAAGATAAATGGGGCTATGCCGACCACTTTGAGTATTTAAGATGACAAAAGACATATCAGACACTATGAGAAAAATAGCCAGTAAAAAACCGTTATGGAAAAACCAACTGGGTAACTACAAGGCACAGCAGGTACAGAATGCCAACCGAAAGCAAAGGGGTCAGGGACCAACAAAGGTTAAGGCAGATACAAATGAAAAGGATGAGGAATGAAGGTAAGAGTTGGAATGAGATAGCAAAAGAATTTAAAATGGATAAATCTAATGCCAGAAGGTCAATCTTAAGAAAGCACAAACAAAAGGCTGTAGGGTGTTAATCGGAGGGTAACGTAGATAAAATGCCACTTAAAGAAACCATAGCTAGGGCTAAACGTACTTTAGACATATGGCACAGGGTTTGTAATGAACTAGATGAAGGTAATAAGTGGGAGGACATTGATAATGGTCTTACTGAAAAAATGAAATTAGAACACTGGGACACCTATATGAGACAGCGCATGTATCATGATTTAGTTAATATAACAATAAGCTATGAAAAAGAAAGAAACGAATAAAATTAGAATCTCAATATAGATAAACACATATTTATTTTTAGACAGAAAAGAATACTAAGTTCCACAGATACTCAGCAGGAAAATCGAGCCTGAAATGGAGGATCCTAACATGGAAGATAGTGATTGGATTGAATTTGAAGGTAATGAATGCCCTGTAGATCCGGAACAATTGGTTTGGGTCCAGTGGAAAACTGAGGACGGACATACACACCATAGGGCAGGTGCCTTCAATTGGTCTAAGATCAAAGCTTATAGATTAAATCGAATAAAAAACCCCCGAATACCCGGCTAAGACAAAGGAGCCTACGTATCCGTAACAGGGGCTCATGGGCACTTTTGTTAAATCCATTGACCGGGCCTCCATATAGGGCTGCCACCTCCCCCTGCTGTAGGTGGAATGTGCGACGATGAAGCGCATCGTCTGTCTGCATCGTTCGTCGTCGTCGTTCGTCGTCCCGTTCACACACGTCCTTCCACTGTTGTTTCCCCTGCTGTAGGTAGGGTATAGGCTTGCCTAGTCAGTTGCCTATATAGGCTGATGGTTTAGTCAGCAAGCTAAGCGGCTTAGCTTATAAGGCAATGTGCTATCAATGCCCCCAATGCTATCATATAGGCTAGGTATATAATCATATAAAATAAATATGCACTGCTGCGTTTTATGAGTTGACATGCACTAGGCAAGTCACTAGCTTGGTGGTGTTGAGGCAGCCCCATATAGGGGTTGTGGGGCGCAAGCCCCCCACGCACAGTGCTAGCCTTGCCGGGCTAGGGTGACGGGGCCAACGCAACACTATTGAGGTAACAAACCATGACTAATGAAAACAACACCAATGCCCCACGCCCGTTAACTGACGCTGAAAAGGCGTCACGTGAGGCGGCGCTTGCAAAGGCTACAGGCGGCGCAAAGGTACAAGTGCCCGGTAATGCCGTGCCCGGTAATGCCGTGACCGTTAACCCGGTCACGGTTGATCACAAGCCTGTTGCCCCTACGGTTACCGGCCCGGCGCAAAAGCCTATCAGTGAACTGGTCAAGGCCGCTACAACGGCCTTGGGCAACACTGATAACCCGGCAAAGGCTGACGCTGCCGTTGCGGCGTTGGCTACTGCTACCGCATTGCCGGTTAACCTAGCAAAGGTGGCAAGCACTGAGCCGGCCACCAAGGCGGCCGTTGACAAGTTGTTAGCTGACAAGCTGGTAAAAGTTGAGGCTGACAATGCCGCTCACAAGGTGGCAATTGCCAACGCCAACGCCAACGTGGGCAAGCCGCAGGGCGGCACCGTTACCAAGGGCAAGGGCCCTGCAACGCCTACGGTTGCGGCGGCAAAGCCGGCCAAGTTGACGCCGCGTGAAACGGCGTTGGCCAATGACAAGTTAGTCAGGGGCTATGATTTCAGCAAATGGCCCAAGGCTATGGCGGCAATCATGCCCACCGCTAACGTGATTGACGCGGTGCGTTCAACCGGCGTGCTCAAAACGCTGATTACAAAAACTGAACTGGCGTTGTGCGCTTACGCAATGCCAGGGGCGCAGCGGTTCAACGTGTATGACGTGGCTACTGCCCTGCAAAACGTGCTTGGCGGTTCACATGATCACAAAATGAACACCGTGAACCAAAAGGCCGTACCGTCAGGTATGTGGGTACGGCTTAACCCCGCGGCCCGCGCGGTTGGGCTGACTGACGGCAAAAACTTGATTGCCTATGCCGTGGGGCCAAGTGCAAAGGGCCTCATCAAAATCAGGGCCGCGCTTGGTGACAAAACACCCAAGCATTGGTTACCTGAAAACGGGCAAGGCAAGCCCGCTGACAAGGGCAAGGGCACGCCGGCTACTGGTACGCCGGCCGGCGCGTAAAACTTACGGGTGATTACTATAGGGGCACGGCAAGGTAAGCCGTGCCCCTGCCCTTTCAGGCATGCCGTTACATGACGGCGGCATGCTACAAAGGGTAAAATCATGCCACAGTATGCAAAGGCAAATGTTACCAAGCATGAACGTGACCGCGCCATGCGGCGTGACAGTTACGTTGCAAATGTGCTGCTAAAGCGCAGCGCACGGCTGGTCAAGGCGGCACCTCAAACCGTAGCAGCGTACACGGGCAATAACTCATTGCCCGTTGACGTGGCAATGCGCGGGTTACCTGATCAGCATGATACGCCGGTATTTGACCGCGGCCAATGCGGCGCTTACCTGCAAGCTGAGCGGCCGTTCATTGTGAGGTAGCACAACAGGGGGCGGCATAAAACCCGCCCCCTTAAGTTGTGTTTTTTTACGGTTTGTGTTGATAAAAACCCGTATCTTTTTCTTCTTTCTTAAAAGAGACGAGGACGAGCGAGTTAGGAAATTATTCTTCGTCCCGAGGAGGCGGTAAATCTTTTAGACGACGCTGTAACTTACGCATCTTCTTATGCAAAGAAACGAGGTCATCGGCTTCAGTACGAGGACGAGTACGGTTAAAAGAACTAGCTCTTCTTGCCATTGCGACGAGGGGCATCCCGTGCAACATCATATGATCCGAGGCCTCACAAAGTAGAAGGTTCTTCGGATTATTATTGTCGTGATTCCCATCTATATGATGAATAGCAAATCCATCCTTTAATCTTTCTTCTAACCATTCGCGAGTGCGCCAAGGGTGAGCTTCTAGCCAAACTTCGTGGTATATTCTCATGACCTAGTGCGGATGTGCGAGTGATGCGCGCGAGGGCGGGACCAAACAGTGCGTCCGCACTAACACACTTTTTAAAGCTTGTCAACTCTAGTTACCTATAATACTTTCAAAATGCCCTTTGCGCCCTACCGTAATCAATAACGGTGCGGTAGCGTTGAAAGGGCAAAAAACCATGATGCGCAATTTTATGCTGCTTGAAGGTGAGCATGATCACAGCGGCAGTGACCGGCAAGGGCCACTTGCGGCCTTTGATGAAACCTTCAAAGGCCGTGATTACTTTCACATACGCCGCGTGTACCGCGGCGTATGTGGCAGTTGGTCACCAACTGGTAACGGCATATCATGCCGGCTTGACCAGCGTGACGCTATGTTGGCCGCGTTGCTCAAAGTACTGCAAGCTAGCGGCACGCTAGCCAAGCCTAACGCCAAGGGCCTACGCAATGGCAAGGCAAAGCCGGTTGAAACTGATACCGCGCTTGATGACGCTATGATGCGCGCCGCGGCGCAAGCCGCTGAGCAGGTCATAGGCTGAACGTTAAGGGGGGCTGACAGCCCCCCTTAATTTTTTACGTGTTTCAATCTTATGTCTGCGGCGCAACGTTGTCTCCGGTTCTTTTTCTTCTTCGAACGCGAGACGAGTGGGGTCTTCTATTTATTTCCGAGGGCGACGACATTCTTCGAAACCGAGGGGACGACGAACGAATAATAAGAGACGAAGATAGATATAGAACTGAGGGGACGACAAATGTCTTCTTAAGTTCTAAGACGGCGAGTAGGATCATATTCGTCGATTTTTATACGAGCGAGGAGGAATTGAGCGAGTTGGGTCGTCGATTTGCGAGGAAAATCTTATTCTTTCCTGCAAGAACTAGTTGTTCGTCGCGCTTGTCTATCTTATATATTTCTGTATCTTTTTATTTACCGAAGCGAGTTAAAAATACATAACCCATAAGACCGAGGACATTCTGTTCTATCTTTCTCCTAGTTCTTACCAATCCTTACCACCCGACATTTTTACGAGGCCTTTCCAATCCTGTGGGCTCTCACCTTGGAGGTACGACTTGATCTGTCTACACAACTTAGCGGGCTCCCTTAACTCATCGATCTCATCAACGAGGCCATTGATCTTCTTATTAGCCTGTAACAAATCTGCTTTCAATCTTTGTGTCCTTATATCTTTATCCCAATCATAAAGTGCTGTTTCCGAGGTGACAGTTCTAATTTCTTCAACCTGTTTGCCTTCCATTTTAACCGAGGCAGTTGCTAGACGAGATTGATTAGAAGTAGAAAGCGCGTTACGTAACGCGCTTTCTTTTCTATATTGCTCTTGTCTACTTGCATTCTTATCTCTCATTTGCTCTGGCGTTGTCTCACCTTTAGCAATCTTCATAACTTCCTGTGAACGTCGTTTATCCAATTTATGCTGTGCCAAGTAATCAAGCCATTTACCTCCTTCCTTTTTAATCCTCTCTTTTGCATCAAGCAACATACGACCAGCCGTTAGCTTAAGATCGTCAGCTCTGGTTTGCGCTTTGTCAGCCTGATCCAGCGCAGCCTTTATTTCTTTAGCAACAATATCTAATGGCTTCTCAATACTCATAACTTTACTTCCTCTACCGCAACGTATATACTCTACGTAAGGTACGTACCTACGTAATCTACGTAACTGTTATACAGGACGACCATGGAACTTGTCAAGTCTCCTATCAAACGTTTTGAAATGCAGGGTTCGATTGATTTCTTTCAATCAATCGACAACTGGCGTGCGTCTCAATGGCCTATTATGAGTAGGGCCGAGGCAATACGAGTTCTCGTCCTCAAAGCAATAGAAGACCAAGCTTCATCTAAAAAATAAGGGGCCTTTATCTGACCCCCCCAAGTTTAGGGCAACTGAATCTATCTGATCAAGTGATCCAGGTCCTGGGTCATCACCTTATGACCCTCATGGGCTTGCCTTTGCCAAGCTATGGCTCGTTCCATTAAACCTTCCTTCATATGATACTCTACTTCTTGATGCATGTATCTTGCCTCATCTTGGCTAGCAATGCACTGTACCTCAGTAGCCGTGTATTCGTTTGTCATAGTTTTAATTCCTTTTACTTCTTGCTGGGGTCTATTTGTTGGGTTTAATCTGCCCTGACCGAGGCTGACCACCCATCTTTGGTTTGTACGTCTAACGCTGGCAGGTATAACAGGCCTGCCAGGTATAACAGGCCCTGCTTCCTGATTTTCTTTGTCTTCACCAAAGTGCTCATGATCATATTGAATTGATCTAACGTCATATACTGCATCATCGTAGCATACAGGTGGCCTGCTGGTATGCCATTGGGCAGGCTATTTACTGCTTCGGTGATTGCGTCTGCCAGTGCTAACACTGCTTTATACTGCGCATTTTCTTGCTTGCGCTGATCGTGTGTCATTGTGATTTGCCCTTTTCATTTGTTTTAATTATATTAAATATAGTTAGAACTTACTATTTGTTTCTTTATTTTCATGTTAAATTTCATTACCTGTAATTAGTTCTTGAGGTTAGGTTTTATGAGATCAACCATGAATGGGTCCGACATCTTGGTTCTAATGAAATCTTTAGGTTTGAACCAAAAGAAAATGGCTGAGTTACTAGGTGTGACACGACAGACACTAAATGGGTATTTACGTGGGCGACCAATTCCTTTAGTTGTAGCCAAATACCTTATTCTTTTAAATACAATTAAAGACCATATGCCGAGGTGAGTTTATTATTCTGTTCTTATCCGGGTCATTTCTATGAACTCATTTGGGGTTACAATTTCAATATAAACCGCAAGGCCAGATTTAGCCGCTAACTCGGTAATTGTGTTAAGGGTAATTCCTTCGTAATTAGGATTTTAATTAGGATTTTCTATCCTCGAAATAATCGTCTGTCGTGTCCCTAGCATATCTGCAAATTCAGTCTGAGTTTTAGTTCCCCTTATCTTCCTGATCTTATATGCAATATATTCCCTATTACTCCGTTTAATGTAAGCATCACGGTACTGTTTTTCTTTAAACTTTTCTTTCAATCGTTTCCTTGATATCATGAAATAAGTTCCATTATCTTTACCCATGGATCTTGCTCCACTTCTTTTGTGTCTTCATCTTTGAGACCCCATATTGGATCCATCTTATCTGCACCTGTTATATTTAATCTTGATTTCCTTTCCATTAGTTTTTCATACCTGCGTCTTTCAGCTTCTGAGGCAAATTCAAATTTCGATCTCATTTGATTTTTCCTTTTCAATTAAGTGGGGGCTTTTCAGCCCCCCACTTTTCTCAACCCACATCCACTGAATAACACCCAATTTCTTCAATTTTAGCTAAAACTTTCTCACACCAATACTTAAGCCCCTTGATTTCTTCAGCAGTGAAAATCAATGCCGCCTTGTTCAACTTGGTTGTGATCTCAATATGCGGCCCATACGCATGATCTGAAGTGACCAGCGTGAGTTCGAGCTTGGTGACATCACGTGAATTCTTATCAAAAAGCTGTGCCATCTTGTTTGCCCTTTCATTTATTTTACAGTTAAATTATAAGGTTTTATGAGGAAATTACAACTTATTCTTATTTACATATGTTTCTTGCATTCAGGGCCTATGCCGTCTGCTACTGAACTTGGCACTGTAAGTTTGCGTCCGCAACGGCAACAGGTTCCTTCATGCCATACCTCAATTTGATTATTCGGTAAGTGTTTGTTCTTAACCACATGATTCCAAAACCAATTGAATGCTATATTTGATTGGGATTGATCTGTGATTTTGCTTTTCTTGCCTAATTTATATGAATTGTTCGTGTAAATACAGCCCATATACTGGTAATTGTTTTGGTTATCAGGGCCATTCAATAGTTTCACAAAGAATTTTACCGGGCTGTTCTGATTTATTTCCTTTGGCTTCTGTATCTTATATGTAAACCTTGCGCTGGTCTTCATTGATTTCAGGGTGAGGGTGGCGTTTCCCGCTGTTGCATATTTAATAATATCTTCAATGTCGGTTAGTTGCCCTTTGAATGAATCTTGGGTTGGTTCTTGATGGTTGAGTTCTTCATCAGGTTCTTCACCCTGATTGTCATTGTGAAATTCTTTGAAAAAGTCTGATATGATTTTCTGTGCCATGGTTTTGCCCTTTCATATGAAAACCCAAGGTGACATTATATCATCTTGGGTAGAACTGACTTGTATTTCTTTTTATACAAAATTGGCCTGCAACGTAGCTAAACCACGCTTTACCGTGGCTGTGAGGTACTCATCCATCTCGGCGTCACCATCGTCACCATCAGGGTCTACATGCAAAAATTCTGTGACTGCTGTAATGTCATCGGCGGCTGTTGAAACAATTAGCAATACTTTCTCGCCCGGCTCAAGCCTTGCACAAATGATTGCCAGTTCTGAGCCTGATGCTTCGTGTTCCCAAACTTGGGTGAGGCCGATGGGCTTCTTAACCACCCAGCCATTCCCTTGGCCTGCTATGATTTCAAGCTGGCCATTCTCAAGGCCTTGCAGTGCCGGTAACTTGAATTCTTGTGTCATGGTTTTGGTTCCTTTTGATTGGCATGTGGGGTGGCCGCTGATAGGGCGTTTATTTGAGTGGTAGCGTACAGCGGCCTTTGTTTATCTTTGCTCAGTGAGGTTTACAAGGGGTGTTTCGGGGCTGTTTCGGGGCTGTTTATGCCTGTACCAACATAATTGCCCGTGAAAACTGCACCAGACTGTCTTCATCTGCCTCAAGCAGCAATTGCGCCACATGACTCGCATATTCATGATGAGTGAGTTCGCCATCATTGAACTGTGCGGTGAGATGTTGAATTTGCCCAAACATGATTCTTTGCCCTTTCATTTGAAAAACCCGTGGGGTTTTTTGCCCACGGGTTTAATTATAGTTGGGTTTGTAAGAAGTTTCAATTTAATCGGGGCTAACACCATACCAAGGCTGGAACGTTACGCAACGAATTGATACCGGAATTTGGCCTGCTCTTGTACCTGCTGACTGAATTCTGACCGCCACTAGAAAGTGGGTCGGTCAGCCCCAGTTCCCCATTGCTACGCTGCATCCAGTTTTCATCATGCATGTCGTTACGGTCACCAAATTGTGCCGTGAAGGTCTTTGTAAATGTTTTCCACTCAGCCGGCACGTTCTCGTTAAATGAACGCGTATCAGGTATCAGATCCCACATCAATTCCCTGTTCTTACTGTTGAGTTTCTGTAACCGTTCCATCACCGCCACAAAATAGTCTTCTTGCCCGTTCACTTTGAATGAATCTACCCGTGGGGCATGATTACCAACGTAACCTTCTTTCATAGCCCATATGATGTAACCAAGCCAACTGTCACCTGTAGATCCCACTTTGATTACCTTAGAACTACCGGGTTTAGCATATACTGAAGAATACATGCCGCGCCCCAGCCTCACATACCCACGATTCTCAAGGCGATTATTGAATTGCATTTGGTTCATGATTTTGCCCTTTCATTTGTATGAAAAACCCGTGGGGTTTTGAACCACGGGTTTAATTATAGTTTTTGGGGTAGAAACTACAACTGGTTCTTAGTCAACCACTGGGTGGCGCTTGATCAGTTCAAGCACTTCGTTGGGGTAGAACTGCCCTTCCGGTACAAAATTGTGATCGTTGGCCGTGGCAAATAGGTCTTGATTGTTAACACCAAATAGTTCTGCCTGCTCATCAGGCAATAGTTCCTCATGTTCATCGTTTTCCCTGATTTCATCATCAACAGAAATCAAACCCAATTCTTGGCCTACTGCATGGGCTACGCCCAAGCAACAACGGTGCTTGTCATCGCAAGCAAGTTCCCCTACTGCCTGCACGTAAGTTCCATCGGTGCAACGCTTCAACCATAAATCCCTGAATGCCCGTGTCATTTGTGCCATGATTTTAGTTCCTTTTGTATGAAAAACCCGTGGCTTTGACTGGCCACGGGTTTTAATTATAGTTTTTGGGGTAGAAACTTCAATCAGTTCTCAAGCATTTGCCGGTTAGTTCTACCCATTTGCTGGTTCAAACTGATGGTATCCCCTGCGGCTTTGCCTTGCCGGTAAGCACTGTGTTTCTTGGTTCCTGAACCTTTATTCTTGCCCAACCTGATTCCTGGGTGCAAGGTTTCAAGTTGCTGCTTGTTTTGCTGCTCATGTACCTTGTACAAATCTGCCAATACTGGCAGAGTAGTTCCTGAATATGTAGTTCCCTGCCCCTTAGCCCTTTGTTCTTTCAAGTCTAATAGCCGCTGCCTAAGCCTGACAGCTACGCCTAGCTTGAAAGCATTCTGTTCGGCACCCCTGATCTGTGAATTGTTCCTGGCCTCAATAGCTAGGTTATTGGTGGCATCTACCAAATACTGGGCCATCACTTCAGTTGAGATCACATTGGCCCTGGTGCCAATAACCATATGATAATTTACACCATTTTTAGGGGAAATATAGTAATAGCAGAAATTCAGTTTGCATACACCACCCCAGATATATTGCCCCCATTTCTGTGCCTTGCCATTGGTATCAAAAAACCCTTCTTCAACCCTGATTTCAGGGTTGGTAGCATC
>WNFL01331248.1_pt1 | contig 13507 bp, 14 predicted proteins | sample 5400361 | NCBI WGS metagenome assembly WNFL01 (sample SAMN13153351, study PRJNA577476) | soil metagenome | isolation source: 40 cm soil on Douglas fir-dominated hillslope | place: USA:California | collected 2013-09-17
CGACCCGTGATTAGCCGCCCTAGTAGTGGGCATCTCTCCGTGCTGAATTGCGCTGGGCACTCTTCGCAAACTGCTGATAAACGGGACTTACGAACACGATTTCTCGCAGCCCCTTGAGGAAGGCGTCGGTCCTTCCTTCTGGGGGAAGTATAATGACAGGAAGATTCCGGTCCAGCTGGCGCAAGATCTCTCGCCAAGCTTGCATTAATAAACTATGGCCGCTTAACAAGACCCTGCTTTTCTTAGCTTTGAACAACGTGGCCAAGGCTTTGTAGTCCGTTCCGATCACCGCGCCAATCAGAAAGCTGTAGAGGTCTTGCGCGGCGTAGGTGGGATTCTCTTCTAGCAGCCGAACCATGAATGCGGCGCGCAACAAACCGTGCTCGGCGGCGCATTCGGCACCGCGCCGCACTAATCTCGGGCGGAGAGCGGGAACCTCCCCGAGCTGGCCCAGCCGCCTTGCGAGAACGGTGCGAGTGCGGAGCAATTCCAAGCATTCTCCCCCGAGAGTGCTGACACCACGAACGATGCGCCCACCCCGGTCGATTTCAATCGCTTTGGTGTGCGAACCGAGGTGGAGCAAAACCCAGGGGGCCGGGTCCGGCTTTTCCGAGAGCAGCCCCATGATTTCCGTCTCTTCCCCGCGGATTACATCCGCCATTTCCACTGAACCCAGGCGTGCTGGGAAAGGATGAATGCGGACTCCCGGAACAAAAAAGAAGGGCACATTCGTGATCTGCGGCAATGTTTTTCTGCGGACATGAAGAGAAAGAGTTTTCGAATCAGCAGGCGCGAGGACGTGGGGAACTTCCAGCAACCCTAAGGAAGAGGTGATCATCCCCGCTGCGAGCACGAACGACGGGCACTGCCCGGTCTTGCGACTCAACTGATGGAAGCACTCTCGAAGGACTTCTGCCAGTTTGCGAGAATCGTCCCCGAACGCGGAAAGGCGTGCTCCAACCGGCTCGCGCAATTGGGCGATGACCCGATCGTCTTGCAATAGCCACACGGTGGTATTTGTAGTTCCAGTATCGACGGCTAGGTAGACCAAGTGGTTTCTCTGTCGTTCGTTTTTGACTGAGGAAGACCTTTAATCGCAGCAACAAACTGGGTGGCACGGGCTTTGATGGTTGCAAAATCCTGGGCCGCAGCAACGCGAGAAGAAGCAATCTCTCCCCCGACGGCCAGCGCAGCAGAACCGGCGCGAAGAAAAGCAGGGACTTGGGCCAACGTCACCCCCCCCGTGGGCACCAGTTTCAAATCACGAAAGGGGACCAACAAGTGGCGGACACACTCCGCCCCACCCACGGCGGCAGGGAAAAACTTAATAAGCTGCGCTCCTTCCCGGTGGAGGCGGTGAATCTCGGTCGGAGTAGCGCCGCCGGGAATGGCCAGGACGTCGTGTTCCTGGCACAAAGGCAGAAAAAAATCGTTGTAAACGGGGGAGAGAAGAAACTCGGCACCGGCGCGGATCGCACTCAGGGCGATCTTGTCTGTTACCGCAGTTCCTGCCCCAACGCAAAGCCCCAGGCGCTTGAGGATCTCAATCTGTTCGAGGGCGTGCTCGGAGTTCATAGCTATTTCGACGACTTTCACTCCCGCATCCAAAAGGGAACTGGCGACACGCTCCACCGTAGCGAGGGGCATCCCCCTGAGGATCACAATCAGCTTGTAGTCGGAGATCGTTCTCAGAACCTGTTGTGCGGCGGTCACGATTTTTCACTTTTTTCGGAGTTGGTCTGTTTGAAGAGAACCTCGCGAATTCTGGCGGTTTCCTGCTGGTCCACAAATTGAGAGCCGTCGCGGGCCGAAATCATGACGCCGTAGTCCTCGCGGGCGCTCTGGACGGAGACGTACCCGTCGAGGACGTCTTCAAATACCTTGTCAACCGATCGCATGTACGGATTCCCGTATCCGCCGCCGCCACCGGTTTGCTGCGATACAACATCTCCGGGCGCGAGGCGCGATCTGTACTTGCCGACTCTTTTTTCCTGTGAACCGCCGGGGTGGAGCACAAGCGCATTGTTTTTGCCGGACTTTCCGCCGCTGAGGCCCCAAGGAACAGAGACCGAACTCACTGTTTTCTCGGCCGTAGAGATCATGGAAACGGGCTGCAACGTCTGGTGATCCTTCCGAAGGCCCAAGCCGCCGCGAAATTTCCCGGGACCTCCCGAGTCCTGGCGCAGCTCGTACCGTTTGATGAGGAGTGGCGCGCGGTTCTCCATAACCTCGATGGGTGCGTTACAACAACCAGATTCTCCATCGTGCATCAGGCCGTTTTCACCGTCCCCGTCGATCCGTGCGCCGGTCCCCTGCCCTTCAGGCCCTCCTGCTTGTTCGCCACGCCCTGTCTTATAGTCGTAGTAAGCAAGGAGCAGCGCACAGAGATCTCCTCCTGAGCCCGCCGGAACTCTCGTGGGCAGCACGGAGGATAGCGCCTTAGGGATGAGTTCGATCAAACGGAATCCAGCCCACGCATAAAGAAAAGTTGCCGCGGGGGATACTGGATTGAACAAACTCCCTTCGGGAGCGATGACCTCCAGGGGCATGAAATGCCCTGCATTGGAAGGGAGGTGCGGTGTCGTCAGCGCCTTCAGGGCATAGCGCGCCGCCGAGACAGTCCCGGGATAGGGGAGGTTGATGGGACCGGCTTGCTGGCGATCCGAGCCGCTCAGATCCACAATCATTTTCCCGTCCTCGACGGTGACCCGCACTTCAATCTTTACGGGATCCTGGCCGATGCCGTTGTTATCCATGTAATCCACAACTGACCAGCTGCCGCTTGGAATCTGCTGGATCGAATTACGCGCCACGCGCTCGCCGTGGTTGATGATTTCATCTACAGCCGCCCGATAAGTCGTGACGCCGTGCTTTTCAATGAGCTTGGAAATCCGCGCGATTCCCGCACGCAAGGCGGAAACACCCGCGAGGAAATTGGCCGAGGTGGCATATGGAATTCTGGAATTGAATTCGATGAGCCGCAACACGGCTTCGTCAAGTTGACCCGCGCGGTACAGCTTTAGTCCCGGGAAAATGATCCCTTCTTGAAAGATATCTTCCGTGTAGGTTGGGTAGGGATCGATAGCGGCATTGTCGCCCATGTGCCCCTTCAGCGCGGCGTAGCCGAGGATTTGGCCATCGCGAACAACCGGCGAAACGATCGCCACATCGATCGTCTGGCTCCCCGTATCGAAGGGGTAGTTGGTGATTGCAGCGTCGCCTTCGGCCAATTTATCAGCGCCCAACTGCTTCACGCAGGAACGTATACAATAGTCGAGCGTGCCGGAGAAAAGCGGCAGACCAGGAGCGTCGGCGATGAGGCGCATGTGCTCGTCGTACAGGGAAATTCCAAAATCATTGATCTCGTAGAGAATGGCCAAAGTGGCAGTCCGCTTGAAAACCTTCTTGATTTCCTCGGCTGCCGAGATCAATTCGTAGCGAACGACTTCAACTGTAACCGGGTCAACAGGGGTCATAGATCACGCGGCTTTTGATTGAGAATTAGATTGCCGAACTCATCGGTAAGCAGACGAAAACTCGCGGGAAGAACGACCGTGGAAGAAGGCTCTTCCACGATTGCTGGTCCATCAAAAGTAAATCCCGGGCAGATCCGATCACGATCCAGGATAGAATACTCGACGGTTTTCCTCAGGGCGTGGTCGTAAATGAGGCGTGTTCCCTTTGCCGGATTCTTGCCTTCACGAACCGCGATGTGTTCCAGCGTGGGTTTCGGGATTCGCCCTACCGCCCGAATCCGGAAATTCACGATTTGCAGCACATCCTCCAACTGGTGACCATAGAGCGTCTGATGCTGTTTATTGAAGCGGCTCTTCAGGATCTCGCGATCGGGCTCATCCAACTTGCCGGTCGCCATAGAAACATTAATGAAGTGACCGGCCATGACATACTTCATGTCGGCGGAGTGGAAAAGAATCTGGTTGTCCTGCGGAACGCCTTGTCGAGCCAAAGCAGCGAGGGCCGTTTTTCTCATCTCGGCGAAAATCTCGTTGATCTTCGGAATCGGGGCCTTAGACAGTTCGACCACGTAGGACTGCACCAGGTCGTGCACGATGTCGAACATCAGCATTCCCCAGGCGGAAAAATTCCCGGGCCAGCGCGGCACAATGACTTGTGGCACCCCCACCTTTTCGGCGAGGGATGCGGCGAACAGCGAGCCAGCTCCCCCATAGGACAAGATGGAGAACTCTCGCGGATCGTACCCGCGGGCCACTGACATTTCGCGGATCGCCCCCACCATCTTCGTTTCCGTGATCGAAATAATTCCACTCGCGGCCTGCTCTAGACTGATTCCTAGCGGATCGGCAACACGTTCTTGAACTCCTCGCCGCGCAGCTTTGCTGTCGAGTGAGAGAGCTCCGCCGAGGAAGTACTGTGGATCGATGATTCCGAGGCTCACCACGGCATCGGTCACCGTGGGGTGCAATCCTCCGCGGCCATAACAGATCGGGCCAGGGATTGCTCCCGCGCTCTGCGGCCCCACTTGCAAGGCGTTGCCGGAATCCACCCAGGCGATGCTTCCTCCTCCAGCGCCGATGGTCTCCATGTCGACAATCGGCAAGAGCAGTTCATACCCGGCAAGGGTCGCTTCGCTTCGTACCCGAGGCTCACCGTTGGAAATCAGGCAAACATGAGATTGGGTATGCTCAGCGCTTTCGAAAGGAATGTCGCTCCCTGTACGCCTCCGGCTGGTCCGGAAAGAACGGTTTGCAGGGGCATGGCTCTTGCTTCCTTGTGATTCATGGCACCGCCTGCGGAGCGGGTCACCAGGAATTCGCCCCGGAACCTGTTCTTGACCAGATCCCCCCAGAGCCGGTCGAGATACTTGTCCATAACCGGCTGAATGGAAGCGTTGACCACGGTCGAAACTGTGCGTTCGTACTCATAGAATTGCTGAAGAATCTGGTGCGAGAGCGATACGAAAGCGTCGGGCGCTTCTTGCTTGATGATGTCGCCGACGAGCACCTCGTGTGCAGGGTTGGCATACGAATGGAGCAGGCAAACTGCGAACACCTTAATGCCTTGCTGTAACAAGGAGCGAACCGCGTTGCGCGTTTCGTTTTCGTCCAGCGGCGTCAACACTTCGCCACGGTTATTGAGCCGCTCGGTCACCTCGTAACGGTACCGGCGCGGGATCAGTGTGGGAGGCTTTCGATAGAGGATGTCGTACATCCAAGGACGGCTGAGACGCCCGATCTCGAGCACATCCCGAAAACCCTTGGTAGTAATGAGAGCGGTTCTAGCTCCCTTGCGCTCCAGCAAAGCATTCAAGCCGAGGGTTGTGCCATGGATGAAGAGCGGCACGCGATCCAGCGCGAGGTTCCCTTTTTTAAGCGCGGCCATGACGCCGGCAGAGGGATCTTCAGGGACAGTATCGGTTTTCACAAATCCGAACTTCCCAGACTCCTCCTGGAGGTACACCAAGTCCGTAAATGTTCCGCCAATATCGACAGCAACTCGAAAGGACTCGTTTCTGGGTGGCACAGGCTCCTTTTGGACCTCGCGCTTCATGGCTTAGCTCCATAACCAATAACGAAAATCGCGGTACTCAAAATCAACAACCCCCCGGCCATGACCATGGCAGGCGTGCGACCTGAATCTCTCCATTCGCCGCTGAATACGCCGAGGCCGGTGGCAGTGATGATCATGGAGGACATCAAAATGGAGTAGCCAATGGAGGTTCCCAGTCGGCCGAGCATCAAGGTGCCAGCGCCGTAAAGCGAGATGCCCATCATTTGCAACAGCCCCATGAGCGCGCTCACCAGCCAGTAGTGCCCTGTTCCCGTCACGCGAAACTTGGCAAAGGTACGATTCTCACTCAGAAGAAAAAGGCAATAGCATACGCTGCAAAGAAAAAGTGGGAATTGCAACACCGCCAGGAGCACGTTTGAGGCGGTGAAATTGCTGGCCCCAACGGCGCGCGCCGCCGCAGCGATTCGTAAACCAAAGCTGATCGCGATGTTTCCGCCCGGAACCAGAATTCCGGCGGCGAGGCAAATCGCCAATCCCCTGGCGAAGCTAATTCCAGCGGATTGTTCCCTGGCCAGGGCAACGTTCCGGACTTTAGCTTCCCGCAAACTACCGGCATGGGAACACAGAACAATTCCGAGCAGGACCGCGAGAACTCCGGAATACAACACGATGCCGCGCCTCGAAAATGCGTCACTCGGCGCGAGCACGAGCAGTGGAACCAGCGTGCCAACCGAAACCGTCAGGCCCATGGTGATCGTGTAGCCCAACCCCATGCCGAGAAACCTCACACCGAGACCGAACAAGACATTCCCCACGCCCCAGGCAATCCCGTAGAGGCAGGTCATGATCAAGTCGTGAGAACCGACGCGGCGAAGGACATCAAAGAGGTGAGGCACAGTAAGCACAGCCAGTACCCAGGGCGCAACGAGGTACGCGGCCACAGAAAAAACCAGCCAAGTGTTTTCCCAAGCCCATTTCTTGGTGAGCTTCATCGGCCAAAGCATGGTCCCTTGAAAGGCGCCACCTGCCATCACCAGGACAATTCCGAGAGGAAACTGTGTCAAAGGTGCCTCGTTACACTCGATCCGCTGTTCACTCAGCCGGTCACGGCGTTGATTTTTCGCCAGAGCCGCTCTGGTGTAATCGGTAATTCGTTGATGGTCACCCGGAAGCAAGCCAACGCATCGGCCACGGCATTGGCGATGGCACCCGGCGGAGCAATAGCACCGCCTTCGCCCATGCCCTTCACGCCGCCGACCGATGAGGGAGAGGGCGTCACCACGTGGGCAATTTCGATATTTGGAACGTCCATCGCGGTGGGGATCAGATAATCCATCAGGGAGCTGGTGACGAGCTGGCCATCGTCGTTATAAACGAGATTCTCCAAGAGAGCGTTGCCGATACCTTGTGCAGTGCCGCCGCGAATTTGGCCTTCGACCAACAGAGGGTTAATCATGTTGCCGCAGTCATGCACGACGACGTACTTGAGGATCTTGAGCTGGCCGGTCTCAATGTCCACTTCAACAACGACGACGTGAACGGCATTCGGACACGACAGCGGCGGCGGTTCGTAAGTGTGGGTGGCTTCCAGCGATTCGGGAGGGATTCCGGCAAAGCGGTCGGGACGAACGTTAATGAGTTTGCACAATTGCTGAAGTGCGATCATCTTCCCGGATTCGGCGATGCTTTTGACCGTTCCGCAGCGAATCTCAAGAGTGTCCGGCGCAACTCTCAGGTGATGGGCCGCCAACTTGAGGACTTTGTCCTTCACCTGCCGGGCGGCGAGCACAGCGGCTCCTCCGCAGACAACGACAAAGCGGCTGCTGTGGCTCCCCCAGCTGAAGGGCGTGGTGGTAGTGTTGCCCATCGAGACAGTAACGTCTTTCATCTCGACGCCAAGTTCATCACCGACCATCTGGGCCAGCGTGGTCTGATATCCCTGGCCCGGAGAGACCATTCCGGTCGTGACGATCACGTTCCCGGAAGGAGTCAGCCGAACGGTTACCGTATCAAAGCCGCCGGAGTCCCAAATGGCGTAGAACATCGAGCCCGGGGCAGTAATCTCGACATAGTTGGCGATTCCGATACCGAGATATCTTCCCTCTGCTCTCAGCTTTTTTTGTTCCCCGCGGAATTTCTCGTAATCGACCATCGTCAGCGCAGTTTTCAGCGATTCGATGTGGCTGCCGCTATCGAGAACCAAGCCGGCAGCGGTGGTGTAGGGGTAGTCCTGCCGCCGAATGAGATTTTTGAAACGTATTTCGGCAGGGTCCATCTCGAGCTGTCTCGCGAGCTTGTCGACAAGATGTTCGACCGTGTACGTGGCCATGGGCGCGCCCACCCCGCGGTACGGCCCCAAGGGCGATTTGTTGGTGACCACATTGACGATTTCGTACGCATAGTGCCGAATACGGTACGGCCCCGTCATGATGACGCTCATGTGCAGAGGCTCGTTCGAAGTTCCTGGATAGGCGGGATAGGCCCCGGCGTCGCTAATAAGCCGGGCGCGCATGCCGAGAAATGTTCCATCTTTCCTGGCGGCCAATTCGACTTTGAAGGTTCCCTGGCGGGCGTGAATGGCAGCCTGCAAATCCTCTTGGCGATCCTCGATCCACTTCACGGTCCGGCCCAGCTTGCGGGCAAGCTCACAGAGCACAATTTCCTCGGGAAATACATGGCTTTTGATGCCAAATCCGCCGCCCACATCCGGAGTAATCACGTGCAGTTTGTTATCGGGAAGGCCCGTCAATTCGGCAACGGTCATGCGCACGACGTGCGGAATCTGCGTGGAAGTCCAAAGGGTCAGATCCTCAGTGGTTGGATCGTAGCTGGCGATCACTCCACGAGTCTCGATCGAGAGCCCCGTGCAACGATTTGAGCGAAATGTCTCGGACACCACAACATCGGCATCCCGGAAGGCTTGATCGGGGTCTCCACTCAAAAAGTCCGCCGCGAGCATCACGTTATTGCCCCACTCCTCGTACAGGAGAGGTGCGCCGGCTTCCAGCGCCTTTTCCACAGTGACGACCGGGGTGAGGGGCTCGTACTCGACTTTAATTTTCGGAAGCGCATCCTCGGCGAGATACCGGTTTTCGGCCACAACCACAGCCACGGTATCTCCGACGTAGCGAACGCGGCCCCGAGCGAGCGCATACCAGTTGGCGATCTTGTAAGCACGGGCCAAGTGCTCCAGACCCGGCGCTTCATGCAGCTTCGCCTGCAATGGCCGCACACGATCGAGCTGATCACCCGTCAAAACGGTTACCACGCCTGGGGATTTCAGCGCGTCTTGCGTGTCAATGGACAGTATTTTGGCGTGTGCGTACGGGCTGCGCAAAAACGCGACTTCAAGCATACCCGGAAGGAAAACATCATCCACAAAGCATCCCCTTCCAGTCAGCAGGCGTGGATCCTCGAGTCGATGAATTCGAGCGCCAACCAGCTTGCTCCGTTGGGACGTGTTGTTCATTTCGCTTCACCCGTCTCCGCGTGCAATTTCTGGAGCGTCTGCTGGACGGCCTCGACAATTCCCTGGTACCCGGTGCACCGGCACAAGTTGCCGGATAAATGTTCGCGAATCTCCGTTTCGGAAAGCTTCACATTGCTTGCAACCAATTCCGCCGCCACCATCAAAAATCCCGGGGTGCAGAAACCGCACTGCAGAGCATGCCGCTCGCGGAAGGCATTCTGCATAGCGCTGAGCTCCTGGCCATGAGCGAGGCTTTCCACAGTGGAGATCTCGGCGCCGTCTGCCTGCACCGCCAGCATCAAGCAGGAGCGCACACTCGCGCTATTGAATAGAATCGTGCAAGCGCCGCAGACGCCGTGCTCGCAACCCACGTGCGTGCCCGTCAAATGCAGACGGTGCCGGAGGAAATCGCACAAGAGCAGCCGCGGTTCTACGGCGCATTCGTACTGCTTGCCGTTCACCGTGACTCGAATGTTGCGCGGATCGCTCATTGAACACCTGCCTTCGCCCGGGCCAGGGCATCACGCAAAGCCCGAGCGGCAAGAACTCTGATCATCTCGATGCGGTATTCCACCGAGGCCTGGAGGTCGCCCGTGGGATCGGTCGCTCCCGTCACGAGTCGCGCCGCTTCCTGAATGGCGGGCTCATCGATTTGCGCAGCAACCAGCCCCTCCTCCGCCTCTCGCGCCCGGATGGGCACGGGGCCGCCATTGCCGACAACCAGCCTAGCCTCGGCGCAACGTCCCCGGTCATCCAAAGTGATCAACGCGCCCACTGCAACGATGGCAAACCCTCCATGTTGCATGGTCAACTCGTGAAACCCCCACCCGGTTTGCGGTCCCAGCGCCGGGAGCCATCCTTCGACCAACAGCTCGGACGGCGTTAACGCCGTCGTCAAATAGCCCAGAAAAAAATCCTGCGCGTCAATGGTCCGCTCGCCTGCCGCACTCTTCGCCCGGACACTGCCGTCCAGAAGCAATAAGATCATCGGTAGTTCAGCCGCAGGATCCGCATGTGCCAGGCTTCCCCCGAACGTGCCCCGGTTTCGGATGGACAGATGCCCGATCTGCTTGCTCGCCTCGGCGAGGATCGGGCAGTGATTTTGCACCAGCGGGGAAAGCTCCAATTGGCGATGCCGAGTGAGCGCTCCAATTCGAATACCTCCGCCTTCTTCACGCACGGAGGAGAGATCGGAGAGCCTGCTCACATCGATCAAGATTTCGGGCTGGACAAGCCGGAAGTTCAGAAGAGGCACGAGGCTTTGCCCGCCAGCCAGGAGCTTGGCCCTGTCACCGTACTGCGCTAGCATTGCAACGGCCTCGCCAACCTCGCGGGCAGCGAGGTAGTCGAAATCAGGTGGTTTCATAGCACATCCACTACTGCTATCTGACTGCCATCATGCATGGCACTGCTAGACTAGACTCCTTCGAGCAGGCTACAAAAATGTCTTATTTGTCGGTCGGCAGCATGGCGATGGCATCTATCTCGACTTTAATTCCATCCAGCAAATCGCCAGCCCCGACGGTAGTCCGTGCCGGACACTTCGCTGGGAAAAACCGCCGATAGACTTCATTCATGTCCCTAAAATCAGTAAGATCACGGAGGAAAACCGTGCAGCGAACAACATCATCGAGACTTGCACCGGCCGCGCGAAGGACCGCTTCGATGTTGCGGATGGTAAGCTCGCACTCACTGCGGATGTCCCCCAGAACGAGCCTTCCGGCGCTGATGTCCACCGGACCTTGCCCGGACACAAAGATGAACCCCCGAGCGATGACCGCTTGCGAATACGGACCGACGGATGAGGGAGCGTCGCCTGCTACCACGATCTTCTTTTTATCCATCGCGTTCCCTCCAAGCGATGCGGTCACACCGCCAAATCCACACTTTCATATTGCGAAAGCGTGTTTTCATAGCTAGAGTATATACCATTATGAGGGGCGTCAAGACACCATTGCCTTCAGAAAAGGGAAGCCCTGTGAAGCACTCACGCAGGCAGGCGCAGCGCGAGTACTCAATCCAGAGCGTAAGCCGCTGCTTCAGCATCGTGGACGCTATTTCGCGAGCGGGAGAGGAACTCGGGGCCCAGCAACTCAGTTCTTCGCTGGGTCTACACATCAGCACCACCTTTCGCTTTTTGCAGACGCTGGTTCAAAGCGGCGTGATTGAGAGGAATTCTCGGAACGGCAAATACCGGCTCGGCATGAAACTCCTCGACTGGGGAATGCAGGTGCTGCGACAGATGGACCTTCGGCGCGACGCCCAGCCATTCCTCCGGGAATTGGCCGATTCCTCACAGCAGACGATTCATATGGCCGTGTACGACCGCGGGGCCGCGATCTATATCGAAAAAATTGATGGCCTGTCCCCGCTGCGCGGTTTTTCGGAGCTCGGCAAAGCCGCTCCCCTCCACTGTACCGGGGTTGGAAAAGTCCTAATGGCGGCACTGCCGCCTGAGGAGCTTGCCCAGCTGATGAAAATCTACAAACTCACTCGCTATACTCCTAACACTCTCACGAACATTCAATCGTTGCACAAGGAGCTCGAGCGAATTCGCACGCAAGGCTACACGATCGATGAGGAAGAACACGAACCCGGAGTCCGCTGTGTTGCGGCCCCAGTGCGAGATCATACGAATCAGGTGGTGGCCTCGATCAGCCTGGCCGGCCGTACCACCGACGTCACGTCCTCGCGTTTGCCTCGTTTAATTCAGGAAATCAAGAGGACAGCTAGCAAGATTGGAGAGCGGTTGGGACACAGAAGGGCAGTGCAAGAATAGCCCAGCCGAATCCACCGAGTAGGATTCTGGCGACGCGATCTACCGTTGCGAGGGGCAGCACTGTAACTCCTGTCGCAATAGGTGTGTCCGGCACGGAAGCCGCACCCATACTGAAGCGGCTGCCTCGTCGGCAGGCGAGACAATAGCTGACGCACTAAAATGCACAATCTATATCAGCGACATCGCACAATGGAACGAAGTGGAAGAAATCTATGGTGCCTTCTCCTCTGAAGTACCCGCGCTTCCCGTTCGCGCTGTTGTCCCTGTCAAGGAAATGCACCGCGGCGCGCACGTCGAGATTCAAGCCACAGCTGTCCTGAAGGAGGTTTGAATGCTGTAGGTTCTCTAAGAAATAGCCGCTTATTCCCGGAAAGCTAGGCCACCTAGCGATAAGCCCACGGAAAGGGCGACGACAAAATGCAACGCCCGGAACGACGACATAAGAAATTGCGCTCTCCCTCGTGACGCGAATTCGAAGGCGATGGTATAAAGTGCGCCGACTAGCCCGATATCTGAGTAGAGGGCGGAGGACGGCGTTCGCAGGGCCGATAAGCGCAATTTATTTGACTCATTTTCGGGGATCGTGTTGAAATGATTTGCGAGATGATGAACCCATTGCAATCGCCGGTCCGTGAGTATTCGCTGTTCACGCCTGAGGGCCGAACTCCTTTTGTGTCTCGTTCAGCGGGTTTCGATCAGGGCACCGCGGCTGTCTCGATTATCGTGCGAATTACTGTGCTTGTTAGGAGCGGATAGCGGCGGCCACGCGCAAATCAAGTTTGAAGTTGCCGAGGGCCGTTATCCGACAAGGATGACGGCCCTTTCGTTTTCATACGTGGAAACAACGTATGACGGAATACGAAGGAGAGGAAATGGAACTGATGGAACTCGAGATGTTCGTGGCTGTGTTTGAGGAGCGCAGCGTTCAAAAAGCAGCCGCACGGGTTTTGCGCACTCAGCCGGCCGTCAGCATCGCACTGAGAAAGCTCGAATCGAAGATCGGCGCCCGGCTCATGGAGCGCCAGCGAGGAGACTACAGCCTGACGTACGCAGGCAAGATCCTCTACGAGTGTGCTTCGCGCATGCTCGCGTTGCGCGACGAATCACTGGCGTTGCTGTGTGGGCAGAATGGCTACCGCACTGGGAGGCTACGCGTCGGAGTTGCGGGCAGCGAGCGGGCTCCTTGGATGACTGAATTGACCGCTGGCTTTGGTGAGAAATACCCTAATGTCCGCCTAGAAGTTCTGCACGACCGAGCGGATGTCGTGTTGGGTGACTTGATGGAACGAAGAATCGATCTCGCGTTTCTCGCTGTCCAACCTGAATTCGACCCCACAAACAGTGATATCGCCATGTTTCCGGTTGTGTTTCCCACTGCTCGATGCGGTGCGACGCGGCCAGTGTGGGTAGCAAGTCACAGGGTCGGCCGCTCACACATTGCGAAAACTTTTGAAGAGGCCGCAGCGAGCCTTGCAAGAGAACGAACGAGGTCGGCGGGTCATAGGCAGGGGACACCCGTGTGATCAAAAAACTCGAATGGCTTGAAATAGCGCAGCTCAGGATTTTGCACAGGGTCCCTTTTCGAATGGGCTTCTCCGACTTAGAAACAGCGCCTACAATCTCGCGTTTCACGAAGTCAAGATTACAGGGGAATCTAAGATGCTTTGGGTGCGCCTGCTCGCCTATGTCACCGGAACAGTCAATCAAGAACTCCTGTTGCGAAACGAATATCTGGCGGCGGAGAACCGGATCCTGAGAGGTCAGATCAA